>ENA-OQHV01000008-OQHV01000008.1-human-gut-metagenome-genome-assembly--contig:-NODE-8-length-42627-cov-2.196141_pt1 | contig 42627 bp, 40 predicted proteins | sample MGYA00242641_ERZ504732 | MGnify/ENA primary metagenome ERZ504732 (study PRJEB26092, sample SAMD00036222) | human gut metagenome | host: Homo sapiens | study: EMG produced TPA metagenomics assembly of the...
AGCAAAACTAATCATAAAGTTCAAAGTTCCAAAGTTCAAAGTTCCAAGTTTACTTTATCGCTTTTCCCGTCTGATAAGCCTTCCAGAAATCAGGCACACCATATCCGAATACATTATCGGGATGATGCTGATTATTACCAGCCAATCTCACGAGTTTCATAATCTGCTTAGCCGTCTTCTGAGGCAAAGCCTGCCAGAGACACGCTACCATTCCGGCAATGAGCGGAGAAGAGAAAGACGTTCCGTTATCATTGATGATATTTCCACGGCCCGTAATCACACAGGTAGGACTTCCGTAAGCCATCACATCAGGCTTGATTCTGCCGTCAGCAGTAGGTCCCACGGCACTGAAAGCCGCATTCTCGCCCATTTCGTTTACGCTGCCCACAGTAAGGATATTGCGTGCATCGGCAGGGAAATTGATTTTCTTCCAGCTTCCCATTCCGTCGTTTCCTGCAGAATTGACACAGATGATTCCCTTGTCAGCACACATCGAAGCGGTGCGGGAGATGAGGGTAGAATTACCGTCCTGCTCATAATAATGATGGTTGGTAGACGCATCATCGAAGCCATGATAGCCTAACGAAGAGTTGATGACATCCACGCCGCAACTATCAGCATATTCAGCCGCAAAAGCCCAGTAATCCTCTTCTGCCAGACTCTCTGTGCGCTCATCTTCACAGCGCACCAGCAGATATTGAGCCTCAGGTGCCACCCCCACGAATCTTTCGGGTTCGTTGGCAGCCATCGTAGAAAGCACCATCGTTCCATGCTCCATCTCGGCGAAAATATTCTTGGATTGAGGAACCACAAAGTCCCTAATGCCCGCCAATCTGATATTATGCAGCGCCGGAATCTTATCCACATTCATGAATCCGCCGTCGAAGACAGCAATCATCATTTCTTTGCCCAAATGTCCGGTTCTATGCAGCCGCTTGCCGTTGAGCGACTGGATCTGCGCATCGGCAGCACCATATTCGCCTACTCCACCAGTCCAATCGTTCAATCCCCTGCGAACGCTACTTCTGACGCGCTGACTGACAGAATCGGGAGCAGAGAAGACCTCATCTTCCGGGTGATGAAATCGAGTTCATCCAGTTTCCGTAGTTCCTTCTCCTTATGAATGCGGACTAGCAGGGTATTGTTCCACTTGCTTTTGCCCACAATCTCGATGCCTGCCTCGCTTACAGCCTGCTCATAAGCAGGAGCTATAGGCAAATCGGTAACATCGATGGGCAGATTCTGCCTCTTTCTGCGCTCTATGGAACGGGGAGAGAGAAAATCTGCCGGGCGACTTACCGAGAAGGGAGTGTGACTGAGGTCTTTGTCTCTGAGATAAAGACGATACATCATACACTTGCCTCCCGGATACGACACCATATCGGTTTCGGCGATGCGGGGCAACCGCATCAGTTGCTCAAAATTGCTAACCCTGTCTTCGCGAGCAAACAAAGAAAGAGCGGTCATTAAAAATGCATAAAGCATCAAATATTTTTTCATCATTATATCGGTAGTCCGGTTTGTTATTGTTGTTGCTGCAATATTTTTGTATTGCATTTGTTAATGAGTTGAATTGTTTATTCTGAAGTGCAAAAGTACAGAAATTGTACGAAAACACCAAAGGAAAAGGGAAGTTTTTATCATGAAATGCAAGTTTTTCTCATATATATAATAAGGTATCAGATATTTTTTGTACTTTTGCAGACAAGTAGCCGCTGCAATTGCATTCTGAAAAAAGCAGGGCGAGCGGCTATGAGGAAAAAACAGATATAAATGGAAAATAAACAAGCGACATTAGAATTAGGTACGAAGCCGGTGGGCAAGCTGCTCGTTCAGTACGCCCTGCCAGCGATGATTGCGATGACCGCCGCCTCACTCTACAACATCGTTGACCGAGTATTCATCGGTCAGGGTGTGGGAGCCATGGCCATCTCAGGTCTCGCCATCACCTTCCCCTTCATGAACCTCACCGCCGCTTTCGGAACCGGTGTGGGCGTAGGAGCGTCTACTGCCATCAGCGTGAAGTTGGGACAAAAAGACTATGCCACAGCGCAAAACATTCTGGGTAACACAATTTCTCTGAATCTCATCATCGGTATCGGATTGAGCATCATCTGTCTGCTCTTCCTCGACCCTATCCTGAGATTCTTCGGAGCCAGCGACCAGACGCTCATCTATGCCCATGAGTATATGGTCATCATCCTGCTGGGCAATGTGGTGAGCCACATGTATTTCGGTATGAATGCTCTGCTCCGAGCAGCGAGCAAGCCCAAGCAGGCGATGTTTGCCACCATCTTTACGGTGATGATGAACGTGATACTCGATGCGCTCTTCATCCTCGTCTTCAAATGGGGAATACAGGGAGCCGCCATCGCCACCATCCTTTCGCAGTTGATGGCGCTGATGTGGCAAATCAAGCTCTTCAGCAACAAGAATGAGCTGCTCCACTTAAAGAAAGGCATCTACAAACTGAAGAGGAAACTCGTGGATAATATCCTTGCCATCGGCATTTCGCCTTTTCTGATGAACGTGTGCGCCTGCATCATCGTCATCTTCATCAACAACCAGCTGGTGCGGTTCGGAGGCGACCTCTCCGTGGGAGCTACGGAATAGCCAATGGTATTGCGATGGTGTTCGTGATGTTCGTGTTTGGCGTAAACCAGGGAATGCAGCCTATAGCCGGATACAACTATGGAGCCCAGAAACTGGACCGACTGATTCGCGTACTGAACCTGAGCATCATTGCCGCCACCGCCATCATGGTAACGGGCTGGCTGATAGCAATGTTCCTGCCTTACTACTGCGCACGACTGTTTACAACCGATAAGCAACTGATAGACTTGGGCATTAAGGCGATCAGAGTAGTGATGTTCTGCTTCCCGGTCATCGGGTTCCAGATGGTTATCACCAACTTCTTCCAGTGCATCGGAAAGGTGAAGATCAGTATCTTCCTCTCCTTGTCGAGACAGTTGCTCATCCTTCTGCCGCTCCTGGCTTTCCTGCCGATGATATGGGACATTGATGGAGTATGGTACAGTATGCCTATCTCCGACTTCGCTGCCGCAGTCATCGCCGGAGTCGTAATGATGTGGTACATGAACAAGCTGAAAAGACAACACCAAGAACAGCTAAAAGTTAATTGTTAATAGGGCTTAGCCGTTTAGCAAGATTGCCATAGGCGGTTCATGCTATAAATTATAAACTACAAACTAAAGATTATGAATAAGATTATCATAAACGTAGGTCGCCAGATAGGTAGCGGCGGGCATATCATCGCCGAGAAGCTGGCGGAGGATTTCGGTTGCAAATGTTACGACCGTGAGCTGCTGAATCTTGCCGCCAAGGAGAGTGGATTCTCTGAGAAATTCTTCGAGCAGAACGATGAGCAGAAGGGATTCTTCAAGTCTCTCTTCCATACCCATCTGCCCTTCCTGAGCGATAACAATTTCTATCACAACGACTTCTCGCAGGAAGGTCTGTACAAGTTCCAGAGCGACGCTATCAGAAAGGCTGCCGATGAGGGCAACTGCGTGTTCGTGGGCAGAACCGCCGACTATGTGCTGCGTGATTACAAGAATGTGATTAATATCTTCATCACCGCCAATATCGACGACCGCATTAAGGCAGTGTGCAAGCGAAAGAACATCGACAGAGCATCCGCCCGCAAGTTCATCGAAAGCCACGAGGAGCAGCGCGCCTCTTACTACGATTACTATACAGGCAAGAAGTGGGGACACAGCGAGAGCTACGACCTCTGCATCAACAGCAGCCATCTGGGAATCGAAGAAACAGAGAAGTTTATCGCAGAATTTATCAGAAAGAAGTTCGGACTTAGTGATTAATTATTAGTGATTAGTGATTTATTTTAGGGACATAAAATATTAAACATCATATAAATGAAGAAGATTATGCTTTTGGGCTCAGGCGAACTGGGCAAAGAATTTACCATCGCCGCAAAGCGAGCAGGACAGTACGTCATCGCTTGCGACAAGTATGACAATGCACCAGCCATGCAGGTAGCCGACGAGCGAGAAGTGTTCTCGATGCTCGATGGCGACGCATTGACCGCAGTGGTAGAGAAACATCACCCAGACATCATCGTGCCTGAGATTGAAGCTATCCGCACCGAGCGACTCTTCGACTTCGAGAAGGAGGGCATCCAGGTTGTGCCTTCTGCCCGTGCCGTAAACTACACCATGAACCGCCGTGCCATCCGCGACCTTGCCGCCAAGGAACTGGGTCTGCGCACCGCCAAGTATTTCTATGCCAAGACCTCGAGGAGTTTAAGAACGCTGCCGATGAAATCGGTTTCCCATGCGTAGTGAAACCTCTGATGAGTTCAAGCGGCCATGGTCAGAGCTATGTTCACAACGATGATGAACTGAAGGAGGCTTACAAGGAGGCAATGGAAGAAGGTCGTGGCGACGTGAAGGAAGTAATCATCGAGGAATTTATCGACTTCGATTCTGAGTTCACCCTGCTCACCGTCACCCAGAAAGACGGTCCTACCCTCTTCTGTCCACCTATAGGCCACGTACAGAAGGGCGGCGACTACCGCGAGAGTTGGCAGCCATTCCAGATTCCTGAAGAGGCTTTGAAGAAGGCTGAGCACATTGCCGGCGAAGTAACCAAGGCATTGACAGGTGCCGGTCTCTGGGGCGTAGAGTTCTTCCTGAGCAAGCAGGGCGAGGTTATCTTCTCTGAGTTGAGTCCTCGTCCACACGATACAGGTATGGTAACCCTTGGTCACACCACCAACCTGAGCGAGTTTGAGCTCCACTTCCGTGCCGTGATGGGCTTGCCTATCGCCGGAATCCATCTGGAGCACATCGGCTGTTCTGCCGTCATCCTCTCGCCAGAGGAAAGCACCGAGCCATTAAACTACAATATGCTCGATGCGCTGAAGGAAGACCATACCCGCATCCGTATCTTCGGCAAGCCAGAGGCTCACGTAGGCCGCCGCATGGGCGTCGTACTCTGCTACGGCGAGAAGGGCGATGACCTCAACCAGCTCCGCGACAAGGCAAAGCGTCTGGCAAAGACTGTATTGGGAACCGACCCATACATGAAGAAATAAGCATGAAAGAATTAGGAAGAATTATCACATTACCCAAGATATTCGACCCTAGAGGCAACCTGACAGTGGCAGAGGGAGAGACGCATATTCCCTTTGCCATTGCCCGTACCTACTGGACCTATGATGTTCCGGGCGGAGAAAGTCGCGGTGGCCATGCTCACAAGAAATGCCAGGAATTCATCATAGCAGCCAGCGGTTCCTTTTCGGTAACACTGGATAATGGAGAACAGAAGAAGACCTATCATCTTAACCACCCTTGGGAGGGACTGTTCGTAGATGTCAATATCTGGCGAACACTGGATGATTTCTCTTCCGGCTCATTGTGTCTGGTTCTGGCTTCCCACAAGTTTGAGGAAGAAGACTACATACGCGAATATGACGAATATCTCAGATTCATCAGTTCATCCCAAAGTCCTAATCTCTCAAAGACCGAGAATCAATAACGCTAAAAATCATGTTTGAGATCAGAAAATACAACGATGCAGACAAGGAAGTCTGGAATGCCTATGTAGAACATGCACGCAACGCCACCTTCCTTCTCAACCGCTCCTACATGGATTATCACAGCGACCGTTTCCATGACCATTCGCTCATGATTTTCCACAACAACAAGCTCTATGCCTTACTCCCTGCCAATGAGGACGGAGATGTTTTCTATTCTCATCAGGGACTCACCTATGCCGGACTGCTCACTACCGGACACGCCTCAGCAGAAAATATCTGTCAGGTTTTCGTTGCCATCAACACATACCTGAAGCAGGCAGGTTTCCGGAAGTGCATCTACAAACCGATACCCTGGATTTACCAGCAACTGCCAGCCGAAGAAGACCTCTATGCTCTCTTCAAGGAATGCCGGGCGCAAATCTGCGCCAGAAACATTGCGGCTGTCATCGACCTGAAGCATCCGCTGAAATGGTATAATATCAGAAAATCGGGCGCAAGGAAAGCCTAGGAAAAGGAATCTTCATTGAAGAAAGTGAGGATTACGAAACGTTTTGGAGCATTTTAACCGAAAACCTGATGAACACCTATCAGGCTCATCCTGTTCATACCTTGCAAGAGATGAGCAGACTGAAAACATCTTTCCCTGACAATATCAAACTGTATGTTGCCCGAGAAGAATCTGGCAAGATGCTAGGCGGAACCGTTCTGTACATCAGCAGAAAAGTGGTTCACACGCAGTATATTTCCGCATCAGAAGAGGGAAAAAAGGCGCATGCACTCGATGCTTTGTTTCTGAATCTCATTAATATAAGGTATAAGGATTTTGATTATTTCGATTTCGGAACATCTAATGAAGAAGGAGGAAAGGTGCTCAACACCAGCCTCATCTACCAGAAAGAAGGTTTCGGAGGAAGAGGCGTGGTTTACGACACCTATGAATGGAGCTTATAATGGTTGATAGTTGAAAGTTGATAGTTTATAGCAATCTTGCGAACGGCTAAGCCTATAAACTATCAACTTTCAACTATAAACTAAATCAGTATAACTGTCACACCACGAGCAGCTTGCGCACCCATAACCAGAGCCTGCTCGATATCGGCAGTCTTGGAAGGACCACTGATGAAAGTACCGAAATTGTACTTCGGATCCATCTCAATACGGGCATAAGCCTCATGCATATTGTTCACAATCTTCTCTTTTTCGAGGAATATCACAAGGTATTCCGAGATGAAAAGCACCGCTTTCTCCTTCATGGTCTGAGGAATCCAGACGCAGCCATTCTCGGCAACACCCACTTCACCACGAACAATACCACATCAGTACCATTCAGTCATTAGCCTCAGTCACCGTATCAGGATTCTTCTGGGCAATCGTGATTTCTGGCAGATGAGAGGCAAAGACCTTGGCTTCCGGATAAGCCTTCTTCACCAGCTCATCCAGACTCTCACCCTCCTTCGCTTCTATCACATGGCCACCTACCGATTCCGTCATCTCAATAAACTGTTTCAGCGTATCCTCATACTGGATACCCTTTACATCTACGGCAGGCATATCGAATTGAACATGCGTATTCTTGCGCAACTTGTTCAGGAAATCTTCTTTCTTCATTTTACTTTTCCCTCCTTCCATAATTGATGAAAACTCTTCTTGGCAAACTCAGGCATGGCGTGACCGATGCCCCAGGCATTCCAATTGCTGAAGTGCGTACAGCATTCAGGAACCAGATTGACAAGCGGAGCAAACTTCAGGGCTGTGGTGTAGAGCGCAGGACGGTCAAAGAGATACTTCATACCATTCGACATCGCCTTCTTCACAGGATCTGCCTTGCCCAACTTCTCCAGACTCTGGCGCCATACGTAAATCTGCGAACCAGGTCCTACCTTGGAAGGACAGACATTGTCGCAAGACAAGCACAAGGTGCAGGCAGAAACATTGTCGCTGTACTTCTGAGGATTCTTCAGCATACCCAGGTTCACACCAATAGGACCCGGTATAAAATAGGTGTAACTGTAACCGCCTGAACGACGATAAACCGGACAGGTATTCATGCAGGCTCCGCAACGCATGCATTTCAAAGTCTGCCAGTGGTCCTTATCGGCGAGAATATCGCTTCTGCCATTATCCACCAGCACCACATGCATCTCGGCACCCGGACGAGCCTGGCGGAAATGAGAAGTGAAGGCGGTGGTAGGCTGACCGGTTCCGCAGCGGCAAAGCAGACGCTGGAATACAGCCAATGACTTATAATCAGGAACCAGTTTCTCAATACCCATCGCTACGATATGGAGCTTAGGCATGGAAGTAGTCATATCCGCATTACCCTCATTGGTGCAAACAACGCAATCGCCGGTAGCAGCTACACCGAAGTTACATCCGGTCATACCTGCTCCAGCTTCCATAAACTGGTCGCGGAGATGATGACGGGCACAGCGGGTCAGGTAAGTAGGATCGTAGTTGCCGATTTCCTTGGAGATACCCTTCTCCTCGAACATCTTACCTACCTCCTCACGCTTCAGGTGGATGGCAGGCATCACGATATGGCTAGGCTTCTGACCCAGAAGCTGGATGATACGCTCACCCAGGTCGGTCTCTACCACGTCAATGCCGTGCTGCTCCAGATAAGGATTCATCTCGCACTCCTCGGTGAGCATCGACTTCGACTTCACCATCTTCTTCACGTTATGGTCTTTCAGAATACCGAGCACAATCTCATTGAATTCCTGCGCATCCTTTGCCCAGTGAACCTTTACCCCGCGGCTCTCCAGATTCTTGGAAAACATATCGAGATAATCGGCAAGATGGGTAATCGTGTGCATCTTGATTTCAGACGCATGCTCGCGGAGATCTTCCCACTCAGGAAGTCCCTGCGCCATTCTATCTCTTTTCTGACGAACAGACCAGAAGGTAGCATCGTGCCAGGTGGTCTTCTCTACATTCTGCGTAAACTTCGCAGCTCTCTTGGAATGTTCTGTACTCATAGTCCTGCAGCTAATATTTGAACAACATGAATAAACTTGATCGGCATCTTCTCCTTCTTGGCGATTCCCGCCATGTGCATCAGGCAGGAAGAATCCGGACCCGTTACATACTCAGCACCTGTAGCCATGTGGCGCTTGATCTTGTCCTCACCCATACGGGTAGAAACGGCAGGTTCCTCAATAGAGAACATACCGCCGAATCCGCAGCACTCATCCTTACGCTCCGGTTCGTGGATGGTAATACCTTCCACCATATTTAATAAGTCAATGATTTTGTTGAAAGGCTTGATGTGGCGCTCAGAAGGAGATGACAATCCCAGTTCACGCACACCGTGGCAACTGTTGTGTACACTCACCACATGCGGGAACTTGCCCGGAACATGATCCACCTTCAGCACATCGTGAAGGAACTCCACAACATCCATGATTTTCTTTGAGGAAATACACTCGTGCTTACCCTCAAGGATTTTAGGATAATACACCTTTACGTAAGCAGCACATGAGGCTGAAGGAGCTACGATATAATCGTAATCCTTGAACAGCTCATCAAATGTCTCTATGACCTTCTCCGACTTGTCCTGAAAACCGGCATTAGCCATTGGCTGGCCGCAGCAAGTCTGTTTTTCGGGATAACCCACGTCTAGTCCGTAATGCTTAAGCAACTTGTATGTAGCCACACCCGCTTCAGGGTAAAGGGCATCCACATAACAAGGGACGAATAATCCGACTTTCATTTGTTGTTATACTTATCTTGTTTGCTATTTGTTTATTCTTTTTCTACATGACTAAAAGCCGCTGCAAAAGTAACAAAAAAATAGTAATAATAAAAGATTTTAGGGAAGAAATTATGAGATTTGATGTTATTTAACTGTAAAGAATTGCAGAAAATTTGGAATAATCAAATAAATAGCGTAACTTTGCATCTAGAAATAGAGTGTCTACCATTTGTGAACTAAGCCAAATACAGTTTAGTTGCTAAAAACATAAATAACAAGACATATAAAGAACAAACTTATAGTTATATTTAATGATGAAGAAACAGCTTAAGAAAGTCCTCGTTCTGGGTTCCGGTGCTTTGAAGATCGGCCAGGCAGGTGAGTTTGACTATTCCGGTTCGCAGGCTCTCAAGGCTTTGCGCGAGGAGGGTATTAGTTCCGTCCTCATTAATCCAAACGTTGCTACAATTCAGACAAGTGAAGGTATTGCTGACAAGGTTTATTTCTTGCCGGTGACACCTTTTTTTGTAACTGAAATTATCAAGAAGGAGCGCCCAGACGGCATCATGCTGGCTTGGGGTGGCCAGACGGGTTTGAACGTTGGTACAGAACTTTACCTCAACGGTGTGCTCAAGGAGTACGGTGTGGATGTGTTGGGTACTTCGGTAGAGGCTATCATGAACACGGAAGACCGCGACCTCTTCGTAAAGGAGCTTAACAAGGTTGACCTCAAGGTTCCTGTAAGCCACGCTTGCGAGAACATGGAGGAGGCTGTGGCTGCGGCACGCAACATCGGCTACCCTATCATGATTCGTTCTGCCTACGCGCTGGGTGGTCTCGGTTCTGGTGTCTGCAAGACCGAAGAGGAGTTTAAGGAGATTGCTGAATCTGCCTTCACTTTCGCACCTCAGGTGCTTGTTGAGGAGAGCCTGAAGGGATGGAAGGAGATTGAGTTCGAGTGCATCCGTGATGCTAACGACCGTTGCTTCACCGTTGCCTCTATGGAAAACTTCGACCCACTGGGTATTCACACAGGTGAATCTATCGTTGTGGCCCCAACCTGTTCTCTTACCGACGAGCAGGTGAAGATGTTGCAGGACATCGCCGTGAAGTGCGTCCGTCACCTCAACATCGTGGGTGAGTGCAACATCCAGTATGCTTTCAACGCTGAGACCAACGACTACCGTATCATCGAGATCAATGCTCGCTTGAGCCGTTCTTCTGCCCTCGCATCTAAGGCTACCGGTTATCCGCTCGCCTTCGTTGCTGCCAAGATTGCCCTCGGTTATACGCTCGACCAGATTGGTGAGATGGGTACTCCTAACTCAGCTTATGTGGCTCCATCACTCGACTATATGATCTGTAAGATTCCTCGTTGGGACCTTACCAAATTTGCCGGTGTAAGCCGCAAGATTGGTTCTTCCATGAAGTCTGTAGGCGAAATCATGTCTATCGGCCGTTCATTCGAGGAGATGCTCCAGAAGGGTCTCCGTATGATTGGTCAGGGAATGCACGGTTTCGTAGGCAACGACCACACCAAGTTTAATAACTTGGATGAGGAACTTTCTAACCCTACCGACCTCCGTATCTTCGCCATCGCCCAGGCTTTGGAGGAAGGTTACACCATCGAGCGCATCGAGGAGTTGACCAAGATTGATCCTTGGTTCATCGAGCGCATGAAGAATATCGTAGATTACAAGCACAAGCTTTCTGAATATAATACTCTGGAGGAGATTCCTGCCGAGGTATTGCGCGAGGCTAAGGTATTGGGCTTCTCTGACTTCCAGATTGGCCGCTTCGTATTGAAGACCAAAGATACCAACATGGAGAAGGAGGTGCTGGCTGTTCGTGCCCTGCGCAAGAAGCTGAACATTCTTCCTGCCGTAAAGCGCATCCCTACTGTGGCAAGCGAGCATCCTGACCTCACCAACTATCTCTACATGACATACGCTGTAGAGGGTTACGACATCAACTACTACAAGAACGAGAAGTCTGTCATCGTTCTCGGTTCGGGTGCTTACCGCATCGGTTCTTCCGTAGAGTTCGACTGGTGTTCAGTAAACGCCATCAATACAGCCCGCAAGTTGGGTTACAAGTCAATCATGATCAACTACAACCCGGAGACCGTATCTACCGACTACGATATGTGCGACCGTCTCTACTTTGATGAGCTTTCATTCGAGCGTGTACTCGATGTCATCGACCTGGAGTCACCACGTGGTGTGATTGTTTCTGTGGGTGGTCAGATTCCAAACAACCTGGCTATGAAGCTTCATCGCCAGTCTGTGCCAATTCTGGGTACATCTCCTGTCAACATCGACCGTGCCGAGAACCGCGGTAAGTTCTCTGCCATGCTCGATAAGTTGGGTATCGACCAGCCTAAGTGGAGCGCCCTCACATCAATGGAGGATGTCCAGAAGTTCATCGACGAGGTAGGCTATCCTGTTCTCGTTCGTCCTTCCTACGTTCTTTCCGGTGCAGCATGAACGTTTGCCACGATGATGATGAGTTGCGTCGCTTCCTGGAGGCAGCTTCTGAGGTTTCTAAGGAATACCCAGTAGTTATCTCTCAGTTTATGACAGAGACCAACGAGATTGAGTTCGATGGTGTTGCCCAGAACGGTAAGATTGTAGAGTATGGTATTTCAGAGCACGTAGAGTATGCAGGCGTTCACTCTGGTGATGCCACCATGACCTTCCCTGCCCAGCAGATTTCCTTCGCTACAGCCCGTCAGATCAAGAAGATTTCACGTGCCATCGCCAAGGAGCTCAACATCTCTGGTCCTTTCAATATCCAGTACCTGGCTAAGGGTCGTGATGTAAAGGTAATCGAGTGTAACCTCCGTGCATCCCGTTCGTTCCCATTCGTGAGCAAGGTATTGAAGCGCAACTTCATCGAAACGGCTACCCGCATCATGCTCGATGCTCCATATCAGAAACCGGATAAGTCTGCTTTCGATATCGACCGTATGGGTGTGAAGGCATCCCAGTTCTCATTCGCCCGCTTGCAGAACGCCGACCCAGTTTTGGGTGTGGATATGAGTTCTACCGGTGAGGTAGGCTGTATGGGTGATACTTTCGAAGAGGCATTGCTCAACTCATTGATTGCTACCGGCTACAAGATTCCTTCTAAGGACAAGGGCATCATGCTTTCAAGCGGTGGTGCCAAGGAGAAGGCTTCTCTGCTCGATGCTGCACAGGCGCTGGTGAAGAACGGTTACACCATCTATGCTACAGCCGGTACAGCGAAGTTCCTCAACGAGAACAACGTGAAGGCTACAGCCGTAGGATGGCCTGATGAGGACCAAAAGGATCTTCCTAACGTGATGCAGATGATTGCCGACCACAAGTTCGACCTCATCGTCAACATCCCTAAGAATCACACCAAGCGTGAGTTGACCAATGGTTACAGAATCCGTCGTGGCGCCATCGACCACAACATTCCTCTGTTCACCAATGCCCGTCTGGCTTCAGCCTTCATCGAGGCATTCTGCACATTGAGCCAGGATCAGCTTCAGATCAAGAGCTGGCAGGAGTACGAGTAATCGCACGCGGGAATAATTTTTATCTCACGCAGATTGCGAAGATTACGCAGATATTTATAAAATACGCCCTGTAAGGCAAGGCACAAGTTCTAGATTGTGCCCAAGCCTTACAGGGCTTTTTTTATTCCCGGCAATGAGAAAAAGGAGCTGAAATGATGGCTTTCTCATTATTTTATTGTACCTTTGCAAACAGAAATAAGAATAAAACATGATAGTTTGTATAGCAGAGAAACCGAGTGTGGCTAAGGATATCGCCCGAATCATCGGGCTACCACGGCACGCGACGGTTATATGGAAGGTAATGGTTACCAAGTAACATGGACCTTCGGCCACCTTTGTGAGCTGAAGGAACCGGATGATTATACTCCGATGTGGAAACATTGGAGCCTTTCGGCGTTGCCGATGATTCCACAGCGATTCGGTATCAAGCTCATCAACGATGAAGGCATCAAGAAGCAGTTTGCTACCATCGAGAAACTGATGCAGCTGCCGACAGCATCATCAACTGCGGTGACGCCGGACAGGAAGGAGAGCTTATCCAGAGATGGGTGATGCAGAAAGCGCAGGCGAAATGCCCCGTCAAGAGATTGTGGATTTCTTCCATGACCGATGAAGCCATCAAGCAGGGCTTCCAGGAACTGAAAGACCAGGGGGAATATCAGTCACTCTATCTTGCCGGACTTTCCCGTGCCATCGGCGACTGGATTCTCGGCATGAACGCTACCCGACTTTACACATTGAAATATGGACAGAATCGACAGGTGCTCAGCATCGGCCGGGTGCAGACCCCTACCCTTGCCCTCATCGTAAACCGCCAGAAGGAAATCGACAACTTCGTTTCCGAACCTTACTGGGTACTCGCCACCATCTATCGCGACACCCAGTTTACGGCAACCAGCGGCAAGTTTACCAGCAAGGAGGAAGGCGAGAAGGCTTTCAGCACCATCGCCGGCAAACCCTTCACCGTTACCGATGTAAGCAAGAAGAAGGGAAACGAGGCGCCACCTCATCTCTACGACCTCACCTCACTGCAGGTGGATTGCAACAAGAAGTTCGCCTACTCTGCCGATATTACGCTGAAGCTCATCCAGAGTCTCTACGAGAAGAAGTACACCACTTATCCTCGTGTAGACACCCAGTTCCTGACCGACGATATCTATCCGAAATGTCCGCAGATTCTGAACGGTGTGAGCCAGGCAAAGATAGCCAGTCAGCAGAAATACCTCCCACTCATCCAGCAACTCGCAGCCACCGGCAAGAAGTTGCCGAAGAGCAAGAAGGTATTCGATAACAGCAAGGTAACCGATCACCACGCCATCATCCCAACCGGAGTTCCGCCAACCGGACTCACCGATATGGAGGCGAATGTCTATGATCTCATCGCCAAGCGATTCATCAGCGTGTTCTATCCGGACTGTAAATTCTCTACCACCACCGTATTGGGCGAAGTCATCAACGAAGACGGACCAAAACCGGAGAAGATAGAGTTCAAGGTAAGCGGTAAGGAGATTCTCGAACCGGGCTGGCGAGTAGTCTATGCCAAGGATACGAAGAATGCCGATGACGACGATGCAGATAACGCCAACGGAAACGCAGACTCAGGAAACGGCGCCAAGAAGGAAGTGGTAGAAGAAAGAACCCTCCCATCCTTCACAAAAGGCGAATCGGGAGAGCATCAGCCTACCCTGACGGAGAAATGGACCACGCCACCTAAGTATTATACCGAGGCAACCCTGCTCCGTGCGATGGAGACAGCCGGCAAATTCGTAGAAGACGAAGAACTTCGTGCTGCATTGAAGGAGAACGGAATCGGCCGACCATCCTCCCGTGCCGGCATCATCGAGACCCTCTTCAAGCGCCACTACATCCGTCGCCAGCGCAAGAATCTGATGGCAACCCCGACAGGCATCGAACTCATTGACACCATCCATGAGGAACTGCTGAAGAGTTGCGAGCTGACCGGTATCTGGGAGAAGAAGCTCCGCGACATTGAGCACAAGACCTACGATCCTGCCGACTTCATCAACGGACTGAAAGAACAGATCAACAAGATAGTCATCGATGTATTGTCAGACAACAGCAACCGGAGAGTGACCATCATGACAGAGGAAGACCTCAAGAAGAAACCGGCTGCCAAGAAACCGGCTGCCCGAAAGGCTCCAGCCAAGAAAGCCGATAAGGCAGCAGCACAGAATGCAGATTCTCAGAATGCTCCTGCTCAGCCGGCTCCAGCTGCCGATCCAATGGTTGGCAAACCATGTCCGCTCTGCGGCAAGGGCGTCATCATCAAGGGCAAGACCGCCTATGGCTGCAGCAACTGGAAGGCAGGCTGCCAATATCGTCAGCCATTCTCGCAGATGTAAATCAATATGAAACAAATAAGATTTTATCAAATCATAACAGCAATCAGCTGCCTCTTTCTGATAAGTTGCGGCATTGAACAGAACCTGAAGAAAGCAGACAAGCATCTTTCTTTAGGCGAATACTACGATGCGGCAACCCAATATAAAAAGGTGTACACCAAGACACCTACCAAAGAGCGGGCTGCCCGGGGCAAGGTGGCTCTGAAGATGGCACGCTGCTATGATAAAATCAACAGTACGCCGAAGGCACTGGCAGCCTACAGCAATGCCATCCGATACAAGCAGGCAGACCTCCACGACCGCCTGGCTTACGCACGGCTTCTCCTGAAGAACGGAAGTTACAGACAGGCTGCCAAGGAATTCGAATTCCTGCTCGATTCCATGCCCGACAACGTGCTGGTAAAGAACGGACTCGAATCGGCACAGAAAGCCCCAGTCTGGAAGAAGGAAGGAAGCCGGTACAAGGTAAAGCGGATGGATGTTTTCAACTCCCGAAGAGACGACTATTCGCCGATGTTCCTCAGCGATGACTACAGCCAGCTCTATTTCACCTCAACCCGCAACGAAGCCCAGGGCAGCGACCTGAACGGAGTGACGGGAACGAAATCTGCCGACATTTTCTTCTCTGAAAAGAACGACAAAGGCAAATGGAGCAAGCCGGAAGCCATCGGAACCGGTCTCAACACCGACTACGAAGAGGGCGCATGCTGCTTTACCCCAGACGGCAAGCAGATGTACCTCACCCAGTGTGCCACCGATCCCACTTCGCCCCGCTTAGCCCAGATAGTAACCTCCAACCGCTCAGATGCAGCCTGGAGCAAGCCTACGAATCTGGAAATCAGCAAAGATACACTCAGCTGTTTTGCCCATCCAGCCATCTCCCCTGATGGCGAATGGCTCTATTTCGTATCAGACATGCCGGGCGGAAAGGGCGGTCTCGACATCTGGCGAGTGCGCATCACTCCTGCCGGACTGGGCGGCGTAGAGAACCTGGGCGAACCTATCAACACACCAGGCGATGAGATGTTCCCTACCTTCCGTCCTAACGGCGACTTTTACTTCAGCAGCAACGGTCATGTGGGAATGGGCGGACTCGACATCTATATCGCCAAAGTAAATTCCATCACCCGGAAATATGAACTCACCCACCCCGGCTATCCGCTGAATACAGAAGCCGATGACTTCGGAATGACTTTCGAGGGTCTTCACAATCAGGGTTTCTTCTGCTCTAACAGAAAAGACGGAAGAGGCTACGATCATATCTACTCCTTCGAGAATCCGGAGATTGTTACCACGATGAAGGGGTGGGTTTACGAGAAAGACGGTTATGAACTGCCTGCCGCAGAGGTCAGAATCGTAGGCAACGACGGAACGAACAGGAAACTATCCGTCAAGGGCGACGGTTCGTTTGTCCTCCCTATCAATCCGCATGTCGACTACCTGGTGATGGCATCCTGCAAAGGCTACCTCAACCACAAGGAAGAACTTCGGGTTGATTCGGCTAAAGAGAGTAAGGAATACGTGCTCCAGTTCCCGCTGGCTTCCATCACAGCCCCTGTACTCATCGACAACATCTTCTACGATTTCGACAAGGCAACCCTTACCGAAGCCAGTACAACAGCCCTCGACCAGCTGGTAACGCTGCTGAAAGAGAACCCGCACGTTACCATCGAACTCAGCGCCCATTGCGACTACAAGGGAAACAGCGAATATAACAAGCATCTGTCTCTGCGCCGCGCCCAATCGGTAGTAGACTATCTGATAAAACACGGCATAGAGAAAGAGCGCCTCACCCCTGTGGGCTACGGCAAGGAGAAGCCGAAGAATGTGCGCAAGAAACTTACCGTGAAGTATCCTTGGCTCAAGGAAGGCGATGTGCTCAACGAAGAATTTATCCTGAAGCAGAGCAAGGAGCATCAGGAAATCTGCAACCAGCTGAACCGCCGAACCGAGTTCAAAGTGCTACGCACTACCTATAAATTGTTTTAGAAACCAATATCATAAGCATAGGTGCTCTACTGAAAAAGTAGCAGCACCTATTTGTTTTTCTATATTCAGCAATATTAAATCTTCGTTCATCGACGCTGAATGTCCGTTCAGCGACGTTGAATGCCCGTTCAGCGACGTTGAATGTCCGTTCAGCGTCGATGAACGGAGATTTCAAGAGCATAAAGATGATATTTATAGTAATAAAAAACTCTTTCTATTAGCACTAAAAACTATTCTGCTAATAGAAAGAGTTGATCATTCATACAATTGATATCAGGGAAGAAGCCTACTGACGTGCATCAGCCAGTTCATTATATCCCCAAACCATGATGAGGACAACGAAGCCAGCCAGCACCATCAGGAGATTCTGAGAGTGGGCGATGGAATCTGCCACATGCGTAAGAACACGCGAACCGGAAAGGAGGAAATCTATCTTCATAGAGAAAAGCCATCCCTGAATCTGCTCCCATCCCTGACAGACTACTGCTATGATGATGCCTGCTGCCACACAGGCTGCCGTCCATAAATGTTCCAGACGCTGGCGCTTAACCAGCGACATCGCTGTACCAGTTTCGGGTAAAGCCGGCAAGGCCTGCATCACCCTGTCGGAGAATCCGTCATCAGGAATCTCTGACATCTGGCAATCGGAAAAGAACATCTGTAAGAGTTCTTCATCCTGAGGGGCCAACGGTTCCCCTTTCATGCTCTCCAACTTCTTATCATTTATCTTATCGGTCATAACCATTCTTTTTTAAGTAACTTGCAAGTTTCTGTTTTCCACGAGAGAGATGCGACTTAATGGTGCCTTGCGCCATTCCCGTCACTTCTGCAATCTTATCTATAGAGAGACCATCCATCAGCTGCAGCGTGATGCATGTACGTTCGTTCTCGCTCAATATCCGCAGGGCATTGAGTAAATCCATCTTCAGTCCGGTATTCACTCCCTGCGCATTCTGTCGGGCAACCGCCGGCGTATCGATATCCTGCGTTTCCTTATAACTGCGGGTATAATCATACCACACATTATAGGCGATACGATAAAGCCAAGTGGAAAAGCTGGCTGTACCCCTGAAACCCGACAGATGGGTATAAGCCTTCACAAAGGTATCCTGCGCCAAGTCGTCACTCAGCTGCGCATCCCCCAGCGTCTGCCGTAGGAAGAACCCACGAATGGGTGACTGATACTTCCTGACCAGCAAGTCGAACGACTTGCGGTCATGAAGCATCACCACCTTCGTGACGAGAGAAATATCGGATAACTTTTCCACTATATATTAACTAATAATTGTTGTTTGATTTTTATACCGGAGTTCCATTATAACCTGTGCCCTGATCGCCATGACGTTTCTTCCACCAGCCTTGATGGCAGGAAGCGAACCGATAACAGTCTGACCGATGCCATAGAAGAAGACCAGGCTCCGATGCCAGCCAGGAAATCAGCATCCCACCAGGCAAACATGGCGCACAAACCGGCTCCCAGGAAGGCATTTCTCAATCCACGCTTTACCAGATACTCATCGCTCTGCTTGTCTATCGGCCGGTCGCTTTCCGGAACATTGATGCCCTTCTCCATCGCCATCTCCGCCAGTTTCATCCGGTCGTTGTGGCGGCGAATCAGATATCTGATAACCAGAAATACGATGATCAGCGGAGCAAAGACAAACAGCAGACCGAAGATGATACAGAAGATGATCATAACAGCCAGCGCTCCGCCACCAAATACCGAACCGATGAAATCGAACGGATCATCATAGTTGTCTAAACTGTATCTAGAATGAACAGACTTATTATCATTCTCATCATAATCATCATAGTTGGCCGAATCTGTACTGGTTGTATCAGAATAAGCCTCCAACGCCTCGTCGTCTTTATCCTTCGAAGCAGATGGCTGTGCGGCAGATGCAGGAGCAGCCTTTGAATCTACCTGTTGGGTAGTTGGATGATAACGATGTTTTGGAGCAGAAGACGCCAAAGACACTTGGGTGGCTCCGATGCTCATAACGAGCGCTAATGCCAATATTGCTTTCTTCATATCATTATTTTTTATTGTTTTACCTTGTTATTTGAAAAATTTCTGCTTCTTAGACGCATCTCTTCGCGATTTAGTTGCAAAGAAACGAAAAATTTCTTATTTTTGCAAACAAATTAAAGAAAAAGAAACAGAATGAAGACATTACCTGAAGATTTCAGAACATATACGCAGGCACTGATGGGCGAAAAGCTGTATCAGCGTCTGGAGCATGCTATCCTTGAAGAGGAGGCACCAACCAGTATCCGCATCAATCCTTTTAAATGCAAGGATGCTGATGGCGAACCGATTCCCTGGTGTCCGGAAACCGGACGTTATCTCTCTACGCGTCCCGGATTCACCTTCGATCCGCTGCTGCATGCCGGTTTATATTATGTACAGGAAGCCTCATCTATGTTTGTAGATATGGCTATCCGACAGTACGTAAAAGAACCGGTGATGATGCTGGATCTCTGTGCTGCCCCTGGCGGAAAGTCGACAGCCGTAAGAGCTGCCTTGCCGGAAGGGAGTCTGCTCTTCAGCAACGAACCGATGCGCACCCGCTCACAGATTCTTGCCGAAAACGTACAGAAGTTCGGTCATCCGGATATGATTGTTACCAACAACTATCCCCGCGATTACAAGAAATCTAAGTTGCAGTTTGATGTGATTCTTACCGATGTTCCCTGCTCCGGCGAAGGAATGTTCCGCAAAGATGAAGGGGCTATCGGCGAATGGAGTACCCAGAATGTGAACAACTGCTGGCAGCTGCAGCGCGAAATCGTATCGGATATATGGAACTGTCTGAAGCCAGGCGGTATCCTGATTTACTCTACCTGCACCTTCAATGCGCACGAAGATGAGGAGAACGTGGACTGGATATGCGAAGAACTTGGCGCTGAAGTGATGGCACTGGAGGGTGTAGAAGATGCATGGAACATCACCCGCAACCTCACGGGCACCGACTTCCCTGTTTACCGATTTATTCCTGGCGTTTCGCGAGGCGAAGGTCTGTTTATGGCGATTCTGAAGAAAGAGGCCGAATGGGAAGCCGGCTCACCAGCCAAGGAGAACAGGAAGGATAAGAAGAAAGACAAGAAGGTGGCTAAAGGAAAGGGACCGGAGATTCCGGACGGCTGGCTGAAGGCTGATACGGAATGGATGCCTGGAGAGAGCAACGAGACGGTTTACGCCATTCCGGGCAGATGGAAAGACGTCTACAACCAGGCTGAAAAGAACCTGAAGGTGCTGCATGCAGGTGTGAAACTGGGAACAGACAAGGGAAAGGGTCTCATTCCCGACCAGGCTCTCGCTCTCTCTACGATGCTCAACAAAGATCACTTCCCACAGGTGGAATTATCCTACGATGATGCCATCCGCTACCTTCGCAAGGAGGCTGTGAATCTGCCTGCCGATACGCCTAAGGGGTATGTTCTGATAACCTACAGACAGGTTCCGATAGGCTGGGAAAAGAACATTGGCAACCGTGCCAACAACCTCTATCCGCAGGAGTGGAAGATCAAGAGCAGCCACGGGACGGGAGAGCTGTTTATAGTTAACAGTTTACAGCAAGAATGAATAATTCAACATTTAACACTTAACATTCTAAATAAAAAATGCTCAGCATCATCGCCTGTATATCCAAAGTGCATAGAGCTATCGGGTACAAGAACCGGTTGCTCTACGCCATCCCATCGGACATGACCCGATTTCGTATGCTCACAATCGGACATACGATCATCATGGGCAGGAAGACATTTGAGTCGCTGCCTAACGGAGCCTTGCCCAACCGCCGTAATATTGTTATCTCGAAGACAAGAGAGCAGATAACAGGGTGCGAAGTATACACCTCTCTGGAAGAAGCGCTGGCAGCAAGAAAAGAAGAGGTTGGAAACAAAGAAGAGGTTGGAAGCAAAGAAGCTTCAGATGAATGTTTCATCATCGGAGGAGCCAGCATATATGAACAGGCTTTGCCTTTTGCAGACAAGCTTTATCTCACAATCGTAGAAAAGGAACCTGAACATGCCGATACCTTCTTTCCGGAAATCAATCCGGCAGAATGGGAAGTGACAGAAAAAGAAATGAGGAATGAAAACGGCTTACCGTTCACATTCCTCACCCTTTATAGAAGGCAGTAATCCCGCAGGGAGCTACTGCTTTTTTCTTTTTATATCTTATTTCTCTGCTGCAGCCTCCTCATCAGTTTCCTCTTCATCATCGTTGAAACTCTTGAGATCCTGCATAGAAAGCTGGCGGTTGATAGATGCATTGAAAGAGATGATGGTCTCGCTGCGAGACAATCCCAGTGGCTGCAACTTATCATGGATGATTTCCAGGAGATGGTGGTTGTTCAGCGCGTAAATCTTGATAAACATATCAAAGCCGCCTGTAGTATAGTGGCACTCCACAACCTCAGGAATCTTCTTCAACTCCTCTACAACCTGGTCAAACTTCTCAGGCTCCTTCAGATAGAGTCCCATATAAGCACAAGTTTCGTAACCTATCTTTTCTGGGTCAATGATGAATTGTGAACCCTTGATGATACCAAGATTTGTAAGTTTAGCAACACGCTGATGAATGGCAGCACCGCTCACATTGCAAGCGCGTGCCACTTCCAAAAATGGAATACGGGCATCCTGAGAAATCAGCTTCAGAATCTGCCTATCTAATGAATCTAAAATTTGTTTTGACATAATACTAATAATTTGCTTGCAAAGATAATACAAAAAATTAATAAAAAGCAATTTTTTAAGAGAAAAACATGATAAATTAATATTATTTTCCTTTTTCTGTGGCAGAATAACTGATTTTTAGTGCTTTTGCCTGGCGCAAAGCCTGCTTTACGTCGGTTATCACACCCATCTTTGTTTCTTGGTCTGCTTTGATTGATACGGTCATCAGCTTCTGGTCTTCCGGTGACATACGCTTCTTTTCTGCCGAAATGTAATCCATCACTTCGGGAGCCGAAGCAAACTTGTCATTCAACTGAATCTGGGTACCGGTACCATACTTTGCCTGCATCTCTTTGGTTGGCTTACCTATATAGATATGGCTCACCGCCGATTTCTTGGTCAGGCGGGTGAGTTCCTTGCCTTGTGGCAAACGGCAGTCTACCTTCAAGGTAACCTGGCGCATGTGGGTAACAATCATAAAGAAGAACAGTACGGAGAAAATGAGGTCTGGCAGAGAAGATGTATTCAACCCTGGCACTTCATGCGATTTCTTATGAAAATTCATCATTGTTTACCTCCTTTCTGCTGTTCAGTAGCTGTTTCTGCCGAATTTTCTTCCCCTTGCTTTTCTTCAGCATTGGCATCAACACGCTGGTCGGTTTGAGTCATTGCGTTGGCATACGACTCTGTGATGCGCTGCGGACAGATGTTGCGCACCTGTTCTTTCTGGTCATTGTTCAAGAGGGCATAATCCCTGTGATATTTCTTCTGGGCTGTTTCGTTGCGTAGCTGGCTATATGCTTCCATCAGCTGATTCTGCATCTGGAAATAGAGATTATAGTCGGCATCGCGGTCACTCTCAATAGAGATGAGATGTTTCTTGCCCAGGCGGTGTACAAAGCGGATGGTTTCTTCCTTGAGCTGGCTCACCTGCATCGGCTTATCGTTGACCAAAAGCGTATCGCCAGCCGTCAGGCGCAGCGCCATGAGGTTAGCCTTGTCTACCACCGACTGCTGTTCCTTCTTCTGCGGTTCAGGTGAAGGGAGTTGGCGCAACAGTCCCTTATCCACATCCATCGATGTGGTGACAAGGAAGAATATCAACAGCATGAACGAGATGTCGGCTGTAGATGTGGTATTCAGTCCCGGGGTTTCGTGTTGCTTCCTTCTAATCAGCATATTTAATCCTTATTTATAGAATAGAGAGCCCAAAGCACTCTCTTTAGTTTTTCTTCCGAATATAACGTGTGGCACCGAAACAGACGGCACCGATTCCTGCCACCAGCATCAGGAGCGATGTGATGACAAACATATCTGAAAGCTTGAGCCAGAGCCAGTCGGCATAATTCTCGCCATTGATGAGCATCGGAGCAGAACCGCCCAAAAAGAAGGTAAGCAGCAAAACTGCCAAAGTTCCGATCCATGTGATGCGGAAGATGCGACGCACGGGAATGCCATTCACTACAGCCTCCGACTTGCTGCTGCGATAATCTCTGATCATCGAAAAGACTGCCAGACCTGTACCTCCTATCAGGAAGAGCCACATCAGCAGGATGAGCACATCGGTAAAGAGAGGCGCATTAAAGTCGGGGTTCTCTTCGAAAGGCAAATCGTAGCCTACCAAAAAGAACAGACCGAAAACCAACACCGCCAGTCCTATCATGATATAGAACACCTGCTGCGATATCTTTTCGGCCGACTTCGTCTTCTGCTTTGAAAATTGAAATTTAACCATTTCGCTCTTCGTTTATTTATTCTTGGCAATAATATCCATTAAAGTAACCGCCGACTCCTCCATCTGGCTTGTCAGGTGCTCCACCTTAGAAAGGATGTAGTTATAGAAAACCTGAAGGATGAGGGCTACGATGATACCGAAGATGGTAGTGATGAGCGCCACTTTCATACCCGAAGCCACGATAGTAGGACTGATATCGCCCGCCTGCTGAATCTGGTCGAACGACATGACCATACCGATCACGGTTCCGAGGAATCCGAGCGATGGCGCCATAGCGATAAAGAGTTTGATCCAGGAACAGCCCTTCTCCAGGTTAGCCGCCTGAACGGTACCATATCCGCTTACCGAGCGCTCGATGTCATCAAGACTCTCGCTGATATGCATCAAACCCTGATAGCAGATAGAAGCCACCGGTCCGCGGGTATTCCGGCAGAGCGTCTTAGCCCCTTCCACATCTCCCGCCGCCACCTTCTGGTCGATATCCTGCATCAACTTCTTGGCGTTGATTTCAGAGAGACTCAGATAGATGATGCGCTCGATACAGAAAGCCATACCCACGATGAGGGCGATGGCAACGAGAGACATAAATCCCGCATTACCCTCTATAAACTTTGTCTTAAGAGCTTGATGAAATCCCATGTTCTCTTCTTGAGCCATCATAGGCAGAGAACACATCCATGTGAAAACCAATATTGCAAAACGTGCAATAGCTGTATTTTTCTTCATATACTTTATTATATATATAAAAGCGGAAAGAGGGGGATTCGAACCCCCGATTCCCTTTAGGGGAATACACGCTTTCCAGGCGTGCCTCTTCAGCCACTCGAGCACCTTTCCTGTTTCGAAGTACAAAATTATCACTTTTTATTCGAAAATCCACATATTCGTTTGCTTTTTACATTTCTTTAACTAGAGATGACATAAAACAAGCGCCCTGAAAGGACAAAAGCATCTATTTTAAAGCTTTTGCCCTTTCAGGGCGCCTTGTTGGTTGCATATTTAACCCAGGGTGTTGCCCTTGGCTAGGAGCTTCTGCCCTTTCAGGGCGTATGGCGTCTCCAAGAGTACAAGCTCGCTAGGCGTCCCGACAGATTTACAATCTGGCGAGACACCTAGCGGACTTCCCCGCTTGCGAAAGTTCAGTCCTTTACTTCTCAGGAATAATCTCGAAGATTTCTGCAGAGCCTTCTATCTGAAGCTTGGCAGCCTTCTTCACCAATTCCACCTTGCAGAATGAACTGTCGATGGTGGTAGTGGCAAGAACCTTGCCCTTGGCGTTCAGCTGGCGACATACCAATGATTTGCCTGGAGCCAACTTCAACAGCAGGGTGTAACTCTTTACATCCTTCTCAATACCCATGGTAAGGGTGCCCTTGTTGGTGAATGAGGTGCATGGATTCTCATCGAAACCATACATCGCTGCCTCCAGATTGTCAGCCTCTACTGGGAAGTTCAAACGCTCTGGAGTGGTTGGATTCACCTCGAAGGTGCGGACAGCTGCCCAGTTGCGCTTGTCTGACTTCAACTTCTTGATACGGATATAACGGGCCTCAACAGGAGAATCGGTCTTCCAGTTGATGATATACTGCTTCTTCAACTCGCCTGTCAGCGCCTTCCATTCCTTTCTGTCTACAGAATATTCCAATACGGTGTTGTCGAAGTAATCTACATCATCCACAGAGTTACGGCCCTGGAGGATTCTTACCTCTGATACCTGACGAACGCAGCCCAGGTCAGCACCAATCCAGTCGCCTGTATTCTGACCGTTACCCGATGTATAATAGGTGGTAGAATCGTTGTCGAACATTGCCTTGCTCTGGGTGGTTTTCAAAGTGGCATAGGTACCGATACCCTTATAGAAGGCAGGAACCTTACCGGTCAACTTCTTGAAGAAGCCAGATGCCATATCGTCCATAGACTGCTCGTAGAATGGCTGCAATACCATGGTTCCAGACTTATGCTTCTCGTAGGCAGCCACGTCTTCCTTGCTCATGCGGTTGTTTACGTAGCCCTCCCAGAATGCCTGGTCGTTACCAGCCTTATATTCCTTGATAAGACTCATGGTCTTCAAGCCACGCTCACCCAACTTGCCAAACTCTGTCAACCATGGGCGGAGTTCCTTCATCAGCAGGGCATTCTTGCAGTTTGCCTCCATCTGGGCTGGTGCATTCTTTACTCTTACAAACTCATTCTGCAGAGCATTGAACTGAGCATCGGTGAAGTTGTCGATGCGGAAGCTCTTGGTCTCCCATGACTCGATGCGGCGATAACCGGTCTCGGTATCGCAAGAGTGCATGGCGAAGGTGCGATATGCCTCGTGTGCCTCAGGAGTGAGATCTACCAGGCCACGCTCCCAGTTGTCCAACGGATTATAGTTGGCGATGTTCCATGCATAATCAGCCACACCATAGAGAGCCAGCTTAGAAGCCTCTCCGTGCTCCATAGGGTTGCTTACGAAGCCGCAGAGATCCTTGTTGGTCAGGTCGGTCTGCAAACCATAGGTAGGACCCTGCATGATGATATGGCGTGCATAATCGGTTACAGGGAAGTTCCACCAGTAATAAGCAGGGCGCTTGATGCGGGAGTTCACCCAGTCGAGGGTCTCGCGGGTCAAGTCACTACATACCACATCACCCGTCCAGAATACATTGATAGATGGATCGAGGGTATTACCGAAGATAGCCAGAGAACCGGTTGGTTTTGGATTCGCCCAGAGACGGGTATAATCGGTAGGACACATCACGAGCGGTGTAACATCGCCCTTAGCCTTCACAAATTCCTTTGCCAGGCGGTTCAGGAGTTCCGACTGCTTCACTGGGTTGGCACCCTCGCCCGAAATATCATCAAAGAAGATGGCGAAAGAGCGCACACCGAGGTCGTACATCAGATCGAGCTTGTGAACCAGGTTCTGATAGTCTTCCTCGTTCCACTTGATATCCTGTCCTGGATGGATAGCCCACACGAAATCTACACGGTTGCGGCGGCAAGCCTGAACGAGTTCGCTGATGTTCTTAGCCTCTTTCTCTGGATAAGGCAGGCGCCAGTTAGGACAGCTGTGATAAGGGTCGTCCTTAGGGCCATAGAGATAGGTGTTCATCTTGTTCTTTCCATAATAGTCGATGAGGGAAAGACGCACCTGATGAGACCAAGGCTCGCCATAGAAGCCTTCTACCACACCACGGTTTGGAAGATCAGGGTAGTCGTTGCAAGTGGTATAAGGCATCTGGCCCTTTGCCATCTCGCTGTTTACAATCTGGCGCAAGGTCTGCAAGCCATAGAATGCACCACGCTCGTCGTATCCCACAATCTGGATACCCTTGGCATCAGCCTTCAGGCTGTAAGCACCCGATACCGGCTTCACACCAGCCTTAGCTGCAAGTTTTTCACCGAAATCGATGGTCAGGCGAATGCCCTTGGCGTTAGCGGTCAGGAACTTCACATCATCCGCAAACTTACCTTTCTTGTCAATCACCTTGACACCCTTCTGCAGGTCGAGTCGGTTAGCAGCATCCACATTCAGGAGATGTGGTGTAGGGCTCACGATGAGTCCGTGATGATCCAGTTTCTTACCCGGAATCATGTTTACGTCCTGCTTTTCAGAACGCTGGCCGCTCAGGTCTTGTGCCTGAGTGCCTTGTGCAAATGCAGCCATCAGGAGGGCTGCCATCAACATTTTTCTAGTCATAATGAATAGTTGGTTTAGGATTTATTTTTATTAAATTTTATATATTTACAAAAGCTTTTGCCCTTACAGGGCGCTTTGCTGATTGCCATTATAACCCAGGGTGTTGCCCTGGGCTAGGAGCTTCTGCCCTTTCAGGGCGTGCTGCTTCTAGAGCTTTGAGTCTTCAGGGCGTGTGGGGCATTTCCCTAGAAGTGAAAGACACTTTCTACATTTTTATTCGTCTGTTCTGCAAACTTTTCTTCGCTCACGTTGTAGGCTTTTGCCAAGGTTTTAAGTACTTCTACCACGAAGGCGCTCTCATTGCGCTTTCCGCGATATGGAACGGGAGCCATGTATGGAGAGTCGGTTTCCAAAACAATGCGGTTCATCGGAACCACGGCAGGGAGGTCTTCACGCAGATGACTGCTCTTGAAGGTAGAAACTCCACCGATGCCCAGCACGAAGTTATCGAACGAGAGGAGTTCCTCTGCCTCCTTCTGATTGCCGGTAAAGCAATGGAACACGCCGCCCGGCAGGTCTTTCTGATACTGTCTGAGCAGATGCACCATCTCGTTCTGTGCCTTGCGGCAATGAATCATCAATGGCAAGCGGGTCTCTATCGCCCACTTCACCTGTTCCTCAAAAGCCTCCAGCTGCTCATGCTCGAACTCACGGCTCCAGTAATAATCCAGTCCTACCTCGCCCACAGCGATAAAGTCAGAAATCAGTGGAGAATCAGCCGTCTGCCCAGCATTTCCCGTCATGCGATGCTCCTCCAGTATCTTCCGGAGTTCAGCCAGCTGCTCCTTCCAGTCTTCCTTCACCTCTTCAGGATGCAAGCCAATCATAGGATAGGCGTAGCCCGGATATTCCCGGCTCAGAGCCAGCACAGCGTGCGTAGTCTTCACATCGATGGCAGGCAGGAACACCTTACCTACCCCCGCTTCTTTAGCTCGGGCGAAAGCCTCCGCCCTATCCTCATCAAATTCTTCCGCATCAAAATGCGTATGTGTATCTATTACTTTGAACATTGAACTTTGAAATTAGTACTGTCGCTTCATCATTTTCTGAGCATACTTTGCCAATTCCTCCTTACGCTCAGCAGGCACATTCACGGCATCCAGATACTTCTTGCTCTGCTCGAAATAATAAGCTATCTTATCCTGCGCCATTTTGTCGATACCAATCTCGTTGTAGAGACGGGTAACGGCAGCCACCTTCTCCTTGCGGTCGAACTCCTCGGCATCCACCCACTTCTGCAGTTCTGCACGCTGAGCGTCGTTGGCATGGTTGAAAGCATTGATGAGCATATACGTCTTCTTGTTGGATGTGATATCGCCACCAATCTCCTTACCGAACACCTTGGTATCGCCGTAAACATCGAGGTAATCATCCTGCAACTGGAACGCCAATCCGATCTGCTCGCCAAACTTATACAGGTTCTCTGCATCCTCATCAGAAGCATCGGCAAGGATAGCACCCATCTTCAAGGCACAAGCCAGGAGTACGCTGGTCTTGAGGCGGATCATCTCGATATATTCCTCCTCCTTCACATCATTACGGTTTTCAAACTCCATATCAAACTGCTGACCTTCACCAATTTCCAGGGCAGTGGAAGTAAAGAGTTTCAACACCTTGGCAAGATGCTTTTCATCACATTGAGCCATACGCTCATAAGCCAGAACGAGCATGCTGTCGCCCGAAAGGATTGCCGTATTGGCATCCCATTTCTTATGAACCGTTTCATGACCGCGACGCAAATCAGCATTGTCCATCAGGTCATCATGCAGCAAAGTATAGTTATGATAAGTTTCCAGGGCAACGGCATTCATCAGAATCTTCTCAGGATTGTCCTTGAAAAGATTGTAGCCCAGAAGCATGAGCGTAGGACGAATACGCTTGCCACCCATAGAAAGAACGTATCTGATAGGCTCATAAAGAGACTTTGGCTTTCTTTCGTAAGGCAAATTAGCCAGAAACTCATTTACCATGCTTAAAATTTCATCTGCTGTCTTCATAATAATGTATAATTTATAATGTATAATTTACAATGAACAATTTATAATTTATAGCTGGAACACTACCGGGATGGCAATCATCGTGCGACAGACCTTGCCTTTATCGATGCCCGGTTTCCACTTCGGCATCATCTTCATCACCCTCAAAGCCTCGTTGTCGAGCAATGGATCTACCGAAGTGCTTACCTTGATATTGGCAACACTTCCATCCTTGTTTACGATAAAGGATACCACTACGGTTCCCTGAATCTTACTCTTCTGAGCAGCTACAGGGTACTTCAGGTTCTTGGTAAGCCACTGCATGAAGGCAGACCAGCCACCAGGAAACTGCGGTATCTTCTGCACGACGGTCAGTTTGATAGGAGCCTCAGCTCCCGGATTCTCAATGGGAGTTTCAGGAACCGCTTCCTTCACCTCAGATCCATCCACTACACCCGAGCCGTCGCCGATAACCAGTTCGCTGGTTGTAGAACTGATTTTCTGCGGTGCCTTCTGAGTCTGTTGCTCGGCAGCCTTCACTTCCTGGGTAATTGACTTAGAAGCAGGAGCCGAAACAGCCTCTGCACTCACCATATCTTTCTGGTCGGGACGAGCTGACATTTCCAGATCCTGTGAGAGATCTTCCATCGATTCCGACAAGTCATCATCTCCCTGCTGACCTCTCTGATATTGGAGTCCTACGAAGATGAAAGTAAAAGCCAGCAGCAACCCCAGCAGAAAAAATGTAACCCGCTTATCTTCCAGTTGTGCGCTATTTGATTTCTTAATTTCCACAATAAAAACCGTTTAAAATCGTTATTTCCTACGAAAACATTGCAAAATTACTTCTTATTATTGAAAAAGCAGTATCTTTGCCAAAGAATTAGAAAATTTAAATGAAAAAATATGTAATTTCCGCAATATTGACGCTTTTTGCGACAATTATTGATGCTCAAGAGAGCCAAACGGGGTATAATTTCCTTCGCTTGCCGGTGAGTGCCCATGCAGCTGCTCTGGGTGGCGACAACATCACCTTGATAGAAGATGATGAGGCACTCATATTCCATAATCCGGCTCTCCTGTCATCAGTAAACGACAAGACGGTCAATCTCAATTATATGAACTATATGTCGGGGGTGAACACTGCCTCGGCTAGTTTCAACCGTATTGTCAACGACAAGGCTTCGTGGGCTGTTTCGGCTCAGCTTGTTGACTACGGCAAGATGAAAGAGACGGATGAGAACAACATCCAGATGGGTGAGTTCTCGGCAAAGGACATTGCCGTTGCGGGTTACTTCTCTTATATGCTCGGTGAAAAGTTTGCGGGTGGTATTGCCGCCAAATTCATCACTTCGTATATTGGCGATTACAATTCTATCGCTGTGGGAGTGGATCTGGGCATCAACTATTACGACCCGGAAACGGAATGGTCGGTTTCATGTGCGGCAAAGAATCTGGGTGGACAGCTGAAAGCTTACGACAATGAATATGAGAAGATGCCGATCGACCTGCAGTTGGGTGTGACGAAACGCTTCGCCAACGCACCGTTCAGGGTATCAGCCACACTGGTCAACCTGAACCATTGGGACAGCAGTCTTCGTGATCATGCCGTAGTAGGTGCCGACATTCTGCTTTCGGAGAGCCTGTGGATAGGTGCCGGCTACAACTTCCGGAGAGCCAACGAGATGAAAATCAGCACCTCAGAAGATGAGGAAAGCAGTCATGGAGCCGGTTTCTCTGTGGGTGGCGGTATCAACCTGGAGCGCTTCCATCTGAACGTTGCCTACGGCAAATATCACGTCAGTAGCAACAGTCTCATGCTGAACGTAAGTTACAGATTATAAATTATACATTAAAGTTAGTTCGAAATTATGAAGAAAATAACAATAGCAATAGACGGATACTCTTCTTGCGGTAAGAGTACGATGGCAAAGGATCTTGCCAAGGAAATAGGTTATGTTTATGTAGATACGGGCGCCATGTACCGCTCGGTAACCCTCTATGCGCTGCGTCATCAGCTCTTCGAAGCAGATGGAGCCGTAAAGACTGAAGAACTGCAGAAGGAGATGAAGAACATCAGCATCTCATTCAAGTTTAATGCAACAACCGGTCGCCCAGACTGCTATCTGAACGGCGAACTGGTAGAAAAGGAAATCCGTTCGTTAGAGGTTTCCAACCACGTTAGTCCGATTGCCGCCGTTCCTTTCGTCAGAGAGGCGCTGGTAGAACTGCAGCAGAAGATGGGCGAAGACAAGGGTATCGTGATGGATGGTCGCGATATAGGTACCACCGTGTTCCCTAATGCCGAACTGAAGATTTTCGTAACAGCCAGTTCGCAGGTGAGAGCACAGCGCCGTTTCGATGAACTGAAGGAGAAAGGAATGCCAGCCGACTTCGATGCGATTCTGAAGAATGTAGAGGAGCGCGACTATATCGATAGCCACCGCAAGACTTCCCCACTCAGAAAAGCAGATGATGCCATCACGCTCGACAACAGCAACATGACCATTTCTGAACAGAAGGCATGGCTGATGGAACAATATCAAAAAGCAATAGCAGAATAAGCTACAGAGAAGAGACTGCCGGGTTATTAATGCAAAAATACGTTAAATATACTACTTTTGCCGATAAATTTATTTTATTCGATGAAAAAGATTTGAAAAAAAAACTTCAATTTAGTATCTTTGCAACCATATTAACAAGGTAGTAATGATATAGATTATAAATTTTGAGTTAATTACTGTTTTTTGAAGGTGATAGTCTTCGGGAGAAGATTTATCACCTGTTTTATTTTCAGACAGTTTATAAAAGATAAACCCACTTGACGTCGTGAAACACGACACCAAATGGGTTAACTGATTAATAACCAATATATTAAGTTTTTCAACCAACGATAAAACTATCCTCTACCCATATACGGTGAAACACCGTACCAAGTATATCAAGTAGCTGATAATCAATATTTTAACTCTTATTACAAAAGAGCAGAGTTTTCCTTGATAATCTTATCCTTGCACTCTTCCATCAGCCACTTCGGCGTACTGGTAGCACCACAGATACCTACCGTTTCCACATCCTTGAACCAGTTCATATCTATTTCGTCAGCACTTTCTATCTGGTAGCTGTTGGCATTCACGCTCTTGCATTCCTTGAAAAGCACCTTGCCGTTCGAACTCTTTCTGCCACTCACAAAGAGGATGACATCATGCTTGCTGGCAAAGGCAGCGATGTTAGGCATGCGGTTAGCCACCTGACGGCAGATGGTATCGAAACTCTTGAAGACAGCGCCCTCAACAATATGCTCCTGGCAATATTCGATGATGCGGTGGAACTCATCGAGACTCTTGGTAGTCTGGGAGTAAAGATAGATATCTTTAGAGAAATCCAGCTGACCGGTTTCCTTCAGCTGCTTCACATCCTCAAACTTCTCTACCACGATGGCATGACTCTCCGTCTGCCCCACCAGTCCGAGCACCTCAGCATGCCCGTTCTTGCCGAAAATCACGATCTGTGCCTCCGGATTGTTGACATACTGCTTCTTGATGCGGCGCTGCAACTGGAGCACCACAGGACAGGTAGCATCGATGATTTCAATGTTGTTTCGCTCAGCAAGGGCATAAGTTTCAGGCGGTTCACCATGAGCACGGAGCAAGACCTTTACGCCCTGCAGTTCCTCCATCTGCTCATGGTCTATCGTGATGAGTCCCGCTTCATGCAGGCGCTCCACCTCCATACCGTTATGCACAATATCGCCCAGGCAGTAAAGTTTACCGCCCTTAGCCAACTCCTCTTCAGCTTTCTTGATGGCAGTGGTTACGCCAAAGCAGAACCCACTGCCGTTATCTATTTCTATCTGCACGATATTCATTTTTTAATCATTGTACATAAATCTTCACCACCACCTTAGCATGGTCAGGGTCATTCGTAATTATGAGGATACGAGGGTGTCTGACACGCGATTTCTTCAAGTCGGCAGCCACAGCCGTCACCTTCATCTTAACGGTCTCTCCTGGCTGAATCTTACTCTTCTTCAGTTTCACCTGCAAGCCCATCGTAAACATCTGCATGCTGCGGATATCCAGTTCCGACTTACCCTTATTGGTAATCAGAATCTCACCCTTCAGCTTCTTCTTTCCATTGAAACTACCCAGATTGAGATCGGTGGCAGACATCTCTATCTTCGGAGCCAGTGCCTTCTTGGCTGGAGTCATGTTTTCGAAACCAGGAAGAAGAACGGCTGATACCACGATTTCCTTCTCAGGCGCAATCTTATCGCCAGGACGCTCACCGAGATAAACCGATGTCTGGTTCAAGCCCAGGTCGCGCAGTTTCTTGGAATCCAGCACGAAACTGATTTCGGCAGAATGACGCGGAGCCACCTTGGAAGGCGATACGAAAGCATGAAGATAGGATGGCAGATGCATCACTACCGGCTCCAGCACTTCGTCGGTAGGATTGAAGATATGAATGCGCTGAACCGGACGGTCGCCACGGTTCACGTCATCAAACTCCACCTCCTGGACATCACTCTTGATGACACCCAGCATCTCATCGTAAGAACCAGCGAAATCTACTACGCTGCCCACTACCCTTCCCCTCATAGAGAGGATGAACGGCTCTTCATCCGCATTGGTATAGAGGCAAACCTGCTTGGTGAAAGTACCCATCTGCTTGGCATCGTATACCGCCTTGATGACGAAACTTTCGCCGGCAGCTATGCTCGTCTTCGGATAATCTACCTCCGTACATCCGCAGCTTTTCAATACATTGTTGATAACCAACGGCTTGTGCCCGTCATTCTTCAGCACGAATTCGGCAGTTACAGGCTTGTGGAACACCACCTGTCCGCAGTCTACCACCTCGTGCTGGGTTGTAATCTTCTGTGCTGATGCAGGCAGCGCCAACAGCGCTGAGAGCATCCATATATTCATCCGTTTCATACTATTCTATTTTAAATTATCAATCTATAAACTTTTAACTATCAATTATTAACTTTCAATTCATAGGTCTCTGTGCGGCCACCAAATTCCGGACTGTAGGTACACTCAGCGATGCAAGTTCCGCTCTGATAGTCGCCCTTTCTATCCACGTAATACTCCATTTCTACGATGTGCTTACCTTTAGATAAACGATCGAAATAGAAATTTGTTGCATGGTCTCTTGGAGAAACATAGCAGCCTATGCTCCACTGATAACCGCTCAACTGGTTAACCGGCTCCAGGCATGCCGCACGCTTATCCGTAATCTGCACAAAGTCGTAGTCGCGGTCGGCGGTGATGATGAGCGTTACCTTCACCTTCTCGCCTACCTGCGCATTGCCCTTGCTCTCAGATTCGGCTGGAACGATGACACGGCGCACCTTGATGCCCGACTCCATGGAACCGATTTCGCTGATAGGCTGCTTAAACTCTGCATAGACAGCTCCCCAGCTGGTATAATCGCTCTTTTTGTCGATGCTCAGCTTAGATGCCTTGCCCGGTCTTTCGGTCTTCACATAGCCCAAAGTAGTGGAATCCTGCGGCATCGGCAGCAGCTTGCCGTCCAGTTTCAGAACGGCATTCTCAGCTTCCTGTTCCAGTTGCTCTCATTGCCCTTCATAAAGGCGTAGACAGCATCCACGGTGTTCACTGGCGTATCCCAAACCTGGGTGCGTTTCGACATCAGGAGCCAGCGCTGCAGTTCCTCGATGGTCTGCTTGTCGTTCGGCTTCAGCATCTGCATCGCCTCTATCACGGATACCTGGGTAGGAATCTTATAGTTTCTCCAGCTGTAGAGTGCCTTGCGGGTATCGTAGTAGCGGCCCATCTCCTCGCGGTAAACGGCATATTCGTTCACGCTCTGCAGATATTCGCCTGCCTTCTCGCGGTAAGCAGCATTCTGCTGGCTGTTTCTGGCGAGAACCACGGCAGCACGCGCCTTGCCATAGATGGAGAAATCACCCGTCATCTTCGACATCTTTTCCAGGAGATAAGCCTTGTCAGCTTCCAGATTCTGCTTCATCTTTCTGCCATCCATCGAAAGGATGTAGAGATAATGCAGCGCCTGTTCGCTAGGATTCACCTTCTGCTTTTTCTCCTCCTGCTTCTTCATTTCTCTTACTTCCTGTGCTGTCTGCCAGGAGAGATAATCGATGGCGGAAGCCAGCATCCGGGCGGTTGATTTCTGCACACCTGCGATGGCATTCAATCGAACCATCATTTCGGCTACCGATGTAGTCATATACCGGCTGCCCTTCATTCCCTTCCACCAGGAGAAGGAACCGTCAGGGTTCTGCAACTTCTTCAGCTTCTCCACCTGATTCTGCAGGCGGATGCTCTCCTGAGTGAGATTTTCCAGCGAGAGATGCTTCTGTACATGGTTTGTGATAGTATTGGCATAGATGGCAGACATCAGCGAGATGGCGTCCTCCTCATCCGGATTACTGATGGCTGGCAGCGCCTTCACCATCAGCCAACTTGGGTTATTGGTGTACTCGATGGTTACCTTTGCCTCTTCAGCACCCTTCGCCTGCTTGCCCTCCTTGTTCAGAAAGAGTTTGCTCAGGTCGAAGTTCTGCTCACCCTTCTGATGCAGGGTGATAGGCAGGGTGTTCACCACGAGTTCACGGTTGCTCAAAACCGGCAGATAGTGCTGTTCACCATCGCTGTAGCCATTACCGGCAGCCACCACCTTATTAATATATACGCCTTCTTTCAGTCCCTGGACATCAAAGGAGATGGTAGCAGAGCCCTCGGCATCAATGCAGTAGTTCTGCGTCTTCTGCCAAACCACCTTGTTGGTCTCCGGGTCGAGAATCTGCATACGGGTGTTGCCGCTCACCTTCTTGTCGGAAGTATTGAAGAGTTTCACCACGATGGTGCTCTTATCGCCCTCACGCAGGAAGCGAGGCATGTTAGGCTGCACCATCACGGTCTTCTGAGCCACAGCCTCATCCACCAGCAAACCGTTGCGCATCTCCTTGTCATGAGCCAAGCCCATGAACTTCCAGGTAGTCACGCTCTCCGGCAGGGTAAACCTGATGGCTACGTTGCCATTGTTCTCGCTCTCCAAGGCAGGATAGAAGAAGGCAGTCTCGTTCAGGTTCTCGCGCACCTGCACCTGGTCGAGGAACAGTTCTGCATCTGAGCCAGAACCACCGGCAAACTGCGGCATCTCCTCTACTACATCAAAAACCTTGTTGGCAGATGGAGCAGCCGCTCCGACACGGGTCATTTTAGAGCTGCGAATCCAGATGCCTTTCGCTTCTTCTCGAACCACCTCGTCTTTTTGTATACGAACAGACTCAACGGTTCCGCCAGAAGAACGTTCCAACTTGCTCAGCTCCACCGCTTGCATATAAGCATAATAGCTAAAGTATTTGCCATCAAACTTATCTACATCCAGTTGTTTCTGGTCAAAATATTTAGTAGGATAAACACCCAATAAATCCATCTTATAATACCACAGATTACTCGTCCAGTAGCAGCTTGGCAACCATTGGCTGAATCCGAGCGACATTTTCCAGGAATGCGGGGCTATCTGGTCGAGCGACTTGTCATAGAGTACGCTCATCAGCTGCGCCTTGGCTGGCTTGCCGTCAGGGGTGGTAATCTTCAGCGTCCACTCCTCCTTCTGTCCAGGGGTCAGACGGTTGCGGAAGGTCTTCCAGGCGATATCCAGTTTCTTCTCAGGCAAAGGACGGGCGATGCTCATCATTCGGGTATAGCACTTACCTTGCTTCACGAAACTATAGTTCAGTACGATGCCCGACGCATATTCCTCCTTGTAGGTGAAAGGCAGGGTCACGATGCTATCGCCCAACTCCCAGGCGCCCTTCTCCAGCAGTTTGTTGCCAGCGATGATGGAATATACGATGTGCGCTCCGTTCTCCGAAGAGCCCACCTGAATATAGACCGGCTTACCATCACGAGGGAAAGTCTTCGCCGTCTGATAATACCATTCGGTAGTTGGCTCCACCGGATGGGTATCCTTCATGCTGAAGAGCGTGAACTTCTGCTGCAGGGTATCCTGTCCGCAGATTGCCTCCAACTGATGAACGCCAGATTTCCAAACGAGGGAAGAAGAGGCAGAGGAAGAAGCATATTCCTTGATAGAAACCGGTGCATTCGCCTCGGCATCCTTCCATTCGCCCTTATCAATGCGATATTTCAACCTACTAGAAATCGGCATACCACTGGCATTGCGGTAAGCGAAGGTCACCGTCTTCAGACTGTCTGTTTCGATACGCTTAGGAAGATTCACCGTGAGGATGGTTGGCTTGGTGCCCAGAGGCAGACTCATCACGCCCTCGTGGCTCTCGCCGCTGATGTCGGTAACGATGGCTGAGACCTCGAAGTTGAAGAAACGGGCGATGCGCATGAACTCGCTCATATCAGCCTCGTCTTTTCCTGACAAGGAAGCCTCCAGCGGAATTTCCACATCGAAGGTTCCGTCCTCACGAGTCACGCAACTGTCTGTCTTTACCAGCTGTCCGGCAGAGCCTGCGCCCCACCACCAAAGCTGGTTTCTGCGAGTCACCTGATACTCCACCTTGGCACCCTGCACAGGCACACCAGAGTAGGTCTTGGCTGTAGCCTTCACCACTACAGTATCGCCCCAGTTATATTTCTCATTCACCTTCGGGAAGGTAATCTCGAAGGTTGGACGCTTGTATTCCTCCACTCTTACATATTTTGTTACCGTTCCATTCACGGAGATGAAATACAGTCCCGTCTGTCCCTCCTTCGGCAATTCGAAATCTACGGAAGCCGTACCGTATTCATCGGTAGTAGCCTTCTGCTCAGCCACCTGCTTCCCGTTAGCATCTCGCAGGATAAAATTCAGTTCCATGCTCTTGCCAGGCACACTGGCATCCAAGCCCTTCTTCACGATGTAGGAAATGGCTGAGGCATGCACGGTCTGACCCGGGCGATAGATGCTGCGGTCGGTAAACAGCTGATGTTTAATCTTGTCATCCTTCTGTTCGTAATAGCGGGTGCGAGAAAGATAGATATCCTTGGCAGGCGTAAACTTGTCATTGCTGGTGGAAATCAAGACGTTTCCATCCACATTCTTGAAGTAAGCCTCGCCGTTCTCATCGGTAGTCAAGCGGGCATGAACCAGTCTCTTCCACTTGCCCGTCTTCACATCATAATCCCTGTCATAGAGCATGATTTTCGCACCCGGTACAGGCTGTCCATCGGTAGCATTCACCACTACATAGCGATGTTTGTCATCAGGCAACTGCTGGATCATCACCGCCAGATTGCTGACATAGAAGAGTTCTCGCTGCGGAGCGATGCCGGTATTATCCGAAGTCACCTCCATCAGATAGGCACCCAGTGCAGATTGCCACCGATTTCGATGGAATCCTTCACCGTTTCATAATCCGGCCGACCGTAGTAGTCGCGGCTAAAATCCTTCTGATGCAGCTTCGTAGTCTTCTTCAGGAGCATCTTATAGGTAGCCTCATCCTGCGCATTATAATCGTTATCTGCCGTAATATTGAGGCGGGAGATGCTGATTTTCAGGTTCTGGAGATTACGCACATCCAGCTGCACCCAAACCTTCTCCCCAGGTCGCAATACCTGCGGCATATCCTTCACCCGGAACATCGGTTCGGTAAGTCGCTTCTGTGCATTTCTAAGCACATTCATTCTCGACCATCCACCCCAGTGGCTCAAAGCATAGTTGATATAGTTGAGTTTATCCTGTGCTTTGGCATCTGTAGAACGCTCCATGAAACGGAAATGTTCCACAGCAAGTTCACCAGCCTCCGGAATATCCTGATAAACCTGGATGAGCGAGTCGATGGTTCTGAGATACTTCGATTTCTTCACCTCTCTTACATCATCCTGACGGTATTTCTCGATAAGTTTGTAGGCACAGAGACAAGCCGCACCCCTATTTTCCACCTTATTATAATAGGTGTACAGCTGCAGATACGCCTTCTTGCTGTCTGCCTCGAATCCGATGAGATGCAGCAAATCATTCTTGAAGGAACTTCCGTCCACCCCTTTTAGAGTCAGCGGCACATACTCAGTAGAAGCATGCTTGGCAAGAAGCTCTGGGTGCGCCATCGCTTTTTTGAAGAACTCCTGGCTCTTCTTCAGGTTTACCTTTCGCTGACTTTGATAATAAGAAGCATCCTCCTTTGTTCCAAAGAAGCCTCATCCACTTCTATTCCATACGGATTATCATGATATACCTTGCCGAGCACAGCATATCTCACCGCTTTCAGCATCGGGTCATTTGTCTTCAAAGCTTCAGCCTCCATCCGCTTCACGTTAGGCGTCAGCGAGTCAGCCGAAATCTCTTTCCAGAGTGTCATCTGTCTTATCTCAGCCGCCAGCAGCTGCCCGTAATCTTTGGCAGCCGAAGCCTTGGCGATGATTTTCTTCATCACCGCGATTTCGCTCTTAGGCTGGGCCTTCTGAGCATTGATTTCAGCTTGCTTCCACAAGTTGTCGTATGTCTGAGCCGCTACCTGCATCGTAGCAAAGAGGGCTATCAGAAGTGATAAAATGTTTCTTTTCATAAGCCAATTGTATTAAATGTTTATAGAATGATGATAATCATCAAACTTTTCATTGCAAAATACAAAAAAAACTGTTTTCTAACCCCGAAACTTAAACTTTTTACTATCTTTGCACCAAAATAGTATATTTTACCAAGAAATAACATTAAAAAAACAATGGCAGAAAAAAAGTATGGTCATTTTGATGACGCCAATCGCGAATACGTGATTACTGACCCAAAGACCCCATGGCCTTGGATCAATTATTTGGGTAACGAGGATTTCTTCTCGCTCATCTCAAACACAGCAGGTGGTTATTCCTTCTACAAGGATGCCAAGTTCCGTCGCATCACCCGTTATCGCTACAATGGTGTGCCGATGGATAACGGCGGTCGCTATTTCTATATCAAAGATGGCGATACCGTATGGAACCCGGGATGGAAACCTTGCAAGACACCGCTCGACAGCTACGAGTGCCGCCACGGCATGAACTATACCCGCATCACGGGCAGCAAGAACGGCGTAGAGGCGAGTGTGCTTTTCTTCGTACCGCTCCATACATGGGCTGAGGTGCAGAAGATGACGCTGAAGAACCAGACTGAGGAGGTGAAGACCCTCAAGGTGTTCTCCTTTGCAGAGTGGTGCCTCTGGAATGCTGCTACCGACATGGAGAACTTCCAGCGCAACTTCTCTACGGGCGAAGTAGAGGTAGAGGGTTCTACCATCTATCACAAGACCGAATATCGTGAGCGCCGCAACCACTACGCTTTCTACACTGTGAATACAGAGATTCAGGGCTACGATACCGACCGCGAGAGCTTCATCGGACTCTACAACGAGTTTGCCGAGCCTGAGGCTGTGATGGAAGGCAAGCCACGCAACAGTTTTGCCCATGGCTGGAGCCCTATCGCATCTCATTATATCGAGGTTACCCTGCAGCCAGGCGAGAGCCGCGACCTCATCTTCCTGCTGGGCTATGTGGAGAACGAGCAGGACAAGAAGTTCAGCGCCAAGAAGGTAATCAACAAGGAGAAAGCTCATCAGCTTATCGCCAAGTTTGATACCACCGAAAAGGTGGATGCTGCCTTCGCAGAACTCAACCAGTACTGGGATAACCTGCTGAACATCTTCACCGTGAAAAGCGGCAACGACAAGTTAGACCGTATGGTGAACATCTGGAACCAGTATCAGTGCATGATCACCTTCTGTATGTCGCGTTCGGCTAGTTTCTTCGAGAGCGGCATCGGTCGAGGCATGGGCTTCCGCGATTCCAACCAGGACCTCGTAGGTTTCGTTCATCAGATACCTACCCGTGCCCGCCAGCGCATCATCGATATCGCCAGCACCCAGTTCCCTGACGGTGGCTGCTACCACCAGTATCAGCCGCTCACCAAACGCGGCAACAACGATATCGGTGGCGGTTTCAACGACGACCCTTGCTGGCTCATCTTCGGTACCGTAGCCTATATCAAGGAGACGGGCGACTTCTCTATCCTCGCTGAGCAGGTGCCTTTCGACAACCAGCCAGGCACAGAAGTAAGCCTCTTCGAGCACCTCAAGATTTCGATGAACCATGTTATCAACAACCTGGGTCCGCACAAGTTGCCACTCATCGGAAGAGCCGACTGGAACGACTGTCTGAACCTGAACTGCTTCTCCTGGGACCCTAACGAGAGTTCCAGACCACCGAAAACAAGGGCGAAGGAAGCAAGGCAGAGAGTCTGATGATAGCCGGTCTGTTCGTGGTTACCGGCAAGGATTATGTGGCTCTGTGCAAGCAGCTTGCCAAGGAAGCTTTGGAAAGCAAGGAGGGCGAAATAGCCGGTCTTGCAGAGGAAGATTATTTGACAGAAGCCGAGCGCATGCAGCAGGCTGTAGATGAGATGAACGAGGCTGTGAAGCAGCATGGATGGGACGGAGAATGGTTTCTCCGCGCTTACGATTTCTTCGGCAACAAGATTGGTAGTGATGAGAACGAGGAAGGCAAAATCTTCATCGAGAGCCAGGGCTGGTGTACGATGGCTGGTATCGGTCTGGAAGAAGGACTCTGCGATAAAGCACTGGATAGCAGCAAGAAACGACTGGAATGCGAGCACGGACTGGTGCTGAACAACCCAGCTTACACCACCTATCATGTAGAAATGGGTGAGATTTCTTCTTATCCTGAAGGCTACAAGGAGAACGCCGGCATCTTCTGCCACAACAATCCTTGGGTCATCATCGGAGAGACTGTAGCCGGTCGAGGCAACGATGCCTGGAGCCATTATACCAAGATTCTGCCTAGTTATGTAGAGGAAAAATATCAGACACTTCACAAGGTAGAGCCTTACGTAAACTGCCAGATGGTAGCCGGTAAGGATGCAGCCAAACCGGGCGAAGGAAAGAACTCCTGGCTCACCGGTACAGCGGCATGGATGTGGTATACAGTATCAGAATTCATCCTCGGCATCAAGCCAGATTATGAAGGTTTGCTCATCGATCCTTGTCTCCCAAGCACCGCTAAGGAGTATGAGGTAACCCGCAAGTTCCGTGGTGGCGAATACCATATCACAGTAAAGAATCCTAGCGGAAACCAGAAGGGCGTGAAGCAGATTACAGTGGATGGCACTCCTATCTCAGGCACCATCATTCCTTGCTCTGAAGGCAAGCATGAAGTAGTGGTTGAGATGTAAATCAGCCAGATTTTATCAAGTTACGATTTGAAAGTTCAATGTAACGAAATTCTTTTCATACCCATGCCCCCTGTTTTAGGGGGCATGGGTAGGATTAACGACATAGATTCAAACGATACAAGTCGCTATCACCCTCCCCCAACAACCAGCATAATAAAATCATTATCAGTAAATCAGCTCAGTTCCTCAGTTCCTCAGTTCCTCAGTTTTGTTCTAGGGGGTATACTTGATACTTACAAATTGCAAGTAATTATATTTTATTATATATATAAT
>ENA-OQHV01000010-OQHV01000010.1-human-gut-metagenome-genome-assembly--contig:-NODE-10-length-39094-cov-2.170195_pt1 | contig 39094 bp, 26 predicted proteins | sample MGYA00242641_ERZ504732 | MGnify/ENA primary metagenome ERZ504732 (study PRJEB26092, sample SAMD00036222) | human gut metagenome | host: Homo sapiens | study: EMG produced TPA metagenomics assembly of...
TGATAACCAAACATAGTGCATCTCAATCCCAAGGTGGAATCTATGGTTTGAGCTAAAAGAGCATCAAATTGCTCCATAATCGAAAAAATTCCCCCAAAAGGAGTGAGTTTCTCAGATTTTATTTGTACTTTTTCCATGTCATTCAGAATTTTGTTTGTTTTTATTTTACAACACTAAGATAAGTGAAATTTCTGACATGGCAAAATCCTGAGCAACTTTTTGTTGCTCAGGTGCTTATAAAAAAATATTAAATTATAGTGTTGCGGAAATTAGGGTAGATGAATGGATCGTAGTTAACCTCCTCTAAGGTATAAGAGTAGTCCATCATGTTGATGGTGAGCTTATACTTACCAGCCTTGGCAATCTTACCTGCCTTAGCGTCACCGTTGGTCAGCGCACCAGTCATGCTGTCGTCGCCGTCAACCTTAGGACCTACTACGCCGGCAGCCCAGAGGTCATCTGCATCAATGTTTTTCTTAGGAATAATCTTCCAATACTGGTCAGCCTTGGTTGTTTCGAAAGATACGGTGAAGACCGGATCCTCATATACATCCTTGTCGCTGTGGTTGAATGCTTTTGCTACTTCCTTAGTCCAACCATCTACGTCATCTGTAGTAAACATGTCGCCTACGAGGTAATAGCCTTCTTCGATAACTGGAGCCTCAGGAATAGCCTTTACCTGGAATGTTTCTGATGTAGCCATCTTCACGGCTGTAGCTCCATTGCTTACCCATGCGTCGAGAGTAGCATCGATATCACGCTCTGTAGGACGCTTGCCAAACTTATCTACAATATAATTTACCAAGTCAGCTTTTGCCATGTTACCTTCTGCGTCAATATCGAAAGCTCGACCACCAATATTGATCTTGTAGGTTGGAGTGTAGGAAGCGTTGGAAGAAGTGGGAGCAACAATGCTCGCCACTTTTACCTTCTCTGTCTTAACATCAGCCAAGTTGATGACATCAACTGGAGTTACGCTACCTTTTCCGAATGATACGGCTTCCTCCTGAGGATTTGACTGTGGGGTACCCCAATCTGTGTAGTCTTCGGTACATGATACCATAGACATCAGCAGGGTCATTCCCAATAATATTTTCTTAATCATAATTGTCTATACTTTAAGTGATTTACAATTTAACGATGCTGAATGCACCTGTGATATCGTTGAATGAGATGCAATACTTGCCTTCAGTCAAACCGATGTTATGACCATTAGCCTCGCACTTACCATACATGTTGACAGCGCCATCTTCTGCACCATATCCCCAGTTGGTATCCCAAGAACCAGCAATCTTGAACTTGAAGCTTACTGTCTGTCCGGCAGGAACTTCCATCACATAGTACCAAGCGTGGTTTTCAACGCCCTCTGTGTTGTAAGGAAGCATTGGAGTGTCGCTCGCGAAATCGTCTAATGAGGTTGCAATCTGGATAGTACCATAGTTGGTTACATTACCCTCGTACTTCACCATAGTGGCTGTATTGTTGGCGGTGTTCAATGTGATTGTGTAGTAACCGTCTGCTCCTGCAAGGATATGACCACCATCGCTATTAGTTGAACCACGATAGGCGATATTGTCCTTCAACTTTCCACCGCCGTCCATACTGTAGTTCCAATCGAAGCTTGAAGGCAGAATCTTGAAACCTGCTACAGCAGATTCTGCTTTTTCGTCGAATTCGTCTGTAAGGAAGTAGTTGGTGTATTCAATCTCACCAGCACCAGTCTTCTTGTCATAAGAGAAGTTAGGCTTCAAGAACATAGGAAGCGCATCAACACCAATATTCTTGTCACCTGCCCACTTGCCGCCAAACATGTTACCTACGAGATACCACATTGTTGGAACAGCATCCTTCAGTTCAATATAGTAAGGCTTTACGTTGAGCTTTACTGAGTTTGAAGCGACAGGGTTCAGACGGCTTGTGCCCTCAAGGATGTAAGCGTTAACACGAACGTACATCTCCTGCTCGGCAGGAACATTACCTTCAGTCCATTTAAGTATCTTTACCAATGCCTTGTCCATTTCTTCTGCAGAGGCAGAAATATTACATTTCTGTGTGGTGTTGCTAAGAACAGCGTAGTCTGGCACCTTTTCTCCACTCTCGTCTGCAGCAGCTTCATCAGTAGAAACTGTGAAGCTGTTGGTTGGAGATACTTGCACCTCGTATGTTGCGTTGATTGGGGCATTGTCTGCTGTGTACTTAGGCTGTGACCATGTAAGCTCAAGACCAGTAGATTTTTCCAAATCAATAGTCGCATTGGCATATGCAGGAGTGTTCAACACAAACTCTTTAGGCTGAATCAGCGTTGGGTTTGAATCGTTGTCATCCGAACATGATGCGAATAAGCTGATGATGCCGACAAGCAGAGCACCAATTATATATTTATTCTTCATATTGCGTTTTCTTTTATAATTCTATTATACTTTAGTTTTTGACCTCGTTATATCCATCAATCTGAGTCAAGTTCTTGTTAGAAAGAACCTCTGAAGATGGGAGAGGATATACATTATAGGTCTTGGCGAAGGTTGTACCATTAGTACTACCACCCTTGAGTTCCCAATTGTATGTAGCCTGACTGCCACCAAACTGGTTGAAACGGATCAAATCGGTACGGCGGAGACCTTCGCAATACAACTCACGGGCACGCTCATCGAGCACGTCGTTAAGAGTATAAGAATCACGTACGGCAGCGTGGGCACGATTGCGAAGAGCATCGATATACTTCTTTGCCTTAGCCGAGCTTTCACCATTGATGTGCATCTCTGCCTCTGCTGCATTGAGGTAAGCCTCAGCTACACGGAAGAGGAAGAAGTCGATGTCTACGTTGTAGCTGTCGTGAGGAGTACCACCATTAGAATAGTTGTTATTCCATTTTGGTGTTGCAATACCCTTGACGAACTTATCGTTAGCACCAATCTCCAAAGTACGATCGCCGTCACTGTTGCCTTTACCCCAAAGGATAGCACGGTCATCAACGTTCATAGCACGGATTTCGGAAGCTGACTTGTTTACAACAACTTCTGGATTGGTAAAGAACTTCTCTACGAATTGTGGGCGAACACGCATACCTGACCATGTGTTGGCAGTAGTGGCAGCATCCTTAGCTGTAACAGTCTGCATCGTAGCATCCCAAAGAGCAGCTACATAGAACATAGAACCACCGTATCCCTGAGTTTTTTCTCCATCTTGCATCAATGGGAGTAGAGCCTCGCAGCTTGCACCATTTGAACCATTGTCGCCCATGAAGAGCAGGTCGTATGGCTTGTAGCCATTAGCCTTAGCCTCATTAGACATCTTGCTGTCATCGAAGAGCTTGTAGTCTGAATTGATAACATTCTCGGCATATTCGAGAGCCTTATCCCAATATTGATTGTTCTGACCATCGTTATTGAGGTATGTACCAGCATTGAGGTACAGACGGCTTAAAAGCAACCAGCATGTGCCTTTATCAATACGGCCATAGTCTGGGTCGTTGTCAGTCTCAGGCTTTGCCTCCAACAGGTCTGGCTCTGCAGCGAGCAATTCGTCCTTTACCCAGTTGAACAGGAACTCACGGCCCAACTGAAGAAGCTCTGCACGAGTGTAAGACTTGCCTTCCTCAAACTTTGAATTGTAAGAGTGTGCCTGACGTGGTGTCTCTGCAGAAATCTTGTCAATGAATGTAGGGTCTCCAAAGAAGTCGAGCATCAAGAAATAGCTATAGGCACGAAGTACACGTACCTCTGCATACTTAGTTTTATCCTCTTTGGCTGCGTCGAGGCTCAAGAAATGATTCTCGTAAGAGATGTTCGACATCAGACGATAGTAGAGGTTCTTCAGAGTAGCATTACCCGGATCGAACTTATTGTAGGCAACATCTGCGATACCGCCATCTGACCACCAGCAGACGGCTTCGTCGGTAGGTACCTCGTTGAAGTTGAACAGGTTGCGTAGAAGGGTTGACTTACCAGCGTCGTCGATAGTGAAATCGGCATTACCGTCATTACCCTCCATGATAAGACCAGCATAGCACTTGCTGTATAAGCCCGTAATATTAGGATTGGCATCAACAGTAGGGTCAATGTTTCCCTTGTTCAAGTCATCCATGCAAGAGCTCAAGCTTGCTGAAAGCAGAAGAGCTGCTGCTGGGGCAATTATGTTGAATTTATTGAGTTTCATATCGAAATCTATTTTAAAATGTTAGAAGTTAAGGTTCAGACCGAGCAGGAATGTGCGGCAACGAGGATAGATGTTGTCGTCCTTACCTGATGTTACTTCAGGGTCAATACCTTTATACTTGGTGATAGTAAACACGTTAGAGCATGAGGCGTAGATACGGCCAGAGATGCCCTTGTAGTTGCCACCCTTCAGCAGATTGTTGAAGTTATAGCCCAGTGTGATGTTGTCGCACTTCAAGAAGCTGCCATTCTGTACGAAGTAGTCGGTAAGAGGATAGTTGTACGAAGTCCAGCCAAGAGCTACTAACTCCTTTGTGGTATTTTTATAATATCCCTTTGCACTACATACCTCTTTTGTGTTTATCGCACCTTCTGCGTATCCATTATAGAGATAGTTTCCGAAGCTTGCACGGAAATTACTTCCGAGGTCCCAGTTCTTGTATGCAACCTTGAAGCTGAAACCACCAGTCCAAGGAGCCACGATATTCTTATAGAAATATCTGTCGTTCTCGTCAATAGAACCATCACCATTACGATCTACGTAGCAACCCATGATTGGACGTCCGCTCTCATCGTAAACCTGCTGGTAAACCAAGAATGAGTTGGCTGGCTTTCCTACCTTATGATAGGTGATTGCCTGATCCTGACCAACCTTCATTCCTGCCTCCATCAAATCACGACCGCCTGCAAGTTCGGTAATCTCGTTCTTGTTGTAAGCAGCGTTGACGCTCAATTCTACAAACCAGTCCTTGGTCTGGATAGGACGACCTGTGATAGCTACCTCAAAACCCTTGTTTTCCAATGTACCTGCATTCATCAAGAGCGCATTGTCAAAGTTCTGACCTGCAGCGATGGTTGTTGTGCTGAGCAAGTCGGTTGTCTTGCGGATATAACCATCAAGGTTGATGGTGAGTCTCTGGTCGAACATACCATAGTCGAGACCTACGTTCCATGTAGTAGTCGTCTCCCAAGTCAATTCGTCATTGTATGCCAATGGGCGGTAGAGTATTCCTGGGTTGTTGGCAATACCACCGATTGGATAAAGGTGGTGATTACTTGTACTCTTCTTATAGGTAGCGGTGTAGTACTCTCTACCTGTATCCTGCTGACCGGTCTTACCCCAACCAAGTCGGAGTTTCAAGTCGCTGATAGCATCAACATCTTTCAGGAATTTTTCGTCTTTGATACGCCATGCGAAGGCTGCTGATGGGAAGAAACCCCAACGGTGTCCGTCTGCAAAGCGGCTTGAACCATCATAACGGGCAGTGAATGTAAGGAGGTAACGATCCAACAGAGAATAGTTGGCACGTCCATACCAGCTCACTAGGTAAGTCTGTCCCTTCCAGTTGCTTGTATCGTAAGACTTCACAGTTCCTGCAAGAGCTTCGCCTGCATCATTCTTACCTTCGTAGGTAGATGGATACATAGACTTGCTCCACTGGTCTCCCCAATATTTCATGTGGCTATACTCATAACCAGCCATGATGTCGAAGTGGTTAGCCTTGTTGAAGTCCTTGGTGTACTGAGCATAGGCAGTAGCTACAACGTTATACTTCTTCTCCTTATTTTCGCTGTTGCCACCATAGTAGAATCCGTATGTAGATTGTGGATTGTTGGTGTTGTACTCTCCACCAGTGCTATATTCTCCAGCTATGTTGGCGTGAAGATGAAGGGTCTTCGAAACCATGTATCTTATAGTCTGCCTCTACATTACCTAAGAGAATATGCGCACTCTTGTAGAAATCGTAGTTTTCTACTTTTTCTACAGGGTTTGTTGGAGCATCGTCGTTGCGGTTATATGGGAATGTAGGGTCATATGAGGTAGTAGGTAATGCCCACTGCCAATAGCCACCCCAGTTCTTGAATTTCTCATCATTACTCTTAACAGGACGAGTAGGATCCATAGAGACAGCTGCGCCTACTGCATCCTGTCCACCTGGATTTGTTTTTGAGTAAGAATACTTACCGTTGACATTAATGTTAAGGTGCTTGTCGAACAATGATGGATTGATGTTGAAACCGGCAGTAACTCGCTTATAGTCAGAACCCTTCAGAATACCTTCCTGACCGGTGTAACCAATGCTGACACGATAAGGCATTGACCATGATTTCTTGCTGATGCCACCTGTTAAACTTACATTATGCTCATGGCTGACAGCTGCACGGTAAATCTCGTCCTGCCAGTCGGTATCGTATGTGCCGGCAGAATAATCTGGAGTTCCATCTTCATTGAACTTCTTCCATCCTAAACCTTTGTAGGCAGAAGAATCTTCACCATAATAGTTCTTGATGAAGTCTGTATATTCGGAAGCATTCATCACATCCATCTTCTTGGCAACAGTACTTACCGAAAGTGTACCATTGTAAGAAACCTGTGGCTTCTGGCCGCTGCGACCCTTCTTGGTTGTAATGATGATGACACCATTAGAACCACGGGAACCATAGATGGCAGTAGCTGAAGCATCCTTCAATACGGTGAAGCTCTCGATATCGTTAGGATTGACAAGAGAAAGAGGGTTGTTTACACCTTTTGTATTATTGTTATCCATAGGCATACCATCGATAACAATCAATGGGTTGTTGCTCGCAGTAAGAGAAGCACCACCACGGATACGAATCTGTGCACCATCACCAGGAGCACCCGTTGATGAGTTGACATTTACACCGGCAATCTTACCTTGAATCATATCCTGTGCAGAAGTAATGATACCATGGTTCTTCTCGTCTGGCTTGATAGCTGTAACGGAACCTGTCAAGTCGTTCTTCTTAGCCACACCATAACCGATGACAACGACTTCGTTCAAAGCCTTTGAGTCATCTTCCAAGGTAATGTTCATGTTACTAGATGCCTTCACTGTCTGTGGTGTCATACCCAGATAGGTGAATGTAATCTTGGCACCTGGCGCTGCATCAACTGAGAAGTTACCATCCATGTCGGTAATGCCTACTGCCTTACCGTTAACTGTAATGGTAGCACCCATGATAGGTTCACCAGAAGCATCCTTCACATGTCCCTTAATTGCATTACTCTGCGCAAAGGAACTCACCGTCAGAAGCAGACCGCTTGCTAGGGTCAACGCTCTGAGAGGCAATTTAATTTTTACCTGCTTCATCATTTGCTTGATTTTTAAGTTAATGAATTATATTTATTTATCTACTTTTTCTTCTTTTCTTCTTGGCTTAAGTTATTGTCGTTCCTACTCAAAATGCCGTTCTGGCTATTTTCGGGGTCTTTCTGGCATCTTACTTATATTATATTAAGATAGGAATGGGGCGCTTGCCCATAAACTTGTCGTTTCTGTGTGCAAAATTAAGTTCTTTTCTCTAATGTTGTACTATTTTTGTGTTAATTCCGTTATTTATTTTGTGCAAACGTTTGCACAGAAATTACTTGATTTAAGTCAAGAACTTTGAACTGATATTGAGGATATTTCGTAATTTTGCAGCACAACTAATAGCAATGGGCGATAAAGAAACAATAACAATGAAAGATATTGCTCGCGATCTGGGCGTAAGTGTTGCCACAGTGAGCCGGGCATTGAAGGACAGTTCTCGTATCAGTACTGCCCAAAAGGAGCGTATTCAGAAATACGCACGTGAACATAACTTCTTTCCTAATTTCCTGGGTGAAGCTTTAAGACATAATAAGGTGAAGCCGATGAAGGTGATTGGAGTTATTTTGCCTCAGGTGGTACACTATTACTTCATGTCGGTGCTTTCGGGTATAGAGGAAGAGGCTAGAGCCAGAGGTTACCGTGTGATGGTGGCGCAGAGTAACGAGCGTTACGATAAGGAGGTGGCCATCTGTGAAGACTTCTATCAGAACAAGGTTTGTGGCATCATCGTTTCACAGGCGAAGGATACCAAGCAGTATGACCATTTCGAAAAACTGCTGCAGAATGGGGTGCCGCTCATCTTCTATGATAGAATATGTACGGGCGTGAACTGCTCGCGAGTGGTGGTAGATGACTATATGGGTGCCTTTACTGCCGTTACCCACATGATTGATACGGGTTGTAAGAAGATTGCCTTCTACGGCTCGCCGATGAATCTGGAAATCTCCAAGAACCGATATAACGGTTATCATGATGCGCTGGTAAAGCATGGCTTGACGGAGAACCCTGACTGGGTGAAGATCTGCGATGACCGTGCCAATGCCGAAGCAATAACGCCGGATATTCTGATAGAGGAAGACCGTCCGGATGCTTTCTTTGCCATCAATGATGATACGGCAATCGGTATCCTCTATACCGCCAAGCGCATGGGATTCAAGGTGCCTGAAGAAATCAGCATCTGCGGATTCACCAATGGTGACCGTGCCAAGGCATGCGACCCGATGCTTACTACGGTTGAGCAGCGAGGTGTAGCCGTAGGCGAGGAAGCTGCCAATATCCTGATTGGTCAGGTGGAAGGCTCCATCCCTAGAGATGAGGTGGAGAAGCGAGTGGTGAGAACACGACTTGTGGTGAGAGGAACAACAAGATAAAAATATAAAAACAATATAACGATGAAACAAAAACCTGATTTAAGTTTCTGGAAGCTCTGGAACTTGAGCTTCGGATTTTTCGGAGTACAGATTGCCTACGCCCTACAGAGCGCCAACATCTCCCGAATCTTTGCAACGTTGGGTGCTGACCCACACAACTTGAGTTATTTCTGGATTCTCCCTCCTCTGATGGGAATCCTGGCTCAGCCTATCGTGGGCACGTTGAGTGATAAGACGTGGTGCCGCTTCGGTCGCCGCATCCCTTATCTCTTTGTGGGTGCTACGATTGCCGTCCTGGTAATGTGCCTGCTCCCGAATGCCGGTTCGCTCGGACTGACCGTGAGCGGTGCGATGCTCTTCGGACTGATAGCGCTGATGTTCCTCGATACGAGCATCAACATGGCGATGCAGCCGTTCAAGATGTTGGTAGGCGATATGGTAAATGAAAAACAGAAGGCAAAGGCTTACTCTATCCAGAGTTTCCTCTGCAATGCCGGTTCTGTAGCCGGATATATCTTCCCATTCCTCTTTACCTTCCTCGGTATCAAGAATTATGCTGAGAAGGGTGTGGTTCCTGATTCTGTCATCTGGTCGTTCTATATCGGTGCGGCTATCCTGATTCTCTGTGTTATCTACACCACGATGAAGGTGAAGGAGTGGAATCCACAGCAGTATGCGGAGTATAATGAAGCGAAGAGGGAAGAGGGAAGAGTGAAGAATCCTAATGCTGAGGCTTCTGAAGACAAGGCCGGTTGGATTACTTTGCTCCGCAAGGCGCCATCTACCTTCTGGAAGGTGGGACTGGTTCAGTTCTTCTGCTGGGCTGGTTTCCTTTATCTCTGGAATTATTCTACGGGAGCCATCGCTGAAACCGTATGGAATACGACCGATCCTGCTTCTGAAGCATTCCAGGAGGCAGGCAACTGGGTGGGCATTCTCTTTGCCGTACAGGCTGTAGGTAGTGTAGTCTGGGCTGTGATTCTCCCTCAGTTTAAGAATACGAAGGTGGCATACGCTGTCAGTCTGGTTATCGGTGGTGTGGGTTTTGCCTGATACCTTTCCTGCATGACCAGTATCTGCAGTTTGTTCCGTTCCTGATGATTGGTGCCGGTTGGGCAGCCATGCTGGCGATGCCTTTCACCTTTGTTACCAATGCTTTGCAGGGATATGGTCACATGGGTGCTTATCTCGGTCTGTTTAACGGAACCATCTGTATCCCTCAGATTGTGGCTGCTATCTGCGGTGGAATTGTCTTGAGTCTGGTGGGTTCTCATCAGAGCGATATGATGATTGTGGCAGGTATCCTGCTGATTGCGGGTGCACTGTCTGTGAGTATCATCAAGGATAAGAAATCAGAATAAAATGAGATGAACGATTAATTATTGTTTCTACAGAGTAGGGGTAGTGCAAACGTTTGCACGATGTGTGAGAAAAAATATGCAAATTTCAGATACGTTTTTCGCTCGTTTTTCTTACCTTTGTAGCATCAAAAATAAATTATAACATTTTCAAGAGCCTTTAAGAGTCTTATGACAGTACAGTTTAATATTGAATATAAAGCAATGTTCGGCGAACAGATCGTCGTAAACATTCAGACGGAGGAAGGTGAACTGAAACTTCCTCTCGAGACAACAGATGGTGAAAGATGGGTATGCGACTGGTGTGTTGAATCACCAGAAAAATCGTATACCTATTATTATAGTGTAGAACGTGAAGGAAGAGCAGTCAAGACCGAATGGCTTATGATTAAGCATCAGCTCGATGTAAATGCCAAGAAGGCTGTGGCTTATACCCTTTACGACCACTGGAAGGCTATGCCTGAGGATGCTTACCTCTACAGCAGTGCCTTTACCGATTGCATCAATCATCAGGCTCCACAGGAGATGAAGCCGGAAACGGGCAGCAAGATTGTGCGTCTGATAGTCCGTGCTCCTCAGCTTCGCGATGGTGAGCGCCTGGGTGTATTGGGTGCTGATAAAGCTTTGGGTGCCTGGGATGTGCAGAAGATTCTTCCGATGACTCAGCATACTTATAATGAATGGGTGGCTGATATTGATGCGACTCATCTTGAGGGCAGCCATCTGGAGTTTAAGTTCGTTGCTTTCAGAAATGCAAAGAATGATCTTCTCTGGGAAACCAGTATGAACAGAACCGTGGATTTGCCGGAGATGAAGGCAGGTGAGTTGGTATCTTATGAACTCGACCAGGCTTTCTTCGCTCTGTATAACCGCAAACTTGCCGGAACGCAGGTGCCAGTATTCTCATTGCGTACCCGTAAGAGTGCCGGTATCGGTGATTTCGGTGATCTGAAGACCATGATTGATTTTGTGGCTTCTACCGGTCAGAAGGTGCTCCAGCTCCTTCCTATCAATGATACCACCATCACTCATACATGGACCGACAGTTATCCATACAGCTGCATCAGCGTCTTCGCTATTCATCCGCAGTATGCCGACCTCCATGCTCTCCCTGAGCTGAAGGATGCCAAGGCTCGTGCTGAGGCTGAGAAGACACGTGCTGAGTTGAACGCACTGGATAAGATAGATTACGAGAAAGTAAATGATTTCAAGATAAATTACTTGCGCCAAATCTTCAATCAGGAAGGTGAAAAGATGATGAAGACAGCCGAATACAAGGCTTTCTTCCAGGATACTGAACTGTGGCTGGTTCCTTACGCACAATATTCATACCTGCGTGATAAGAATGGTACGGCTGATTTCAACCAGTGGCCAGATCATCAGGTATGGGATGAGGCTGAGCGCAAGGCGCTTGCCGACCCTAAGACTGCTGCTTACAAGAACGTGGCGTTCTTCTATTTCGTACAGTTCGTACTGGACCGACAGATGCAGGAGGCTCACGAGCATGCCAAGGCTAAGGGCGTTATTTTGAAGGGTGATATTCCAATCGGCGTAAACCGCAATGGTTGCGATGTATGGACGGAACCTAAATACTTCAACCTCAATGGTCAGGCGGGTGCTCCACCTGATGATTTCTCTGCCAATGGTCAGAACTGGGGATTCCCTACCTATAACTGGTTTGAGATGCTGAAGGATGGCTGCCAGTGGTGGAACCGCCGTTTCCAGAATATGGCAAGATACTTTGATGCTTACCGCATCGACCACGTATTGGGCTTCTTCCGTATCTGGGAGATTCCGGTACATAGCGTACATGGATTGCTCGGACAGTTTGCACCGGCGCTTGCCATGAGCCGTGAAGAGATAGAAAGCTATGGTTTGCACTTCCAGGAAGACCGTTTTACCCGTCCGTTCATTACCGATTGGGTATTGGATCGTGTGTTCCATGAGCGTGCCGGCGAGGTAAAGGAGAAGTATCTCGACCGTCTGGATGACGAGCGTTATCAGATGAAGCCTGAGGTAGATACCCAGCGCAAGGTAGAGGCTCTCTTTGCTGACGTAACAAATGAGAAGGAACTCTGGCTGCGTGATGGCTTGTATGCCTGATCAGCGATGTACTCTTCGTACGCGATCATACCAACCCTGGCGTCTTCCATCCACGTATCTCAGCCCAGCTCGACTTTATCTACGAGTCGCTCTATGATAATGACAAGGCTGCGTTCAACCGCCTTTACAACGACTATTTCTATCGCCGCAACAACCAGTTCTGGTATCAGGAGGCGATGAAAAAGTTGCCTAAGCTGGTTCAGGCTACCCGCATGCTGGTTTGTGCCGAAGACCTCGGTATGGTGCCAGACTGTGTGCCTTGGGTAATGGACGAGTTGAAGATATTGAGTCTGGAACTCCAGAGCATGCCAAAGGATCCATCGGTTAAGTTCGGACATCTGAGCCGTAACCCATACCGCTCGGTATGTACCATTTCGAGCCACGATATGCCTACTCTGCGCATGTGGTGGGATGAGAATATCCAGCGTACCCAGGAGTATTACAATACGATGCTCTACCGTCAGGGATCAGCACCTCATCCACTCCCAGGCTGGTTGGCTAGCGACATCATCAGCCGCCATCTTACCTCTCCATCCATGCTCTGCATATTGAGCATCCAGGACTGGTTGGCTACCGATGAGGCTCTTCGTCTGCCAGATGCCGATGCCGAGCGTATCAATATTCCGGCTAACCCTAAGCATTACTGGCGTTATCGCATGCACCTCAACATAGAGGATCTGGCTGCTGACAAGCGTTTCGTGCAGAATATCACCGAAATGATTTCGCAGTCTGGAAGAGTCTAACTAACATGATTACATATAGTGCAAACGTTTGCACACTCATTTGCAGAAAAAATACCCTCCCAAAACGTGGAGGGTATTTTTGTTTTTTGTATCTTTGCACTATCTTAAGAATAAACAGATAATGATTGAGATAAACTAACGAGATTCAAAAGAAAGAATAAACAACAACTGAACAGTATGAAAAAACTGAATGTATTAGTGATGGGCCTCTTGCTTCCTATGTTGGCAGCAGCCCAGACCGTAAAGTCGCCTAACGGCAACGTCTCGGTAACATTCTCTTTGACCGAAAAGGGACAGCCTACCTATGAGATGAGCTATAAGGGAAAGACTGTATGTAAGCCATCCCACTTAGGATTGGAACTGGCTAAGGATAAACATGCCTCTAAGGGCATGGAGGAAACCAGCCTGATGGATGGTTTTACTGAAACCGGCAGCAAGACATCGACTTTCGATGAAACCTGGAAGCCGGTATGGGGCGAGACCGCTACCATCCGCAACCATTACAACGAGATGGAGGTAAACCTGAACCAGGCTGCTTCTAAGCGTAACATCACCATCCGTTTCCGTGTATATGATTATGGTATGGGCTTGCGCTATGAGTTCCCACAACAGGAAAGTCTGAATTATTTTGTCATCCAGGAGGAGCATACCCAGTTTGCCATGGCAGGCGATCATACCGCTTACTGGATACCTGGTGATTATGATACACAGGAGTATGATTACAACATTACTCCATTGACAGGCATTCGCCCAATTATTGCGAAAAACCGTGAAGCTTACAAGAGTAATTCATCTACCACCGTCTTCTCTGATACCGGTGTTCAGACCTCTCTCCAAATGAAGACCAAGGACGGACTCTACATCAACATCCATGAGGCTGCCTGCCTGGATTATCCTACCATGCACCTCAATCTGGACGAGAAAACATTGACCTTCGAGTCTTGGCTCACTCCTGATGCCGTGGGCAGAAAGGGATTCATACAGACACCATTCAATACCCCTTGGCGTACCGTGATGGTAAGTGATGATGCCCGTGATATGCTTTCATGCAAGTTGACATTGAATCTCAACGAGCCTTGCAAGATTAAGGATACATCCTGGATTCATCCTACCAAGTACTGCGGTGTATGGTGGAACATGATTGTGGGTACCAAGACCTGGAGCTATACCAACGATCTGCCATCTGTGCGTCTCGGCGTTACTGATTACAGCAAGTGCAAGCCTAACGGTACTCATGGTGCAACCAACGAGGAAGTGAAGCGCTACATCGACTTTGCAGCCAAGAACGGTTTGCAGGAAGTATTGGTAGAAGGCTGGAACGAAGGTTGGGAAGACTGGTTCGGTCACCAGAAGCTCGATGTCTTCGACTTCGTGACTCCATATCCAGACTTCGATATCAAGATGCTCAATGACTATGCTCACTCTAAGGGCGTGAAGCTGATGATGCACCACGAGACATCTTCTGCAGCTCTCAACTACGAGCGCCACATGAAGATGCCTTCAACCTGATGAACAAATATGGTTATGATGCCGTGAAGACCGGTTATGTGGGAGATATCATCCCAAGAGGTGAGTATCACTATAGCCAGTTGATGAACAATCACTACCAGCGTGTCATCGAGACCGCTGCCAAGCATCATATCATGGTAAATGCCCACGAGGCAACCCGTCCTACAGGTATCTGCCGCACCTGGCCTAACCTGGTTGGCAACGAGAGTGCACGTGGTACAGAGTATGAGGCATTTGGCGGTAACAAGTCTTATCATACCGTAATGTTGCCATTCACCCGTCTGCAGGGTGGTCCGATGGATTATACTCCTGGTATCTTTGAGACCAAACTTTCAGAGTGGAGCAACAATAAGAGTTATGTTCATACCACTCTCTGTGGTCAGCTTTCTCTCTATCTCGTAATGTACAGTCCTTTACAGATGGCTGCCGATCTTCCAGAGCATTATGAGAAGTATGATGATGCCTTCCAGTTTATCCGCGACGTAGCTTGCGACTGGGACGACTCCAAGTATCTGGAGGCAGAGCCAGCCAAGTATATCACCGTAGCCCGCAAGGCTAAGGGAACCGACAACTGGTTTGTAGGCGGTAAGACTGATGCAGCCCGCACAGCCGTAGTAAAGCTCGACTTCCTGGATAAGGGCAAGAAGTATGCTTGCGCTATCTATCAGGACGGCAAGAATGCTGACTACGAGAAGAACCCTAAATCTTACAAGATTGTTCACAAGACTGTGAAGAAGGGTGATGTTTTGAAGATTAATGAAGCACGTGGTGGTGGTTTCGCCATCTCATTGCTCGCTAAATAAGCCTATAATTTCCGTATTTCCGTCCAACTGTCCGGTTGGTCGGAAATACGCTAAAAATGAGCGTAGATAATTTGTCACACTTTTCTTCGCTCAGTTCGCTTTAATGTCTTGTATACCAATAACTTAACAATATGAATATCCAAAAACTAATAATTGCAGCATTGACAGCAACCGTTTTACCAACTTCATTGAATGCCCAGCAGACATTCAATGAGATGATGTATTCCAAGGAGAAAACCATGTTTATCCTGAATGCTCCAACAGCCCAAAAGTCTTCTGTAACCCTCCGACTTTATAAGCAAGGTCAGGGAGGAAAGGCTTATAAAACGCTGAAAATGAAGAAGTTGGGCGATGGATGCTGGGAGGCTACCGTAAAGGGCGACCTCAAGGGAAAGTTCTATACCTTTGATATTGGCAAGGGTGAAACACCAGGTACATTTGCCAAAGCAGTAGGTGTGAACGGAAACCGTGGCGCCATCGTAGATTTGTATGATACCGATCCATCTGGATGGGATCAGGACGTGCGTCCTGCCCTGAAATCGCCAGCCGATCTCGTTGTCTACGAGCTTCACGTGCGTGATTTTTCCATTTCTCCTACATCCGGCTTGAAATATAAGGGCAAATATCTCGCTCTCACCGAGCCAAAGGCCATCGAATATCTCAAGAATCTGGCATCAACGCCATCCATTTCCAGCCTGTATTCGATTTTGCTTCTATAGATGAGACCCGACTCGACAAACCGCAGTTCAACTGGGGTTATGATCCGAAGAACTATAATGTGCCGGAAGGCAGTTACGCTACCGACCCTTATTCTCCAGCAACCCGCATCAAGGAGTTCAAGGAGATGGTGATGGCGCTGCATAAGGCAGGCATTCGAGTGATTTTCGATGCCGTATATAACCATACTTTCGATATCAACGGCAGCAATTTCCAGCGTACCTATCCTGATTATTATTATCGCAAGACCAAGGACGGTAAGTATTCTGACGGTTCAGGCTGTGGCAATGAGACTGCTTCTGAAAAGCCTCTCATGCGCCAGTTTATGCTGGAGAGCGTGAAATACTGGATAGACGAATATCATATCGATGGTTTCCGTTTCGACCTGATGGGTGTTCATGATATCGAAACCATGCAGGCTATCCGTGAGATGGTAAACCGCATCGATCCTAGCATATATATCTATGGTGAGGGATGGAGTGCAGGCAGTTGTGCTTATCCTACCGAGAAACTGGCGATGAAGGCGAATACCCAGCAGCTCAAGGGTATCGGTGCTTTCAGCGATGATATGCGCGATGCGCTCCGTGGTCCTTTCTCTGATGACCATCAGGGTGCGCTCCTAGCTGGTCTTACAGGTCAGGAGGAGAGTCTGAAGTTCGGTATTGTGGGTGGCATTGCTCATCCGCAGGTGGATATGACAAAGGTGAACTATGACAAGAAGCCTTGGACCAACAATCCTACCGAGCAGATCAGTTATGTAAGCTGCCACGACGATATGTGTCTGGTAGACCGTCTGAAGGCAAGCATCGCATCTCTTACCGATCAGAATATCCCTGAAGCGATACGTACTGCCGAGTTGCTCCGCATCGATAAGCTTGCGCAGACCTGCGTCTTCACTTCCCAGGGTGTTCCTTTCATCCTTGCCGGCGAAGAGATGCTCCGCGACAAGAAGGGAGTACACAATAGCTATAATTCTCCTGACAGCATCAACCAGTTTACCTGGACCAATCTGCAGAAGTATCCGCAGGCGTTTGCTTATTACAAGAGTCTGATCCAGCTCCGTAAGAATCATCCAGCCTTCCGTCTTTCAACAGGCGATAAGGTACGTCAGCATCTGGAGTTCCTGCCTGCTCAGGAAACTTGTCTCGTAGGTTTCCAGCTCAAGAATCTGGAGGGCATTGATGCCTGGAAGAACATCATCGTGATCTATAACTTCAATAAGGAGGCAAAGAAGATGCAGATTCCTGAGGGTAATTATACTGTGGCTTGCTGCAATGGTGTGATTAACGAGGAAGGCTTAGGCTTTGTTTCGGGAAAGGATGTTGAGGTTGCCCCTCAGTCAGCCCTAATACTTTATCAGAAATAGTTTATATATATAATAAGGTGTAATATGAAAAAGATAATAGCTTCTTTATTGCTTATGAGTAGTGCAATAAGTATGAATGCGGCGGTCAACGTGAACCGCATTGAACCTACCGACTGGTATGTGGGCATGAAAGATGCTTCGCTCCAGCTGATGGTGTATGGCAAGGATATCAAGAATGCCGATGTAACGGTAAACTATCCGGGTGTGAAGGTAGACAGCATCGCCCGCCTTGATTCTCCTAATTATCTCCTGGTTTATCTTAACCTCGATGGGGCAAAGGCTGGTGAGATGACCCTCAACTTCAAGCAGGGCAAACAGTCGAAGAAAGTAAAGTATGTGTTGAAGAACCGTGAGATGGCGGGCGATAAGCGCATCGGTTTCTCTAACGAGGATGTGCTCTATATGCTGATGCCAGACCGTTTTGCCAACGGCAATCTGAAGAATGATGCCTTTAAGACGATGCGTGATAAGACCTGCAACCGTGCAGAGCCTATCTGCGACATGGTGGCGACTTGGAGGGAATCCGCCAGCACTTGGATTATTTTAACCAATTGGGTGTAACCTCTCTGTGGTTTACCCCGGTTTTGGAGAACGACAGTCCAAGTAACGGCAAGAACAGCAGTTATCATGGTTATGCTACCACCAATTATTATCGTGTAGACCCACGTTTCGGAACCAATGCCGATTATAAGCAGCTGATAGATGAGGCTCACAAGAAAGGTTTGAAGATTGTGATGGATATGATTTTCAACCATTGCGGTTTCGAGCATCCTTGGGTTGCCGATATGCCTTCAAAGGACTGGTTTAATAAACCAGAATGGCTGGCTCCTGAAAATCAGACTGCCGAGCATCAGAAGAACATCGGTACGGTGGATGGCGCTGCTAAGGTGAACGATAAGTATCTGCAGACCAGTTATAAGCTGACTCCTGTACTCGATCCATACGCCAGCAAGGTTGATCTCACAGAAACCGTAGACGGCTGGTTTGTTCCAACTATGCCTGACCTCAACCAGCGTAACCCACACGTTATCAAGTATCTGATTCAGAACAGTGAGTGGTGGATAGAGAGCGCAGGTATCGACGGCATCCGTATGGATACCTATCCTTATGCCGACCGCGATGCGATGGCACACTGGATGAAGGTGCTGGGCGAGGAGTATCCTCACTTCAATACCGTAGGCGAGACTTGGGTAACCGAACCTGCCTATACTGCAGCCTGGCAGAAGGACAGCAAACTTTCTGAGAAGAACAGCTATCTGCCAACCGTTATGGATTTCGCCTTCTTCGACCGCATCAACAGTGCAAAGAAAGAGGAGACCGATGACTGGTGGAACGGCATGAACCGTCTCTACAATGTGTTCTGCTACGACTATCTCTATCCAAATCCAAAGAGCGTAATGGCATTCATCGAGAATCATGATACCGATCGCTTCCTGGGTGAAGGCAAGGATACCCTGGCTTTGAAGCAGGCGCTGTCATTGCTTCTTACCATCAACCGCACTCCTCAGCTCTATTATGGTACAGAGGTGCTGATGAACGGTACCAAGAGTGTGACCGATGGCAATGTACGCAAGGACTTCCCTGGCGGTTGGGCTGGTGACAAGCACAATGCTTTTACGGCAGAGGGCAGAACTCAGGCAGAGAACCAGATGTTCAACTGGCTCAGCAACCTGTTGCACTGGCGTCAGGGCAATGAAGTGATTACCAAGGGCAAGCAGACTCAGTTCTGTCCTCAGAAGGGTGTTTACGTAATTGCCCGCCAGTATAAGGGTAAGAATGTGATGACGGTTATCAACGGCAAGAACGAGGCAAACGAGCTGAATGTTTCCCGTTATGCAGAGATTATCGGTTCTCATGACAAGCTACGGATGTTACAAATGGTCGCACCGTTCTTATCAACAAGAACGTGAAGCTCCGTCCTCGCCAGAGTATGATTCTTGAATTCTAAAATGCAAGTATATTATTATATGAACGTTCCTAGAGTTGTAAATTTACACTTCTAGGAACGTTTTTTTCTTGATAAAAATTCTTTCGTTTCATTTTTTCTTCGTACTTTTGCAAGCAGAAGTTTAAAAACTTAATAAAATGATAGAAGAACTAGGAAAATGGATGTTAGATATATCTAAGTATATAATAACAGCATATGTTTTAGTTAGGATGTTTGGCAAAGAGGATGATTCTGTTTGGACATTGGTGTCGGCTATCTTGTTAGCAGCACTCTTGTTTGGAATGGGGTTATATTTTGTCAAACGAGGAAAAAGAGAATTTAAAAAAGAAAGGAAAATAATTATGGATTACGGATTATTAGGAATGTATATATTTCTGGCTTTGATTGCTGTTGGTTCTTTCATTTACGTTAAGATAGAAGACAGAAAAGAGCAAAAGAATAGTTAATGATTAGATACATTTTTTCTATAATAAGCATTCTTTTCATAACCTTGAGCAGTTGGGCGCAAGGTGGGTTGCCTAGTCGCTATAATGTAAGCTATCTCAATATGGCTGCAGGTATGCCGAATAATTTTGCTGATGATATCTTTCAGGACTCTTACGGCTTCGTATGGATCAGTACGCATGGTGGTGGTCTGGTACGCTACGATGGTTTCAATTTCATGAACTTCGGTTTGGGGGCTGTAGGAATCAGTCTGCGAAGCAACAGTTGCCGTAATGTCTGCGAAGATCCGTTCAAGCGTCTTTGGATAGCTTTCGAAGAAGGTCCGCAGGTGCTCGACCTCAAAACGATGCAGCCTGTTGTTCCACCTTGTGAGAACAGCCAGGTAGAGGCACAACTCAACAAAGTATTCAAGAACCTTTGCACCCGAATATATTGTGATGCAAAGGGCAATATATGGATGCTTTCTTTCAACCAGCTTACCCGTTTCGGTTTTAACGAAAAGGGCGAGGTGAGCAGCGTCTTGTCCACATCCTATCCTTATAATGCTCCCGACCTCGGAATCTGTGATGTCTATCGCAGAGGAACGGTTGTATTATGCAATAATGGAGTGGTGAGCGAGTTCTCAGTGAAGAACAATCAGCTCGTGGCAAAGAACATCTCATCCCTGTTCCCTCCGCTCGAGGTCGGTATGGGGGGGCGCTTATTTATTATCATGGTAAGATATGGATGGGTACGAATCGCGGATTGTTTAATAGTGCAAAGCAGGAATTCCATTGCTCTGCTACCGACCATTCGCTCCAGCACGAAGTAGTGACGAGCCTTGCCGTTTCTCCAGATGACAAACTTCTGGTAGGAACGCTCTGTGGCGTAGATATCTTCAATGATAAGACCGGAGAGATAGAACATTGGAACACTGCTACGGCTGTGAATCCGCTGAGCAGCAACTTTATCAACAGTCTTTTCTCTAAGAACGGACAGATATGGGTAGGCTCTGAGACGAGTGGTGTTATCAAGTTGGCTCCACGTCAGCTGAATTTGGAATTCTACCGTCACGACCCCGCCAACCCAGGCAGCATCTCTCCCAACGCAGTCAATGCCATGTATGCGGCAGCTGACGGAACCCTGTGGGTAGGAACTGTAGAGGGAGGTCTCAATGCCTTGACTCCAGGCAGCATGAACTTTGTTCATTATACGGTGGCAAATTCCGGTTTGCCGCATAATACCGTCTCGGTTCTTGCAGCTGATAACCGCAATCAGCTCTGGATTGGTACCTGGGGAAGGGGTATCGCTGTGATGAATCTCAGTCAGCCGGCAAAATTATTCCTCTGATGTTGATGCAAAGCATCAGCATTTACTCAACTTTGCCGGTGCTTTGGCTTACGATCCTATCAATGATGGTATGTGGCTAGGAACCAATGATGGTCTCTTCTTCTATGATATGAAGCGCCATCAACTCATCGAACCTTTCAGGGGATGCCAGAATGTGCGCGGCTGCATTGGTTCTCTGATAACCCGAAAGGGCAAACTCCTGATGGGTTGTGTGCAGGGAATGGTAGAGGTCGACCTCAAGTCGCGTCCTCATGGCAAGGGCGATTTCGCTGTGACGTATCATCAGTATAAACTCGACAATCCGAAGAGTGGAGTCTTCGATAAGATATTGTCTTTCTGCCAGGCTAAGGATGGAAAGATATGGATGGGCAGTAACGGCTACGGTCTGTATTGCTATACCAGCGATAAAAACGGAAAGACTCAAGTGAAGTCGTATACCACCAATAACGGACTTGCCAACAATATCGTGAAGGGTATTGTAGAGGATAACCAGGGTATGTTGTGGATAGCTACCGATAACGGACTCTCTATCTTCAATCCGAAGACCGAGGCATTCTGCAGTTTCTCCCGTGAAGACGGTCTGATCAGTTCGCAGTTCTATTTCAATGGAGCCATCCGCAATGCCAAGGGCGAAATATTCCTGGGCACCGATGCGGGTATGATGGCTATAAAGGGCATAAACCATTCTGTGCATCAGACGGGTAAGTTGTGCTTTACCGAACTTCTGGTAGATAACCAGCCTGTCTTTGCCGGCAGCGATTATCTGGAAGAAGACATTTCCATCGCCAGAAAGTTGCGTATCCATGAGAGTGATAAGTCGTTCACCCTCTTTTTCTCAGCGCTCAATTATGGCAGCGAGACACAGGGCGTGTACCTTTATCGCATGAAGGGATACGAGAATGAGTGGGTTCAACTCAAGGCTGGTCAGCATAGTGTGCGTTATTCCACTCTGCCAGCTGGAGACTATAAGTTTGAGGTGAAATATATTCCATCTATCAATTCCGACAAGGAGCAGGTGATCTCTGTAGAAGTTCAGATTACTCCTTATTTCTGGAAGAGCTGGTGGTTTGTTACCCTTATTATAATAGGTATCATCGCCTTGCTCCAATATGCTTATGTGCGCCGTCTCAACAAGATGCGCGAAGAGGAAGTAGAGGCTCTGTACCGTCCTATCGAGGCAGCGATGAAGGAAAGTGATGAACCTGAAAAGCTGCAGAGTCGCATCCAGATGATTCTGCAGAACCAGAAGCGTTATCAGGACAGTCAGAAAAAGAGCATTGAGGCTGACAGGAAGATGGTAGAGGAGAATACGCGTCCATTCATGGAAGAAGTGATGGATGTGATGGAGAAGAATTACGATAATTCGGAGTTTAGTGTACAGGAACTGGCAGATGCCTTGGGTATATCCCGCAGTGTACTGAGCAAGAATCTCTCCAAGGAGACAGGCTTACCAACAGCCCAGTTTATCCGCAACTACCGTCTCGACATCTCGCGCAAGATGATGGCTGATAAAACTTCCAACCGAAATATTACGGAGATAGCCTACCGTGTAGGCTTCAACGATCCGAAGTATTTCACCCGTTGCTTCACCAAGCAGTTTGGTATCTCGCCGACTGCATATAAGGATCAGTTGGATTCTCAGGGTTCAGATATGGCATAGTTCTCCTTGGATTCTTCGGAGAAATAATGTTCCTGGATGTGATAATTTGTTAAGTAAATAAAATAAAACCGAGGGGTTGCTTGATATAAGTCAACGTAACCCTTGTTTTGTATGTGTGGGTACACAACTGGTGGATAAGCACGTAATATCCTTAAAAATCCACTGTTTATGCGTTTTGTCCACCTATAAAATCCATTTGTCCACCCTATATAATCCGATTAATTGTACTTTTGCCACTGAAAAAGGATTTAAGAATTTTAAATAACCTATTTGAATAGTAAACAAACAACCTAAAGGCGTTAAGTTATGAAGTTAAGAAAAACTTTACTTTCGTTTGCTTGTGCTATCATGGTGGCATTAAGTTTCACTGCTTGTGGTGATGACTGGGGCCGACAGGATGATCCTGCTGGCAGACAGATTTACCCATCTAAGACAACAGTGGCAACTTATGACTTTGAGTATTCAGAAGAGAAACCTGAGTATTCAGACATGATAAGTCACGATGAGTCATGTGAGGTGACCAATGATGAGAACCTCGCAAGTAATGTATTGCACATCAATGGTAAGGGTGGTGCCAAGATTGCCAATCCTTTCAATGGTGTGAAGTTGCAAAATGGTGCTGCCATCACTTTCGCTGTAAAGATTGATGCAGCCGTAGCTGAGGACGGAACAGTCGCTGATGTTGACTTGACACGACCTCTAATCTCATTTGGTTCAGATGAGAAGGATCTAGCTGGTAATGATATCAGTGCTCACTTCTATATCACTGCCAATGGTCAGGTGGTTTACAACAAGCCTACCCAGTTGCAGAGTTTGAACCTGAATGAGAATGATCCTGCTTCTGTGAAGACAGGTATTCTCTCTCCTAATGAGTGGCATTTCGTAGCCCTTCAGCTTTCTACTGAAGGTTACCAGCTCTACATTGATGGTAAGAAGAGCCTTTCTGGTTATCAGACATCATCAAGTGCTACCTCTTTCCAGTACAAGACCTTGGTTGATTCCATCAACTCTTTACCTTATATATATATAGGTGGAGACAGCAAGTTGACAGCCGAAGAGACCAATACCGTATCTATCGACAATGTTACCCTGATCCGTAACATGATGGAAGAGAAGGATTGGAACAAGACCATTGGTGGTAATGGTGGTGGTGATGAAGCTTTCAAGAATGTAGAGTTTGTGAAAGAGGATGGTACTCCTACTACCGAAATCGGTACTTCTGATTGCTCTGCTGCTTGGTGGACAAGCTTCTCTGACTACTATCGTATTCCTGCAAATGGTTCTATCCACTTGAAGTTTACCAACCATACATCAGGTGCTGGCAACTGGAACAACTGGAACCTCTGTTTGAGTACAGATGATGTACGTAATGGTAGCAATTACTTAGAGTACTTCGTTATCCGTAGCGATGTATATGGCTGGGGTGGTTCTTATGCCTCAGGAAAGTGGGATAATGAAGGTTATCCAACCAACGATGATGAGTGGGCTGAGTTCCGCCAGAATATGGAGGGTGCCAAGGTAGATATGACCATTTCCCGTACTGGTACAGATATCAAGGTAGTAGCAGTGGCAACTTGTACAAATGGCAAGGTTTACACTGAAAGATTCACTGCTCCTTGCAATGATGCCAATGAGGTTCTCCGTGCTTTCCTGATTGTTGATGGTTCTTATCTTGTCATGGATACCAACGAGTGTCAGGCACAGACTGCTGTAGAAGTTACAGCCAGCGAAATCGGAACTTCTGATTGCTCAGCCGCTTGGTGGACACAATTCTCTGATTACTTCCAAATTCCTTCCGGTGCTTCATTGCACCTCGGTTTCACTAACCATACATCAGGTGGTGGTAACTGGAACAACTGGAACCTCTGTGTCAGCACCGATGATGAGCGTGCTGGTGGTAATTATTCAGAGTATTTTGTTATCCGTAGTGATGCATATGGCTGGGGTGGTTCTTATGCCTCAGGAAAGTGGGATAATGAAGGTTATCCAGCCAATGATGATGAGTGGGCTGAGTTCCGCCAGAATATGGAGGGTGCCAAGGTGGATATGACCATTTCCCGTTCTGGTACAGACATTAAGGTGGTAGCTGTAGAGACCTGTACAAACGGCAAGGTTTACATCGAAAGATTCACTGCTCCTTGCAGCGATGCCAATGAGATGCTCCGTGCCTTCCTGATCGTTGATGGTTCTTATCTTGTGATGGATCCTGCAGCTTGCTATATTGGAAAGCCTTTGTATTAAAAGGAGGCTGAACTTCAACAATAACATTAATAGAATAAACAATGAACAATAACATATTGCATAAGTTATTCTTGACCCTGACACTGGTGCTCCTTACTTTAGGAGCATCAGCACAGGTTACCGTATCGGGTAATGTGTCAGATGAATCGGGTGAGCCTATCATCGGTGCTACTGTTATGGAAGCATTGACAACCAATGGCGTTGTTACTGATTTCGACGGTAACTTCAAGATTCAGGTGAAGAACGAGAACGCTACTTTGAAGATTTCTTATATCGGTATGGTTGCTCAGAACATCCGTGTAGGCAATCAGCGTAATATCAAGGTGGTTCTCAAGGACGAAAGTCAGAAAATCAATGAGGTCGTAGTCGTTGGTTACGGTCATCAGAAGAAAGAGAGTGTCGTAGGTGCTATCTCTCAGGTTAGTTCAGACGACCTCTTGAATACTCCTACTGCCAACGTAACACAGGCTATTGCCGGTAAGATTCCTGGTGTCGTAACAACCCAGGTTTCTGGTGCTCCTGGTGCCGATGACGCTACCATCAACATCCGTGGTCGTGCAACCTTCGCTGGCGACGGTGCTCCATTGGTCATGGTAGATGGTGTAGAGCGTGCTTTCTCTCAGGTGGCTCCTGATGATATCGAGAGCATCTCTGTATTGAAGGATGCTTCTGCTACAGCCGTTTATGGTGTGCGTGGTGCGAATGGTGTCATCCTCGTTACTACCAAGCGTGGTAAGGATATGAAGCCAGAGGTTAGCTTGACAAGCAACTTCATGTGGGGTACTCCAACCCGTAAGCCTCACTATCTGAACTCTTATGACTCTGTAACTCTCCTCGAGGAGGCTCTGAAGAATGATGGTCTTCCATCACAGTACTCTGCTTCTGATATCGAGATGTACCGCAAGAGCTGCGCCGGTGAGTTGATTGGTGCTGATGCGCTTCTCTATCCTAATGTAGACTGGTATGATGAGGTGCTCAACAACTGGGCTCCTTCTCAGCGCTATAATGTAAGTGTACGTGGTGGTACGAAGCGCATGCGCTACTATGTCTCTGGTGAAATCTACAACCAGGGTTCTCTGATCAAGAACCTCAGCCAGGATACCTACGGTAACTCTTCAAGCCCAGGCTACAACCGTTACGCTTTCCGTGCCAACATGGACTTCTTCCTCTCTAAGGATTTGACATTCAGCGTAAACTTCGGTACACGTTTCGAGAACCGTCATGGTTCTAACACCAACGAGAGTTCTACCAACTATGATATCTTCGCACGTATCAACCATACTCCAGGTTGGATCTTCCCAGTATCTTATGAGGTAGAGAATGGTGAAACAACCAAGACTCTCTATGGTGGTACAGCCGTATATCAGGACAACGTAGTGGCTGCCCTTGCCAAGGGTGGATACTATCGCGGAACCAATACCATCAATGAGACCAATTTCATTGCTGATTACAAGATGGACTGGTTGACTCCTGGTCTTTCTGCCCGCGGTATGGTTTCATTCGACTATGACTCTTATTATAAGAAGACATTCGGTGCGGCTTTTGCAACTTATGAGTTGAACGACCGCAACAACTTTACCAGTGCAGATGCTTATACCAAGTATAATGTAGATGGCGACCTGGCCTACTCTAAGGCTTCTTCTACTACATACAAACTCTATATGGAGGGTCAGATCAACTACGCCCGCAAGTTTGGTAAGCACGACGTTACAGGTATGGTACTTTACAACCAGAACGACTACCGTTACAATTCAGACCTGGCTAAGCGCTATCAGGGTCTCGTAGGTCGTGTAACTTACGGTTATGATGACAAGTATCTCGCTGAGGTTAACGTTGGTTACAACGGTTCAGAGAACTTCCTCAAGGGCAAGCGCTTCGGTTTCTTCCCTGCATTCTCACTCGGTTGGCGTGTAACTCAGGAAGAGTTTATGAAGCAACAGAAAACTGGTTGAACAACTTGAAGATCCGTGCATCTTACGGTGAGGTTGGTAACGACGTTTATACAGTAGGTGGTGTGGCTCAGCGCTTCCTCTATGAGGAAAAGTGGAACCAGATTACAAACGATTACTACTTCGGTAATACTGGTACAACCGGTATCTTCGAGAGCCAGTATCCTAACTATGGTGTAACCTGGGAGCGTGCCAAGAAGTTCAACGTAGGTTTGGAGTTCGGCTTGTTCAATGGTATGCTGACCGGTAACTTCGACTACTTCGTTGAGAACCGTAACGATATCCTGACAGAATATTTGAGCCGTCCACAGTGGGTAGGTGTAACGATGGCTGCCGGAAACCTCGGTAAAACTCAGAACAAGGGTTACGAGTTGGAACTCCATCACTTCAACCACATCGGCAAGGACTTCACCTATAATGTAGGTGTTACCTTCTCTCATGCAGCCAACAAGATCAAGAATATGGATGAGCCTGCTTACAAGACCGCTTACCGCAAGCGTGAAGGTCACCCAATCAACCAGTACTTCGGTCTGGTATGCGAGGGCTTCGTAACACAGGCCGACTTGGATAATCCTAACTTCCCTGTATCAACCTACGGAAACGTAAAGGTTGGTGACCTGAAGTACAAGGATATGAATAACGATGGCTTCATCGATGACCGTGATGAGACATTCATCGGCTACAGTGATATTCCAGAGAACACATACGCTCTGACACTCGGCGCCAACTATAAGGGCATCGGTTTCGAAGTAATGTTCCAGGGTGTAGACCATGTATCCCGTTACTACGACAGCGATGCGATGTTCGCCTTCCAGAACAACGGTAAGGTAAAGGATATCCACCTGAACCGCTGGAACCCTGCAAAGAGCGAGGCAGAGAACCTGGCAACAGCAGAATATCCATTGCTCCATTACGGAAGCAACGGTGATCACAACCAGCGCCAGAACTCATTCTTCCTGAAGAACGGTTCATTCGTCCGTCTGAAGAACATCGAGTTGAGCTATACATTCCCTAAGGAGTTGATCAAGCATATCGGTATGAGCAATGTCCGCTTCTACATCAATGCCAACAACCTCTTTACATGGGATCATCTCGACGACTTGGTTGACCCGGAGAGTAACGGTTCAAACCGTTATCCACTCTTGAAGACCGTCAACGTAGGTTTCAATGTCGTATTCTAATTCAAGAACATTCAAAAAGAATCGAAAATGAAGAAATATAGTATATTTGCTTTGGCGCTCGTTATGGGAGCAATGACGCTCACCTCTTGCGAAGACGCCTTTGGCAATTTCCTCGACAAGCAGCCAAGCAATGAGTTGACAAAAGCTGAGGTGTTGGGTAACTTCACTCTGTTGGAAGAGAACCACAATGATACTTACAACTTCCTGCTTCACGGTGCCAACCGCGTGAACAACTCATGGATGGATGCTGCTACCGACCTGGCTGAATCAAGTATCGGTACATCAGGTACACGTACCACATTCAATATCGGTAACTATTATGGTGGTGGCGGTGCAGCAGAGCTGACTTCTCCTTGGGAGAGTCGCTATCGTGGTATCCGCAAGTGCAATATCACCATCAACACATTGGAGCAGGACACAGAGAACAAGCTTCGCCCTGCAGATATTGACGTAGAACTTTACAATTCACGTAAGGCAAACTATATTGCAGAGGCCCGTTTCCTCCGTGCCTATTTCTACTGGGAACTGTTCCTCCGTTACGGTCCGGTGCCATTGGTTACAACCGAGCTCGACCCTAACGGGGACCTGATGACAGGTTATACAGAGCGCCCTGACCTCAAGACCTTCATGGATTATCTCTTCAAGGAGGTAAAGGAATGCGAGAGCAGTCTGAAGACTTACGCAGAGACCAGCGATGCTACCTATGCAGGCGAGGTGAACCAGCCTACAGCACGTGCCCTCTATGTTCGCATGATGCTCTACATGGCAAGTCCACGCTACTCAGCACAGAGCGGTGTTACCTGGCAGCAGGCAGCAGACGCAGCTGCGGGCTTCATCGCAGACTATGGTGAGAATTATAGATTGGAAGACCGTACCAACGGTGGTGTAGCAGCCTACAACAATGCCTGGTTGCTCAACACTTATACCGACAAGAACCCTGAGGTTATCTTCTTCCGCAACGATGTAGCCATCGGTTGGAGCGGTATTTCTACTGATACTCCAGTAGGTGAAGGTGGACAGGGTGGTCTTTGCCCAAGCCAGAACCTCGTAGATATGTATGATATGGAAGATGGTTCAGCTCCTTTCAAGCAGTATGATGCAACAGGTGCTCCGGTTTATGTAAACGGCAAGCCTACCATCAACGAAGAGAGCGGTTATACAGAGCAGAAGATGTGGAAGAACCGTGATCCACGCCTCGCAGCTACCGTTCTTTACAATGGTTGTGAATGGGGTCAGGCTACCAGCACCAAGACCAATGTCATTGATGTGGTTTATGGTCATCGCGATAATCCTATCGGCAACCAGAATGCTACTCCAACAGGTTACTATGTACGCAAGTATATTCCTGAGACCATCCTGAGCAGCAACCACAGCGGTACAGCCAAGCGCCTCTGGAAGATCTTTACCTATAGCGAACTGCTTTTGAACTATGCTGAGGCATTGAACGAGGCTGACTATGCAGGCAACAAGACACAGGTTTGCAACCTGCTCGACCAGATTCGTCATCGTGGCGGTATCATCGGTAATGTAGCCGACCGTGCAGACTTGAATTCTCAGTCAGCTATGCGCAACTTCATCCACAAGGAGCGTACCATCGAACTTGCTTTCGAGGAGCACCGCTGGTGGGATGTTCGTCGCTGGAATGTGGCAGGTGATGCACTCGGCCGTGATATCTATGGTGTAGATGTGGCAGCAGATGGTACTATTACCCGTAAGGTAGCCCAGCAGCGCAAGTGGCAAGACAAGTTCTACCTCTATCCAATCCCAGAGGCTGAGGTTTGGAAGATTGGTCAGGACTTCCAGAACGATGGTTGGAAAGAATAACTCTTTTAATGATAGAATCGTATGAATAATATTCAGAATATATATAATAAGGTATCTTTATCAAGCAAAGTCTTGATGCTGAGTGCACTTCTCTGTGCTTCAAGCTCAGTCTTGGCACAGGAGCAGGTACTCAAAGGCCGAATCGTCAACAGCCAGGGTGAACCAATCCCTGGAGCTGTTGTCAACGTGGCAGAGGAAAGCCGCATTGCCCTGACCGACAAGGAAGGTTACTTTACATTGAAGAAGGTAACTCCTAGCGATGAAATCTGCGTAAGTAGCGTAGGTTACAAGAATGCGCAGGAGAAGGTGACCACTTTTGACGGTACATACGTCATCAAGATGGAAGATGATGCTGACGAGTATGAGCATCTCGCTCCTGTTCCTTTCGGCGAGCAGAAAAAGAAAATCTTGACTGATTCCCGTTCGGTTGTTTCAGGCGAGGAATTGCAGAAGCATCCTGTTACTATTCTTCAGAATGCCTTCACCTCAACACTGAATGGTGTGGAGACTTACGAATGGTCTTCTGAGCCAGGATGGTCGGAGAGCTTCCTCTTTATCCGTGGTATCCGTACCACCAACCAGAGTGCCCGTTCTCCACTGATCATCGTGGATAACGTAGAGCGTGACCTCTCCTTCCTCGATGCTTATCCTATCGAGAGCATCACCGTACTGAAGGATGCTGCCGCTTCTTCTATCTATGGTATGCGTGGTGCCAATGGTGTGATTTTGGTTACTACCAAGCGCGGTAATGCCGGTAAGACTAAGATTGATTTCACTCAGGAAGTCGGTTTCCAGACCCTCGCCAACAAGATGGAGGTTCAGAACTCTTACAACATGGCGATGACCCGTAACCAGGTACGCTATCTGAGCGGTATGGATCCGATGTACACCCAGGAGCAGCTCGACAACTACAAGTATGTATGCGATGGTGGAAAGTTTGCTGACGATGATATCCGCAAGTACCAGTACTTCAATACATCTTGGGCAGACCAGTTGTATCGTGAAGCTGCACCGCAGTATCGCACCAACCTGCAGATTAGTGGCGGTAACCAGCGTGCCCGCTACTATGTAAGCTTCTCTTACCTGCGCCAGGAGGGTATGTGGAATACCGAGGGTACAGAAATGAATGATGGTTACAGCACACAGCACGTACTGAACCGCTGGAATCTCCGTTCTAACATTGATATCGATGTATCCAAGTATCTGAACGTATCTCTCGACTTGGGTGGACGTATAGATAACATCTCTCAGCCTACTGAGCCTGTGTTCAACCTCGTTACCTTCGGTGTAATCGAGGCAAACCCTATGGCTCCTACCCATAACCCTGACGGAAGTATCTATTCTTCATCTACAGCCAACAACCCGGTACGTTACCTGGGTGGTTCCGGTTTGGAGAAGAACCGTCGCCGTAACTTGTATTCTACCTTGAATGCCAAGTACGATTTGAGTCCTGTATTGAAGGGCTTAGGCTTGTTCGGTACAGTCAGCTTCGATGCATACGAGACTTTCGAGTCAACACAGACTGCTCAGATGGATTCATGGAACTACGACTACGATAACCTGGCGGTTACCGATGTCAGCCAGTTCAAGTATACCAAATATACAACCAAGGCAGCTTTGAGCAACCCATCAGCTAATCAGCGTGGTTACTACTACAACCTGAATCTGTTTGGTGGTGTAAGTTATAAGAACAGTTTCGGTAAGCACAATGTAGATGCCCGTGCCTTTGCCCGCTACTACCGTAATGAGGAAGCAGGTTCAGATTACTCTACCCAGCAGAGTGCATCTTCAAACCGCTATCTGGCATACAACTTCCAGGGAACATACGACTATGCCAACAAGTATATCGCATCAGTCAACCTCTCTCGTATGGGATGTGACAACTTCTCACCAGACGACCGTTGGGGAACCTTCTGGGGTGCATCAGCAGGATGGGTACTCTCTGAGGAATCCTGGATGAAGAAACTTGGTTTCATCAATCTCTTGAAGCTTCGTGCTTCATACGGTGAGGCTGGTCAGTCAACCACCGGTGCAGGCCGTTACCCATATCAGAGTATCTATGGTACAGCTACCGGTTATGGTTTCGGTTATAACGGAACTTTTGTGAATGGTTATGCAGAGAGCAAGACTGGTAATGCCAACAGTAAGTGGGAAATCTCCAAGATGGTAAACTTCGGTGTTGACTGGAATCTCTGGAACAGCAAGCTCTATGGTAGCTTCGATATCTTCAAGGAGTGGCGTTCTAACATCCTGGTATCCCGTTCAACCGTGCCAGAAACCATACTTGGTGTGCCTGTAGCACAGGATTCATATGGTAAGGTTGAAAGCCGCGGTTACGAACTCGTTCTCGGACATCGTGGCAATATCGGCAAGGACTTCAAGTACTTCATTGAGGGTCAGCTTACCTTCAACACCAACAAGGTTACCGATATCGATGAAACTGCACCAGATGTAGAATGGCAGCGCAAGGCAGGTCATAGAATCTATGACAACACTTCGGTAGCCGAACTCTATGAGCAGGCTCAGACAGGTACCAACCGTGTGGGTGGATGGAACATCTATAAGTTCGACCAGTGGGCTTCAGATCCTAACCTGATTGCAACCTCTCAGCAGGATGCCATCGACCATCCGGAAAAGTATCCATACAACAGCTTCTCTAATGGAGCACAGCAGTTGGGTACAGCGGTGTTTAAGGATATCAATGGTGACCGCGTGATCGACTCAAAGGATATGGTACCAGATTCATACACCATCATTCCTGAGATGATTCCTACCTTCAACTTCGGTTTCGAGTACAAGGGCTTCGATGCCCGCATGATAGTGAATGCTTATCTCCGTCGCTCTGTATTCCTTTCACCAGCTATCAGCTACAGTGGTTGGAGTAACATGGGTACCCATGAGGTAACAAAGGCTTGGGGTTACTATACTGATGACCCTTCTGATCCTCGCAACGTGAATGCTACTTATCCACGTCCTGTTTGGGGTGGATTCGATGCAGTTGATTCAGACCGTGCTACAGGCTCTTACCAGAACAACATCTGGGTACGTAATGGTAACTTCTGGTCAATCCGTAATATTGAGGTAGGATACTCTTTGCCTGCTAAGTTGATTTCTAAGTTGTGGATGACTAAGTGCCGCGTTTACTTCAGCGCTTATAATATTGCTACCTTTAGCAGTCTGCCAGATGATGTAGACCCAGAGAAGCCATTGAGCTACTGCTGGTGGTATCCAAAGACAAAGTCATTTACATTTGGTATTAACATTGGTTTCTAATCAATTTTATCAAAAACGAATATGAAAAAGATATTAGTTAATATATCATTGGCGATGCTGGCTGTAGGAGGTATGACCTCCTGCAGCGACATCCTCGATAAGGAAGTCGACTTGACTTATACTGACGAGAACATCTACAGCAACTACGACCGTACCCGTGGTGTCTTGGCAAATGCCTATACCTATTTGCCTGATGCCTTTGCGGGATATACCGATGGTCAGTTCCGTGCTGCTTCTCGTGACTGTATGACCGATAATGCCCTTTCTTACTGGAATGTGCATTACTATCACAGTGTGTTGAACGATTCATACGATGCAAAGAACCACTGGTTTGCCAATAGTTATTGGAGCAACGATCTGAAGGGCATCCGTGTCTGCAACGACTTCATTTCAAAGGCACGTGAGAGTGTCATCGGAAATGCAGAGAAGAGCGGTGACGACAACAAACTCTGCGATCGTTACAAGGCAGAGGCGCGTTTCATTCGTGCCATCCTTCATTTCGATATGATTGGCTATTTCGGTGCAGTACCTATCGAAGATCATGTGTTGGATAATGCTGAGGCTGCTTCTATCACCCGTACTCCAGCTCCTGAAGCATTGAAATGGGTTGCTGATGAATGCGATGCCATCATCCTGAGTGGTGCACTCCCATTCCGTTACAGCAATGAGAATGAGAACTGGGGACGTATCAATGGTGCTGCTGTCTATGCATTGAAGTCAAGAGCATTGCTCTATCGTGCTTCTGCACTCAACAATCCTACAAATGATGTTACCTGGTGGCAGGAAGCTGCTGATGCAGCCCTTGCTTTTATCAATGCCAATAAGAGTTCTGCCAATCCTTATCGTCTGTACACTACAAGCGATAACAACCCTAACAAGAACTATTATGAGTGCTTCACCAGTACCCCTCACCTGAATCCTGAGTATATCCTCAGCCGCAGTGAGTGGAATACACGAGAAATTGAGATGTTCAACACTCCTTGTGGTTTCTCCGGTAATGTGAACTCTACCGGTCGTGTAAACCCTACACAGAATCTGGTTGATTCTTACGAGACCATCAATGGTCTTCCTATCGACCAGGATCCTTCTTACAATGACCAGGATCCTTACAAGAACCGTGACCCACGTCTGGAGCAGACCATCTTCCATCAGGGAAGCATCTGGGGTGATAAGAGCCAGGATGAGGAGCGTGCCGTTGATGTTTCTGTTGGCGGTAAGGACTATCAGGAACTTCATGGTGGTACCACAACCGGTTACTACTCTAAGAAGTTCGTTCACAATATGAGTTTCAAGAACCCTACCACTTATATCACAGCATGCCCTATCTTCCGCTATGCTGAAATCCTCTTGAATGCTGCTGAGGCATTGAACGAGGCAAAGGGTCCTGAAGCTGCCTACGACTATGTAAACCAGGTTCGTGCCCGTGTGGGTATGCCTGCTTACAAGGGTATGACCAAGGAGCAGCTTCGTGAGCGTATCCGCAACGAGCGCCGCATCGAGTTGGCTTTCGAGGATCACCGTTTCTTCGACGAGCGCCGCTGGAAGTTGTTTGATGGCAAGAGTGCTGCTACAGAAAAGAGTGAGCCACGCTACAAGCAGGTTTACAACATCTATAGCGTTGTTGTTACTCCTGATGAGAGCCAGGTATATACTTATCGCAATGATAATACCCATCCTACCCGTGCGTTCTCTTCTCCTAAGAATTATTACTTCCCAGTGCCTGACGACACTTACAAGAAGAATCCTAACTTAGGACAGAATGCAGGTTGGGAACTCTCTGATGCTCCTAAGAAGGACGACACCACTGAGGGTGGCGAGACTACTGAGGGTGAAACAACCGGCAAGTAATCTTTGTCAATATACATTATTATATTTTAGGTGAGGTCTATGGCGAAAACACCATAGACCTTCCTTGGTTTAAAAAAATCATATCTTAAACTTGAAATCGTATGAAGAAGTTATTACTTTCTATCATGAGTCTGATGGCGATGAACGGAGCTATGGCTCAGACGCCTGTCGGCGATAATGATCTGGCTAATGCATACGCTACCCAAACGATAACAGGGCGCATCGCTGTGCATGACCCTTCTATCGTGATGGATGTTACGGGCTCTACCACCAATCCTAAATATTATATCTACGGTTCGCATCTGGGCAGAGCCAAGACCGATGCTTCTGGTAACTACCAGATATGGAACACCTTCAAGACGGGTGAAGAGAATACCGGTACCAGCAACAGTCTTTTTGCTGATGTGAATGGCAAACTGATTAATTTTAAAGATGCTTACACCACTCACGTCATCAAGAAGGTGAAGAACTATAAGGCGAGGAAGTGGCTTTCGGCAACTTCGATGCCAATGGCTGGCAGTTTAAGGGCAATACCGTGAAGGGTATGCAGTGGGCTCCTGATGTCATCTACAACAAGACCATGAAGAAGTGGTGTATGTATATGAGTCTGAATGGTGACCACTGGTGCTCTTCCATTGTCTGCTTCACATCCGATGACCTGGAAGGACCTTGGGCCTATCAGGGACCTGTGGTATTCTCGGGCTTCCAGGGCACATTCGCTCATAATGCCTATACTGCTGATGATGACTGGAAGCATACCGACCTGGCTGTAGCTACAGGCGAAACTTCTCTGCCTGCCCGCTATCAGACGGGTGATAGTTGGGGCTCTTTCTGGCCTAACTGTATCGACCCATGCGTATTCTATGATGATGATGACAATCTCTGGATGAGCTATGGTTCGTGGTCGGGTGGTATTTTTATAATCAGACTCGACAAGACCAATGGTCTTCGTGACTACACCTATACTTTCCCTTATCAGATAAGCGGTAAGACGGTAACTCCTGGGGGTGCCAATGCCAACTGTACCAGTGATCCTTATTTCGGCAAGAAGATTGCCGGCGGATATTATGTTTCGGGGGAGGCTAGCTATATTCAGAAGGTGGGCAAGTACTACTATCTCTTTATGAGTTATGGTGGTTTGACGGCTGCTGGTGGCTATCAGATTCGTGTTTTCCGTTCGGAGAAACCTGACGGACCTTATAAGGACTGTCTGACCTCTACGGGCATTGATGCCATGTATGGCAAGTATATTCTTAACTTCGGTGGCGATGCCAAGCGCGATGAGGGTGTGAAACTCTTCGGCAACTACCAGTGGGAAACCATGCCTAATGCCGAACTGGCTCAGGGACATAACTCTGCCATCGTAGACCATAAGGGACGTGCACTCATCGTTTACCATACCCGCTTCATGAACAGAGGTGAGGAGCATGAGGTTCGTGTACATCAGCTCTTCGTTAACCAGGACGGTTGGCTGGTTGCTGCTCCTTACGAGTTTAGTGGCGAAACTTATACCGATAATGATATTGCCACTCAGCAGCTCTATGATGCAACAGAGGTAGAGGGAGATTATCAGATCATAGCTCATCCTTACCGTCAGAATACAGCGGCAATGGCTTATGAGAAACCTGTTACCATACATCTCAATGCAGATGGTTCTATCTCGGGTGAGTATACCGGAAAATGGGAACTGGTGAGCGGTACAAGCTACATCAATCTTACCTTGAAGGGTGTTGCTACAGCCAATGCTGAGGTGAAGTTCAAGGGTGTGCTTACCGAGCAGACCATTGATTATACCAATATCAAGGCGCTCTGCTTTACAGCCCTCAGTTCTTCTGACGGTTTGGCTACATCGGGTGGTGCCAGTTTGCAGACTCGCGGCTTGAGTATCTGGGGAAGCAAGGCTGATGCCAAGGCGGCTATCAAATATACATTGGATAAGACCAGCGTTCCTTTCGCAGATGGTGCTACTTTGAATTCTATGCCAAAGCTCCCTACAGAGGGGCATCTCGGTGCTACCATTTCATGGAAGTCAAGCAATCCTTCTATTCTGACCGATGAGGGCGTAGTGAAGGGCAAGGGTAAGGTAACCATGACCATGACTGTCAGCAAGGACGGTTATGAATATACTAAGGATTATACCCTGAACATCGATGCTGAGGCAGAGGAAACGACTCCGGTTTACTATCCTGTTTCTGCACAGAAGAATACAACTTCAGGCTGGTGGACAAACTTCTCTCCTTACTACGAGTTGCAGGCTGGCAAGAAGATACAGTTCAAGTTCTATAACTATAGTGATATGTCTGCGGTATGGAACAACTGGTGCTTGGCGGCTACTCAGATAAAGCGTGAGGATGCTGGCTATGGAGTAGATAAAGAGTACTTCGTAATCCGTAACGATAAATTCGGTTGGGGAGCTAACCACAATGCAGAAGGATTTACCGATGATTTTGATTGGAGCGGTGGTGATGACCGTCCAATTCTTAAGAAAGATTTGAATGGCTCTTTGGTTGATATGACTGTTAGCTTGACTGCTGCAGGCGTATTCAAGATGGAATCTACCATCACGACTACAACCAACAAGGTATATCATTATACCTATACCACCACATTGACGGCTAAGCCATCTAAGATTGTCCTCTTCTTCGTGAACGAGAAGTCTTACATCGACGGCTCAAGCCTTTCTACAGGCATCTCGAACCCAATCATCATCCAGAAGAAGGATGATGGCAAGTGGTATAATCTCTCCGGTCAGCAGGTAGACAAGAGCTACAAGGGTGTAGTGATTGTGAACGGAAAGAAATTTGTGAACAAGTAATTCTCTTATATATAATAAGGTGTAATTATATGAAGATTTCTAAAATACTATTGGGAGCAGCAATGTTCATTGCTGCTCCTGTTGTAAAAGGTGGTTGCCAGATGATGGCACAGAATGCTCCGCAGGAACCGATTGTGGTAGATACTCCTTTTGTCCACGACCCTGTAATGGCGTATGAGAATGGCAAGTACTATCTCTACTGCACAGGTCATGGCATCACGCAGATGACTTCCACCGACCGCAAGCATTGGACCATTGCTCCTCAGGGCGTGCTCAAGAACAGCGAGATTCCGGTATGGACGCATGATAGTGTGCCTGGTTTTACCACGCATATCTGGGCTCCGGATGTTATCCGCTTCAAGAACAAGTGGTATCTGGCTTATTCCTGTTCCACCTTTGGCAAGAATACTTCTGCCATTGGCTTGCTGAGCAATACTTCCTTATCTGATAAGGATGGATGGAAGGATGAGGGCTGCCTCATCGCCTCCAAGGGCGATAGAGACAACTGGAATGCCATCGATCCGAATTTCATCGTTGATGAGAAGGGAAATCCTTGGCTTACCTGGGGCTCTTTCTGGGATGGCATCCAGATGATCAAGTTGGATAAGAAGACGATGCATGTCAAGAAAGGCGCCAAGCCTCAGACCATCGCCCGCCGTCATGCCGTAGGCGATGCATCAGCAGAACCGAATCCTACTTCTAAGTTTGCCGGTACCAATGCCATCGAGGCTCCTTTCATCATGAAACATGGTGGTTATTACTATCTCTTCGTGAGCTGGGATTACTGCTGCCGTGGCATCAAGAGCAACTATCGTGTTGCCGTGGGCAGGAGCAAGAAGGTGGCTGGTCCTTATCTGGATAAGGAGGGTAGGGACATGCGCAATGGCGGTGGTACGCTGATTCTGGAAGGCGATAAGAAAGAATATGAGGCGATGGGCCATTGCTCTGCCTACTCTTTCCCTGATGGCGATTTCTTCTTCTGTCATGGTTACAGCGTGCCAAAGAATGGCGCCAGCATCCTGGTTCAGAAGAAAGTCAACTGGACGGAAGATGGGTGGCTGACGCTGGAATAGCCTCGATTTTTAAAACACGGACAAATTGAATTTGTCCGGCTCTTTGTCCGGTGGCTTGTAAGTTCTTGAAAATAAGAATCTTGTGAGGATGCGGGCAATTTGTCCGGACAAATTCAATTTGTCCGTTTGTTTTTTTTAGTCCTTTTGGGCTTGAAAACCTTGGGATATGATGCCGAAACCTATGAGATGCGGGAAGAAACCTATGAGTTATGATGAAAGAAACTATGAGTTGTGGGGGAGAGAACTATGACTTATTTTTTTTAACAATTC
>ENA-OQHV01000011-OQHV01000011.1-human-gut-metagenome-genome-assembly--contig:-NODE-11-length-37992-cov-2.076878_pt1 | contig 37992 bp, 26 predicted proteins | sample MGYA00242641_ERZ504732 | MGnify/ENA primary metagenome ERZ504732 (study PRJEB26092, sample SAMD00036222) | human gut metagenome | host: Homo sapiens | study: EMG produced TPA metagenomics assembly of...
ATATCTCTGAGGCTTACAAGGAGTTGGGCGATGAAGACAAAGCTTTGGAGTACAACCAGCAGTACATGGATAAGAATCCAAATGCTGCTCCTACAGACTTCATGAAGCTTGCTGAAATCTATGTTAACAAGGCTAAGAAAGATCCAGCTAAGAAGATTGAGAACATCGACAAGGCCATCGGCGTATACGCTAAGTTATCTGAGAAGTATCCTACATTGAAGACATTTGCAAAGCTTCAGGAGGGAAACACAGCTTTCCAGAATGAGTTGGATGACAAGGCTATTGCTGCTTATACAGAAGTAATCAATGAGCTGGAAGCAAAGCAGTGTGATGAAGATGAGCTCAGCTACCTGAAGACATCTTACCAGTATATGGGCTTCATCTATACCTACGACAAGCAGGATTTCAATACAGCTAAGCCATACTGGGATAAGCTTCTGAAGCTTGATCCACAGAATAAGTTAGCTAACGATGCTTACGAGAAGGCAGGTCTTAAGCCAGGCGAATAAGCATAATATTATTAACTATAACATATTGGGGATTGCATCAGATATTGATACAATCCCCTTTTAGTTTATATGATTTATACTATAAGCAAATAAAAGGATATAACGATAAAACAAAATCTTTAAACAATAGAAAAAGAAAAGAGCGATTCCAAAGGAACCGCTCTCAATGTTTTATGTAACTAAAAGTATCTATCCTTATAGATTAAGGAAGACTGATTGCCTCGTTAGGGCAAACATCAGCACAAGTACCACACTCTGTGCAGAGGTCTGGGTTGATTGAATACTTATCGCCCTCAGAGATTGCACCTGATGGACACTCATCAATACATGTACCGCAAGCGATACAATCGTCACCAATTACGTATGCCATAATTATTAATGTTTAAATGTTTATAATGTTTTTGTATAATATGCTTTTAATTTATCTTACTTCATAACATCAGGTATATTACCTAATAATTATGGTGCAAAGATAATAATAATTTCTGAAATACCTACAATTAGGTATAAGAATTTTCAAGAATTAGATTAATTTATACATAATCGAAATAAAACGGAAAGCAATATGAAGAGGAATATTCCGTTATAAATATATGAAACAGAAACTATTGACATCATCATTAGCTTGCCTACTCACAATCCAGGCTGGCGCACAGGAAAGAACGGTAGAAAACCGTCCTTATACGGATTTGCGCCCATTCCACTTCGGTGTATTAGTAGGCACCCACTTCCAGGATATAGAATTCCAGAATGCAGGACTGGTGACTTATCTTGATGCTGACGGCATTGAGCAGCAAAGCTGCGTAACAGTAGACCAGGACAGATGGGATACTGGATTTACAGTAGGTGTACTAGGAGAATTCCGCCTGAACACCCACTTCCAGCTACGCATAGCACCAGCCATGTATTTCGGTACCCGACATCTCTCCTTCTACAACATGCTGGAAAAAGATGGAGCCGGTAATCCGATCCAACAGAAACAGGAGATGAAGACGGCTTACATTTCCAGTGCCCTCGATCTGATATTTGCAGCACAGAGATTCAACAATCACCGCCCATACATCATGGCAGGAATCAACCCGATGATGAATCTGAACAGCAAGAACGAAGATTATATCAAACTGAAGAAAACAGATCTGTTTCTGGAGTTGGGATTGGGGTGTGATTTCTATCTGCCTTATTTCAAACTTCGCCCTGAATTGAAATTCATGTATGGAATAACAGATACATACGATAAGAATCACATCAAAAACATAAAAGACAAGAGTACACTCCCATATACACTATCAGCCAAGTCAGCACATAGCAAAATAATAGCACTTACATTCTATTTCGAATAATCGAACAATATCACATAAGAAAAAGAGACAGACTCCCCACAGCGAGAGTCTGCCTCTTCTAATTTATAAAGAACAGATATCTTTACTCAACAACTTCCCAACCGAAAACACACCCGTTCTTCATACCGGCGTCAGTTCCCTGGAAATCTGCAGAATAAGGGCTTCCATCTATTGGATTTTTACCTACATAACGCTGAGTCTTCAGAGAAAGCAGCATGCAGCGGTTATAAAGCATATCCTGCCATACAAACTCCTCTGCCTTGGAAGAGTCGGAAGTCAGACGAACATCACCAGATAAACCAGCACCAGCAATATAAACATATCGTCCGTCAGCCGTCTTCAAAGCAATCTTTCCCTTACCTCTATCCTCCACAACAAACTTCACCTGGTTTCTCATGTCCTTTCGGTTACTAGAACTATGCATCAACCCATGTCCGGTAGCATCCATTAAACTTCCATCAGCGAGATTAGAGAATCTTATGGTCTTGCCTATAGGCAGATTGGCAGTTCTGTCTGCCAACGGCTCCTCCACCTTGAAATCATCAAAATCAGCCACACCGCCATTCAATTCCTTCTTGTTGAAAGCATAAAGTGCCACACGTACACCCTGGAAAGTCTTCAACTGATAAGGTGAAAGCATCTGCTCACCGATATTCTCCCAGTTCTTACCATCCAGAGAATAGGAATATTGCAACTGGCTCTTATCGTAATCACCCCAAAGTCGTAACCATACTACCTTACTTTTAGCCAACGGCTTCCAAACTTCCTTGTTGGTATTCTGATCATAACATCTCAAGTTCAACCCCTTATCCGTCTTGACAACGCCCAATGAAGCGTATGGCGTATTGATGGCACCCAAACCAGCCTCATCACCTACCTTCAAGCGGGATGCATCCAACTTTACAGATGTATAAGAAACAGGTCCGATGGCACGCTGCGTCAATGTATTCTTTGCCCAAAGCAGTTGCTTGGCAGGCATGGAATGCAAACGGAGCCAACCTTTTCGCTCCTTATTCAGCGACCACATCTTGTCATTCGGATTATGATTCCATTGCCAAACCGGTTTAAAAGTTTTACCCGAGAAATCATCACATCTGTCGTATGGAGCCTGTGGTGTCTTTACCATATCATTCGGTTTGAACCAGGTACGAGGAGAGCGCCCCAGGTTCTTCTCCAATCCGAAGTAAGGCCAGCCGTCAACCCAAGTGATAGGGGACAGGCACACCGTTCTTCCCACGGCATTGAAGTCCTGCATCGAAACGCCCCACCATTTTCCGTCAGGAGCCTGCACGATGCCACCCTGATGAATGGTAGCACATCCCAGGTTCAGACCATTAGGCTTGTTGTTTTGGAAACTGAAACCATCTTCCGGCAAAGGCCGACCGATTCCCATGTTACCTACGCTCCATCCAGCAGCATAACCATACGATTCACGCTCGCTAATTACGCAGGTTTCATAAGGTCCCCAGATACTCTTACTTCGGGCACACTGCATACGGCCCATCGGTGAATAATCTGCAGAGAGGATATAGTACATACCATTGATTTTATAAACATGATGTCCCTCACCCATCGCATTGCCTTCCGGAATCACCACCTTGCTGCTGCCCTCTACCGGGCCACTCAAATCAGGTTTTAACTCCGTAACGGTCACGTTGCCATACTTGTGCACGGCATAAATCTTGCCATCCTCATCAAAGAGCACAGAGAGGTCGTAGATATCGCCATTAACTTTATGATGCGTCCAAGGACCCTTGGCACTGTCCGAGATATACACCTGCAATCCATGTCCGTTGATATTAGAGAAGATATAGAACTTTCCGTTGTGATAGCGGATGGCAGGTGCCCAGATACCCTGTCCGTAAGCTTCCTTGCCATTGCGGAGATTGAAATCATCAGAATCATCAAAGCGGTCGAAGCAATAGGAAGAGAACTCCCAATTTACGAGATCCTTGGAATGGAGAACCACCAGTCCCGGCACACTGTGCATCGTGGTACCCGCCAGATAGTAATCCTCCCCTACTCTGATAATATCAGGGTCAGAAAACTCATCATAAAACAAAGGGTTTGTAAAGGTACCATTACCATTATCTGCCGACCAAGACTTCCCTTTCAAAGTCTGTGTCAGAACATTCTTGGCTGCAGATTTTTTCTGCGCCGCAGCTCCCAAAGAACCGCTCAAAAAAGCGATGCAACAGGTTGCAAATAATAATTTCTTCATTCTCATTTATAGGTCTAAAAGATTATTATAAAAAATATTGCCACAAAAGTACGAATAATTATCCAACCAGAGGTGGACAAAATGATACTTTTATGGCAACAAATGTAATTTTAGGACATTATTTAATCAGATAAGTCTTTCCTGGTTCTGTTTCCAAGTCATATTCATATACGTCAGGAATAGGAACCTTCACTCCTTCTGCTATCCGATGCTGTTCCACTACAGATTTCACTTCTGCAGATGCAAAAAGGATATTGGGACATGTTCCTTCTGCCTTCTTCAGCTTTTTCGCCTTCAGCGGTACGTATGAACGGAGACGCAGGATGCCTCCGATGGTGGAACGAATCTTCGCCTTCATCAGTCTGCCATTCTTCCAGTCCATATCCACCACAAAGCCGCCACGGGCGCGAAGTCCCTTTACGCTTCCTTCTTTCCAGGCATCAGGCAAGGCTGGCAAGAGATGCACGGCTCCATCATGACTCTGCAGGAGCATTTCGGCGATACCGGCTGTTACTCCGAAGTTGCCGTCAATCTGGAATGGCGGATGGGCATCGAAGAGATTCGGATAGGTTCTGCCATCAGGATATTCCTTTGCCTGCGCATCAGATGGCAACAGACGAAGCATATTGCTGATGATTCTGAAAGCATGATTGCCATCGAGCATACGTGCCCAGAAGTTCGTTTTCCAACCCAGACTCCAGCCCGTAGCCTGGTCGCCACGATGCTTCAGAGTGGTGGCAGCAGCATGGAACAGTTCCGGATGAGAGAAAGGAGAAATCTGATTGGATGGATACAATCCATAGAGATGCGAGATATGGCGATGTTCATTCTTCGGATCATCCGCATCCACAAGCCACTCCTGCAACTGTCCGTACTTTCCTATCTGCATCGGCGGAATCTGCGAAACCAGCTGCTGCATCTCCTTGCGCTCAGCCTCATCAACACCCAATATTTCAGAAGCTTTCACGGCACTGGTCAAGGCATCGAAGGCTATCTGGTTATCCATCGTGCAACCAGCCGTTACGGCAGTTTTCTTTCCTTTAGGTCCCTGTTCCGGACTCACCGACGGCACGGTTACTTTCCATACTGTGCCTGGCAACTTCTGCATATAGTCGAGATAGAACTCAGCAGCACCCTTTATCACCGGATACCACTGCTTGAGGAAAGCCTTGTCGCCCGTATAGAGATAATGCTGCCAGAGATGGGTAGTGAGCCAGGCTCCGCCATTCGGAAACATGCCCCACTGCGCACCATCCACCGGACCTGCTATGCGCCAGATATCGGTGTTATGGTGTGCCATCCAACCACGACAACCATACATTTCCCTAGCCGTCTGTGCTCCCGTTACGCTCAAATCCTTAATCAGCGAATACAGAGGTTCCGTGGTGTTACCGAGATTCGTTACCTCGGCAGGCCAGTAGTTCATCTCCGTATTGATGTTGATGGTATATTTACTGTCCCAAGGTGCATTTTTGCTGTCGTTCCAAACGCCCTGCAGGTTTGCCGCCTGTCCACCAGGCTGGGAAGAGGAGATGAGCAGATAGCGACCATAGTTATACATCAGCGCCACCATCGCCATATCCTTGCTGCCCGCAAATTTCTCCAGGCGCTGGTTGGTAGGCAACGAAGCATTGATATCGGTTGGCAAAATCAGAGAAGAAGTAGCGAACTGCTTCTGGTAAGCCTCCACATGACGTTTCTCCAACTGTGCATAGCTCATTAATTTCACCTTATTTATATAGTCAGCATTGCGCTGGGCTGCATTGCCCGACACATCGTGATAGTTCACAAAATTAGTGGCAGCACTCACGATGATGGTTGCCTCGGTGCCATCCGTCCTTACATCTGCCACACATTCGGCAGTGAGAGCCGCCTTGATGCCTTCCTGGTCTTGGCCCTTCACCTTCAGCATAACCCCTGAAGGCGTTTTCTGAGTCTGATGTTCAAAAGGCGAATCCAGGGTAACATCGATATTCAGGGCACCCTTTCTACTCGCCTTGATGTGGCAAACGATGACGCCATCAGCCAGCGAAGCAAAGGTAGTACGAGTATATCTTACGCCATCCATCACGAAAGAAGTCGTGGCAATCGCCCTCTTCAAATCCAAGTCGCGCACAAACTGCTCAGCCTTTCCCAGATTATTCATGGTGATATGCAGATTTGCCATCGGCAGGAAGCGCATGCCATGAGGACCTGGGATGAAAGTCTGGTTGATGAGAGCAGCCGCCTCCTCTTCCCTGCCATTGAAGATGAGTTCCCTCACCTTTGGCAGATTCTCCAGGGATTTCTTGCTATTGTTGTTATGGGGACCGCCACTCCAGAAAGTCTCCTCATTCAACTGGATATTCTCGTCCGTGGTTCCGCCATACACCATACCTCCCAGATGTGAGTTTCCGATAGGCAGAGCCTCCAGCCACTGCTGGGCTGGGGCGTTATACCAAAGTAGAGTACTATTATCAGAACTGCTAGCCTTAGCCATCATCTTTACCGGAAGAAGAAACGCCAAAGCCATAGTTCCCACTATGATTCTAGTTCTCACTACTATTCTGTTTTTGATACTCAAAACTATCCACATCCACATATCCGCCAGCAGCCTTTGTGGCATAATTGTAGATGGCAATACGGGTTCCCATAAAGAGGCGGCGATAATCATACTGCATCTTGAAATCCTTGATGGCAGGAATCCAAGTCTTGCCGTCTATACTATATAATAAGGTGGCGAGATCCTGATGAAGACGGAAATCGCAACTCATCTTCAGATAGATGATGCTTGATTTCGTTGCCTTATCCTGCTTCAGATTCAAAGGCTGGCGATACACCTCCTCACGCTTCACACCGGTCACCGCCTTCTCCTTTTCAGTCAAAGCTACACTCTCCTTGGTACCAACCACAAAGAGTTTCTTGCCTTCCTTTACGATAGAAAGCAGGGCTGCATCACCTTGGAAGGCTGACAAGCCAGCCACATCGCCATCCTTCATCTTGCTTACATCCATCTTGATGATTCCCTCGCAGGTTGGTCCTTCGGTACGGGTACTGATGGTATTTGGAGCCAGGAAGATGTTAGGAACAATACGGGATGTCTTCAGACGGAGCCAGCCCTTGCGCTCTGTGAGCGACCAGGCATTATCCACAGGATTGTGGTTCCACTGCCACTGCAGTTCCAGTTTATCCTTCGAGAAATCGTCACTATACACGAGTCCCTTGCCGTCGTAGCCCAGCACAGGCTTCTGCATCTCGGCAGGAATATTGCCCTTCTCATCGGTCAGCATAGGCCATCCGTCCTTCCAGGTACATGGCTCCAGCGTGAGCACTCTGCCCACACCACCACGGTCTTGGAATACGATGCCATACCAGTTGCCATCCTTATCATCTACAATCGTACCTTGTCCCACGCCATTGAATCCGGCAAACTCCGTTTCCAGAATCACCTTCTTTTCGTAAGGACCCGTTATCTTATCAGCACGATAACAAACCTCACGACGAGGATGTCCCTGTGGCCACGAAATCATCAGGAGATAATACTTGCCGTTGTGCTTGATCATACGGGAGCCTTCGAGCAAACCCGTTTCATCAGCATCACGCTCAAAGAGTTTACGATGGCTGCCCGGCACCACATCCGTCAGGTCGGTATTCAGCTGCACCATCTCGCCCGTTCCATAAACCACGTATGCTTTATCATCGTCATCGAAGAAGAGAGCGGCATCATGGAAATGCTGCAAACGGCTGTGGATAGTCCATTTGCCCTCGATATCATCGGCTGTACAGATATAAGTCTCTCCACCGGGATTATCATTCGGAGCAAAGAGCGCATAGAACTTGCCACGATGATACTGCAGCGAAGTGGCCCACTGACCACGACCATACACCGTACCCTCCTTCATGTCATACTTAGGCGAATCGGTAAGTTTAGGGAAGATATAGTTCACTGTTTCCCAGTTCACCAAATCCTTCGATTTCATGATAGGCGCACCCGGCATCAGATGCATGGTGGTGCTTACCATATAGAAGCTGTCACCCACACGGATTACATCCACATCAGGCACATCAGCCCAAACCACAGGATTGGCGAAATTCTTCTCAAACTTCCACCAGTCGAAATTGAAGAGTTTGCTTCCCTTCAATCCCTTGAACACGAAGTATATATCATGTTTTCCTGTCACTTTCTTTAGCATTTGTGCCGAGAAAGTCTTCCACTTTTCCCAGCCACCCGTCTTGGTAACATCAAGTTTTGCCACCAGTTCGCCATCTTCCTTATCGAGATGAACCTCCAGCGAACCTCCAAGCGAAGAGCACGCCGCTGAGATGGCAAATACATCTGGACCTTCATCACCAAAATCCACCTCACGTACCTTGATATAATCGCCTTCATGGATTTCAGAGATATAAACACCCGTATCATCGGTCTGCTCCGACTTCACTCCCTTAGAGAAAGCGATGGTTTCAGCCTCCTGACGCTTGTAAGGATTGAGGGTTGCAATAGGAGCCACTCCTTCCTGAGTATGGTGGATAATTGGGAATGTGCCGTCGGCATTATATTTGAATTCTTCCACAGCCACACTGCGTCCGAATCCGCCACCCAGTTTACCCGTATGATAGAAGAAATAAGACTTGCCCTTGAAGTCGCTCACACCGCAATGGTTAGTAAAGGAACCCGTATCTTCCAATGGCATGATTTCGCCATATACTTCCATGGTCCGAAAGGCTTCTTACTCATGGAATAAGCAATGTGCTCAGGCACTCCACCTGCAGCATAAAGCATATAATAGTTCTTGCCACGCTTCATGAACCAAGGTCCCTCTGTGTAGCAATCTTTATATTTTCGGGTAGAATCACGCTTCTCCACGTCAGGCGAGCCGAATCCCTCCTCAGTCATCACGATTCTGCCCACTTCACGCTTTTCATCAACAGCTGCCTTAGCATCTATACCACCCTTGAAGCTGATCATATCTTTATTCAGTTTGGCATAGTAAAGATGTGGATTACCCCAATAGAGATAAGCCTGACCATCCTCGTCCATCCAAACCGTTGGGTCGATATTGTCCCAACTTCCATTATCGAAAAGCGGTTTTCCCAGCGCATCCTTGAACGGACCGGTAGGAGAATCTGCCACAGCTACGCCGATAGCCATTCCGCCCGTCAGTTTAGAGTGCGCACAGATATACCAGTAATACTTACCATTACGTTCAATGGTCTGTGCTGCCCAGGCACGGTCGTCTGCCCAGGAAAAAGAACTGAGATCGAGCGGAGAACCATGGTCTGTCCAGTTCACCATATCCTTGGTGGAATACACACGCCATTCGTTCATCCAGAAGAAGTCAGCCTTATCTTCATCATGACCGGTATATACATAGAGACGGTCTCCAACAACCAGAGGTGCTGGGTCGGTAGTTAACTGTGTTTGCACGATTGGGTTCTGTGCATAGGTAGCACCCTGCATGGCAAGCAGCCATGCGCTTATCAGTAACGGCTTTCTGGGAGCCAAGTTTTTCGTTGTATTCATCATTATGATTGTTTATTCGTTTAACGCTGCAAAATTACGAAAAAACAATCATAATGACTTTATCGAATGTTTCAAAAACTTTATTAAGTTTATCTTACTACACAAACTCTATTGGTGATTGATGCACTTGTCTCATTCTTGAGTAGAATATATGCTAACATATACTTTTCTACAATTAATGCTTCACAAGTCTCACACCATAAATCTGTCCAACTTGCTTGCCCTTATGAGCCACAAACTTCACTCTTATTTCCTTCTTGCCCTTAACAAACTCTGAAGGAATGGCATAATCAACGGTCTTAAACTGTGTGGTGCGCCAGCGATGACTGTTGTTCACGCTGCAAAGCAACTTGTCGTTGACATAAATATCAAACTCACTTGTACGCCATTCATCCTGTCCCCAGAACTTGAGCTGAAGGCTAAGATTAGTCTCTCCCTTGGTCTGCATCAGATAGCTGAAATAATGGCCATCCTTTGCATCACGGAAGAAGATACCCTCTGTATTACCCTTGTTCGAATCATCTGTCTCCATACGATGGTCGGTCTCTGGCTGCTGTTCTCCAGGGTTCACCTTATCCACAGTTCTAGCCTCCAAAGCCTGACGGGCTTTTTCCTCATCAGCCAACTTCTGCATATAAGCCTTGTAATCATTCTCGCCTAGTGCCAACCAATACATCATATATCGAGAATCATGAATCTCGAAGAAAGGCTGTAGTTCACCATCGATGGTATTCTCCATGTGGGTGGCAAGTTTAAAGTGCAATGGCTTGCCAGGAACTGGCTTCAGGTTTTTGGCAATGTCGTCGAGATGTTTCGGCAACAGAATAGGAGCCTCGTCAAGAGCCAGTTTCTTTCCACCGGCATACTGTCCGAAACGGCTGTCATCAGCGATGAGCGAACGCATATCCTCTGTTCCCGTCTTCATGCCGAGCAGGATAGGACCATACATGATTGCCACATACTGAGGCACATTGATCATCGGTTTGATGTAAGCGTGCATAGGCATAGAGATCTTTACCTGGTCACCCTTCTTCCATTTGCGCTTCATGCAGACAAATCCATTCTCCTCATAGCTATCGGCATCAAAACCAACACCCTTCACGGTGAAGTTTTCACACCAGGACGGCTTACGGACTTTCAAGATGAAAGTTCCCTTACCCTTGGCTACTTCTACGACAGATGTTTCAGCATACGGGAAAGCGGTCTGCTGACGAATCACCATCTTTCGATCCTTCCAATTCAACTCGGAAGCCACGAAGAGATTCACATAGAGCGCATCATCCTCCGCCTTCACACCCTTATCGTGCGTCCAGACAAACTGTCCATACTTTCCGTGGTCTTCCATACCTGTTCCCACGCAGCACCACATCGCCTCATTAGGAGCAGAATAGTTGCGATAATGGCGAGGACGGGCGGAAGTGAAATAGACATAGCCTCCATGTTGAGGATGCTGGGCAGAGAGGATATGGTTGAACATCGCAGTCTCGTAAAAGTCGCCATACATGCCATTAGGTTTTACTCGGTTCAAATCCTCGGTAAGCTTCAGCATATTATAAGTATTGCAAGACTCCGGTCCATCGATGTCGTTGATATAGTCTATACAATTTTCCTTAGTTGGGAAGTGCTCACGCCTGCTGTTACCTCCCAAAGCCAGCGAACGCTGACGTGTCACAATTTCCCAGAAATACTCGCTGGCATTGTGATATTGCACATCATGAGCCAACTCAGCGATGCGCTGATAGCCGATAACCTCGGAATCTGCGTATTGGCATGCATATTGTCAAGGCAGTCCTTGCCGTTTTCCAGAGGAACGAGCAACATTCTGTGGGAGAAGCGGCGGGCACAATCCAGATATTTCTGCTCACCGGTAATAGCGTATGCATCAGCAAGCACCTCGTTCATGCCTCCATGCTCGTTACCTAGCATTTTCTCCATCTGTTCGTCGTTCAGATCACGCGTAATGTCCACAGCCCAATCACAGAACTTCAGAAACAGATTCTTTGCCTGTTCATTGCCGCAATAGAGCCATGCATCACGAAGACCAGCATACATCTTATGAATGTTATAGAAAGGTGCCCATGTTCCAAAGTAAGGTCCGAAATCGCCCTTACTGAAAGCTGTCCACATCTTGGCACTATTCGGAACACCACCTATATAGTTATGACACCAGGCTTCAGGACGCTGATTGTTAGCATCAAGCACCAGCTGGAGTTCGGATATCATATATTCCATGCGCTTGCGGCATTCCTCATTGCCTGTGGCTGCATTGATGGCAAGAGCCGACAGATAATGTCCGCCCACATGTCCGTCCAGTCCATCCCAGTTGGGATAAGAAGGTTTGCGAGGCTGCAAGCCAGCCTCCTTGCGATAAGGGGCCAGCATGCGGTCGCAATCATATTTCAGGAGCACCTGCACGTTCAAGTCGCGAGCATGCTTCAATGGTCCATCAAGAAGGGTGATGTCGCCCAGCGGGAACTCATCCTTATAAAGTTTATCTTGCGCCACAACACCCAAGGCAGGCGCAATGCTCAGCAGAGCAATCATTAGTTGTTTCTTCATAATTTGATATTATTTTAAATTCTTAATAAAAGTGTATATGCGGACAATTACATTTAGCTTATGGCTTTCAATGAAAAAACACTTCTTTTAATGTTTCTTCTTACTCGCTAAACTTCCACCAATCCAGGAAGAAGAGGTTCTGCTTCTGGATGTCGCCTCCCTTAAAGACGAAGTAGAGATCATGAACACCCTTTACCTTCTTCACCTGGGTAGAGAAGGTTTTGTATTCGTCCTTGGTATTCTTGATATCCACCTTGCCGATGCACTGGCCGTTTACCCCATCAAGACGGATTTCGATGCTGCCGCCAAACATGTGGCAAGAGGCAGAAACCTCAAACTTACCTGCACCCTTCTTGAAGTCAACACCCTTCACGAGGATATACTCATCCTCATCAATATTCGTAACCACTTGATTCCATCTATTCTCCTGCGCCCACTGATTCTTAGGCTGCGTCTTCAATCCATAGCCCCAAGCCATCGTCTCAGCCTCAACCTGGCGATAAGGGTTGAACCATTCTATCTGTTCAAGCTTGCAGTCCTGGAAGTATGGCAACTCCTGGATGGTTCCGTCAGGATTGTAAGTCATTTCGGCCGCAGAAACAGAACGCTGCTCGGCATGACGCCCCGTCTTCAAACGGAAGATATCATAATTCAAGCCGAAGCAATAGCTCTTACCCTTATAGTCGATGATGCCCGGATGATTGCCTCGAGTACGAGGCGTATGGTTCATGATATGTCCCTTATATTCCCACGGTCCGAGCGGATTCTTGCTCATCGCATAACCGATGCCCTCAGGACAGCAGGTAGAAGCATAAGCCAGATAATAATTGCCATTGCGCTTCCAGAACCAAGGACCTTCCTGATAATCCTGAATCTTCGGGAAGTGCATGATGGAATCAGAATAAGAAATCATGTCCTCGTTCAGTTTCACTGCCTTCAACTCCGGGTTGCCCAATACATGTAAGCCTGATTATCATCATCTACCATACGGTAGGGTCAATGTCGAACCAGTCGCCCTCCCATGCCAGAGGCTTTCCGATAGGATCCTTGAACGGTCCGAATGGACTATCTGCTACCAGCACTCCGATGCCATGACCGTGGATTGGGCAATACATATACCATTTGCCATTGCGCTCGATGACCTGCTCTGCCCAGGCACCATTCTCACCCTTGAACCACTTGAAGTCTTTCAATGAAGCCACGGCACCACGGTCTTGCCAGTTTACCATATCCGTAGAGGTATAGAGCAGCCAGTCTTTCATCAGGAACCCTTCAGCCCCATCCTCATCGTGGGTGGTATAGAGATAAACCGTATCGTTGTGCACATAAGGTGCAGGATCGGCCGTATACTTGGTCTGGATGATTGGCAAGTTGATGTTCTGTGCTGTTGCAGCAGTTCCCATGCCAGCCAAAAGCAGGGATAAAATCATTCTGTATCTAGTCATTTTATGATTTAAATTAATTATTAGTTGATTAAATTGTTATTTATGGATGCAAAGGTAAGCAAAAAAAACAGGATTCTACTTTTTCACATGTTTCAAATACTTAATATGATGTAACACATAAGAAAAAGGTGCGTCATAAAATGATGCCACACCCTCTTTTGTTTTTAGCCTTTACATTATATTATATAGCAAAAAGCAAAAATGAGACTTCTCGGTTTTAGTGCTGGGAAGTCTCATTGATGTATCAGGGAAGTCTCATTTAATATTTTATCTCAAAACCACCTTCTTGCCATTATGGATATAGATACCCTTGGTTGGGTGTTCTACCCGCTGACCCTGAAGCGTGTACCAGCCGGAGTTCTGTCTGGTCTCCTGACCGCTGATATGCTCAGCACTCTCGACCTGCTCGATGCCCGTAGTACCATCGTTCCAACCACCATCGATGCTTCTTGAACGAGAAGCACTGGTCATGGAAATCTTCAGATGACCTACCACTACCTCAAGCCATGAACCACTGCCACCCCAGCTGTTTGCTACAGGAGTGAAGCGGAAGTGATAGTAACCCGTGTGGGAAGCAGTGAATCGTACCTGACCACTATTGCTGCCATAAGTATTTGCACCGGTATTCTTGTTCACATTCTTGGTACACTGGATAATCTGAGAACCCAGTACGTTGTTGCTCTCGTCGAGAACCTCACACTTCAGATAAGGAGACCCCGACCACGCCACGGCATTATAAGAGAATACATAGCTGCCCTGCTTCAACGAGAAGCCATAGCCCCAAGTAGAACCAAACTCAGCGTAGCCTGCCTTGCTGGCATCGCTCTGACGGATGTAAAGACCCGTAGAAAAATCACCACCGGCAAACTTGAAGATGCGTGGACCAATGCCAGCTGCACCAGCCGCTTTCTGCTCTCCGGCATCAACAATCTTCCATCCGGCAGGAACCTGTCCCACGGCATTCAGTGCCAGCGGATTTCCCTTGAAGTAAAGAGCCACATTGCCTACCAGAGCCTCAACCCAGGCACCACCTGTGCCCTTGGCATCAGCCACAGGGGTGAAACGTACACGATAGTTGCCCTTAATCATGGAATAGAACGAGAGAGAAACCCTGGTGGTACCCGAGAGATAAGCCCCCATATTGCCATTGGCATTGCCATTTGCCTTGACGATGGTAGAAGCAAGCACGGCATTCTGAGGGTCGTACACCTCCACCTTCATATATGGAGCACCCTTCCATGCTGCCACATTGCAGCTCAGCTCATACTCGCCATATACCAGAGGCAGGGTATAACCATTTGTATTACCATATTCTATATAGCCAGCCTTATCGGCAGAAACAGTTCTCACATAGAAAGCATTCTTGAAATCACCAGAGAAGTTCATGATGCGTGGACCGCTCGATTTATTGCCGACATAAACCTGAGTGCCATTATCTGCCACCGTCCATCCCGAAGGAACAAATCCGCTGCCATTGCCCCACGACTTGATGATGTTCTCGCCCTGGGTATTGCCAGAAGTAGAAGAACCGGTAGAAGGCTGAGTATTCGGGTTAGAAGAAGACGTACCAGCAGACTTATGAGCATAGTCTTTCTTGGAATACTCGTAATACCAGTAGAAGCAGGTCTGACCGCAAGCCTCCGGATTAGCCTCCAATCCAGCCTTGATTTGACCAGTTTTCAGGAAGTTGTCGATATCCAGATAATCATCAGTACTGGTCAGCGTCATGCTGATGTTTCCGAAATGATCCATCACCTTCTTCCAGGCATTACCCCATTTGCTTGTGGTAGCAGTTCCCCATGAACCCAGGTTGCTGGCCACCCACTGTCCAAACTCATTATACTTACCTGCACCAGGTTTCTCCGGACTCCAGTCTATCTCAGAAACAAGAATCGGTTTATTTTTTACCACAGGCACCTGCTTCTGGAAATTATAGATGAAAGCATTGGAATCATAGCTGGTATCACTTGCCCCATACCATCCCGGATACACATGCACGGCATAGCCGAAGTTACTGTCGGAAACAGGATAAGAGGCATAATTCTCATACTGGCTCTGATAGCCCGTGCCAGGAATCCAGATAATACCCTTGAAGCCATTCTTGCGAATCACATCAACTACTGGCTGGAAATAATCCCGCATGGCAGTAGCAGAACTCTGACCATACCTATTATATATATGAACAGGCTCGTTGGCAAGTTCCAGCGATACGATGCCGGAATTATTCTTCACCCAACTGTTGCTGGAAACAATGTTCCACACCGTTTTAAGATAATTCTGATAAGCATCGCCTACCTTCAAATCCTTAGGACATACGCCTGGAGGACGAATCACCACATACAAGCCATGATTGATGGCCTTCTGCGCAATAGGCAGATAAAGGGCATCAAGATACTTCTGCAAACGGCTAGCACTGAAACGCGATATATTAGCCTCTCCAGTATCAGAACCCGTTGACTTCTTGTTGGGATCATTGGTCCAGCCTGGTTCGAGATGAAGACGGAAGATATTACAATAGGTACCTTTGGCAGGATTCTGGAGTGCTCCAAAAATCTTGTCATAATAGCTTATGCATGCCGAGATGTTATTGTCGGTACAGCTATAACCCCAACGATATTTGTTGAAGTAAGGACTCGGTGTATCCATCACACCATGTAAAACCACTTTGTTGCCATAGGCATCATTCAACTGATTGCCATTCACATGAAGCGGCGAAACACTCCAAACTGGGCGAACAGACATGACGGTAGCAACGCAGCCGCCAATATCGCCAAAAATCTCTTTTTCATTTGTTTTTAGGTTGAAATATAAAAGTTTAAAATTGTTATGATGCCGATGATTTTCACCGGCTTTCTTTATTAAAGCTGTTAAAACGACGCAAAAATAGCGATTTATTCTATTCATTACTTTATCTCATGTAACAAATACTTTGTTATGGTTTTCATGTCGAATAATTATCTAAGAGTGTCTGTTTTATAAAACAGAAAAGATGACCCCGCATTTTGCAAGGCCATCTTTTCTGTTGCTACTCCCCAAACTTCCACCAATCCAGGAAGAAGAGGTTCTGCTACTAAGGGAACTATTTTGCCCAATCCAATACAATCGTCTTATCTTCATCAATCATAAAGTTCATACCAATCTTTTCCATGGTTTTGCCTCTTAGGGCAAAAGCATCAGCATAATGTTTGTTGTTGATTTGGTCAAGAGCCTCTTGTGCCGACTTATTAAATTTCAGTTCTATCACATAGATGGTATCCTTTGTTTCCATCGTAATGTCTGTTCTTCCACGGAAAGTATGCTGTTCCACCAATATACGGAAATTCGTAAGCAGGGCAAAGATGATATACATTGTCTGCTGATAATGCCCCTCATAATCGGTATTATCGCAATAAGGTACCGTCTCCCAGAACGTTTTCAATAGCTGAAGAGCACCATCCATGTTACCCTTATTGATAAGAGAAGACATCTTGGCCACGGTCGTATTGCACATTGCAGACTTTGCCGCTAAATAATGCGGTAACATACTGCGATACAAACCTATCCTCACTTCTTTGTTAGGCAGAGCAAGGTATAGAGTTCCGTTTCCGGATCATAATTCTTGATAGTGATATAACCACTCTGATAAAGTAAAGGCATGATAGTAGTCATCGTCTCAGTGGCTGCATCAAAATCATCCTTTGATGCATCCATCTGTTCACCCAGGTCAATCGGTGTAAAGTCATATTTCCGCATCATATTAAGAAGATAAGTAGGAGTGCCTGAGCCAAACCAATAGGAATTCATCTGTCCTTCAGCTAAACAGTTCAACAAGCTATAAGGATTGAAAATATCTGATGATGGCCAGGTAAAGTGATAGCCATCATAATTTTCCTTCAGTTTTGACAAGGCTTGTTCGTGTGTCAATCCCAACCTACCTGCTAACACATCAATATCCTCATCAAACTTATCCAACAATTCCTCCTTGGTAATGCCGCAAATGCCAGCATACTCTTGGTGCATACTCACATTTGTGATATTATTGAGTTCACTGAAGATACTAAGTTGCGAGAACTTGGTGATGCCTGTCAAGAAGACGAAACGCAGCATTCGGTCGCTATCCTTTAGGGGACTATAGAAATTGCGCATCACCTCCCTTAAGACGCCCAAACTAATATCCTCATGTACCACATCAAGCAAAGGAGCATCGTATTCATCGATGAGCACAACGACCTTCTGCCCAGTCTGTTCATATACCGTTTTTATTAAATTAAGCATACGGACATTCGGGTCAGGAGAATCATTGACGATGCCAAATTTTTCTTCATTTACCTTTAATATATATAAGAGATAGCGCACCAATTGGTCTTTCTCCATGTGCTTTCCACCTGCCAAACTAAAATGAAGCACAGGATATTCCGTCCAATCTTTTTCTAGCTTTTCGATGGCAAGCCCCTTAAAGAGTTCCTTCTTTCCCTCGAAATAGCTCTGCATAGTAGAGACGAGGAGTGACTTTCCGAAACGACGTGGACGACTCAAGAAGAAATACTTTCCACTCGTATGAGTCATACGATAGATGTACTCCGTCTTATCTACATAGAGAAAGTCCTCCTCTCGAATCTCAGAGAAGGTCTGCATGCCTATTGGATATAACTTCGTTGCCATATTATCAACAATTTACTATTTACGTTGGCAAAGATAAGCAAAAATCCCGAAACCGCCAAGCGATTTCGGGATTTATTATGTATTCAACTATGTCCCCAATACCTTGAAGGGGATTTTATCAGTATTCTTACTATCTGTTCAGTTCCTTGATGATTTTCTCCAGATTGTCAAGCTGGCGGGCATCCACTTTCACATCTACCAGATTTCCTTCCTTGTCGAAGAGGCGATAGGAAGGGAAGGAGCGAATGTTGAGATAGTTCTCGATGGCACTCTGCTGAGCCGCTGGCAAATTGTAGTGGGCGATATTGTCGCCAACCAGATTATTCAGTTTGATGAGATTTTTCCATGACTCTTCAGGACTGTTGTTTGCCATGTAAAGATATACCACATCGTATGGCGCCAGGCGTTCGAACTCTTCCTTCGAATGGGCAAGAGCCATCTTGCACGGGGCACACCAAGTTCCCCAGACATCCAGCAATACAAGCTTTCCCTTATAAGGCTCCAATATATGGCGAAGAAGCTTCTCACCATCGCTCATATCCTGCGGAGCTGTCTTGATACTGGCAGTAATGTCCCTGTTCTGCAAAGACAGATACTTACGGTGTTCTGCCAATACTTTCTCCCTGAGAACTTCAGAACTGATGCTGTGTTCTACCAGGTCAAGCCCATAACTATTGAGTGGCATAGCTAGTCTTTCCAACATCTGAAGAATGGCTTTGGTGATGATGACATCTTTCTGCTGGCTGCATCCCATGCTATCAGCTATATGCTGGGCATAATATACATCGATGAGAGGAGTCTCATCCTTAAGCATCTTGGCTATGTCTTCTCTTCCAATGATAGCCGTAGCACGCTTGGCAAGAACAGAGTTGGAAAAAGCATTTTCTATTTCCTTCTGCTCCTTGGCATCTGTCGTCTGATATTGCTTGATAGTCATGCTATCCAGATTCTTAGCCCATTGTTCCACCGTAGCAATTTCTGAATCGGTTATCGCAATATCCCCCTGAGCCTTGTGCTTTCTCAACAGTTCCGGATAATAATTGGTGAACAAGAATCCATAGGTCTTCCCCATGGGTGTACTGTACTTTAACCTTGCTTCCTGGTCGATGAGATCTTTAGTCAGCATACTATAGTCACGAAACTGAGTATAAGGCTGCGGAATCTCCTTCCATATTTTTTCCATTTGGCTTACATATTCCTGAGGGAAAATATGGTCTTTTACACGATATGCTCCCTGTAAGATTGATGATGCATAACTACAGAGAAGATATCGGGCAGCATACTCCTGATAACATTTGGAAATAGATGCCGATTTTTCTATCTGTTTCCGTAAGTTCCCTTCAGCCTCCTTATATCTGGATTCAAGAATCTGCATCATCTCCTGGGCTGGAACCTTATTTTCATACTTACCTGCATAGTCTGCGTTAATCATTGGGATAGGATGCGCCAGCAGTTCATTTTGCAAGCGGCATTTTTTGCCCATGAAGATGGAATGTCCAGACTTGAAGTCATAGAGCAGATAATAGGTCTCACCTGGCTCCAACACCGTGTTGATATAAGTATGTTTCCAGTCCATGAAAACCTCGGTAGAGTTGATGAGAGGCACTTTGATCTCAAATCTGCCAAGTGAATCGAGCTTGCTACAATTGCTCACTTCCTTGAATGTGGAAAAGAGATCATAATACTGCACACTATACTCCTGCCCTCTATCCCAAAATTCCTTAGGCATATTTCTGAGCCATCCCACAACAATAGCCGTATCGGGCTTGTTATGAGTATCCTTCAGACTTGTGGTCTCATCTTTCTGCGGATAATCCGGAAGGGTGGAAGTGGTAATGAGCGAATATTCGGCTTTCTTGCCGTTGATGCTCATCGTGCGCTTGCCATGTTGAGGTTTGTCGATGTTGACAGCCAGGTCGCTCTTGCCATCGGTAAGGATGAAAGAGTACTTGTCGCCCTTCTGATTCTTCTGCTTGTATTGCCAGTAACGGCAGTCGTAGATGGCGAAATCTTCATAGAATCCTATCTCCCAATCGCCGGTCGCATCGTTGCGCCAAAGCGAGGAGAAGAGCTGTTTGATGCGGGTATCGATATTCTCGATGCCCAATATCTTGAAGTTCTTTTTGCCGTCACCTTCCAGGAAGTCAAACATTCGGGTCTTCTTGGGGAGCGGTGCGAAATGGAAGACCACATCCTCCTTGCCTGAGCTAGGCATATAGTATTCTTCGTCAAGTTTCAGTCCATCACAGCTCTTGACGAGATATTTCTTGCCATCAGCAAGGAGATAGGTTTCCTTCACAAACTTTATCCAATAGTGTGGGGGAAAAGTGATGTGCACGAACACTCGTGTTTCATCATCTGCAAATTCCACACGATAGATGTTGAGTTGAGATTGAAAAGGATCATAAAATAGCTGGTTCGATTCAGCTATCGGCTGTTCCCAGACAATAGTTTTCTTGCCATTCCCAGCCCAGCAAGTACAGAGACATAGGACTGCGATAAGTACACAAAGGATTCTTTTCATAATTCAATTCTTTTATTGGATTGATACTATTGAAAGCAGTATATATTAATTAGTATACCGTTACTTAATATTCTATAGAAACATCCAGTTTCTTCAAATCCTTATCAGCCGAACTGCTGCCGTAATAAACCTCATACTTTCCTGCCTTGGCACGGACGGTATTGGTTGCAGCATCGAAGAGTTCGAAGTTTCTGCTATCCAGCGTGATGACAGCCTCAGCAGTCTTTCCTGCCTTCACCTCCACTCTCTCGAAAGCCTTCAAGCTCTTCAATGGTCCTTCGGTATCGGCAGGATCCTTCACATACACCTGTACCACCTCGGTCCATCCTTCTTTCCAACATTACTTACAGGCACCTTCAAGGTAATCTTCTCACCCTTCTTCAGGATAGAGTTGGAAAGTGTAGCATCGCCAATACGGAAAGAAGTATAGCTCAAGCCATAACCGAATGGGAAGAGCGCATCGTTCATATAACGATAGGTTCTGCCCTTCATGCTGTAATCCTTGAAATCAGGCAACTGCTCAGAATTCTTATAGAACGTAATAGGCAACTTGCCGGCAGGATTGTACTCTCCGAAGAGTACACGAGCCACTGCCTCACCACCTTCCTGACCAGGATACCAGGCTTGGAGAATAGCATCGCAACTCTCTGTCTCTGGAGTCAAGGCGATAGCCGAACCCGAACAGTTGACAAAGACAACCTTTTTGCCCGCCTCCTTTAAAGCCTTCAGGAAATTGCGCTGAACCTTAGGCAATTCGATGTTGGTGCGGTCACCACCCTTGAAGCCAGAAATCTCGATAGGCATTTCCTCACCTTCCAACTGTGGAGAGATGCCACCTACGAAGACTACTGTCTCGCAATCCTTCAACTGCTTGAGCGAAGCCTGATAGTCGATAGGATTCTCATGACCGATATTGATCTTCATATTGGCATTATAGGTTGGCATCTCAGCATATCGTATTTCTATCTGATACTCCTTGCCTTTCACGCCCTCAAACTCGATGCGGGATTCTGCTGTGCGCCAATCACTCTTTTCTGACTTTTTCTCACCATTCAGATAAACCTCATAATGACCGCAGGCAGCCACATCGAGCAATACCTTGGCGTTCTGCTTAGGACGGAATACGGTTTCATACTTGGCAGAAAAGCCCGTCAACTTCACATTGGGTGCAAACGAATGCTGACCATAGGTAGTTACCTGCACAGGATTCTTTTCCTGAGTGATGGTAACAGGCTTACCTTCCATTTCACGATTGTTCCAGAAAGTGCCCTTAAAGCCCATCTTGCCATCCATGCTACACTGGTCGAAGTAAGAATCCAAAGTCTGGTCGTTCACCAGGTCGCACCCTTTAAAGGTGACGATCTGGTTTTTCTTCAAACGACTCTTGATACCATCCAGGATGGTAATTGTCTGTCGTGGAGTACCATTATAGTTTCCCCACATCATCGGTTCGTTATCCACATTTGGTCCGATGAAAGCAATCTTCTTTAGCTTTTTATCGAGAGGTAATACCTCATTATTGTTTTGGAGCAGCGTCATGGTCTGCAGAGCCATATCGAGCGAGAGCTGGCGATGTGCCTTGCTGCAAAGCACAGATACAGGAATCTTCGACCATGATACTATCTTGTTGTCATCCATCTCACCCAAGTCGAAACGACCTTCGAGCAGACGAATCACATGCTTATCAACTTCTTCTTCAGTCAGGGCACCATACTTCACAGCCTCAGGCACTGATTTATATACATAATTAAATCCACATTCTACATCGGTTCCAGCCAATACGCCCTTAGCTGCTGCATTTCTGGCATTGCTCGAAACCTTATGGTTCTCCCAGAAATCAGTAACAGCGCCACAGTCGGAAACTACCAGGTACTTGAATCCCCACTCGTCCCTGAGAATCTGCTGCAAAAGGCGGGTGTTGCCGCAGCATGGTTCATCATCCAACGCTGATAGGCACACATCACCTCACGCACCTTGGCATCCTGCACCAGCGATTTGAAGGCAGGCATATAAGTTTCCCAAAGGTCGCGCGGTGTAACATCGGTAATATTGTCTGTATGGCGAGCCCATTCCGGTCCGCTATGAATTGCATAGTGCTTGGCACAAGCCCAGAGTTTGCGGTATTTCGTATCTTCAGGTCCCTGCAATCCGCGCACCACGGCACATCCCATCCTACTGGTAAGATAAGGATCCTCACCATAGGTTTCCTGTCCACGTCCCCAGCGAGGATCACGGAAGATATTCACGTTTGGAGTCCAGACAGAGAGGGCATGGAAACGGGTTACATCTCCTCCCTTCTGCTGCAGTTCATTCCATTTGGCACGCATCTCATCAGATGTTGCATCAAAGACTCTATACACCATTCTGTCGTTAAACGAAGCTGCCATTCCGATAGGTTCCGGAAAGACGGTTACATCTCCCATGTTCGCCACACCATGCAGTGCCTCGCTCCACCACTGGAATCTCTTGATTCCCAATCGTGGGATAGCCGGCGAATCATCCAGCATCAGAGAAGCTTTCTCTTCCAAAGTGAGACGACCACATAAATCTACCGCTCTCTCATGAGCCGAGAGGGCTGGATTCTGATAAGGAAACTGCTGAGCTGAGGCATTGCCGGAGGACATAGTTACCACAAACATCAAAGCTGCGTATATAACATTCTTGTTCATTGTAATTACTATTAAGCTATTAGTATATTAAATTGTTATTTGTGCTGCAAAGATAAACAAAAAAGCAGAATACTACTTTATTACAAGTATCAAATACTTTATATAATGTAACACTTACAGCTGTATCTTTACAGCCTTTCCGTCATATTCCACACTCTTGCTTGCCTGCATAGGCTGATCGCCCGCACCACTATTGGTATCCACCAGTACGATATGGAATCTGCGATGCTGGAGCATTCCCTTATAGCTGCCCTTGCGTGGAGCGATGTTCAGAGTTCTGTCTGCTTCATTCCAAACAAACTGGATTTCCGAGAATTTACCCTTCTCATAGTTGTAGTTGTCGCCCTCATCCTCATAGAGCGTAAATTTACCATCAGCACCAGGATAGACACGAATCTCCAGCTCATCCCAAGGTTTCTCTGAACTATACTGCACTTCAGGACCGAATGGCAGGATGGTACCTGCCTTGATGAATACAGGCATGATGTCGATAGGACAAAGGCGCTGGATATCCTGACCGCCCTCATACTGGGTGTTGCTCCAGAAATCATACCATTTATTACCCTTTGGCAAGTAAACATTCACAGGCGCAGCTGCCTTCCTTATATCAGGATAGATGGTATGGCCCTTCTTCTCCTTATCCTTCCAGGTGTATAAAGGATCGGTTACCGGCTTCACCAGGATGTTGCGGCCGAAGAGATACTCATCGTTCAGACGGGAAGCCTTCTTGTCTGCCGCATAATCCATTACCAGGGCACGCATCATGCTTCCGCTATTCTGTACACAGTCGCCAGCCGTACTGTAGATATAAGGCAAAAGGCGATAGCGCAACTTGATGGCCTTAATCATAGCATCATAAGCCCAGTCGCCCTGCTTTCCGAATTCATACAGTTCGCTTACCATCGGCGAAGAACAGTGGTTGCGCATCAATGGCATAAAGGTTCCCCACTGCATCCAGCGGGTCTGCAATTCCTGAATGGCTGGATTCTTTGGATTCTGTTCAAACTCCCAGTAGAAGAAACCACCCAGGTCGGTGTTCCAGAATGGGATACCGCAGAGCGAGAAGTTCAAGCCCGATGGAATCTGATTCTTCATCTCGTCCCAGGAAGCCACCACATCACCGCTCCAGCAGATGGTGCCATAATGCTGAATACCGAGACTGCCGCTTCGAGTCATCTGGAGCGAACGCTTTGTGTTTCCCTTCATCGCTCTCTGGTGCTCGTAGATGCTCTTGTTGTGCAACAATGGGAAGGCGTTCTTCACGCCCAACCATGAACCATCGAAGGTCTGATAGTTCTCATCGCCCGGCTTCTCAAAATGGTCTGGCTCCGTAGAATCGGTCCACCAGGCATCAAAGCCCATCTGGTAGAGATGAGTAAGATACTTCCAGTAGAGGTTGCGAGCCTTCGGATTGAAGACATCGTATGGCATCACGCCACTGTTTCTTGGCCACGTTTCAAAAGGAAGGAGGGCATTCATCTTCTTCAGTTCACGATACTGCTCTGTCCAAGGACCGAAACTTGCCCAGATGGAAATCATCAGATGGGCATCGTTCTTATGAACATACTTCACCATCTCTTCCGGACTCTTCAGACGGGGTTCTCCCTGTACCTTCATCTGCTTCATATCGGTAGGAAGATACTTGGCATAGGCTGGGTCGCCCACCTTATTTATATAGTATGGGTTCTGGAACTTCATCGCATTCCAGTTGGAGTCGCATCCCCAATACTGCCAGTCCTGCACGATGGCATCAGTAGGAATCTTCAGTTCGCGATACTTGTCCAACACACCAGCCAGTTCATCACTGGTCTTATAGCGCTCACGGCATTGCCAGAAGCCCATCGCCCATTTCGGGAACATCGTAGCCTGTCCGGTGAGTTCACGGATGCTGGCGATGACTCCATCCTGCGTACCATCCTTGTACATGAAATAGTAGTCGGCGCAGGTTCCCACTTCGCTGGTAAAGGAAGTACATGATGGCTGGTTGCCATTATTCTTGGATGCTACGATATCATTGAAATAGGTTTTTCCTGCATTGTCCCAGTAAAGACCATAGCCCTTCTCACTGGTGAAATAAGGGATGGCGATATAAGTATTATTGTTCCAGAGCACGATGTTCTGGCGGCCACGCTGATTCATGTAAACATCGCGCAACTGTCCCAGACCATAGATGGCCTCGTCATCAGCAAGACGGAAGTCCTGCTCTATACGGTACTTGCCCTTGTTGGCTTTATCCTTGCGAGCTTCCAGACGGGTCTTCGTATCAGTAAGCAGCAGCTTCCATCCTTCGAAAGGAAGCGGATTTCGCCAGTCTGCTGATTCAGTTCAACGGAAATAAAACTAGAATTGATTTTTACAATATCACCGTTTTCCTGTATTTGAACGCCCTTCATCTGCTGAGGTTTCAAGATGACAGAATAGCTTTTCTTCTGAACAGGAGCACCAAGTCCGGCATCAGATTTCAAGATGCGGACGATGGATGGAGAATAGAATTCGATGGTTACATTCTGCTGAGCCACCTGACGGGTGATAAACTTGGCAGCCGCACCTTTCTGGGTGCCTGCCACCTTTACATTCTTGGCGCTGAGTTCACTTGGAACGCCAACGACAGCGATGCCCAAAAGGGCAATGAAAGATAAATTCTTTAGCATACTTCTGTTTATTTTATTAGAGGGTTTATGATTGGGACGCTTCTCGATTGTCAAATCATCATGAATTTATTGTTGTCTGAAATTCCATTTAGAATTATCGCTATTGAAATCGAAGGGAGCCAAGCCTGGGGTACAATCGCCGAGTGAAACCAATGCCAGTTTCTCTTCTGTGCCTGGCACTGCCTTAGGCATGATGCGATAGGTGCCATCGGTGAGCTGTTCGATACGCCAAAGCTGGGCATCTTCACCCGTAAACTCAGGTTTGGCAATGACATCATGCTGAGCGGTTGCGGTAAGATAGCGAGTAGTGCCTTCTATGCAGATTTTATAATAAGGACCATCGCAACAGGTACCATGAGTGCCGAGAAGATAATACCAGCCGTTGCGGTAAATCAAATCAGTAGCCTCGCAGTCGATGGCGATATTGACGGGTTCGTTGCCTTCCATCCGCTTACCTGTCTTCGGATCAAGTTCTACCAGACGGATAAATCCGAAATAGGTACCATAACTGAGCCAGAGTCTGCCGGTAGTAGGGTCGAGCAACAAACCCGCATCAATGGCATCACAGTCTTCATCATCCAATGAAGAAGCAACCACCACCGGTTCAGTATATTTGAAATCAGGCGATTTCGGATCAAGCGTTTTGTTCCACATCGTCAGGACATCACCGCGATGACTGCCTCCCAATCCACCGCCCGTAGCACTGTAGCTACAAGATAACGGTCGCCAATCTTCAACACATCAGGAGCCGCTCCTCTTCCGGGACGAACAGCACTACCCTGCCAGGTCCAGCCATCCTCCGACCAGATTCCACCTTCACCCGTTCCAAAGGTATAATACTTTCCATCACACAGGGCAATGGTAGAAGGGTCATGAATGAAAGGTTCGCCCACCTGGGCTTCTGCCTCGTAAGCAGAGGAAGACAACAAGGCAACCAAAGCAGCGGCATAAAGTTTCTGCTGAGCAGCAACCGGGCTAAAATATCTGAAAAATATATTGTTCTGTTTCATAACTTTCTTTATTGATTGCACTACTTCACGTGAATAGACAGGTTTCTGACAGGCTTGCCCTGTCCGTCGATGAATCGGACACAGAAGTCGCTCATACCAGGACCATTGATTACTGCACCACGAAGGATATTCCTACCTTTCTTCAAGGTAAGTTTCTTAGAAACTACATCATCGCGAACCATTCTTCGGTCGCCTTCGAGCATCACCGCCTCCTCACCATTGAGCCACCACATGGAAGCACCATTCGAGCCAACAGACAAGCGGACGTCTTTCATCTCCTCAGGACAATCGATAATGGTAACCGCCCAGAACAAGACACCATACTTGGGCTTCTTAAACGAAGTGGCGAAACGGAAGAGCTTCACATTAAACAGTTTACTGTCCAGCGCATGCCATTTCAGTTTTTCCTTGTCCACCTTCACAACGGCTCCATCCTTAGGAACTGTTTCCATCTGTTTAGGGAAATACTGCGTATGGAATATCTCCTTCAGATAAGAATCTGTAAAAACGACATTGCTCTTGACCGGCATAGAGATGGGCTCCAGGAGCAACCATCTCTGAATAAAGCCAGCCGCATTAGGCATGACAGGCTGCTTGCCGACTGGTCCGAAATAAGGATTGATGTCTGCAGATAAATTCCTATTTTGGGCATCCGCAGAGGAATGCCCAAAAAGGAATACACATAAACAAAACAATCTAACTATTTTATTAAAAAATTTGTACATAGACTATTCATTATTATTGAGGTTCGATAATCTGATAACGGCCACTCAGATGCATGAAGGCGAAGAGACGCAACAGTCCGTCGTAGTAGCCATCGAAGAAGCCTTCTTTGTCTGGTTCATGCTTGGCATTCCAGAAATGACTGACGAATTCCCTGCCCTTCACATGATTGCTGACCAATGAAGCCGCAGCCGAAGTGGCTACAAAACCGATAGAATGACGGAGTGCCTTAGGAGCCGTACCTGCCGGCAGAATATCTTCTACCATTGTGCCATCTACATTATACTGATCCAAGAAAGAATCAATGCCCTTACTATACAGGAAGTTCTGCAGCGTATTGGCATATTTCTGCTGCCACTCCTTATCCTTGCAAGCCCAGGAATAATCGAGCGCTATGTTCATTGGCACTCGCCATGAGTCATAACGGAAAGCATCACCCAGCAACCGACCGGTCTTCATCAGACTGCCATCATAGTTGCAATAGTCCGGGTTCAAGCCCGTCTTCTCATTGATACACTTATGCAGGAACTCACGGCTTTTCTCAGCACACTCCTTCCAGAACTGGGACCGTCCGTCGTTAGCCCATTTCGCCCAAACCTCGTAAAAGGCAGGGAGATGGTAAGAAGGATCGGTAAACTTCCCGCCCCAATGATCGGGCGTAAAGGTGATGAGCTGATGTTCGAGATTGATGAGCGGAGCTGTGCGGTCCATTCCCGCCTTCTGCATGCTGCAATCCAGAATATGCTGCGCTTCCTTCAGATAGTTGATGCCCGTATCATTGCCCCATCGGTTGGATGCAAAGATGAGCGAAGTTACGAAATAGAGTTCACCATCCGATGCGGCTCCCTGCGCATTTCTCGTTCCATCAGTCTTGCAGCTCCATGCGAAATAGCCCTTATAAGGTCCTTCCTGATGCTGCATGTATTTCTTGCTCCATCGCCAGAGGCGGTCGAAGATGTCCTTCTTGTCAAACTGCACGGCAGCCATCATTCCATACGACATGCCTTCGGTTCTCACATCATTGTTCTTTATATCGCTGACATATCCCATGGAATCGCCCACCTCGAAATAAACCTTGTTCTTACCGTAGAACACATCATTGAACACTTCGTTCACCTTCTTGTCAATATCAGCCTGCTTATAGCCCATCTCGGCAAAGAGATTGCGATACTGGTGAGTTTCGAAAGCACCCTTTTCCCAAGGCAACGCATCGAAGCCCAGCCAGTCAACCTCTACGTCGGCACCACTCTGCAAGGATACGTGTAGAGCATGAACGCCCTGAGGAGCATGAAGCACCTGGGCACGGACATTCTTCCAGGCTGCCGACTTCGGAATCTTCACCTTAGCGATGATATTACCCTTCTTGCCATCGGCTCTGACTACGAGCACACCGCCCTTTGAAGACTTGGCACGAACGGTGATTTCTTCCACCTTCTCATTACCGAAATCCACCTTATTATATATAAGGGCAGTATTCGATTTAGAGAAGAGAGTCTTCCATCCTTCAAAACAGTTGTTTTTATCCAGATAATCAATACCAATACCCTTGCCTTGCAGCGCAGAATAGCGGTCAATCTGAATACGCGAACGAGCCTTCGTCAATCCCACACCTCTTAGCGTAGGTATCACCTTCTGTATCGTTCCGTCAGGATTGAAGTTCAGAGAGTCGATTCGCACCGAGCGGTTCTTGTCAAACTTAGGCGAATAATCATTATGATGATAGAAAAGATACCACTGTTCCTGATATTCTACGATGCTATGATGATTGGTCCAGCACTTCGTAGGCGACTCATCCATGATGATGCCCTTGAACGTGAAAGGTCCCATCGGATGGTCAGCCATGGCATAAGCCAGCGTTTCGGTTCCATCCTTTTCACGTACCCAAGGGAAGGTGAAATAATATTTGCCGTTACGCTCGAAGGCAAATGGTCCTTCCTTGAATCCCTCAGGCAATCCCTCTACCAGTTTGGGTTCCGAGGCAAGTTCCGTCATGTTTGGTTTCAGCTTAGCCATGTGCAATCCTGCTCCAGCCCAGTAGATATAAGCCTGTCCGTCCTTATCTATCAGCACACAAGGATCTATGCCGTGCACACCCTCTATGGGTTTCCACATCGGCATAAACGGTCCTTCGGGCTGGTCGGCAACCGCCACACCTATTCCGAATCCCTTCTCCTCCCCTTTCGGAGCAGCAGGGAAATAGAAGTAATATTTCCCGTCTTTCTCTACACAGTCAGGAGCCCACATCGTATAACTGCCGTCCTGTACCCAAGGTACTTTGTCCTGCGAAACGATGACACCATGGTCTTCCCAATCCGTCAGATTGCTGGATGAGAAGACATGATAATCAGGCATACAAAACCAAGTCTTCAGTTTCTCGATAGGACTCGGAATATCATGAGAAGGATAAAGATATACCTTCCCGTTGAATACGCGAGCCGTAGGATCAGCAGAATACTGTCCGCTGATAATCGGGTTCTGAGCCGAAGCTCCTGTCGATAACGCCAGCATCAAGGCACACATCCATGTTTTCATACGTAAATTCCGTTAAAGAAGAAAAAAAGGGAGTGCTTTTTTTCAAAACACCCCCTAATTGTCAAACAATCTATAGTTCTTTAAACTAAAAACACTATATTAACAAAACAACTTCATGATTACCAACCAGGATTCTGCTTTAGGTTAGGATTCTTATCCATCACGGTCTGTGGATAAGGGAAGAACTCATGCTTGCCCTTCTTGAAACCTACCTTGAAATTAGTCTCAGGAGTGTTGGTCGTATAGAAACGGCTGTTTGCTTCTGATCCATGCTCCCAAGTTACATTCTGGTCGTCTGCCTTTGGAGTTCTGAAAACCTTATCAAACAAATGTGGCACGACTGTACCAGCCTTAGTCAAACGCTCAATGGCCTTTGTATCATTCCATCGCATGATATCGAACCAACGACAGCCTTCAAGCCAAAGTTCATATGACTTTTCTTTCTTCAACACATCCATATCAACAGTTTCACTGATTGTCTTGGAACCAGCACGTTTCTGAATCATGTTGATATATTTCTTAGCTTCAGCCTGATCGCCTGTCTGAAGACAAGCCTCTGCATAATTGAGCAAAACCTCAGCGTAACGCATGACAAGATAATTATTCAAGCGAATGTTATCACCATATTTCTTGCCTTCAGTATCAGAAGCTCTCATTATTTGCTTGAACGCCAACCAGGTAGAGTTGCCGTAGAGTCCCTGAACAGGGTCATTGATGCCAATCTTGTTACTGGTTTTCTTCTGCTCGTCAGTCATATTATCGATTTCATCCTTGCCGTAAGACATATGATAAACCGCATCATCAATATGCTTTAAAGTAGCCTTCAAGCGATAAGAGTCACCATCATTTTTATAGAACTCGTCACCAAACCACTGAGGCACGCCAAGGCCACCCCACGAGCCATCAACGCCGCCACAATAAACCTTGTTAGGAGAAACCACAAAGTGATCAGCACGCCAATCCCAATAGTTGGTTTCCATCCAGCTAGAACGCTGAATCATACCACCCCAATCGGTCTTACCTGCATTATACTCGAAGTTGACTTCAAATACCTTCTCCTCGTTGGCATCACCCTCGATATGGAAGTTGTCAGCATATTTCTCACCAGGAACAAGGTCATACTTGCCCGAGTCTATAACCTTTTTAAGGGCAATTTTAGCCTTATCATACTGACCGGCAAACAAATAAGCCTTTCCGGCAAGAGCATATGCAAAGCCCTTGGTTACCTTCACAGCTCCATCCTTGTCATCCTTACTTTTACGCTCATCCAAATCGTTGGCAGCATTCTCACATTCCTGCGCAATCCACTCTATCAACTGTTGGTGATTCATAGGATGCTCAGGATCCTTATCACAATTAAAAGGCTGCGCAGAAGCATCCAGAACATGAGTTACCAATGGTGGAGTACCCCAAAGATTAGCTAACAGGAAATAATCATAAGCACGAAGCACACGAGCCTCTGCAGCGCAACGTTTCTGCACAGCGGTAGTAGCATCGGCAAAGTGATCGAGTACAAGGTTACAGGTATATACAGAGAGATAGAGACCTGTGTACATAAACTTTGGCACCTCAGCCTCAGCATCATAATAGAACTGATTGAGCATGATACCAAACGTATTATCACCAGAGTTGGCACCTGCTGCCAACACATCGTCTCCACACTCATTGACTATCAGTTTCAATGGAGTATAAATACCTGGGCCACCACCATCGTGGTTACGTCCCATCACATTACACATAAAGCCTTCGTATGCAGCAACGAGGGCTGCCTCTGCATCAGCATCGGTCTTATAGAAGTTCTCGGTAGGTATTACACCCTTCTGCTCAATGTCTAGCTGAACCTCACAAGACGTAGTGAGCGTCATTGTTCCTGTGGCAGCAAGAGCCAATATTGTTGAAAATAATATTTTCTTCATTGTTTTTGAATATTAAAGGTTAGAATGTTACATTGATACCAAATACCACCTTCTTGGAAGTTGGATAAGTACCATTATCAAAACCACGAGAGGCACCACTGTTGATAGAAGCAGTCTCCGGATCAGCACCAGGATACTTGGTGATGGTGAAGAAATCATCCAGTGAGCAATATACACGAAGATTGCTGATACCTGCACGCTAGTGATAGCCTTTGGCAATGTATAGCCCAACTGAATCTGCTTGATCTTGAAATACGAGCCACTGAACACAGCTGCATCAGAACTGAAGAACTTCCAGTCGGTAGCAACCTTTTTCATATCAGGATATTTAGCATTGGTGCGGTCTGCTCTCCAAGAATCCTTCCAGTAGGTATCAATTCCATTGATCAACGGACGGTCTGCAGAAACCATCAAGTTGTAAATCTTGTTGCCAGCAGCGCCTGTTCCAAATACGGTGAGGTCAAAGCCCTTATATTCTGCATTAAGAGTAATACCATAAGTAAACTTAGGAATAGCTGAGCCCAAATCCTGCTTATCTTCATCGGTTGGAGCTGAAGTTGTTTCGCCATTCTTATTATAATAGAGAGCACTACCATCTTCGGCTACACCTGCATACTTGTAACCACGGAAATACCATACCTGATGGCCAGCCTCGAATGTAGGCTTAAGCTGGTTATTGAATCCATCAATACCTATTTCGGTCAAACGGCTTATAAGGTTAGAAACCTCCTTCACCTCATTCTTCAGAGTTGAACCATTTACGGTCACACTATACTTGAAGTCCTTGATGTTGTCTCTCCAACCCAACTCGAAATCAAGACCAGAGTTAAGTACCTTACCTGTATTAACAACACTCTTGTTTACACCAATCTCAGGAAGAGGAGTAATCTCAATCAAGAGGTCTTTGGTAGTCTTGCGATACCAGTCAACACCCAAGGTAAGACGGTCGTTAAGGAAACGAGCATCAAGTCCAAGGTCAATCTGCTCTGAAGTTTCCCACTTCAAGTCTGGGTTAGCAAGTCCAGAAGGCTTAGAACCAAAAGTCAGCTTACCATCTCCAATAGAAGGATTATACTGATAGAAACTCTGATTAAGAGCTAAGGTAGAAGCATAACGATAATTGTTCAAGATATTGACGTTACCATTCTGACCCCAAGAACCACGAAGTTTCAAGAAAGAAATGGCATCACGACTTATATTGTCCTTGAAGAACTTCTCATTGCTGATAGCCCATCCTGCTGAAACTGATGGGAAGTTACCCCAACGTGCCTTCTTTGAAAGTTTTGATGTATCGAAAGCATCACGACGGAAGTTAACCTGCATGAAGTAACGGTTGTCATAGCTGTAAGATACACGACCAAAGTAAGATAACTCTGTAGCATCTGAAGGAGCGTTACCTACATTCTTGGTTGCATTAGCCAACAAGTAGTCGATGTAATGGAAGTTTGGCTCATAAGATGTGAGTATGTTACCTCCTGTAGAACTGATGGAACTGTTATCCCAATGATTCTTGGTAAACGACATACCTGCCATGGCACCAATAGTGTGCTTGCCGATTGTTGTCAAATAGTTGGCAAAGTTCTCCCACTGATAGTACAAGCCATTATTGGTTTTCGCTTCAATGGTATAGTTTTCACTATGTGCCATAGATGATAACCAATATGGAGTCTCGTAGTTATGATAGTTACTCTGAGTGATACGATAACCTAAGCGAGAAGTAAATGTAAAGCCCTTGAATGGCTTGATATTGGCAGCAACGGTACCACGTACATTGATACCAGAAGTCCATGTGTCATGACGGTCGCGCTGATAGAGAGGGTTACCAGTAGCATCATCTACATATTTAGAAGTACCATAGTAGTCATTGTTATGGCTTGGATCTCTAGGAACTGGGCCACCGGCTTCTACCTGTGCCTTCATGCCAGGAGCCAAATCCTCCACATTACTGATATAAGCTGGAGTCAAAGGATCGATAGAAACCACAGAGTTCAGCAATGAACCATAACCCTTGGTCACGCCTTTGGTCTTCCACTTTTCAAAAGATGTATTGGTAGTAATGTTCAACCACTTGTAAACATCATAATCGGCATTGATCTGACCAGTGAAACGCTTATAAGTATCCTTGCTACCTTTAACGATACCATCATTGTTCAGGATATTCAAGCTGGCGAGGAAACGGCCCTTGCCATTGCTTGCCTGCACGGTGAGGCTATGCTGATGAGCCAGACTGTTCTCAAATACCTCGTCATACCAGTTGGTGTTCTGACCATTATAGTTGTTCTTCTTCAGAAGATCATCGGTCAAGTCGCCCAAATACTTGTGATACTCGATATACTCAGGAGCATCAAAGATATCAGCCTTCTTTCCCAACGACTGGATAGTGAACTTGCTGCTGTAAGAAATCTGAGCCTTACCGCCATTGGCAGCACCCGTCTTGGTAGTAATGATAACGACACCATTACCAGCCTGCGCACCATAGATGGCAGCAGAAGCGGCATCCTTCAATACTTCCATGCTCTCAATCATAGATGGATCCAGGTACTGGATGTTATCCACCTTCAGACCATCGACGATGAGCAACGGACCGATATTACCACTATTGGAAGAATAACCACGGATACGGATATCGGCAGCCTCACCCGGACCACCCGAGTTGATAATCTGCACACCGGCAGCCTTACCCTGGAGGGCAGCACCGGCATCGGTAGCTGACAAACCCTTGATGTCATCGCTCTTGATAGATGCAACTGCACCAGTCAGGTCGCTCTTCTTCTGAACGCCATAACCGATGACAACGACATCATTCAGAACTTTTGAATCATCCTTCAAGGTAATGGAAAGGGTTTTACCAGCCTCAGCTTTCACGGTCTTAGGCTCCATACCCACATAGGTAATTGTCAATGTTGCATCAGGTGCAGCATCAATGCTAAACTTACCATCCAAGTCGGTAACAACACCCAGCTTGCTACCATCTACTTTAACAGTAGCACCAATCACAGGTTCTCCACTTGGATCAGTCACTATACCTTTTACTATGCTCTGAGCCGAAACTCCCAAAGGAAGCAAACAGAGCAGGAATAGCAATACAAACGGCTTTTCAATCATTTTAAAATTCACCATCATAAAAATTGATTAATAGTTATACTTACTTGTCAGTTGCTAAATATTACATTATTATATTCTACATCCTAAATTCTCAAAAAAATCATTAAGAATGCTGAAACACGCCGCAAAAATAGATAAAAACATTAAAACGCATTTTACCTCAAGTAACAAATACTTTATCACAAATAACATCTACCCAAAAAGAGACAAAATGAAACATATTCTGAGACCTGAGAAAAAAGAATCACCTTATTATATAACAAAGGGAAAAGTTATTGATATATGAGACAAAGCACGTATGGAAATCTTTTCATAACTTTGCAAACAGAACAGAAAATGAAAATCAATCTAATAATTTAATTAAATATAAACTATGAAGAGATTATCAATCTTAGCATCGATGCTCGCGATGGCGTGCCTACCTATGATGGCACAGAAAACGGGCAGTAAGGTTCAGGAAAAGCCTGATCCAAATTTTCAGATTTATCTCTGCTTCGGACAGTCGAACATGGAAGGAAATGCGGCTATCGAAGACATCGACCGAACGGGCGTGAACCCGAGATTCCAGCTATGTATGCCGTGAATGATGAAAAGGCGGGATGGAAGAAGGGACAATGGCACACCGCCGTGCCGCCACAGGCAAGACCCTCTACAGGACTGACTCCTGTTGACTATTTCGGAAGAAAGATGGTGGATAACCTGCCAGACAGCATCAAGGTGGGAACCATCACCGTGGCCGTGGGCGGAGCCAGCATCGACCTCTTCGATAAGCGTACCTATAAGGCTTATCTCAAGAAACAACCCGACTGGATGAAGAACTTTGCATCCCAGTACAACGGAAATCCATACGCCCGACTGATAGAACTGGCAAAAATAGCCAAGAAGCAGGGTGTTATCAAGGGCATCCTCCTGCATCAGGGCGAAACCAACAACGGCGATGCCAACTGGCCTAACCGTGTAAAGACTGTTTATAACGACATCTTGAAGGATTTGAATCTGAAGGCAGAAGACGTACCTCTGCTCGTAGGCGAAACCGTACAGAAGGATATGGGCGGAAAATGCTGGGCACATATCGCCATCGTTGATGATATTGCCAAGACCATTCCTACAGCCCACGTCATTTCTTCAAAGGGCTGTCCACAACGTGGCGACGGTCTACACTTCATCGCAGAAAGCTACCGCACCATGGGCAAGCGCTATGCAAACATGATGCTCGCCCTGCAGGGAATCATTCCAGACAGCAACTATCCGCGTGTAGATAAGGACCGCAGAGCTTATGTAAAGCTCCATGCTCCTGAGGCAAAGAAAGTAATCTTCGACATCTGCGGCAAGCAATATGAGATGAAAAAGGATTTGGATGGCGACTGGTACGGCGTGAGCGATCCGCTGGTAGTAGGATTCCACTACTATTTTCTGAATGTAGATGGCGTGCAGGTAGTTGACCCTGCCAGCGAAACCTACTTCGGCTGCTGCCGTGAAGCAGGCGGTCTGGAAGTTCCAGAAGGAGCAGAAGGCAACTACTACCGTCCTCAGCAGGGCGTAGCCACGGTCAGGTTCGCTCAGTATCTTACTATGCAGCCTCTCAGAAACAGTTCCGCCGCGCCATGGTTTACACCCCTGCCGAATATGAAACCAACACCACCAAGCGCTATCCTGTGCTCTATCTGCAGCATGGCATGGGCGAAGACGAAACGGGCTGGAGCAAGCAGGGAATGATGCAGCACATCATGGACAACCTGATAGCAGAAGGCAAGGCTGAGCCTATGATTGTGGTCATGGAGAGTGGCGATGTAAAGAAGCCTTTCGTTGCCCGTCCAGGCAAGAATGTAGATGAAGAGCGCAGCCACTATGGAGCTTCTTTCTATGATGTGATTATCAAGGATCTGATTCCGATGGTTGACAAGACATTCCGCACTTATACCGACCGCGAGCATCGTGCGATGGCAGGATTGTCATGGGGCGGATACCAGACATTCAACACCGTATTGCCTCACATGGACAAGTTTTCTGCCCTTGGACCTTTAGCGGTGCACTCTTTGGCGTGGATGTAAAGACCTGTTTCAATGGAGTTTTTGCCGATGCAGAGAAATACAACAAGAACATTCATTATATGTTTATGGGCTGCGGTTCGGAAGAGAACTTCGGTACCGAGAAGATGGCACAGCAGTTGAAGGAACTGGGCATCAAGCTCGATGTTTATGTATCACCAGGCACTCATCATGAGTGGCTCACCTGGCGCCGTTGCTTCAAGGAATTTGTTCCTCACCTCTTTAAATGGTAAACAAACTATCAGACACAATAAATCCCAGAACTGCTTGGAAGAGCGATTCTGGGATTTATTTATATACTTCTTACCATTGAATTCCCGCACAGAAATTACGTCCGGACGTAACTTTTGCTGCGTCGGGACGTAGCAAATCCCTCAAAAACACCGTTATTTTGCAGATTTTATGCCAAAAGTGGTAATAGGTGGCAATAAGGTGACAATAAAAACACCCCTTATTGCCACATGTTATCCTCTAATAATCAAAGAGCTAAGTATAAGTGTGGCAAATGTGGCATTAAATTAGAAAAAAAAATACACATGTAATACTACAGGATACTGATATAGCTCAGTCAGCTAACTCAAGTAGTTCAATCAGCTAAC
>ENA-OQHV01000012-OQHV01000012.1-human-gut-metagenome-genome-assembly--contig:-NODE-12-length-36469-cov-1.638820_pt1 | contig 36469 bp, 47 predicted proteins | sample MGYA00242641_ERZ504732 | MGnify/ENA primary metagenome ERZ504732 (study PRJEB26092, sample SAMD00036222) | human gut metagenome | host: Homo sapiens | study: EMG produced TPA metagenomics assembly of...
GAACCGTTCCTCTGCTTGATGACACTGAACACCTTATTAGGTGGCAAGATGGTCATAAATCTAGAATGATACTCTTGCTGCAACTGTTTCAGCTGAATATCCAACTCATCCTGTCTCCTGATAGCTTCGGCACATGCCTCATTATCATTCGGATTCACATGACGGAATCGGCGCATTTCATCGAATATCATACGCATTTTCTTACCCATCTGTCTATATACCGGGAAGAATTTAGCAGCTTCTCTCGGCGTAAGACAGGCATTAGTCGTAATAAACTGTTCTAGTTCTGCCTGAAACCTTTTAGGATCAAATCCATCATGATGTTTTCTACCCTGAGGCTGTGAAGCAAGTGAAACCAGGCTAATCATCAGCATAGCTAAAAGCGCAAGAAACCTATGTTGCATTATCTTTCTCATACCTTATTGTTTTTAAAAATCTTTATCTGTAGACAAAAAGAAATACCAACCATTAATTTTCTGCAATCAGCGATGCATAGATAGTTTCATTATCCATCATCGTATAATCGGCCATCTCATTAAAAGTAGCATCTTCATTATTATTCACAGCAGCTTTCTGAACCATATGGTCCACATGTGCCATAGCAGGCTTACTGCTTCCCGTATATTTCAGCGCCAGTACCGAGCCACCTCCCATCACAGCCAAAACAGCAACAGCCGCCGCAATCTTTCGAATCGGCATACGCTGCCATAAGCTAGGCTGCATGTGAATGATGCGGAGTTCCTGCTCCGGCAAATTTGCCATCACCCTATCAGTAAGCTGGTCGAAATAACCAGCCGGCACCTGGAAATGGTTTTTCTTACCAAAACGGCTATTCAATATATTGTCTTCTTTTAACATATTCCTCATTCCTTTCTTTTATACTTTATTAAATAGACGAAAACTAACCGAAAAGGTTTAATCCTTACGATTGAAAAAATCGGTTATTTTTTTCTAAAAATAGCGTAACTATTTGATAATTAAGAAATAAGAGCAAAATAAAACTAACTTACTCGGCGAAAAATCGGTGAAGATATAAAGAACTGCGCATGTAGGCGACATTATTGTTTTGTTTGATTATAGTAATGCAATAACATAAAAAAGACGGATCCATGAAATATATCTTTGAATGGTGCGTTATATATATAATAAGGTATAATAATATTAACTAGGGCGTTTCACTAAGAAAATTAGAGAAATGACCAAAAAAAATTATGTTTACAAAAACAAAGAGAACATCCAAGAGATTATAGGATGGACTACCCCAAAGTTGCATCAGGCCTCTGAATGCTATGTCGCCTTCAAAGCTTTCGATCCTTCTTATGGAAAATTGCGACTAAAGAAAATTATGCTCGGACATATCACGGGCAAACGAAATCAGAGGGTATACGGTGAAGCTCTCATTAAGCGCATTACCCAGAAGCTTCTTGAAGGATGGAATCCATGGATAGAGGAATCCAACCGAGAAGAGTATTCCTTATTCGCTGATGTTTGCGGCAAATACAGAGTGTATCTAGCGAAAATGGTAAAAGAAGGTGGACTGAAGCCTGGCACTCGGCGCAACTATGAGGGTAAATTAGACTTCCTGCAAAAGTGGTTAAACGGCGACGAACATATTACTTATATATATCAGTTCAATAAAACTCTAATCAGTAAGTTCCTAGATTATGTACTGGTCGGACGAAATAATGCTCTAAGAACAAGAAATAATTATATCGGCTGGCTAAAGTCCTTCTCCAGCTATCTTGTCGAACGAGGATATATCCAGAAAAATCCGACTGACGGCATTAATGTAACGACGAAACTACAGCATAAAAATCGAGACGTTATACCTAACGATGTCCTGCGACAGCTTAAATCCTACCTTGAGAAAGAAAACAAACACTTCCTGCTTGCATGCTATTTTCTCCACTATCTGTTCGTTCGCCCTGGAGAAATGTGCAGTCTGAGAATCAAGGATGTATCAATAAAGAAAAAGACGCTCTCTCTAAGCGGGGCTAACACTAAAAATGGTCGAGACGCCGTGGTTACTATCCCGAACCACGTTATCGAGCTGATGAAAGAGTTAGGCATATTCTCAAGACCTCAGAATTATTATATTTTCGGTAATAATTTTCGCCCAGGATTAGAAGCACTGAAGGCTAGGACCTTCTCGCTATATTGGGACAAAAACGTCAGAAAAGCACTAAATCTGAATGCTTCGTATAAGTTTTATAGTCTCAAAGATACTGGCATAACTAATATGATAAAATCTAAAACAGACCTGCTGTCTGTTAGAGATCAGGCAAGACATTCATCTGTCGATATTACCAATATATATACGCCACAGGACTGCAAAGAAGCAAACAGCGCACTTATCGACTATGAAGGCGTATTTTAATATAATGATTGTAGGAGATTTGCTCTCCTACAATCCTACTTTCCTACAAATCACGCGGATAGCACTCTACATGTATGCGCCCATCGATGATGTACATCTCAAGTTCATAACCTTGGTCGAGCATTTTTGAAATTTCATTTTCCGTTGGAATATCTTTTCTCTCTTCTGTTTTATGATTCAATATTTCGTTTGCCATATTCTTATATTTCATATCAATATTATATCTTTTCTTGAGCTGTACAGACCTATAATGACCTTTAATTACAAAGAATTTCCATGCTTCCTCGTCTAACTCCTCCTTTATGATTTGCCTCTTCATTCCGTATTCGTTGTAATGACCGAAGATTCCCAGGTATGAATTAACCGACTGAATGGCATGGTTGATGGCTTCAATATCTCCATTTCTGGCAGCATCATTAAGCTTACGTACAGACTTCCTGAAGTTGTTAATGGTATTGTTAACCGAGTATATTCTGTCTCGCTTAATGATAGCTCCAACAAACCTGACACCTTTAGAGTAATGCTGGAAATAAAATTTCTTCTCATTCAGCCGCAGGCTAAAGATGCAAGCGTCTCCCTTATCATCGGCATCAGGCGAAGGAGCGTCTCTTTCCGTCTCGCCACCAGAACTATATCATCTACGTATCTGACATGATGCTTGCAGTAATAATCTATCTTCCAATCGAGTTTCGATAACAGGAAGTTAGCAAAGAGCTGAGCAAAGAGGTTGCCGATAGCTACGCCTCTGTCTTCTCCATTCGTGAACAGAGACTTCTCTTTAGGCAGAAACTCCCAGAGATAATCGGCGCTTTTCTTCTCGCAATCCTTCTCGGGATGGTGCATAACCACCATATTGCATAGCCAACGGAGATCTTCCTTGTCATCCCCATGGTAATTCCTTACGATGAAATCATCTACCATCTTAGCAAGAAGCGGCTTATAGATGCTCATAAAGAATCCCTTCAGATCGATCCCCATCACGTAGGCATCTTCTGTATAATTCTCGCTCACTTCCATAATATCCTCCTGAAGCTGCCTGATACCAGCCAGCTGACCCTTGCCTTTCCGGCAGTTGTATGTACGGTCAGAAAACTGAGACTCAAACAGGGGTTCGAGTCTCAGTGCGATATAGTGGTGGATAATGCGGTCACGAAACTGACCAGCGAACACTTCGCGGTAGCAGGGTATCTAACAACAAAGCAGATAGATTTGCCGATCTTATATTGACGTGAATTGATTTCATCGAGCAACTGAACGAGGTTACTCATATAGTTCATTTCAAATTCCGTAGCGCCGACTGTTTTCCGCTTATGACGGCGGCAGTCGAAATATGCTTCTAAGAGAATGCTAAAATCTATCATTTTAATATCTGTCTGCTTATATCTTCTTAATTTAATGCTGACACCGGGCGAACATGATTCTTATCCTTAACCTTATTGTTCCAGTTGTTGAGGTTACCGTCGCCAAAGTTCAGATTCCACGCGTTCGCAGGACTGTTCTCGGTTGACGCCGCAAATTTCTTGTTCTTAACTATATATGATAGGATGCGGCCCATTTAATTAAGAAAGGTTGCTCTCTCGGCTTGACGTATCTCGCCGACCCTGGCTTAAATCACTCAAGCTGTAGTCTACTGTCTGGAACTCATCTCAGCAGCCTGCGCTCTAAGGAGTGATCCTTTCCATGCTGTGCATTGTTTTCCGACGTCCTCTCGCAAACGAAGGAGGCTCGCGAGTCTGTTTGTACCCATTATCCACCTTTGTTCTCCAGCAATATCTATCAAGGTCGATATGACTTCGAGATCGGTTTGAAGTTGAGCGAGATGTTCGATACGAACACTCAGATCGCTGAGCATATACGCTTTGGCGATATGATTCAGACTATCAATAAGCATATTACATAGTCTGTCTCCAAAAATCGGACGTTGTGACTTTGGAAAATTCTTAACCACACCTATAGTTATATCAAGCATCTGCTTTACATCTAGATATATTCTCGTTTTACTTGCAAACCTTGTCGCTGCCATATTTCCTTGTTTTAAATACTCTACTGGAGATGTCCTCGACTTTAAGGTCGAGGACGATTAGCTATTAACAACTAACTATCGTAAAAATGCTGACACCGGGCGAACATGACCCTTAACCTTAACCTTATTGTGCCAGCCGTCGAGGTCACCGACGCCAAAGCCCAGATACCACGCGTGCGCAGGACTGATCTCGGTAGATGACCAGTACCAGCTGCATCTAGCTGATGAGCTCCCTTAATGAGTGACAGCGCATAGTTGATCTTTGCTTTATTAGCATACATCATCAGTAATTCCCCCACCGATGGCAGCCACCAGTATCCGGCGGTCAGACCTTTACCATTACTGTTCGCTCGACTATACAGTCTACAATAGCCTGGAGCGTAGTCAGCAGTATTCGTTACGTGCGCACCGGACGATGCTCTGATGGCGGCATCTGTATGCTGCCGGCCATTAAAATCCAGCATGGCAGCGAGTCGGTTATTCCCGGTAACCTGAGCAGTAAAAGTGTCGTCGTTGCCGTAGTTAGGAAGATCTGCCTGTACCTCTGCGCTCGACCATGGTAGCGTATCTGCCTGTGTTGGAGCGACAACCAGATGACGGCCACCCTCGAATATTACTACGCCATCCGCTATTTCTCCGCCAGCTTCCAAGCTTGGCCACTGTGCTGGAGCAACCATGAGCGGATATCCATCACTTGCACGATGACACATGATTAAGACGCCATCATACAACTGAGCCATATTCTTTTCGAGATAAGGCTTCATAGTGTTAAGACTTGCGTTAGTAACGGCCTGCCCGTTAGCAGACAGCCAATCGCTGATTTTTCTTGTATTTATTGCCATAATATTATGTATTTAAAAGATATTGTTACTTATTTTTCTCTTCTACCGATACTGCATTGCTGATAGCGGCATTCACTGCGTCAATGAAGCAGGGAGCGGTAGTGCGTTCAACGAGTTCCTTGATGATTTTCACTTCGTCATCGGTGTACTCAGTCTCGTCACTTCCGTTCCACATCTTCACAGCAAGAGCCTGTCCTGCCAGCCCCAATCCTGCTCCCTGCGAGTAGATGATGTTCGCAATCTGCTTGCGTGCGTTAACTACCTGACACTGATTCTTGTCGAGTGTCATAAATACTTCCAAGTGTTCTAACTTAACTTTCATATTCTTTGCTTTTCTTTTTTAAAATCCTTTGTAAATTTTCAAAAAACCATTTTCTTCATATATCTCACCTATAGACCAAATAGAGCCTGTAGACCCAGACCGTAGCCCTCTAAGAACTAGATTCATTTTGCTATTTTCGCTATCTATATAACATCCAACCCCAGCGACGGGAAGAGAATGTCTATGTAACACCCCGGAACCACCCCTATATATCTGCACCATAACCGCTCGCTTGAAGAAATCTCCAATATATAGCTCGTTGGGCGCAAACTTAGACTTGAATCCACTCATAGACGCTACCAACCCTATGTTCTTACGTTTCAATTCGTCCTGGGCAACAACTAGCTTACATGCCATATCATTGTTGTCATCATCCTTTCCGCTAAGTTCAGCCTTCACCCCAGAATCTCCGTATCCGAAATATAGCGATTGATTGTTTACCGCATCGGTATATTGTAACTTGATTGAACCATCTACAATTGAGAAGTCTCCGATAGAACCTGACTTTGCAGTAATTTTGCCAGTAATATCAGCATCAGTCATCTTAGTAAAACCACTCCTTTTAACGCTGAATGGAGCATTCAGCCCCATTAGGTGCGCCAAGCCACAGAGCGTAATCATTATCATCACTAACAACCCTAAACGAGCCAAACATTGCGCCACCTGACGGATTGTACAGATTAATCTGATTGCTTCCGAGCATATTGATGGTAGCGTTCTCGGCAAGAAGAAGATGAGTTGCTATTGATTTATATTGGCTCATCTTTGTCCAATGCCCATCAGTCAAACTAGGCGAAGAAGTTGCATCGTCATACGTTTTAGTGCATTGATACCACTTGCCTTTAACACACACAACATCAACGTATTCTTCTTCACCTGAACCCGAAAGATACTTATAGCTGCCCGATTCAAAACCGTCATGTTCACGCATAAGAGCACCTTTTTGCCCTTTGTCTCCTCTCTGAGAGAAGGAGATTGAGCCAGTTACTTCTGCTAAAACCTTTGTCATAAGCTAACTATTTAACACCTGTGATTACGTAAACTGCGCCCTTGTATGCACGTATTGCCGATTCCGTAACAGTAAACTTGTTGTCGCTTACCGTTGGTGCTCCCGAAATAGGAATACCGCTGTTGGAATATAATGCCATGCTGAATGTGACATCTTCGATATTTGTATTAGAACCACGCTTGCGCATGTACGGAACGTATACGATGCTTCCTCCCGAATTTTGAATGAAGTTCTCAGCTACAGCATTTCCGTTGCCATCCGTAGGGTTCGGGAATATGATATATTCATCCGACACGTCATTGACGGTCTGGGTATCTGAAGCATAAAAACTTCCTGCCTTGTATGCTTCGCACATAACGAGGATAGATGAATCAACGTCTGTCTCATTGATGGTGAATGTAGGAGAGTCGCTATCCTGCTTGAGTACCCATGCGTTGGTAGAGTCTGGCAGATACCACTTGAATGTATATCCGCTAGATGTCACGGACGTCCCTTCCGTCACCTCTGCTTTGACGGTACAGCTACCGCCCTTCTCTGTGATAGTGAACAGATTCGTACTTGAAGTAGGGAGAATGTTCACTCGCTTTGAGCTGACAACGCCCTTGGCTATATAGACTGGGTACATAGCTTTAAGATTGATGTTTGTGTTTTCGAGCGACAGACTTGTTCTTGCTTCGATGTTGAACGAATCACCGCTATTTATTTTCACAAGGTTCTTATTGACTGTAAGGGTCGGATTGCCGCTAGCATCAGCCCCCATGGTAAAATGACCAGACACGCCACCAAACGAATTAGTGGAAACGCCCGAATCATTGAACGCCAACGTCACACCGCCGACAACCCATGTTGTAGAACCTCTTGTAAGGTCGAAGTTATTACCTGCACCCTGCTCTGCCGAAAAGGCTTGCATAACTAGGACTGGATGCCTAGCACCGCTAGCTTCGAAGTCAGCGAAATCTGAGTAGGCGCATTCCACTCGCCATCATAGTTCTGATTAACGTCTCCTGTCGTACACTGAAGGATTGGGTAGATTGTCGTTCCGTTGCTTGTCACAACAATCTGTCCTGTTATTGATGCTTTACTCATTTGTTACCTCGCTTTCCTTTTTATCTGTTGATACCTCAGATTCAGAAGACACGTCTGGCTTATCTGCGCCAAATCCGTTATCATTATTCCTTGTATCGCCCTCACCACCATACTCGACTGGGGTATAGCAATATGCAGGGGTGGCTACACTTCCGTCAATCTCAGCTAGAGCAGAATACTCCTCTATGAGAGCACCGCCAGCATAGGCAGCTCTTGCACTCAGATTAACACCAGGAACATCATTTATCTCACTCTGATAGAGCAAGCAATTACCGTCATGCGTCATTGTAAGCGGAACACCAGCCTTGGTGATTACCTCTGCGACTTCCTTAGTTACCTTAACGTAATATCTCATAATCGTATATTTTTAAAGTTCAACAATAATTAGCTGTTCTCGTCAATTTCCCTTGACACAAGATAGTTCCCATCCTCATCCACAAGGGTATTGCCATTCTCGTCAACAATCAGCTCGTAAGCACCTCGGTCTTCGATTGTCAGACGGATACTCTTCTTCGCCTCGAAAGGACATTTGAACGTCTCTCCGTACCCTAACACCGTGACATTCTCAGTCATGGTGACTACGCCATTGTTCACAACCTTGCCATAAGATACTTTCTGCCACTTAGCTCTGATAATCTTATTCCATACAGAAGGGTCAATGACTCCTTTGTTGTCACTTACGATAGCCCGACAAGTTACGAAAGCCGTATCAGAATTGAGACCAAAGCCATCACCTACGAACTGAGGAGTGAGGGGTGGAATGGTTCTTTTGATATATGTAACCTTCTTTGGGTCTCCTGTTCGAGGAGAAGACGGAACACTTCCTTCGTAGATATAGCAGGCTCTTACCTCATATCCGATTCCGTCACCTATCATGTCACAGTTGACGGTGATAGATGTAATCTGACCGTTTGCAGCCTTTGTTATGGCGGTAATCTCGTAGTTCTCGGAATCGTCAACGGAAGAGATAAGCTGCTTTGTTCCGTTATCCAAGATACGATACCACCATATCCTTGCCTTTGTGTCCGCAGACTTATCTATAGCACCGACCATTACCTTTACTGTGATGGTTCTTGTGCTTGCGTGTTTGAGTGGATTCCAAAGCACGGTAGGAGCACTATCAAGCATAATCTCTGCCCTTGCATTAGTGGTGTCTTCAAGGTAGAGCGGCTTGTTGGCTATGAATGTGTACTTATATCCACTTATAGGGTCAGTCCAATTACCCTCAAACCGCATTGTTCTCGGATTATTGAGAACTGAGTTAGACTTGATAAATAGAGTTCCCTTGTTCAAACCCTCTGTTGTGGCTTCATAACCACTTACCACACTGGCTTTTTCACTTGTTGCTATCACGACAATTCCACTAGTAGAAACTTCCGACCATTTGAACGAATCCAACTGACTGTTGAATGTGCCTGTCTCGTTAGGGTTGTCTGGGTCGATGAGGAAGCATGACGGAAACATCGTACATGGACGGATTGCGTAATTCGGGGAATATGAGTTAGCGATGCCGTCATACTGCTGCCTGTTGATGATGTCTCCAACTATCTCTATGCTGCAAGACTGGGAATAGGTGGTTGCCTGTATATCCATCATCTTGTCAACACTTACTGCTAATTCTTTTGGCATATCTTTCAATTTTAAAGTTCAACATTAGAAACTAACACTCACATCTTCGGAATACATCGTCTCTCCATCCTTGATTTCGGCATCACATCGGAATGTCACACTACCTATCTTGAATGCAGCACCGCCAAGGTCTTCATAGGTCAAATCAACCGACAATCCGCAGTTGGCGTGAGAGAGTGCCCATTTATTATCTGCCGTTGGATTTCCGCTGTCTCTAGTCCATACAACATTGACCATAGAATCGGTCACGTCTTGATTGTAGAGCCTTCCGACTACTGATAGAGTAGTGAATACTTTCCAAGAGCCATCAGCGTTCGTTGCCATCAAGTCGTTGAGACGGAAGTTCCACAGCTTCGATGATAGCATTTCGAGCGTGAAATAAGGGTTGCCTTCAACGAACGCCCAAGCGGTAGATGAGTATGTCGGCGGCTTTGTTGTCTTATCTTCAAGCATTGCCACTTGCACCCGAGGTAATAGACGGTATCAATCGTTCTGTCACCATTGCGGTAAGGATTGTCGCCTTGCGCCACAGCCAAGCTCCACACACCTCTGTCTCTTGTCGTGTAGATTGGGTTGCCCTGATAGTCTATCTGCTGGAATGATGCAGCCATCATCCACTTAGCATAGAACGCTCCATCACGCTTGTTGGCAGTAGGGAAGTCTTGAAAGAGGAACGATAGTGCATCTGGCAGCTTACCCATCGCAAGAGAATAATTCGTCTTGTCAATGATAGGCTTTGTAACGTGGTCGAGCCATACAAGCAACCCCTCAGACGATGATATATACCAGCAGCTCTGTCTGTCTTCGTCCACCGCATTTCCCCAGCGTATCAATCTTGCCAGCTCGCAAGGTGGATAGTTCTTCTTGCTAGGAACTTCATCATCGGGATAGCAGACTACCGTAATGGTATTCGTTACAGTATTGACCGAGAGTACTCGCAACCACATATCGTAATACTTGCCGTTCTCTGCCAGAGTATTGATGGAGCTAAGACAACATCGTTTTCCTTGAATGCCGTAAAGTCGTTATCCCATCGCTTCTGCAACTTCAAATCATAGGTTACATTACCACCCTCCGTTGCCGCAGGAGTCCCCATCACCGACTCAACTATACCGCTCTCGGTAAAGACGAAGTTACTCTCCATAGCTGTCTGTCTGTTCACGATAAGCTCCTTAGCGATAATGGAACTGCGAGACGTAATACTCTCGAACTCAGCGTTTCCATGTTCATCGATACGTCCTCCCGAACCTGTAAGTATTCCAGGAATAAAACCACCAAACTGTGCACCTGAAAGAAACTTGATCAGAGCGCTTGCCGTATCTTCGATATCCTTGCGGAGAATCTTCCTGCTAGCCTTGCCATTTTTCAGAAAAATCATCGGTTTCATCGGCATATCCTGCCTTGATTTTCTTGTCGAGATAGGTAATATATCCGTTGAATTCCGATAGTGCGTCCAGCACATCGATATTCTTATGACTATGACCAACGCCACCTCCACCAGTATAAGAACTGGACAGTTGCCCTACAAAGTGGGTAAAGATAGCTGCCAGCGTGGTTACTCCCCACTCTTCTGAATATGGGTTCTGAACCGGGAAGAGAGCCCCGCTACTGAGCGTCAGCCTTGAGCATTCAACAAGTCGCGGGGCGATAGTAAAATTTCCCAGATCCGGCAGCTGAATATCCAGCTGCTTGAAGCTTCCTACTTCCGAGCGCGAAATATTCAGGTACGGACGGGCATCTGAATATTTATAGGTGAAGGTGTAGTTCGAAGGCAGCTCCTTCGCCTCGTAGTTCACGTCACTATCGGTAACGGTTATCTTACGAAGAGAATTGCCATGGTAAACATACTTACCCAGAGACGGGAAGAAATCGAGCATCCACAGGCGCTCCTTCTTGTCCAGGAACCCGGTATTCTTCTTAAACTTGCGGGTGGTATCTACGCGATATTCCTCAGAGTCTTCCTCTATTTCTGCCACATTGTGGGTATGTTCTGCAGTATTTTCGCTGTTGCCGTAAGCGCGGAAACAGTCTACACCTCCCAACGAATTTTCGAAGAGGAACCACTCTTCCTCCTCGCTCTTCATATCGCTGGCATAGTATTGCTGTACGTAGGTAACCCGCTCTCCAGCCTGCTCTACCCAGATTTCGTAAACATGGGGCAGAATGCCATCATCGCCTAATAATTTGGCGATGATGGCGTATTGTACCGGAACAGTATATACCTTTCCTGCCTCCAGGCTTGCCAGCGTCAATACCTTCTCTTCGTAGCCGTGTGCGGCCGGTATATATGCCTTACACTTCACCTCGCTAGCTTCAGCTGCATAGTAAGTGAGAAATTCCGGAGAGTAATAGGTTACCCCCTTCGTCTGCGGTTGCCAGGTGAGGAAGTTGGTTTTCAGAAAATTTGCTGCCGAATCTGCCAGCCTGTCTACGCCTGCACGTATCACAGAGAAGGAAATCTCCTTCTTGCTGCCTTCGCTGCCAACCTCGTAAACCGTTGCCGTAAAGGATTTCATGATGTTCGGCTGGATATAAGGTTCAATACTGTCCTTCACCTCGAAACTGAGCAGAGGAAGGATGATATCCTTGACGGACACCGTAATTCGGTTCTTATCGTTCGGCGTATAGGTATGCTGAACGATGTTTGTGCTTGAGCCTTGATACCGTAGGGCGAAAACCACATCTGTCTTCGAGCCGCAGTATATCTCGAAGGTATTCATGGAGCCTACCATGCTCAGAGCATCTGGATATAATAAAACCTGTATCATCTTAAAATAGCTTTGGTCATATTTGCAAAGTTAAGATAATACAGGTATATAACAAAGGACAAAACCCTACGAAATCGGTATGCATTCCAACCAGACGGTCGTACAATGATACACCCATTTACTGTGACGGAACATCGTTGCGTGTCGGGTTTTCTGGCTTACGTATGATTTCTGCAGACCATACTTCTGGCCAACGTACTCAGCTGAAGGGAGAGGAGGATAGATAATCTTGAATGTGCGGTCCCGGTTATCTCCGGAATTCCAGTAATCACCCTCAGATACCTCTACCGTCTCTTCGAATCCGAGCCACTCATATTTGCAGTTCATCGCCGGCATTATGGCTTCCAGCCTCTTCGCCTCGCTAACAGGAGTAGTGAGAGCGATGGTTCTGAGCTCGCTTTCCGTTGGTTCGCTCTTTCCTCCGAGGGTAAACTTCAGCTTGTTGAAGAAGAAACTCACACCTCTGATCACAACCTTTGCGTAAGAAGGAAGGTTCTGCTTCTGCGACTGGGAGAGGAGCAGTTTTACCTTGAGTTCCTGGAGTGAATTTCTGAGCAGGAGATCATACTGCCGGTAAAACTTCTCAAAGATGCCATCCTCGCCATTATATACCAGGGAATAGTCGAACAGTTTCCGGGGTGTAGGATTTCCTGGCCGATGCGTACCAAATTTATCAGAAACTGATACATGGATATCGTATGCCGTCACGGTTCCGCAAGGCATGTCATCGGTTCCCATGTATGGGAAGGCGAGCATGACTGGAGTTGTGACTGCATCTTCGCTGGTTTCTGAGTTGTCTTCCGTTGCCACCTTCATCGAAGAGTTGAGCGTAGCGTAATCTCCGACATACAGCCATCTGCCCATATCTCTCGTGATAGTCTCTCCGTCCGCTTCCTGTTTGTACTGCAGCATTCTTACTTCCGGTATCATCTCCGGTATCTCCACGTCTTGCGTATCAATATCATCTTCGCCGGCATCATAACTCTGGGAACACTCCCCTATTTTGGCTTTCACCTTATAGTTGCCGGAAAATCCGTCCTTGTAGAAACAGCCTTCTTCGTTACTGAAGTAGGCGCCAGAATTATTCGCTACCATATCCTTGATATTGTCATAGCTGTCTTCTGCATCGCTATCTACCTGGTGTTTCGCACGCAGGACCACGCGCTTGTAATCGGATGCAGTCTTGTAAGATAAGGTAGGCTCTTCGGTCATCTGACGGGTGAGATCCGCAACTGGAACGCTATCTACCGCATCTCTCAGGAAGATGATATCTGCAGTATGTGTTCCCTCGTCAGACACGAACTCACAAAGAAACTTTTTCCGAAAAACTGAGAGGAAATCTGATACCGACACGTCCGGAAGAAGATCCTCGATGCGGATATGTCCGTTCACCATCACGTCTATCACATTATTAAGCAACACCATCTTGTTGAATGGTTCCGTCTTGGTAAAGAAATTCTCCTTGAGGTCATAACCGAAGTATTTAAAAACACGCTTGAGAACGTAGTTGGCACGGATGAACGGGGATATATAATAGCCCTTATCCAGACTGATCGGTATCTCGTTTACATATTCCGTATCCGGATATGCGTTCCAGAAGGTATTGGACCACATGTTGCAGAGAACTAATCCTTGTTCTTCCGGGGCAGTCACATACTCGTAGCCGCCACCTTTCTTGAATCTCCAGTACTTGGCATTAGGAAGTTTAGTTCTCATACCCAGCTTGTTCAGTATCTTATAGGTATATCCCTTATCCATGCCAGAATCGTCGGTAAGCAGAACCGGGAAGATATCATAGTTCTCGTTCTCACCTCCTACGAGAGATCTGCAGAACTTGATGCACTCATCTACGGTTGTGCACCCCGGTATCATCTCGTCCTTGAAGATGCTCTTCAGCTTTACATTCTGTATCTTCGAGTAGAAGGATCCGTCGTTGATATAGAATGAAGAGGAGATGTTTCCCTTGTGCTGTGCCGAGAGAACAATCTGCCTACATTGGGCGAAATACTCGCCGTCTTCGATGCTTACGTTCGTGGCCACCATCTTATCCCTCATACCGAAGGTATCGGGATAGTTCAGTATCATGCGGTTGTAATCGCTTGCCGGAATATCCAGCGGGGAGGTCGTCTCCCCGTAATCGTTGAAGAACGGGTTGGTACGTTCTACCTCCAGCTTGGCGTCTTCGCCAAGCTGGTAGGCTTTTCCTTTATCCAGATTTGTTATTTTCATGTTCAGAAGATTTTATTTTTTAGCAAATTTTCTCGCCTGGTTTCGCAGTTCCTGTTTGGCGTCCAGATCCGAGAGTGATACAAACGAGCGGATTCCGTCTCTCTTGAGCTCTCTGAGCAGTTCCAGGAGCTCGTCATTATTGCGTCCCGACGTAGTATTTCCTGCATCGCGATGCGCAGATTCCTGCGTCCGGACGTAAAAATCTGCCCCTCCCGGAGCGATTTCCTGACTGATCCGGGCAGACTGGCGGGCGATGCTTCCACCCAGCGCCCTGCCCTGCATGGCCATCAGATACTTGCTCATATCGAAGGTTCTTATCTGTCCGGCACGCTGGGCTGCATCCATCAGGTTGATGAGCGGAGCGATGGTAGGGTTCTCAAGGGCTGCATTCGATGCCACCCACTCCTTGCTCCTGCCTCTAGGTCCTTCGCCTACGATAACGGTAGGATGATCTACGTACCCGCGCTTACCTGGAGCATACTCGGCGTTGAAGTGTTTGCCATCCTGCTCGCGCTCTACGTCGATGCGTCCGCCACTCTCGCGTCCGCTTGCCACACGGGAACCGGCAGAACTGGTTCCGCTAGCTGATCCGTTGAGGGTCATACGCTTCACCTTCTGGCGCTCAGCATTTGCCACAGCCAGCTGGGCTGCACCGGTCACACCCATCAGGGCTGCAGCAACACTTCCGGCAATCGGGCCCAACTCGCTGTACGCCTTCATGATAGATCCTGCAGTATTAGAGATAATCTGAGCTACCTGCATGGCGAAGTTTACGTCAGCATACTTTTTCTGTATCTTCAGCTTCTCGTTGGCTTTTTTCTTCTCCAGTTTCTCCTGGAGTGCCGTATTTCCCTCGGCAGCCTTAATCTCTGCGTCATACTTGGCGTCTACATTCGCCATCTCGGCATTCTGCAGCGAAGTCACGGCATTACTGAAGAGGTTTGTATAGTACTCCGCCTGCTTCATAAAGGACTCTTTCTTCAGCTGCTGCACTCTCTGCTCATATTCCTGCTGAGTGATATACTGGTTGTCGAGTGCCTGCTTCAGTTGCTGCAACTGCCGGTCGTATTCGCTCTGCTGGTCGAAACCGAGAGCCTGCCTAGCCTGCTTCTCCTTGTCAGCCTGCTGGGCAAGCTGCTCATTATGCTTGGCTGTATACTCCGCCTCTATCTGATTCTGCACATCTTTATATGCCTTCTCCAGCTGTGCAGTATCTTCCCCGTTCTGCTTGGCCATGTTGAGCGCAGCCTGATAATATCCCTTCAGCACTTCCAGTTTCTGGTCGCGTTGCTGTTCTAGGGTCAGTTCCTGCTGCGCCTCCCCTTGCTCCATCACCTTTGCCAGGGCATCCTGGTAAGCCTGTTCTACTGCAACCTGCTGCTCGAAATGAGCCTGTTCTGCAGCCCGGAGGTTCGCCTGCTGTTTATCCTGGAGCGCTTTCTTCTTTGCGCCATCCGCAATTCCGATATTCTGCGACTGCTCGCTATACGAGGTTTCGATGGCGAGGATGTTGGCGGTATGCTGGGTCTTCAGAGCCTGCATGGCGAGGTCGTACTTATCTTGAGACACCTTCTTCCGAGCGAGAGCCATGTTCCAGTTGTTTACGTCCTGCTGGTAATCCTGATTGGCTGCATCGATATCTGCCTGTCGGTTTTCAGAAAACTTCTTCGATGCGATATCATCGGGATTAGGCTTGGAGGTGGTGTTTGTGGTTCCGGTATGGCCACCTGCTCCGGTATGATTGCCCGTTCTGCCACCGCCGCCACCGCCGTTTCCTCTGGCTTTTTTAGGAGTCACAATACCGATATCCGCAATCTTGGAGTTCAGCTCATCTATCTTTCCGTTTACGCGGTCTATCTGCTGCTCAGTCTTGTAGAGCGCCTTCGCGGCATTTGTTTCTGTATCTGTGCCGAAGAACTTGGAGACACCTCTCATAAAACTGTTCTGTGGATGAAGGATGTTGTCTGTCTTTACATCATGATAGGCCTTATTCTGCTCATCCCACTTATCTTCCAGGTCGCCTTTCTGCTTATACAGATCCACCAGTTTGTCCTTGTATGCCTTCAACTTGATTTCCTTCTCCAGAGAAACGAGATAGTCATCGATGGCACTCTTGTTGTCTTTGGTAAGTCTTCCCTCTTCAGAGAGCAGTCCGTTATAACCAGGAATAATCTTCTTGAGTTCATTGAGAGCCTCCCTTCTGCGGTCCATGGAGATTTTCTCGTTGCGCATGGTTTCGTTGAGCTGTTTTACCTTGGCGGTCTGTTCGTTCACCTGGGTGTTCAGGTCTCGCTCCATGGTTTCAAGTTCCTTGGCTGATGCGGCAGCCTCCTTCTGCTTTTTATGCATATCCCATAACTTCAGGGAGAGTGCAGCTACTCCTGCAGTAATCAGACCGAAGACGCTTGCCTTCATGGTGACGTTCATGGCGGTCCAAGCATTCTTGGCAAGTGTCACCCTGCCCGTGAGCAGGTAGAAGCCCGCCTGCAGAAGTTTCATGAGTCCGGTTCCTGTAGCGCAGATTACGTTCCATGCCTGCTGCGCTGCGGCAGCACCCTTGGTTACAACGATATTCGTCTTGATGGCGTTGCTGGTGGCAATCGCTACAACCGTGAAGGCTGTGAGCAGAATGCCGAGCGTCTTTACCACGCCCTGATGCTTTACACACCAGGAAATGAGACTGATGGTGTTCAGCTGCATATCTGCATAGGCATCATCCCATTGTTCCTTGAGCGGGAGGATTTCGTCTCCCAGAGCCTTCTGGGCGTTCTGCAGTTCTACCGTCTTCTGGGCTGCCCGGTCGGCTGCGCTGATATAGGTCTCTCCTGCCGCAGCCAGCTGGGTATCTACAATCTCTGCCACAGCCTTCATGAAGTCGCCCGTCTCCTTGGTTTTCTCCGAGATTTCTGCTGCAGAGATTCCCAGGTTATCGAGGATTAACGGGGACTTGCGGCCGAGACCGGTCACGATGCTGTCGGTCATGTAATCTACCGACTGACCCGTCTGCTGGGCCTTCAGCTGGGCAAACTCCAGATACTTGCCCAGATCTTCCAGCGGAATGCGGAAATCGTTAGCCTTTACGGCAGCCGTCATCAGCTGAACATCGTTTACGGTTCCCTTGGTTGCCTTGCGGAGATTATCCAGCAGGCCTTCCTGGTTCAAGTCATTGAATGCCTTGGTCACACCGTCTGCCTGCTCTGCCATCTCAAGACCGCCATTAACGAGCTCTGCGATGGAATCCGTGAACTCCCTCACTTTTTCTCCAAAGAGCTCTGCACCTTTGGTCAGCATATTACCCAGAAGCACACCATTCACGGTATCATCAGATGCAAGTTCTCCAAAACTCTTGGCGTTCTGCTTCAGTTCTGAGATACGCCCGGAAACATCTTTCAGGCGTTGCTCCAGCACACCATAGGCCTCTGGATTGAGCGACTGCACGGTATTATCCAGTTCCTTCTGCAGGCTCTTCTGCTGTTTCTTCAGCTGCACCATGCTCATATCCAGGATATCGATTTTGCTTGTCTGTTCGCCTATACGGTCGGTAAGTGTGCGGATCTCCTTACTGGTTTCCGTATATTGCTTCTTCAGGTTCTTGTAGGCATCCGTCTCTTTCTTGTTGGCTGCCTCCAGGCTGATCATCTGGTTGAGTCGCGCCTTATTCTCTGAGCGCAGCTTCTTGCTCTGCTGCTCCAGGGTGTAGATGGCTTTCTGCGCATCGGCAGTCTTCACGTCTACGGTATATCGGATTTCATCTTCCGTTAAATGTTTATTTGCCATAACTTATGATTTTTGTGGGTTGAGTGATTGTTCCAGTTCCTGACGTATACTATTCCGTACTTCGTCGTTGAAGCCATAGCGAAGCTTGGGGAACGTTTCGTGATACAATACACCCCAGACTACGCGGTTATAGAGTGCCAGGTTCCTGCGCTTGAACTTGCTGATGCGGTCGTTGCGCTGCCGGTACTGCATATCCAGAAAACGGAGATAAGGAAGGATGCGCACGAAGATGGTGCGGTTCTCGCCCGATATCTGACTGTCGAACGAGTGAGCGGAAAGCGTGGTGAGCAATCGGCCGGTACGGCGCTTGTAATGATTGCGCACCACGTTCTCCTGGGTGGAGTATATCTTCAGGATGCCTGCCTGAAGAGTCTCGTGAACGAATTTCTTTTTAACAAGACTGTCTGTTACCATATTCTTTATACATTACTAATTAGTAATGCAAATATAGTAACAGACAGACGAAGGGCAAAGGACTGTACCCTATCTCTTGAGGATACAGATCCGATATAGAGGATACCCCACCAGCGGGGTAAGGATGGTACAGAACAGAAGATAGAGTACCCAGTAGGCGGGAACCCTGCTCTTAACCAGGAATGGCATCAGTACTACCGCTATAATGGCGGAGTAACCTTGTATATACGTTATCAGTCCCATAAGCTATATATTTTAATGTGTTACTAATTCTCGGGTGCAAAGATACACCACTTTTTCTGAAAACCAAATTTATGCTCCAGAAAAAATGGCCACCCTCACGGGCAGCCATCCTTAGTTAGAGAATTGACTAAATTAAATTATTTGTCACTTTATTACATGATAGACTAGAAAACTACTTTCTATTTCCCTGAGAGCACTTCGCCCAGTTTCTTGTACATCTCCTTGAGCTGTTCATCGGTAATGCCCGAGATATACATGCCGTTCATGCTGAGCATGTGTTCACGTGCTGGCTTGCCAGCGTTCATTACTTCGCACTCCTCAAAGATAGGGTGCTTTCTTTCTTCTGCTATGTTGGCTGCAACCTTAGCTGCAGCATTTTTATTCTGATTTTCCATAATCTGCTTAATTAAATTATTTGTTACTATCGTTATTATTCTACTCCTCCATCTTTAGGCTTTGGTCGGCACCATCCTTCCGGGTACATTTGCTGAGAGTCTTCGGCAAGATTTGCCCCCCCCGAATTGCGGTAAGCCTCGAAAATCTTGTGGCGCTCGTTCTGAAGCTGCAGGTTTTTCAGAGAATGCTCGCTTTTCAGTTTAGCATACTTCTCATTGAATTCCTTGTTCGCCTTGCTGAGGGTCTCACGGATATTACACTCAGTCTTCTCAAACATCTCCTGCTGACGGTTGACCTGAATCCTGTATTCCAGCTTTTCCGTCTGAAGCTTACGGTTAGAGACCGAACAGAAAGTCTTCTGATCGTCAAGGTCCTGCTGAAGTTCTGCGCGCTTATGCTCATACTCCTCACGTTCCTTATTGATAGCCTCGGTGTTCTTTACTAGCTGAGCATGAAATATCTCAGTTGTCATTATCTCTTTAGCAGTTTCTACTGCTCCGTCTAATACGGTCTTGATATCTTTTTCGTTACTCATTTTAATGTGAATTCAATCGTTTATACTCTGCCATGTTCATGCTGATTCTCTCCAGATATAAACCCTGCGTATTAGGAGCTGAGTAATACCTGCCGTCGAGCCAGACGATGATGGCGCGGTCATTTTTCCTGTCATTGTAGCAGCGGATTCTGCCTCTGCGGTTGTAGTCGAGCCAGCACATTGTCTCGGTCTTGTTCGGGCCCATCTGACGGCCGGTGTACCGAAACCGGGACGTTCTCAATACTACCTTGTAAAGCAGATGCGTGCGCCTGCGATGTTTGTTCTTAATTGTTCTCATAATTCTTTTTGTGTTAAAATTCTCACGGTGCAAAGGTACGAAATCTTTGCTGTACGTCAAAGGACAAACATATGAGTGATGTTTGGCTATTTTTCACTCATTTCTTCCACCGGGCGCCAGAAGACTGCGAAAACAGGGGTTTCACCATCTGCGTCGTACTCTTCGCTCTCTACGAAAATCTGAGGAGCCGCACCGGAATAGAGAACGCCTTCCTTGGCTATCACTCCCTCACAACAGATTTCGGGATGGCGAGGGTCGAAGTATCTTACCCTGGTTCCCTTCTTCATCCTGTCCAGGTTCTTCAGGAACTCTCTCGACTTGATGATGACTATCTTCTTCTTGGCCACCTGCACCCACAGCGGATAGCTATGAGTCATCTTACCTATCTTCAGAGCCAGGTCGAAGGCTGTCTTGGCGCTGAAGGAATCTTTCTCAGACGACACGCTGCATGTGGTGGAAGTAACGTCCGGATAGACCTGCTTATACGTCTCCAGGAGCTGCTTGGTTGATATTTTCTTTGCCATAGCTACACCACCTCCCCTCCCATAATGAAGCCACCTAATACAGCTACTGCCATGAAGGCGAAGAAACCCGCCATGGTCATAGCTACGTCGCCATACGTAACCGTCTCCTCGCAAAGGTAGGAGAAGGTCTCGCTCTTGATCTTGGCGAGCTTCCTGATTTCACACTTGAGGGCCTTCACGCCCTCCTCTACGCTGATGCCTGCAGGGCGCACCTGAGCATCACTAATTAAAATAGAATTCTGCATATTGCATCATCTTGTTTCCATTAACAGCCGATTGTACAAAAGGGTGGCGGCTGCATTCCCCGTTGGAAACAAGATGATGGCTTATCCGAGAGGACAAATCAAATCTTACGGTTCATGCAGCCGCCATTTATTGCGAGAATTATTTCTCCAGTTAGGAAAATATATTTTCCCAGTTAGGAAAAATATTTTCCCGATTAGGCATAAAAAAAGCCTGCGGCCAGAAGCCATAGGCGAAACGGTCGCCCTGCCGGATAGATTACTATCATCTTGTTTCCGTCGGCAAAGGTAAGAAGAAAATCCGGAACCGCCAAATAAAAATCGGGAAATTTTTCTCACGATGAGAATAATTAACACTTAAATATGCTGTAGAGCATAAAAAATGAGGGGTTTGGGGATGAAAAGCCCCGATGCGCTGCTGCACCGGGGCTGGGTTGAGTTATTGAACATGTTAGCTATGCTAACTGCAATGCGCCACAAGGCTATGGCGACTTCTGTCTTATGGGGAACGATGACCCCAGCCTCATTATATCCTGTCCGCAGCCGCACGCAAGCGATTGGAAACATCGCAAAGTGCTCCACGGAGCATAACCTTCTCCTCTTCGGTAAAACCGCCTACACCACCATTCCCGTCAATACCATCGAGCTTATGATAAAGCCATGATGCCGATTTTCCGAAATAGGTATGTGCTATCTCGCGCCATGATACCGTCATCTGGATATCCTGTATGCGCTGCTTTACTGTGCTGTCCTTAGCCTGCTTCATTGTTACTTCCATAATCTTATATGCTTTTTAATGCCCTCCCCGAAGGGAAGGCTATTGTTAATACTTGGTGTAATACTCTGGTGGCTCAATCATCTCATCAAACAGCTGCTGAGCGTACCATAATAACTGTGGGTTACCTCTAGGGTATGACTTCCGGAAATTTCTGATAGCTTCTATCAGTTCTTCCTCTTTTTCTGTTACTAAAATCTTCTTCATATCGTTTTATTTTAAGACTCTGCAAAGATACTACTATTTTTCGTAGTAGCCAAATATTTTATACGAAAAATCGTAGTATTAACTATGTTTAAGCTTTCTGTATGTGAAAAGGTAGAAAATGAGCGGGAAAAAGTGTATCTTTGCAAGAAAGAAATGTTTCACCTATTAATATATATAAGGTATGGAAAAGATAATAAGTAACAAGGCCGCCTCCTTTGCCAGCATGGAGCTTGCCAGATTTGCGCTGGAACGGGCAGACCAGAGAGCCGGCAGCATACTGGAGCAGTATCGCAAGTCAACAGACCGCAACTATACGCTGGCAGGCTTCGTTATGACGGTATTCATGGCACTCACGGCTTTCCTCGCCACGGAAAAGATGACCCTGATGCTGGTGGCCATCACCCTCCCTTTATGGGTAGGAACCGGAGTGGCGTTGCTTATCCTGTTCTGTAAGGTGATGTGGGTACACGACTTTATGGCGCTGGGAGATGATGCTGCCACGATGCTGAGAGATGACTTGGTAGACGTGGCCATGAACAAAGGATTGCAGGATGATGATAAGGCAAACGATGAATACCTGCATCATCTCGTAATATCATCCATCAGGCGCACCCTTAACGCCACAGAGTATAACCGCGCCTGCCTTAACAGAAGGAACCGATACGTAAAACGAGCGATGACCGCAATCATTGCCTCGGTAATAGTGAGTGCAATGACTACGGTCATCCTGCTGGCCTTATCTTTTCTTGGGATTCTCCCCGTGACTTGATGTATCCGGATAACTGTTCGGATCCTCTGGCCAACCATCCTCATTGTAGTTTGGTTTCATAATCATAAAAAGGGCCCGTGCATCCGGAGAGCAGTCCTTCAGCACGAGCCACACAGCTGTATTTCTTTTCACTTGTTATGTACAAACTCTGCTCAATCTGCACACAACCTTAGTTCAATGTCATCATTACGCATGCAAAGATAGTACTTTTCTCTGGAACCATCAAACATTTTGCTGATTATTTTCAGAAAACAGCAAGAAAAAGCCCCGATGCATCTCGCACCGGGGCTTCCTGATAATTTTGATAACTTTATAAACTTGGGAAACCGTACTCTACAACAAGAATGATAGATTTCCATATGAGAATGAGAACACACGCCTGTGCAATGTTAGAAGATCATATTACTATAACTAATAATCATGAGTATAAAAAAGATACATCTAATATAAAAATTCAGCCAAACTATACCTATAAACACTTAAACCTATTTTCTAAACATAATAATCTTGGGATAAGAGAGCCGGGAGTGCGGGTTCTGACTTACCACCTCCATGCGCACACCCTTGGTCCCATAGCGAAAGAAGAGGAACCTCTTCGGCACACGATGAACAACCATCTGAAGGGTATCGCGACTCTCGATATGCACCTGCATGCTGTCGCCCTCGATTTCGCCCCGCAGGGTTATCCATGGATCACTCCAGGAAACCGTCTGCGAGACGTCGGGCGGTCGGCAGGAACCGGAAAGAAGCCGACTGCATGTATCGTGAGGAACCGGCCGGATAGCTGCCTTCACGTCTACCTGGGTGGTGGTAGAGGTTGTAGCTGCCGCCATGATCCGGCTGTTCTTTATCTTGAGTTCCTTCCTGTTAACGGCAAGGAGAGAGTCCGGACTGCGTTTCAGATCAGACGTCTTCAACGTGATGGCTGGCACGGAAGCTCTTGGCCTGCCTGACTGCGTGCGGCCTATCTCTACCTTGCCGTTGTGAAGGAGGATATCCTGATTCTCTTTCGTGCGCTCCGTTTCGCCCCTGAGGTCGTGACACTCCTTGAATGCCACAACCAGGGCGAGCGGAATCAGCACTAGAGAAATAACCTTAATAAAACCTATAAACCTATTCACAACAAAAATAACAACAAATAACAACAAAACATTTAAAACTTATACACACTTCCGCCGGATCGTCTTGATAATCGAGGTAATGGTGGTGAGGTACGTAGGATCTGTAGCGTACTTGCACCCTACCCCGTCGCATATCTTCTGGGCAAACTTGAACGGGTCCTTGCGGCATGGCCAGGCATCCTTATAGCCCGGCTTCTGGAAGAGACGTTCATGTTCCTTCAGGCAGTCGCCTACAGAGTCGAAATCCTTGAAGGCACGCATCACGGTATAATACCAGAGATTTTTGCCTGCTACCTTGCACACAGAGACGATACGGTCTGGCTCCTTGAACTTCTGTTTAGGAGTCTTGAAGTATTCGTGAGTCTTCACCATGACGATATCTCCGTCCCACTGGCTGCCCTTGGTAATACCGAAGAGGTTAGCCTTACCGATAACCCGCGAACCCCATCCTGTCTCAAGCATCGCCTGGGCAGTAACGAAGGCAGGATCTATTTCTGTTTTTGCCTCCACGGCCGCAGCATACACCTGACGGGCGAAGGCTAATTGAGTTTTACTTGCCATACCTTTATTTATATTATAATAATGTATACCTATGATGCATCATCGGGCGCATCTTTTTCCGAAAAGTTGATAGGCCCGCCGCCGATGTAATCTCCCTTGTCGTTAAAGTCCTTCATGCGCTTTACGAAGTTCTTCGGAAATATCGGATATATAGCCTGTATGTTCTCGATAATGGAGAATATCTCGCGTACCATCATGAACACGCAGATGTAAGTTCCTGTCCATTGCATCGCGCCAACAGTAGAGCCCTCTACGGTGGCATGACTTGCAAAATTACTCAGGATCATCAGGAAGATGTAGATTACAATCTTCTTCGTGAACCTGGAGAAGAAGGATTCGCTAGACGCATCCTTGTGGATAAGATGCTTCCATACACCAAGGAAGGTATCGATAGAGATGGCTATCGCTATCCACTTGGCAAACTCCCAGTCCTGATACACATACTGGAACCCTTCCGACACAGCCGTCAGAGGGAGCGAGGTGATTGCTATCATCGGTATATTTCGTTTATATTGTTTCATAACATTTCGGCCTTATGTTTTTTAGACATTGCAAAATTACACAAATATTCCGGAACCGCAAAGGACGCTAGCGCACCATCTGTCGCGACAGCCGGTGAACATCCAGGATATCTGCACCTGTGGCCGAAAGCATGAGGGTCCAGCCGTAGCTCTGGAGTTCTGCAGATACGAACGGAATAATCTCGCAGGTAGTAATACTCTCCCGGTCCATCCAGTAGAGTCCTTCCGTCTCCACATCTGCCATGATACGGGCATGAACCTTCGAAAGCATCTGAAGGGTGCGGTCGTTTGCTATGACTCGCTCGAGCATATCGGCATGAGCAGATAACTTCATTGCTACAGTTACGGCTATGCGCTGGGTACATTGGAAACTCCTGCGCCCATCGCTCTGCATATCCACTTCTCCGTAATCTACGAACAGGAAGGAACCGGTAAGCTTATCGATGCGTTGCTTCAGTTCGTCGAACGACTGGCCGTAAACGTAGTTCTCTATCTCCGGAACCAGTTCTTTCTCGGGCATCTCCTTGATTGCCTTGAGCACGGTAGCATATTCTTCCATACTGCTCTCGCCCTTGTTGGCAATACCCTTCGTAACTCCTGCAGTAGCAGGAAACTTGGCAAAATATTCGAATAAATCCAATAACATAGGCTTTTATAATTTTGTCGCAGAGAGGTTGTTCCCCTGCCTTAGTTATATAATCTTTTTAACTATCTCCAGAGGTAGTCCTACCTCGTCTGCTATCTTGGCCAACTCCATGCCGGTAGCCTTCAGGCTCTTTACTCCCTCGATGGTCTTCTTCCTGAGAATGCGGAGATAGGTAAGCACGTTCAGCTGTTCTACCTGACGGGCATTACCCAGTCCATCCTTGGAGAGATCGTAGAGCGCATCGGTTGCATCGGTAGTAATACTGCTGCCCTCCTTGGGTATAAACTTGGTGAGCAGGGAAAATTCAGTCTTCGAGAAGAGGAAATTATTTACTGCAGTAAAGTTTAGAGCTATCGCCCGGAGTGTGTTGACAGGCAGTTTCTTGAACTTCAGAGCGAGTTTCTGCGCCTCTTCCGAGGAATATACTTCCTTGTCGAAGTAGAGTATCGCAGCCAGCAGAGGAAGACTTTCCTCGCCCATATCGAGCAGCTGGCGCGCCTCGATATACTGAAGGGTCGTGAGCGAACAGGTGAGCGACTTGAAATCTGTATTGACCTCATAGCCATAATAGGCTTTCTTGTCGATAAAGATAATCGGCAACTGCTGCCGGCAGAAACAGAGATCGAGCACGAACTTATCATCTTTCTCCTGGAAGATGAACGAGAGCTGACTGGCTATAGACATGAAGTTCTCCAGGGTTCGCTCATCGCGCTTAATCTTGTTCAGGTTCCATCCCTTCATGTAGCAGAGAAACAGACATTTCACAGCACCTGGGGAAAACTGCCCACTCTCCATAAGAGAAAGCAGCTCCACCAGCTTCAGATATTGGTCAGAAGTGAGTAGTTCCCACGAGTTCGGAATTTCATGTTCTATTCCGTTTGCTCTTACGGTTATCGTCTTTTTCATAAGCTTATGGCATTAAATACATATTGTCGTCCGGACGGTTCTCGGCAGAGAAGGAAAGAAAATCGTTTCCTTCCTGGGCATCGAGGAGCATATCCACATTATGCAGCAGATCTTCCACCTCCCCGTCTAGCTGTGTGGCGAGCTGGAGTGCACGGCTTGCCTCGTCGCTGCCTGAGCGGGTGGCGGTATTGTCATTGAAGAGATTGCGGATGGTGGCAGGGAACTCCAGGATATCGAATCGTCTGAGAGCCTTCGCCACGGTCTTCTTTACCAGAGCACGCTTGAGCATAGGGAGTGCCTTCTGGGCGAACTCTACAAAAGTCTGGTCTTCCCATCCCTGTTCGAGCCGGTCGAAGTAGGCGCCTATGCTTTCATCGAGCACCTCTTTCTGGAGAGGAACACAACGGAAAAAGAAGAGATACGAGAGGTCGATAGGATAAATTTCATCGAATTCATCGGCAGTATCTACCTTCAGCTTACTGAGCATCTTGTAGTAATTGGTCTTGCGCCAGTCTTCCATGGCAAGACGGATATCGGCAGGATCATCAGCACTTATCTCTTCAGTAAGTTCAGAAATCAACGAATCCATCGCATTAAAGTAGTTCTCCATATAGGAGCGCTTCATGCCTTCCATCTCGTACTTGTAGAGATTAATATCGTTCTTCCTTCGGTTCACGGCATCGAAGATAATCTGGGTAGCTAGCGTAAGGTTCGCCATGGCAGCGCGGAGAAAATCCTTGATGCCACTCTCTTCTTCCTCGATACCGACAATATCTGAGAACGTATTGTTGCCGATGATGGCAACAATACGTTTGCGCGCAGCTACGGCAGAGCCTGAAGGCTGTCGAAGTCGGCACTTGTATCTGCACCAGGTGCGCAGTTGCAGAACTGCGCATAACTGGTGAAGAGATTATTGAGTTGAAATTTCTTGTTCATGCCTGTTGCTGGTTAAGTCGTTGGGATGGTGTTATATCTTCCTGTCTCTGCGGAACCTCGCGGTAGAACCCTAGCCTGCAGCCCTGCTTGTAGAGTTCCGGGAAGTTCATGCGCAACGCCCAGTTGAGCGGTTCTGCGCAGACTTCGTCCTCTGAGGTGAGCGACATGATGTAGATGAGATAATTATAATAGGTATCACTTCCACTCTTCGAGATGACGCCATCCTTATCTACTGCAGATATGGCTGCATCGAGACCTACCGAAGACAGAAGGGCTTGTTCGGTACGCTTGTCGTAAGAGATGAGCGCTTCGATATATTCCTTGTACTTGAGGTCGATGGTCTCCACCTTCCACGACTGCTCGTGCCCCTGGGCATCCATGAAGGAGATGGAAGAGAAACCTTTGCCCTGGTTGTCTGCACCCGACAGATAGGAGCTGAACTTGCGTACCTCGTCACGAACATACCGTACCATGCACGACTCCTTGAAGTCTGTACCGATATCGATACCGTTATACTTCAGCAGTTCCATGCCCTTCGCCTTGCGTCGCTTATTTTCCTCGCAGAGCTTGGTCATCTGGGTGCGCTTGCTCTGGATCCAGGCGTTAGGGATAATGACATGCACCTTTGCAGCCAGCGAGTTTTTCAGAAAACTGTTAATGTATCGGGCAGTCTTGTTGCTACCTTGGATGTACGGGCGAGCTCCCTGATGCGTCTCGTTTGCTCCGTAGAATTCGTCTACTGATTTCTCTCTGTGATGAGAGATCGCAGCATAGCGGTAGTTGTCAACTTCGTTAAAGCTGAACTTCGGATAAACCGAGTAACTCGATAAGCCATAGGCGAATCGTCCTACTACAACCTGCTTAAAGTCTCCGTACGAAATCAATTCTGAAGCAACGTCCTGTCGGGTAGTTGCCAATCTGCAGTAACGGTTCTCCATCGCCTCAAGCGCAGCAACCGGCTTGCCCATACCTATCACCTTACCTCGGGTGAAGCGCCACTTCACGAAGAAGTCGCCAAAGTAATAGAAGTTCTTGATGCACGTCTTGCAGAACTCCTCGACTGAAGGGATGCCGCGGGAACTCCAGGAGTCGAGCCATTCCATTACTTCAGGCTGCTCCTCGTACTTGCGTACCAGCTTGCCATCCTCGATAGCCTGCTTGTATACGGCGAGTCCATGGCCATAGAGCATCTTGATCTCCTTGGAATAGAGACGAGGGAGCAGTCGGTTCTCCTTGATCTCCTTGGTCACTTCGTCGCATTGCTGGTTGTTGTGGCCACGCATCAACACCTGGTATCCCTGTATACCCAGATAATGATGCTGCTGTATCCAGAGCGTGCCACCGAACGGAGACTCCAGGAGTGGAGACTGGAAGAGCTGGTCTGCACCAAAGATGGAGTCACCTTCACCTAGCTGGAAGGTAAAGGTATTGCCATCGGCAAGGTAGATGCCGGCGTTGCCATACATGTCTATTTCGTAATCTTTCATAACCAATTTATTTTGTGAAGTTTAAATCCGTCCTGAGGGAAACCCATGTACCTGATGAGAATCCGGTAGCATATCTTTGGCTCTCCATCTTCGTCTGTATAGAGAAGATAGTTCTCTCCATCGATGGCGAAGCGTTCCTTCGGCAACTGGGTTCGATACTTGCAATGCCTGCGCACCTGAAGCTTTGCGCTCGCCTCTCCTCTCGTCCTTGAGTAAGGAAAGAAAACCAGGGTAAACTCCCCATCGGGCAGCTTACTGATTTCCCTGGCCCACTGGAGTGCCGTGATGCCATCCATGATGATGTTCTTACTTGTCTTGCTCATAATGATGCGAAGATAGCGAAAAATTATCGCCCTGCAAAAGACCGGCTGCACCTGTTCCCCGTCATATTTCCGAGAATCGTAAGGCCTGCACCTCTCTTTCCTTTCCCAGCGGTGCGTGCTCGTTTGGGTAAGGTGTTTTTGGGAGTTTTTCTTCCAGCCGGTCCGCTTGGGCTGATTATCAGTATTTTAGCATTTATACCCTTTCATTTTCCGTAAATTATTGATATGCCCGCGAAAATTATTACTGCAGAAATGCAGCATTATTCTGCGTCTATATTTCGAAATTGTCCGGTAAATCGGTAGGATATGTACTTAATTCCGCCTTCACGGCATCAGAATAAAGGCCGTAAAGCAGGTAAATCATCGCAGAAGGCAGCTGCGTGGTTAGTCCTGCCTGATTCTTCAGTTGCTGTTTCTTCTCCGAACTCTTATCAAGTTCTATCTTCCCGTCCGTTTTCTTCAGAGGGGATATCATGATGGCAGAGCAGAGGTTCTTGCACTCATTCTCATCGATACGGATGACAGGCAGAAGCGGACTGCGCTCGCCGAAGAGCATCTGGCAGAGCTTGAACTGCTGCCAATGGTATATCGTCGGCGCATCTTCGTTATAGAGTATCACCATGAAGCCGTACGACTCCAGGGCAGCCTTCAGATTGAGCGAGTCGGTAGTTATCTGTTCCCGCTCCTCCCTGCGCTTGTTGCCGGCACGGTCTGGATAGAGATAGATTGTCTTATTTACGGCCGCAGATCCGAAGAACTGGTGTACCTCTGCCACGAGGTCGTTGTAATCCTTGGGCAGGAAGGCAAAGAACTCCTTGATGATGTCGAGACGCCTGCCGTAATCTTTCTTCTGGGCAACGATGAGCGACTGGAAGTTACCAGGGTCGTATCCCATGTAGAGCGGTTCGTGAGGGTCGTAATGTAGAAGATACTCTGCCGTAAGGATAAACCTATCCTTCAGATTCAGGCGAAGAATGGACTCATACTTATAGCTATCCTTGAACTGATGCTTTGCGTGGTCGTAGTTAATGAAGAACTTATTGGTTACCTCCTTGTGACGGATGGCGCAGATAGCCGTGAGGAACTCGTCCGTATCAAGAGTGTCCAACTGAGTCTTGAAGAACTTAGGACCTAGGATATCCTTGTTGCAGAAGGAGGATGCACGGATATAGTAGATGGCATTACGCCTCATATCTGCCAGACGAGGTTTCCATCTCGCCACGAAGGCATTGAGCTTAACAGACTCAAGTCGCATCTTCTCAAGGAGAACAGGGTCTTTCGAGTCTCGTTCCTGCTGCTTGAGCACGAACAGACGGTAGAGACTTCTGTTAACTTCCAGGGCAACGGTTGCAATCTCCTCGATAAGTTTCGGGTTCACCTTCTTTTCATAATCCTCAAACCAGTCATCTTCGCCGAGGTCGACGCGAGCCGTATCACTCACACCCGTAACACCCTCATAATAAGCAGAGCAGCGCACATTGGCTGGACCTCCACGTAAAGACGGGAACAGGCGGGTTTTGAGTTTTTCTCCACTATTATGCTTCATTTCTTCAACGAAAGCGTGCACGGCATTTCTACCGGCAACAGATTCCGGCTGGTCGCTTGATACGAGCTGAAGGTGGGCGCCATTTCGGAATATCACGCTATGCTTAGCATAGGCTATCGGATATCGGGGTTTCCGGAAGTGGGAAGGCAGCGTGCTCTCTCCTACTACGTAATCAATACCATATTCCAGCATGGATCTCTGTTGCCCGTTCACTACTACCTGACGCGAGAAGTATGCCTGTATGTTTGGCCAGACGTTGGTCATCAGCGCCACGTAGGTTTTGTGAACCAGGAAGGATAGCTCTCCCGGCATATCGTTGGCAACACGTATCAGGCGAGGACCCGTCACACCTTCGGTCTTACCTCCGGCACGGGCAACCTCGGCAAAAAGCATGTTGGGGTCGATGATGTTGGCAAGCAGCTGCATGTTGTTCATGTAGTAATGCTCGAATTCACCGAGTGTATTATCATTCAAAATCAGTTGGCTCATCACTTAGATCCTCCACAATTTCCGCTTCCTGAATATCAGCATCACGAAGCAATCGTTTCTTTTCTGAACTCTCGATAGGCAAACCATCGATGAGAGATATGTAAAAACGCGGTTGTACTTGCCGGCAATTTCCTTGAGGTTCTTTTTCTGAAAACCTAATTCTTCCGGGGTAACTTCTGGAGTAATGAGGAACACAACTCCGAGATCTCTATCCGCCTCTGCCTGTTCGGACGCACGTCTGCGGCATTCCAGGGCTTGATCCATACAGGCTTTCTGCATTTTATAGTCGCGCTTGGCAGAACAGAGCTTGGCAAGGTCCTCGTACTTATTGGCAAAATCATTTTCCCAGACCTTGATGCTTACGTTACAATCCACATTGAAGTAAGATATCGCCTGGTTAATGCGGGTCATGCAGGTACGAACATCGAGGGTTATTTTCTGCTGCGCGGCAATTCGCTGCTTGAGCTGACGGGCGCCACGGGTAATATTACGTTCATACTCGTAGATTTCGGCTGCCCATTGCAGCTGCTTCAGAAAGGTCTGTACATCCTCTGGAATGCCTTTACCCTCACCTGTAGTCAGAAAGGTGGTAATTAGGTCTGGATGAACGCTCTCCAGCTTTTCTATCTCGCTTTTCATACGCCAAACAACTTCTTTCTAAGTTTCAGTTCTTCGCGATCCTGCATCCGCTCATTCAGTAGTTTGATGGCATCGAGGTCGCCGTTTGCTGCCAACTCGGCTATCTTCTCGTCTGCCTCGAGTTGAGCCTGCTCTAGTATACCTCCGTTCTTCACCATCGAAACGCAGGTTTCTGCAATCTTTTGTAATTCCGTCTTATCCATCTGATTTATCTGATTTGTCACTATACTGTTCCATTACCATCTTGAACATGCGTTCACGTTCCTGATGCCGCTGGAGGTTCTCACGGTCGCTGGCACGTTTGTCCTTGCGATCATCTCTTTTAATGTAGCTCTTATAGCGCTTGATATTGTCGAGCACGTTCTTGTGCTTGTGAAGAAACTCGGCAGGATCCTTCTTGAACAGTTTTACGAGTTCATCGAATTCAGACTTCCCCTTCAGCAATGGATGCTTATACAGGAACTTGCCGGTATCGTTGTACGCCCTCAGTTCCTCGAATGCCTGTAGGTTCCTGATGCGAAGTTCTGCCATGGCAGCCACATCGTTCGCCTTCGGTTTCTTGTCCAGGAGTTCGTCGAGTTTCTTCATTTTGCGCCAGGTATTGATGCGGTCGTTATAGATGACGGTTGCCATCTGCACGTCCTCGTTATAGAGGTTATCCCAGTCGATGTTAGGATATTCCTCTTCTTTTTGGACTACTTTTTTTTTGAGTCCTCACCAGGGGCGGCAGTATCTGGCTGTTCTGATTCCTGTTGGTTTTCGCCTTCAGGAGTTTCTTCTTCGGTTGAAGTATTACTTGAACCATCTGCAGGTATCTGTTCTTCTTCAGCTGAAGTATTACTTGAACCATCTGCAGACTCCTGTTCTCCTTCGGCTGAAGTATCACTAGAACCATCTACAGGTCCCTGTTCTTCCCCAGCTGAAGTATCGTTTAATTTCTCGAAATAGATTCGATGATCTACGATATCCCCTTCATCGCACTCATCCAAAAGAGCGTAGAGTATTTCGTCTGCATAACGTTTCGGGTCACGAGCGAAACGAGTAAGTTTAGGATGGCGAGGGTTTACATCCTCCAGGAGAGCAAGGTCGGCTTCAGCGTGCCCGGCTCCTCTGAGTTTATTGAATAATTGCAATTTTTCTCTTCTACTAATCATACCTTATATATTATTAAAGGTGCGCCACCTCTTGTGGCGACACACCTTAAAATTAACTAATAAACTAAATAAAATGAGAAACGCTAAGAAATTGTTGTCTTACCAGTTGAAGAACCTGAAGCCGTATTCTGCCTTGTGCCAGGAGCCGTGTCTGAATGAGCGACAGCAGCGGCAGCTGTCACACCAAGAGGATCCTCAGCATACAGGCAAGGAAGGTCTACAGATGTGCGCTTAAATGTGAAGGTGGTGTATCGGCCGTCCTTATCGTCCTTAGTCTCTGTATTATTGAGAATCATAGGGCGCTCAGGTTCGCCGACGATATACCATTGGGTATCCTTTACATGCTTATAAAGAATAATAAACTTACCACCAGCATACTGCTCAATGAAGTTATAGAGATCCACGCGAGTGCCACCCATGATGATTACCAGGTTATTCTCGCCAGATGTCGTGATATCTCCCTTCTCTGTCGTAGCCGTAAATGTAGGAATATCATGCGCATCGAAGAGATAAGCCTTCAGGGTGTCGGCGACCTCTGTCTTAAATGGCATTGCCTTGACTTTGCGGTCTTTATCCGGCTGAGGGAAGGCCTTCGATAAATCAATTAAAGTCGTAGGAACCAATACCACCTGGTAAGCAATGGCAGAACCATGGGTATCTCGGTCTGTCACATCTTCGATAGATGTCAGCGCAACGAACGAAGCCATAGAGACTCCTGTGCCACCTATACCGAGGTAGATGTAGGATCAGCTAACATCTGCAGAAGTGAAACGATGCCGAGCAGCATAATGAGCGTCATGAAGAGAAGACGGCCCTTATGCTGGGCATAATGATAACCCTTGTTAGGGTTATAAGTACGAGAACGTACTGGAATATTGTTTTTCTTCATAATTTTTTCTGAAAATGTAGGCGAGGTACGCCGTACCTCACCTACGAGTTAACAATATATATAATAAGGACTAACGGCCACCAGGAACATTAGGCTGAACAGCCTTGTTAATGGTTCGCTTGCCACCTACGCGACGTTCGAGCTCACGGAACTTCTCGTCCTTGCCGAGAATAACCATGATATAGTCGCCAGCCTGGCTAGGAGTCCATGCTGCGGTAATATTTGCAAACTTGCCACTCTTGGCAATGGTAAGCTGATGCTTGGTATCATCCTCACCAATCTCGATACAGTAAGCTACGCCAGCCTTTGCATTCGTGATATTCTCGATAGCGGTTGCTGTAGTATCAGCATCTGTAATCTGCCAGAAGCCGTTTGCGCCGTTGATCTCTGCACCAATAACAGTTGCAGGGAGGTTGGTAAAGATCTGCTGGAATTCGTAATCGTTGGCATCCATGGCAGCCTTATTGTCGAACTTGCGACCGGTAAAGGCTGCACCACAACCTTCTTTCCATGTGCTCCAGGCACGAACCATCTCCATCTGTTCCTCCATCTTTACGGCGAACATCTCGCCAGGGAGGTTCTCTACAAACTGGATATTGCCAGGAACATCCATAAACATCCAGCAAGACCTACCCTCATATGGGAGCCACTTAATCTGGATAGTAGAGTCAGGAACACGGTTCTTGTAGCCGTTAGGGCCGGTAAAGTCCTGATCCTTGCCATAAGTCTCGCGGCAGTTAGCAAGCCACCAGTCAATATGGTTCTCATTGAGATAGAGAACATGGTTATCGATGGTCATGCCCTCAGAGAGGTGAGTCTTAACGTCGGTAATGAACTCCTTAACCGCATCCAGCATATTAGCTGAAGTATAAGTATTGTAGCTCTTATTAGCAAATGGCTTAATGCTGTAGTCGTGGATGTACCGAAGCAAGGTATACCAGATACCTGTACCTGCATTGAGGTAGCTTGATGCCTGGCCAGTCTCCGGCTTAACATAGATACCACGCATACGACGCTGGTTCTGCTCGTCCTGAGCCTTCTTCAGAAGGTTGAGAAGGCAGAATTCAACCATAGACCACTTGATAGGATCGGAGCCCTCCTTATTGAGATAAGCGATATACTTACGCTCAAGTTCCTTCATTGGGCCAAACTTAACCTTAATCATGGCGTCATCAACATAGCCCATCTCGTTTTCGAGCTGCATGCCACCCTTGTAGATCTCACCTTCCTGGTAGCCCTGAGATACCTCATCGAAGAATGCGTTGAAGAGAATGTCACGATCCTGAACACCATAGCGAACAGGGAAAAACTCTGTAAGATTACGAAGTTCAAGGATTCGGGCAATAAGCGCATCCTGGCGAAGGATAACGAACTGGTCACCCAGTCCTGCATTATCCACGCCTGAGTAATTTGTGGCAAACTGGCCGGAAGCGAGAGCTTTGACGTTACCGAGCTCGTTGCGTACCTGGTGATACTTGTAGCGTTCCTGGAGTGATCTCGCGAACGCCATCGCTTCAGAACGGAATGCTTTGCCGTCTGTCTCCTCGTTTGGTGCAGATGCTAAGGCTATCTCAGGATTAGCGACAATGCGGTTCCAGCGCTTTTTCATATCGAACATAGAATGCTCGATACCGAAAAGGTAGTTAGCGTTAGTTTCGAAACCGTTAATAGGAATAGAAGGAGCAGTAACATGAGCAGCAGGTTTGTCATCTGCTGTACTATTAGCCATCTTCTTCATATTCTCAGCGAGAGTGTTGACAGCTGTAGAGAGTTTCTCGAACGGTACATTCTGGCTGTTCTCGTTCTTCTTTCCTGCATCATCATCGTCGTCGCCACTTCCATCGCCGTCAGGATCATCATCCTTTGACTTGTTAGCCTTTGAGACAATGGCATAGAGCTCATTGATCTGCTTCTGATGCTCAGCCTGCTCGGCTGCACTATTCTCCGCAGCGAGGTCATCCATGAGAGTACTCTGGTACTCTTTCTGGTACGCCTCGCAAAGAGCCTTATACTCATCTGCGGTAAGGCTCTTATTCTCAAACTTCTTAGTAAAACCAAGACTCTCGAGAACCTTGTTTAACTTTGCTTTGAAATTCATAAATCAATCATTTAAATATTAAAACAACTTAGATCAAACAAAAATAATATATTAGCTAAATCCGTAAAGGCTCTGCGTCCCCATATAGGCCTCTCCCAGTTCTGCCACCTCTGCAATCGCCTCCAGTAAGGTGCGCTTACCGTCGATGAGACCGACTTCTTCGGCTGGAGCGGTATACAGGCTCTCTCCCTGAAGTACCGGGGCGTCATCATCCAGTTCTGCCAGTTTGGAACGCTGAGATTTCACTTCTGCCAGGAACTGTTCATTCATCGGATCAAGAACATTCTTAATATAGTCTTCAGACTTACCGTCCTTCAGGTCCTCGAAAATCTTATTCTTCCGGCTAGAATTGGTAGCCTTTGCTACAATCTTCTTCAGCCCTAACTTTTCGAAGTATGGCTCAAAGTTCCAGAAGGAACACATAGTACCGATGCATCCAACGAAGTCATGATTCGTTGTTGCGTAAAGTTTCTGGCCATGACAGCCGATGTAATAGGCTGCCGATGCGCAGTATTCTTCATAGATGGCAATGATAGGTTTCTTGGCGCTTCGCAGAGTCTCGCTCAATCGATCCATGTACCATGCCTCTCCTCCTGGAGAATTGATATGAAGGAGATGAGCGGATATCTGCGGGTTGTTCTCAGCGGCAATAATATCCTGTTCCAGCTGTTTGGAAGAGAAATACCAG
>ENA-OQHV01000018-OQHV01000018.1-human-gut-metagenome-genome-assembly--contig:-NODE-18-length-31167-cov-2.215432_pt1 | contig 31167 bp, 29 predicted proteins | sample MGYA00242641_ERZ504732 | MGnify/ENA primary metagenome ERZ504732 (study PRJEB26092, sample SAMD00036222) | human gut metagenome | host: Homo sapiens | study: EMG produced TPA metagenomics assembly of...
CGCTCTGAAATCTTATTTTTAGATAAATTTTCATCCATTCCCTATATTCTAAAATTTGCTGCAAATGTACGATAAATAATTGTAACCTCCAAATATTTTTGCAATTATTTCGCTTGATACAACACAAAAGTATCAACTATGAAACGGCAGTCAGGACTTAGCCTTATTCCGCCAAAAGCTCTTCACTCTTTACCCACTCTTCACCTCTCAGAATGCCGATAAACACAGGAGATTCCGAGAGGTGAAGAGTGGGTGAAGAGTGAAGAGTATTTCTTCGTAAGCCTTGTATAAAAACGAAACAAAGGCATTTGGGATAGCTGTTCTAGGCAAACAACCCACTAGCAGCTAAAGCGCCAGTAGACTGTCTGCGGTTTGCCAGTTAACTGTCTGTATTAAACAGCCTTCTTTTTACCAATTCACAGCAGGTTTAAACAAACAAATAAGAGTAGCATTCAGCAAATCAAAAAAAGAAAAGCCCCGACTGTATCACTACAGCCGAGGTCTAACCTTATTTATATTATAATCACAACGATTATTTCACATACCTATTTTGCTTTTTTCTTGAAGACATAGAACCATGCAGTACCATTCTCAGGTAATTCTGCTGCAGTCAATACCAACTTATCATCGCTGGCTACTAATACATAATACTTCTGGAATACAGCATTGCCACCATTCACGTTTACACCCATAGGGATAACGAAGTTGTCATTGGTTGCAGTTGGGAATGAGATAGTACCCTTATCCCAGGTTGGGTCCTTGTGCTCCAATACACTTACAGAGATAGGAAGCTTGACGCCATCAGAACCGATTGCCTGCTTGTTAGTGATGTCGATAGTGAACCATGCACCGCTACCGTTACGGCTACGCCACCAACCTTCTGACCAGCCTGACCATCAATATCAGCACCATAGTTTACAGCCCACCACTGAGGCTTGTTGCCACTACCGAAAGGACCATTGCCCCATACAGCACCGGCAGCTTCGTTCCATTCCCAGGTAGTAGTTCCATCACCATCTTCGCCACCAGCGAGATACTCAAGAAGTTCTGGCTTGGTAGTTAAAGCCTCAACAGCGAAAGAACCAGCATTGTAAGTCTCCTGAGTGCCATCAGCCTTGGTATAAGTCAAGGTAATATTAAACTTACCTTCCTCTACAACCATCAGCTGATCACCATTCAGAGAAGCTGTACCAGCAGCCTCATCGGCACCTTCCTTAGTAATAGCCAGTCAGAAAGCACGCCGTTACCATTCTCAACAGTGAAGACATTACCCTTTTTGCCTTCCTTGACCTCCTGAATAACCTTTACCTTGCCTGCATCAAAAGCAGTACCGAACTGTACAGGCTGGCCATCGAACTCACCTACAGTAGAAGTATAATTACCCTCAGAACCAGTTACGCAGAGACGCTTCTGAAGTTCTGCAGAGAGATAAGTAATCTCATCCACGTTCACCGTGAAGTCCTTGGTAAAGTCAACAGCCACATTCTTGCAGTGCATAGTAATGGTGTTGGCACCTAACTTGGTAACATAGATGGTATCGTATGCCTTGGAAGAGGTTACCTTACCTTCTGCCAACTGGTCTACCGACCACTGGCTTGTGATAGGAGAATGATTCTCGATGATGATACGGTTGCTATTCTTACCATTCACCTGAACAGGTGTTACCTTCGCATCAACGCTCTCTGCTGTTACATTCTCAGAGAAACCTGTGCTACCAGAATCGGTAGAAGGATCACAAGAAGTATAAAGCAATGTCAGCATAGACAAAGCAAAAAATATCTTTTTCATATACTTATTCATTTAAAAGATTAAAGAATTGATTACTTCCAGCCCTGATATTCAGAATCAGCACCAGTCCACCCTTCATTCTGCTTTACGGTACCCAAAGCTACCTGAGTCTCAGGCATCTTCTGGAAACCGGCTGTAGCATTGTAACGGGCAGTATAACCTCCATTGTGTGGAGTATTCGTATCAGGCTGTCCGCAATAATAGATAGCAACGCCATTCTGCTTCTCAAGAGCAGCAGCGGCAATATGCCAACGACGAAGGTCGTTCCAGCGGGTACCCTCGCAAGCCAACTCCCAACGGCGCTCGTTTCTCAAAGCTTCCTCTGAATAAGCACCAATCGGGTTCAAACCTGCACGCTTACGCACCTCATTGATACCAGCCACATCCTTCTTCAACTCACTCTGCATCAACAAGACATCTGCGAAACGGATGAGTACCAGATCGTGGATATTATTCAACTGCATATTCTCCTTTCCCGAAGTATCCCAGTTGCCTGGGTACATCACATTCTCGAAAGTACAAGAATAGCCATCCTCCAACTGATCATTCTTACAGGTAACAGGAGCCCACTTCTTGGCATAAAAATCAGTTTCCTGAACAAAGTCGGCCCAACCACCTTTCTTATATGTCTCTACCTTAGACCAGTCCTGGATAGAAGCATCACGGCGTACATCATTAGGCTCGGCAGCAGCCCAATCCTTTACCAAATTTGGAGCTACAGGACCAGCACCCCAACCCTGACCGAATGGGAAGGTGTTGCCATAAGCCTGACCGCCACGAACACCAAAGTGAAGTGCATAGCCATTGGCATAACCAATCGTTGTACTCCAGGAAGCGAACTTATTGAACTTGATAGAGAACAAAGTCTCTGGGTTCTGAGAAGCATCATCCTCAACCCACTTGAAGCCCTGACCCTTGGTATAATCATAATCTTCTACAGTGCATCTGTTGGTATAAGCCCAGAGATTCTGATACTTATCCACCAAAGTGCGACCAGAGTTAGCCACACAGTCATCGATGGCTGTAATGACATCCTCCTTAGACAAAGTAGTTCCATCAGGAAGTTCCACAGAAGTCAGAGGATTGTAAGTAGTGCTGGTCAGATCAGCCAATGTAGAACCATTGCCAAAGAAACCAGAATAGAACAACCAGGCACGACCCAGCATAGCCTCAGCAGCATACTTATCTATATGGCCATCAGTGCTCTTAGCAGCAGGCAAGAGAGCGACAGCATCACGAAGATCCATCAGAATCTGCTTCCAAGGGTCTTCAATATTACCTTGGGTGACAGCCTCAGAACCTGGTTTCAGACGCATAGGTACATTTCCGTACATAGAAGCCAACTCATAATAATAGAAGGCACGCAGGAACTTAGTCTGTCCCATCAATGAGTTTTTGGTATCCTCATTCATAGAGGTATTAGGAAGAGCCTCTATCAGGGTATTGGCACGGTTGATACCCTTGTAACGAGCCTCATAGAACACGTTGGTCATATCGGCATTGTAGTTACAGAGCAAATCATCTGCCTGCATCAACTTATCGTTGACACCACCACCACCGAGCATATCATCACTAGCCAACTGGGCATAGTAAAGGAAACTCATCTGAGGGTCTGCACAAACCTGGTTCAAATTCTGGTAAACACCAGCCAATACAGCCTCACCATCCTCCTTGGAAACAGGGAAGGTACTGGTAGATAACTCGCCAACATTCTGCACATCATTGATGTCGCAGGACGCCAAGCTAAGTACCGCCATGGCTGAAGCCAATAATATATTTAACTTTTTCATTGTGAATTCAATTTTAGATTAGAACTTTACATTTACACCAACCATATAGGTACGAGGCTGAGGATAGTTACCTACATCAACACCTGTTACCCATGAGTCTGAGCCGATAGCTGTACCATTCTCTGGATCCATACCCTTATAACCGGTAATGGTAAAGAGATTCTGGGCTGCGAAATAGAGACGGAGCTGCTGGAATGGGCTGCTCTTCCAAATCTTAGTGAAATCGTAACCCACGGTCAGATTCTGAAGACGGAAGTAGCTGGCATTCTCAATGTAAATATCAGAAATGGTCTGCCAGTTTGGACCTGCATTCATGTGGCGAGCAATGGATACTTGTTGGAAGTTCCCTCACCATGCCAGTAGTCATACACCTCTGTAGTGAAGTTCTCGAACTCACCATCGGTGAACTTACGGAATGAACGAGCCACCTGCTGACCGAATGCTCCAAAACCTGTAACAGAAAGGTCGAAGCCTTTGTAAGATGCACCGAGAGTGATACCCATGGTTACATCTGGATGTGGATCGCCAAGCTCTGTCTTATCGTCATCATTGATAACACCATCGCCATTTACATCCACAAACTTCAAGTCACCTGGTTTGATACTGGTACCCTGCTTAGAGTTTGCGGCATTGCCCTTGCAGTTCTTGTCAAGGTAAGCCTGAACGTCTGCCTCATTCTGCATCACACCTTCTGTCTTGTAGCCCCAGAAGTAACCGATAGGATGACCTTCCTCGAAACGAGCCATATAACCGGTATTCTGAGCCAAGAGGTCCTTACCGCCATTGTTGTATGTCTGGTTAGACTTCACCTCTGTAACCTCATTGTGATTGTAAGCCATGTTCCAACCTACGTTGTACTGGAAGTCCTTGCCAATCTTGTCATTCCAAGTGAGAGAAAGCTCAATACCCTTGTTCTCTACAGTACCGGCATTCTTCATCTGGGTAGAGAAACCGGTTGTTGGATCTACAGGAACTGCAACCAGCAAGTCCTTGGTCTTCTTGTTATACCAATCCAAGGTGAAGCCCAGACGTCCACTCAGGAAGCGAGCATCCAAACCGATGTTCAACTGCTCAGAAGTCTCCCAAGTCAAATCCTCATTAGGCAGACGGGAAGGAGCTGCACCTGAAATATACTGGTCAGGATTACCATTGAAGGTATAATAGCTACTTGTATCGTATGCGAAAGCACCCTGCCACTGGAAGTTGTTAATGGTCTGTGCATTACCATTCTGTCCCCAACCAGCACGAAGCTTCAGGAAGTCGAGCCATGAAACAGTCTTTGCCATGAACTTCTCGTTAGAGATAACCCAACCAGCAGATACAGATGGGAAATAACCCCAACGCTCACCTGGAGCGAATTTAGAGTTACCATCGGCACGCATGATGGCAGAAAGCATATACTTCTCATCAAAGTTGTAATTAACACGACCGAAGTAAGACATACTGCGAGAATCATCACAAGGAGTACCAGTAACGGCAGCAGCATTATTATTCTTCATATAGGTCATGTAAGCATGAGTCATATCGCCAAACACAGAATTAGAAGATGTAGCATTCAAGGAGAAACCGAAGTCAGGACGGCTCTCACCATACTCTGTACCTACCAGAATGTCGAAGTTGTGCTTCTTCTGCAAGTCAAACTTATAACTCAAGGTATTGGTTGTACTCCATCCCCAACTTGTACCAATCTGATTTGTAGCCTTATCCTCTGTTCGGAAATTGTCCGCATTGGTTCTGTTGGCATCGAATACAGGGAGGAAGGTACGCCAGGTATAAGTATTCTGGTTGTAGTTCAACTGACCACGATATACAAGATTCTTGATTGGCTGAATCTCCAAGTAACCAGTAGCATGCAAGTTATGATTAATACTCTTGTTGTGACCAGACTGCTGATTCAACATCTTATAGATAGGGTTAACAGAATAAGAGTTGTATTTATCCACCCAGCCTTTCAAATCTTCGGCTGTGTATAATTGCCATCGGCATTATACATAGGGATAGCAGGGTTAGCACGGAGCATATTGGAAAGCTCATTGCTATACTGGTTACCAATCTGGATACCCTGATTCTGCTTGTGCTGATAGTAGATATTCTCACCAATCTTCACAACATCCATGCCCTTGTCATTGCGATAGATGACATGCTCTGAATTGATGCGGAAGGTGAAACGGCGGTAGTCTGACTTAACAACATTGCCAAACACACCATCCTGATACTGATAACCGGCACCCATAGAGAAAGTTGAACGGTCGGAACCACCTGTTACATTCAAAGCATGACTTGTTGTAACAGCATTCTTGTTGCGGATAGCCTCTACCCAGTTGGTTCCTTCGTTAGAACCATCCATATAAGAGTTGTAGAGGTCTTCGCCCATAATGCTCTTCCAATCATAGCCACTTTCACCACTGTTGAAACGCACCTGATCCATTACCTCCATATACTGTTTGGCAGTAAGCATCTTAGGCATTCGATATACGTTAGCCCAACCTACGTTACCATCGTAAGATACCTGAATCTTACCCTGCTTACCCTGCTTGGTAGTTACAAGGATAACACCATTGGCTGCGGCAGAACCATAGATGGCACAAGATGCGGCATCCTTCAAGACGTCGATACGCTCGATGTCGGCAGGGTTCAAGTTATTGATATCACCTGCTACCCCATCAATAATATAAAGAGGAGCTGTGTTGCCGTTGGTACCGGCACCACGGATAGATATCTTAAAGCCATCACCAGGCTGACCGGAAGCTGCCTGAATGTTGACACCAGGAGTCTGGCTCTGCAAGGCGCCGAGCACCTGTGTGGTATTCATCTTCTGAATATCATCACCCTTTACCTCAATGGTAGAACCGGTAACGAGCTTTTTCTTCTGGACACCATAACCTACAACAACGACTTCATCAAGAGTCTTGTCGTCAGTCTTCATTGTGATTTTGAGACTAGACTGGTTACCCACAGCAATTTCCTGTTTCTGGTAACCGATATAGGTAACTACAATAGTAGAACCAGGCTTTACGTTCAAGGTAAAGTTACCATCAAGATCTGTAACGGTACCATTACCAGGGTTGCCCTTTTCTACTACACTTGCACCGATAATAGGACCTTCTGCATCGCTCACATTACCGGTTACTTTCTTTGCCTGCTGTACAGCATTTACGCTCTGACTAGGAGATGCCGCCCATGCTTCAGTTGTATAACTCAAGCCTAACGATGCTAACGCTCCCACAAGCAGCATTTGATTTTTTTAAGTTCAAATTCATACTTTAGTACTTTCTAGGTTGAATAGAATTAAACGTTTGTTGACTCTGACTATCAAAAATAGTCATTTTTCTAGTTCCCGACATATCTTTCAGATACGAAGGAAACAAACAGGTTAAGTTGAATTCATCTTCATAATGGTTATTGTTTATGTTTATATTGTTTATTGTTGTTTCATTTCATCATCAATCTGAAGTCATTTTTAGTATTACTATAAATGGCAAACAGATTTTCGATTGCAAAGTTACATTTCTTTTACGAAAAAGCTGATACTATTTTGCTGATTTTAAGTATTATTTTGATTTTAGTTATTTTTTTTAATAAACCCCGACAAATACTAAAGATTTATTAACCTTCTGTGTTTTTCTTACACTTATTATATATGTATGTTTCGTTAACTCTGAGCAAAAAAAGTATTACCTTGCCGCTATTGAGCAGCAAGGTAATTACGTACAGGATTGGCATACATCTCGAGAATTCTCTCTCTCAAGTAAGCTTCATCCTTATTTGGAAGGTCAATTTTCGCAAGCTGACCAGCCATATATTTTTCAAATTTTGCCTTATCTTCGGCAGTATATTCTGCCTGATGAGCAGTTGAGTTTTCAAGCAAATCAAGAGCCACATAGTTGCCCGGATAGAGGCGGTAGTTCTTGAATATCTGCTCATCCATGTAGGCGGCTACCTTATTATATATATCCTGCTTAGGCATATCAGGATCAAGACTGTCCAGATAATCATCAAGACATGGAGCTGCATGATAATGCACATGACCCTTATAACCGAAGATACCGGTCTGCATGCTTACCAGGTCATCCATAGGTCCCTTCTTCCAATCGGCATTATCGCGCTTCTGCTGGAACTCCTTTGCCTTCAGGAAATCGCATGGATCATATTCGTAACTGATAGAGAGCGGTACGAGATGAAGCTGTTTCAGGCGGTCGATAATGCTGCCCTCGCCACCCATCGACATCATCTGCAAAATACTCTTCTGGGTGCGGTCATTACTGTCCTTGGCCCTACCCTCGCGCTGGGCTATCCAGATGTTCTCGTTCTTCTCCTTGATGGCAAAATGCATATAGTCGGAAAGACGCTTGCTCGACATCAGCATCTGGCGCATGCTCAGGGCACGCTCTACGATAAACGCCTTGTTGACACGTACCAGGTCCTTGACCCAAGGAAGAGAAAGGAGATTATCACCGATGGCAATCTCACAGGTGGTCTTAAAACCGTTATCGATAAGAAGGACATCGAGGATGGCTGAATCGAGCACGATATCACGGTGATTACTGATGAAAGTATAATTACGGGTATTATCGAGCGATGTACAATCCATCTCGCAGCCTGTTGCTGCCTTCTTCAGAATGCCATGAACAAAATCGTAAGCAAAAGCCAGCTGGAAATCCAGATTGGTCTTACATGCCTTCAACTTCTGGGCAATCATTTCGAAAGGTACTTGTGGATAGAGATAGGCAAGCACTTGTTTAAACTGATCGTTTGAAAGCAAACGGTCGAATACCTCTGGGAGATCTTCAGGCTCCCAAGGACGGATGGTATCAAATTCTTGAGGGATATTCATAATATATACCTATTTAATATATATATATGGCTCTGCGAAAAAATCGCAGAACCATATATGAGTTTGTTATTCTAGAACTGATTCTCCACAATTTCGCTGAGCACATCCTTGATATCAAGACCTGCTGCACGAACCTGCTGAGGAATGAAACTGGTAACGGTCATACCTGGAGTGGTATTGATCTCCAGCATGTTCACCTTGTCTTTACCATCCTTATCCTTAGAGATGATATAGTCGATACGGATGATACCGTTGGCATGAAGAATGTCGTAGATGCGTGATGTAGTCTTGGCAACCTCTTCTGCAGTCTCTGGAGAGAGACGGGCTGGAGTGATTTCCTGTACCTGACCGTTATACTTGGCATCGTAATCGAAGAACTCGTTGGTGGTAACCACCTCTGTAGCCGGCAGTACAACAGTCTTCTCGGCTGTCTTGTAGATGCCCTGTGAAATCTCTGTACCATCAAGGAAGCCCTCGATCATTACCTCATTGCTCTCCATGAAAGCCACACGGAGGGCTGGAGCCAGCTGGTCAGCATTCTTCACCTTGCTCACACCAAAGCTACTGCCGTCAGCAGCAGGCTTTACGAAACAAGGCATACCGATGCGCTTGGCAATCTCTTCTTCATCATAAGCTTCACCGCGACGGAGCAAGATACTGTCTGCTACGTTTATACCGAAACCGCGCAGATAATTATTGAGCACATACTTATCAAAAGTCATTGCCTCTACCAGAACACCGCTTGTAGAGTATGGCAGATGGATAAGGTCGAAGTAGCCCTGCATCACACCATTCTCACCAGGCTGTCCGTGGATGGTGATATAAGCATAATCGAAATAGACATGCTTGCCGTTCATAACGAAAGAAAAATCGTTCTTGTCAATCTCGATAGTCTCACCATTATCCAAAGCGACATGCCAGTCGGTGCCCTTCACATCGACGAGATAAATATTGTAGCGCTCTTTATCAAAGAAAGAGTACAAACCCTGTCCTGAGCGCAATGATACGTCGTGCTCAGAAGAATCACCACCACATACGATGGCTATCGTTCTCTTGCTATTTTCCATAATTACTAAATATTTTTGAATGTATCTTGTGTGGTGCCAGCGATGAAGCCGCGCCACTTTTCTATTAATTGTCTAAAATCTTCCGGCCACTCACTGTCAAAATCCATCTGCTGCTTGGTTGTAGGATGCACGAAGCCGAGTGTCTTGGCATGGAGAGCCTGACGCGGACAGAGTTTGAAGCAGTTCTGGATAAATGCCTTGTAGCTGCTACTGCGCTGACCTCTCAGAATCTCTGTTCCGCCATACGTTTCGTCCATAAAGAGCGGATGACCGATATGCTTCATGTGAGCACGAATCTGATGGGTACGGCCTGTTTCAAGCACACACTGCACCAAGGTGGTATAACCGAAACGCTCCAACACCTTGTAATGCGTAACCGCCGTCTTGCCTATTCCGCTGTCCGGATCGAAGACCTTCATACGGAGGCGGTTCTTCGGATCACGGCCGATATTGCCTTCTATGCGACCTTCATCTTCTACAATGTTGCCCCAAACGAGCGCATTGTAACTGCGATGGGTAGTCTTGTTGAAGAACTGCTTACCCAGTGCGGTCTTTGCCGTAGGAGTTTTTGCCACAACGAGCAGTCCGCTGGTATCTTTATCGATACGATGCACCAAGCCCACTTCCGGATCATTGGCATCAAACTCAGGCATATCTCTTAAATGCCAGGCTACCGCCTGAATCAAGGTCCATGAAAGTTGCCCGCACCCGGATGCACCACCATACCTGCTTCCTTATTGACCACCATCAGCTGATCGTCTTCATAAACCACATTGATAGCGATTTCTTCAGGTTTGATACTCGTTTCATGACGAGGACGGTCGAGCATCAGAGTAACCAGATCATTAGGGCGCACCTTATAGTTGCTCTTTACCGGTTTACCATTGACATGGATGAATCCGGCATCAGCAGCCTGCTGAATACGGTTACGGCTCTGATAGGCCATCTTATCAGCCAGGTACTTATCGATACGCACCGGATCCTGGTTGGCATCCACCTGAACCTTCCAGTGCTCATAGAGTTCATCTCCTCCTTCACCAGAAGCAGCGTTTCCTTCCTCCATCTGGAGTTCATCATCCAGTTCGTCCATATCTCCTGCATCATCAAACCCGAAGTCATCCTCTACAGGAGCATATACCTTATTATATATATAATCTAAAAATATCATTCGTATTACTATTGAATTCTTCACTCTTCACTTTTCATTTCTCCTACTCCACCTCTTCCTTCTGATGGTGTTCATGCGAAGGAGCAGGCTCTGTGGCTTCCGTACCAGGAACCACCTCGAAGTTGTCTTCATGAGTTTCTCCGCTCATGTCACCTTCGCCTTCCATCACATCTTCTTCGCCGTGATAAACCGGATCTACCACATCGATGGAATCATCAACGCTCCGTTTACCATTACCAACCTGTATGACAAGCACATCATCGATAGAAACCTTATCACCAGCTACAACATGCTTACCCTTAACGAGGATACCATAAACCCAATCCTCTTCGCCAGGAATATATTCAGGTGTACCCAGTTTGAATCCCATAGCAGTAAGTTTAGCCATTGCCTCTCGCAACGAACTGTTGTCAATGACATCAGGAATGGTGATACGTGGAGAATGATCAGAATTGATGGTAACATAGATTACATGTCCCGACTTTACCACTTCTCCGAAAACCGGAGTCTGCTCCAGAATGACATCAGGCGGCAAAGAGCGGACATATCCCGTATCCGTTACAACAATTTCCAATCCCGCATCGTCGAGGATATGTGTAGCATCATCGATATTCTTATATCGAATATCCGGCACACGGATGGCCTCACCATGATGGGTATAGATATCAATGCCGTACTTGACACCGGCACAGAGCAACACCAGCACCAGAATCATGGCACCGATATTCCCCCAAAGGTACTTACTCTTAAACTTATTTATAAACTCTGATGAAGTCATATATTATTTTTTGGTGCAAAGATACAAGTATTTGGGGGAAGAACAAAATAAAAAGGAAAGTTTTTGCACTCTCACCACCTAATTTTATGATATAAAAACAAAACATCTTTGTTCCCAAAAGAGCAATCTCAGAAAAGAAAGGGACGTTATAAACAACAAAAAGCAGCAAAGAATACATCCTTGCTGCTTTTAATGTCATCGTCAACAGACGAATCTTTCCTCGGAATTACTTTCCGTGGTGCTCGTCAGATACAGTTAACTTCTTACGGCCATGAGCACGGCGAGAAGCCAATACGCGACGACCATTCTTAGTTGCCATACGCTCACGGAAACCATGCTTGTTTACGCGACGACGATTGTGAGGCTGAAATGTTCTTTTCATTTTTCTTATTTATTTTTTAATTAATATTCTTCACAAAAGTGCAAAACACGCCCTTTTTGGGCTGCAAAATTACGCATATTTTCTGAAATAACCAAGAAAACTACCAAATTTAGCTTAAATATTTATGTTTTTTTCGATATTTCCTTTGATTTTTCATGTTTTTGCCGTAACTTTGCACTCGATTTTGAGATTATTATAATAACATTCAAGATAAACAAGAAATGATTAATTCACAGGAAATTAAGATTGGTACTTGCATCCGCATGGATGGCAAAGTATGGGTTTGCATCGACTTTCAGCACAGAAAGCCAGGTAAAGGTAACACCGTAATGAACACAAAATTGAAGAATGTTGCCGACGGTCGTGTATTGGAACGTACATTCCAGGTAGGTTTCAAATTGGAGGATGTTCGCGTTGAGCGCCGCCCTTACCAGTACCTCTACGAGGACGCTACTGGTTGCATCTTCATGAACCAGGAGACTTTCGAGCAGGTGCCTATCGCTAAGGAGAACGTTACTGGTGGCCAGTACATGAAGGAGGGTGACGTTGTTGAGGTGGTTACTGATACAACTGATGGTACTATCCTCTTGGCTGAAATGCCAGTGAAGACTACTTTGAAGATTACTCACTCTGAGCCAGGTGTAAAGGGTAATACTGCTACCAACGCTACAAAGCCAGCTACATTGGAGACTGGTGCTGAGGTTCGTGTTCCTTTGTTCGTCAACGAAGGCGAGACTATCCAGATCGACACCCGTGACGGTAGCTACCTCGGTCGTGTAAGCGAGTAATACATCCTCCAACAGGAAGATTGTGCTCTTATTGAGTAAAACCCTTAATAGTAAGAAGAATGAAATATTCCATCATAGTACCTGTATTTAATCGTCCTGACGAAGTGGACGAACTTTTAGAGAGTCTGACTCATCAATCAGAGAAAGACTTCGAAGTTGTCATCGTTGAGGATGGCTCACAGACTCCCTGCGAGGATGTGTGCAAACGATATGAGCACATGATGGATATACATTATTACTATAAGGAGAACTCTGGTCCGGGCCAGAGTCGCAACTATGGTGCCGAGCGCGCCAAGGGTGAGTATCTTCTGATACTCGACAGCGACGTGGTCTTGCCAGAAGGTTATCTGAAGGCTGTAAGTGATGAGTTGAGCCGTGAGCCAGCCGATGCTTTCGGCGGTCCCGACAAGGCGCACTCGTCATTTACAGATACTCAGAAAGCCATTTCTTATTCCATGACTTCTTTCTTTACCACCGGTGGCATCCGTGGCGGAAAGAAGAAGATGGATAAGTTCTATCCCCGTTCATTCAACATGGGCATCCGCAGGGATGTTTATCTCAGGTTGAATGGCTTTTCCAATATGCGTTTCGGTGAGGACATTGATTTCTCTATCCGTATCTTCAAGGCAGGCTGCCGTTGCCGTCTGTTCCCTGAAGCATGGGTATGGCATAAGCGCCGCACCGACTTCCGCAAGTTCTGGCGACAGGTCTACAACAGTGGCATCGCCCGCATCAACCTCTACAAGAAATATCCAGAGAGTCTCAAACTCGTGCATCTCCTTCCTATGGTCTTCACCGTGGGTGTAATAGGCACGCTGCTTCTGCTCTTCTTCGGCTTCCTGCCATACATGCTTGGCACCGTTCACGTATTCCCAACCTTGGGCAATGCGATGGCAGCATTGGGCTGCATCGGTCTCGCCGGCATCATTCTCTATACCATCGCACTGTTTATCGACAGCAGCAGAGAGAATCACAGCGTGAAGATAGGCTTGCTGAGCATTCGCGCTGCCTTCACACAGCTGATGGGTTACGGATGTGGATTCCTTTCTGCATGGTGGAAGAGATGCGTACTGGGACAGAGCGAATTCAGCGCATACAACAAGACTTTCTACAAATAAGACTTCCCCGCAAAAAGAGAAGCCAATAATAATCTACTAATCAGTTATTATTATGGCAGAGAAACTAACCATTGCCAATTGGGCAGAAGAAGACAAGCCCCGCGAGAAACTGGAGCGCTTGGGAGCCTCAGCATTATCCAATGCCGAACTCTTAGGTATTCTGATTGGTTCGGGATCTACTGACGAAAGTGCCGTAGACCTGATGAAACGCATTCTGAAGGATTGCGACAACAACCTGAACCAGCTAGGAAAGAAGACCATCAGAGAACTGACGCAATATAAAGGAATGGGACCCGCCAAAGCCATCACCATTCTTGCAGCCTGCGAACTGGGCAAGCGCCGTGCTCTCGATAAGATTGGCACACGTCCCGACTTAGGCTCATCCCTTGCCATCTACAACTATATGCTTCCGAAGATGCAGGATTTAGACACAGAGGAAGCATGGCTCCTGATGATGAACCAGAACTTCAAGCTCATCAAAGCGAGCTGCATCTCAAAAGGCGGCATTACAGAAACGGCAACCGACATCCGGCTCATCATAAAAGAAGCGGTGCTCAACAACGCTACTATTATCGCCTTCTGCCACAATCATCCCAGTAACAATCCTCAGCCAAGCAAAGCCGATGATGTACTTACCCAGAAGATTGCCAAAGCCTGCGAAATCATGCGCCTCTTCTTTATGGACCATGTCATCATAACCGACGGTGCCTTTTATTCATATCACGATAAAGGTAAATTGTAGTCTATTTGGGGTATATTAGACCTTCGGCAAGAAAAAAACAGCTTTTCTTTTTGTTTTGTCTGCAATAATTATTATCTTTGTAGGCAAAAACAAAGATTATTATGACACAAGAAGAAAAGACAAAGATAGAAGAAAAGATCGTAGATGTACTTAAGACCGTTTACGACCCTGAGATTCCTGTCAACATCTGGGACCTCGGTATGATTTATAAAATAGATGTGAAGGACGATGCCACCGTAGATCTCGACATGACCTTCACAGCCCCTTCATGCCCTGCTGCCGACTTCATCCTGGAGGATGTAAGAAGCAAGGTAGACAGCGTGGAAGGCGTAAAATCTGCCAATGTGAACCTTGTATTCGAACCGGCTTGGGATCAGAGTATGATGAGCGAGGAAGCTCGCGTAGAACTCGGCTTTGAATAAAGACGAAGCTGTTGAACTCTTCACTCCTCATTCTTCACTCTTCATTTAAAAAGAATCGCTTATGAAAAATGTATATTTCCTCTCAGATGCGCACCTTGGCTCATTAGCCATTCCGCATGCCCGCATGCAAGAACGCCGCCTGGTCCGTTTCCTGGACAGCATCAAGACGAAGGCTGCGGCAGTTTATCTCCTGGGTGACATGTTTGACTTCTGGAACGAATATAAATATGTCGTACCAAAAGGCTATACACGCTTCTTAGGTAAGCTCTCGGAGTTGACCGATATGGGAGTGGAAGTACATTTCTTTACGGGTAACCACGACCTCTGGACCTATGGCTACCTGGAGGAAGAGTGTGGCATTACCGTACATTACAAGCCTCAAACCATAGAGATATACGATAAAGTATTCTATCTGGCACATGGAGACGGACTGGGTGACCCAGACAAAAAATTCAAGTTTCTGAAAAGAATGTTCCAGAACCAGACCTGCCAACGCCTCCTTAATACGATTCATCCCCGCTGGGGAATGGCTTTGGGGCTGAACTGGGCTAAGCATAGCCGACTGAAACGTGCTGACGGAAAGGAAGAGCCTTATATGGGCGAAAAGAAGGAGTTTCTGGTGCGCTTTGCCAAACAATATATGCAAGGCCACAAGGATATAGATTACTTCATGTTCGGCCATCGCCACATCGAACTGGATCTGATGTTGAGCAAAAAGACCCGACTGATGATTCTGGGCGACTGGATATGGCAGTTCACCTATGCCGTGTTTGATGGCGAACACATGTTTATGGAAGAATATGTGGAAGGCGAAAGCCAACCGTAATAAATATTGATAGTTTATAGTTAACAGTTTATAGGACAATCTTGCTTAAAGAGGTTCCTGCTATAAACTATTAACTATCAACTATAACTATCTCAGAGCAAGATTGCCCTATAAACTATAAAATATCAACTATAAACTATCTCTGTATGCGCCCTCCCGAAGAAGTCATGTTATTGATGATTTCTTCTTCTGTAACCAGATTCTGATCACCCGGAACCGTATTCTTTATCGCGCTTGCTGACAGTGAGAAATCCAGGCAATACTGGTTCTTGTCGCCCCACTTCTGATGGGCATGAATATAGGCAGCAATAAAGGCATCACCTACACCCATCGGATCAACAATCGGCTCAATATCATAGATTCTTGTAGTATAGAGCTGATCTTCTACAGCATCATAGAGCAAGCCGCTCAAGGTATGATGACTGCTGGCAATCTGATTTCTTACCGCCATCAGCATCTTCTTACACTTAGGGAAGAGCTGATGCATCTTGCGGAAATACTCCTGATAAGCCTCCTTGTCAATCTCATAGTCTGCATCCAAAGCTTCGAAAGGAATATGAGGCACACCGCTGGCTATCTCCCACTCATTCTGGTCACCAAAAATGATGTCGCTATACTGCATCATCTGGAATAGCACATCATGAGGCTCCAGACCATATCCCCAGAGATTCTTACGGTAATTAATGTCGCAGGCAATGGTCAACCCGTCAGAAACAGCAAGTTTGATGGCATCCATAGTTGATTCCATCGCATCGCGGCTGATAGCACAGGTAATGCCGGAGCAATGGAATACGGCAGCATCAGCCAGCACCTTTTCCCATTTCACCATTCCGCGCTTCAGCGTATAGAAAGAAGAATTCTTGCGGTCGTAAACCACACGGGAATTGCGCATAGCTACAGCTTCCTCGAAATAATAAGTTCCGAGACGTTCGCCACCACGCACAACATGAGAAACATTCAGACCGTACTCTCTGAGATGCATCAACGCGGCCTCACCCATCTCACCATATGGCACACGGGTTACATACTCTACATTATCGCCTAAATAAGCCAAAGAGATGGCTGCATTAGCCTCACTGCCACCATAATTGCCAAACATATGATGTCCCTGAAATAAACGTTGATAACCAGGCTTAGAAATTCTAAGCAATATTTCTCCGAAAGTTACAATCTTTGTTTTCATAATTCTAAAAATTTAAAAAGGTGAAGACCATTCACTTATGTTTCTAGTCTTCACCTTATTATATATAGCGTATGATTACTTGTTAGCAACCAACTCCATTGTATCGCGAGCGATAACAATCTCCTCGTCGGTAGGAACTACTACTACCTTCACCTTACTGTCGTCAGTAGAGATGATAGCTTCCTCACCATGAACCTTGTCATTTACTTCCTTGTTAATCTTGATGCCAAGATACTCCAGGTTCTTGCAAGCTTCCTCGCGCAGGTCGGTCTGGTTCTCACCCACACCAGCTGTGAATACGATAGCGTCAACGCCACCCATAGCTGCTGTGTAAGCACCAATGTACTTCTTGATGCGATACTCATACATACGGAGAGCCAACTGAGCCTTCTCGTTGCCCTCGTTAGCTGCCTTTTCGATGTCGCGCATATCAGAAGAAATACCTGTAATACCGAGCACACCACTCTTCTTGTTCAGGAAGTCAGCCATCTCCTGTGGCTTCATGTTCAACTTCTCCATCAAGTAGGTAACGGCAGAAGCATCGATGTCACCACAACGTGAACCCATCATCAGACCTGCCAATGGAGTCAAGCCCATTGAAGTATCCAATACCTTACCATTCAATACAGCAGCTACAGAGCCACCGTTACCGATGTGGCAAGTGATGATCTTAGAGTTGTTCTGGTCGAGACCGAGAATCTCGCAAACACGCTTAGAAACATAGCGGTGAGATGTTCCGTGGAAACCATAACGGCGTACGTGATACTTCTCGTACAACTCGTAAGGAATTGCATAGAGGTAAGCGTAGTCAGGCATTGTGCTGTGGAATGCGTTGTCGAATACGCAAACCTGAGGAGTGCCAGGCATCAAAGAGTCAACGGCACGGATACCCTTCAGGTGACCTGCGTTGTGAACAGGAGCGAGGTCGCAAAGTTCCTCGATACCATCCTCTACGCCCTTGTCAACGATAACACTCTCCTTGAACTTGTCACCACCCTGTACGACACGGTGTCCTACAGCGTCGATTTCTTTCAAATCCTTGATAGCGCCGATTTCCGGATCGAGCAAGCACTTGAACACGAAGTTCACACCTTCCTTGTGGTCAGGCATGTCGTGCATGATCTGCTTCTTCTCGCCGTTAGGCAATTTCACCTTGATGAAAGCGTTATCAAGACCGATACGCTCTACACCACCCTGTGCCAATACAGACTCATCGTCCATATTATATAATTTGTACTTGATAGATGAACTACCGCAGTTCAGAACCAATACTTTCATTTTGCTTTCAATTTAAAATTTATAGTTTACAGTCTATAGCATAAACCATCCATCTTACAGCAGCTTAGCCCTATAAACTGTTAACTGTTAACTATTAACTATATACTTACGCCTTCTTAGCATCCTGTGCCTGGCAAGCTGTGATGGCTACCATGTAGTAGATGTCATCAACAGAGCAACCACGAGAAAGATCGTTAACAGGACGGGCAATACCCTGGAGGATAGGACCGATAGCGATGGCACCACCCAAGCGCTGAACGAGCTTGTAGCCGATATTACCAACCTCGAGGTTTGGAACTACCAATACGTTAGCCTCACCAGCAACGTCAGAACCTGGAGCCTTCTTGGCAGCTACCTCAGGAACGAGGGCTGCATCAGCCTGAAGTTCACCATCGAGGTGAAGCTCTGGGAACTTCTCCTTAGCAATAGCTACGGCATCCTTTACCTTGTCAATGATATAAACGCTCTTGCCAGTCTCCTTGTTGATAGCATCCTTTGCGCTACCCTTTGTAGAGAAGCTCAACATGGCAATCTGTGGATCAGTAATACCTGCCACTGACTGAGCTGTATGAGCTGTAGTATAGGCAATCTGAGCAAGCTGGTCTGCTGTAGGGTTTGGAGTTACAGCAACGTCACCCATTACTACAACGCCATCCTGACCATACTGCTTCTGGTCTGAGATGAGCAACATAGCACCACTTACGCAAGTGATACCTGGACTGCACTTGATGATCTGAAGAGCTGGACGGAGAGTATCGCCAGTAGTGCTCAATGCACCAGAAATCTGACCGTCAGCGCCCTCAGTCTTGATAATCATACAACCGAGGTAGAGGTTGTTCTTAGTTACGAGTTCACGAGCCTGCTCTACAGTCATGCCCTTCTTCTTGCGAAGTTCAGCGAGCTTCTCTGCATACTCCTCAGTCTTAGGGTTGTTTTGTGGATCAACGATAGTAGCCTTGTCGATGTTGTTAAGACCCCACTGAGCAGCGAGATTCTTAATATTGGCAGGGTTACCGATGAGGATGATGTCTGCGAGATCATCAGCCAAAACTTTATCGGCTGCTTTCAATGTACGCTCCTCTTCTGCTTCAGGGAGCACGATGCGCTGCTTGTCAGCTTTAGCGCGAGCTACGATTTGCTGTAATAAATCCATTTTACTTTTTAATATTTTATATATTTTGTTGTTTCCTAAGTAGATCTGTCAAAGTGTTAGGTGATGTTATCTTGTTTTTCACCTTTTTTGCCACATCGACTTTGCAAAGTACACATTTTCTTTGAAATAGCAGCGATTAAAATGTGTAAAAAAAGCTAAATCGGGAGATTATTCATATCGTAAAGGTTTACGTAGCAGGAAAAGTGATGAATTCTTCACTCTTCGTTCTTCACTCTTCACTTAACTTATATCATTTCCAGAGTAAGGATGCTTTCCAGTTCCTCGGCAGAGAGTCGGAGTTTGAACTCGCCCTTGATGGCCACGCTGATTCGTCCGGTCTCCTCGGATACAATGACGGCGATGGCATCACTGCTCTGTGATATTCCGAGAGCGGCACGATGGCGGAGTCCCAGTTCCTTCGGAATATCGAGGTTATGACTCACAGGCAGAATACATCCGGCTGCATGATGCGCTTATTGCTCACCACCATGGCTCCATCATGAAGCGGCGAATTCTTGAAGAAAATATTCTCTATCAGCCGCTGGTTAATCTTGGCGTCTATCTCCTCACCCGTATCCATGATGTCCTTCAGTGGAACGCCTCGCTCTATAACGATAAGAGCACCTACGTATTTCTTTGCCATACTCATACACGCCATCACAATCGGCATGATGGTCTCCTTGTTAGCCTCCTTCTGGCTCTCCTTGCTGGAGTGGAAGAAGCGAACCAGCCGGCGCATACCTTTCTGCGAACCGATTTCATAGAGGAATCTACGGATATCCTCCTGGAAGATGACGATGAGGGCGATGACTCCCACGCTCACCAGTTTATCCAGGATAGAACCCAGCAGGCGCATTTCCAGTATCTGACTCACAAAGAGCCAGATTAGCACGAAGAGCATGATGCCCACGAAGATGTTCAGTGAGCGCGATTCCTTCATCAAACGATAAACATAGAACAGCAGCGAGGCTACCAGGAGAATATCGAGAAAATCTTTGATGCCAAATTCTATCATGTACGTCCCTCCTTCATTGCTTCTATTATCTTCACAGCCTCAGCAGCTTCTTTCACATCGTGCACTCTGAGGATGCTGGCGCCCTTCATCAGAGCGATGGTGTCGAGCACGGAAGTTCCATTGAGCGATGTCGTAGCATCTCCACCCAGCAGCTTGTATATCATAGTCTTGCGGGAGATGCCTACCAGAACCGGAAGTTCCATCACGTTCAACTTCTCCATCTCATTATAAATCTGATAATTCTGGATGAGATTCTTGCCGAAACAGAAGCCTGGGTCGAGGATGATGTCCTTGGCTCCCAGGTCGCGCAACTGCTGCACCTCTTTTGCAAAGCCCTTCATCATCGTTTCGAGTGTAGGCTGCACTGACATTAATATATAAGGTACCTTCAGTTCGCCCACCACACGGAACATTTCAGGATATTCCTCCTGTCTCTGCTCCAGCGGTACATTGACGATGCCTGTAATTCCACCTTCTGATACATCGTTGATGATGTCAGCTCCCCACTCCTCGATACACTTACGCGCCAAGGTAGGGCGATAGGTATCTACGGAGACGGCAGCATCCGGTTGCTCCCTGCGAACGATGTCGAGAGCGAACTTCAGGCGTCTTCCCTCCTCCTCTTCCGATACTTCATCGGCACCGGGACGGGTGGAGAAAGCGCCCACATCAATGATGCTTCCACCTTCTTCTATAATCTGATTAGCTCTCTGAGCTATCTCCATTTCTGTCTGTTTTCTACTGCCAGAGTAGAAACTGTCGGGCGTAACGTTCAGGATGCCCATCACCTGAGGGGTACTCAAATCCATCAAGCGCCCCTTGATATTGATTGTATATTCCATCGGATTATAACTCCTTAAGCCACTTTTTACCTGGCTTTGTGTAAGTCCAGGCAATAAAACTTAGGCTAAAAATTGAGCAAACTAAAAGAACAATGCCAAATAGCTCATAACACTACAATTCCTTAAGCCATTTTTTACCGGGCTTAGTATAAGTCCAGGCAAGAAAGCTTCCACCTATGATTGTTCCAACCACAAAGAAAAACAATAGTCCATTGTAAACTTCCATAACTTAATATTTTAAAATTCGATTAGCAATGCCCGCAAAAATGAGGTCATTACTATACCAAATATAATTACTACATAATTTTTAACTCCAAACTCTCCTTGCAGAATTGGAGCAATACCACCAACCCCAGTTCCAGTAAACGTTAACTGAGATAAATTAAAGAAATAGCCTGCCAGCTTTTCCTTCCTTACTTTCGTTTTATCTTTTTCATCTCTACTACCCATAAAGAGCCTCACTTTCTAAAGATTCATCGAATATTTCTGCAAAAATAGAAAGAATATTCGAGATTACCATCATTTTTTGGGAAAATTGTTTGTTATGTCCATAATTTAGATTACTTTTGCACCCAAAATAACAGTTATAGACTATGGATATTTCAGAACTCTATCAGATTTACCAAGCGCACCCAGTGATTACCACTGACAGCCGCGACTGCCCAGAGGGCAGCATCTTCCTGGCTTTGAAGGGCGCATCGTTTGATGGCAACAAGTTTGCCGACATGGCTTTGGAGAAGGGCTGTGCCTATGTGATTGTTGATGAAAAAGAGTATGCCAAGGAAGGCGACGAGCGCTACATCCTCGTAGAGGATTGCCTCACCACCTTCAAGGAACTAGCCCGTGAGCATCGCCGCCACTTCGATATTCCTGTAGTAGGAATCACCGGAACCAACGGCAAGACCACCACCAAGGAACTCGTCTCTGCCGTTCTCGGCGAGAAGTTCAACGTGATGTTCACCCAGGGCAACTTCAATAATGATGTAGGCGTACCAAAGACCCTCTTCCGTCTCTCACCAGAGAATGAGATTGCCGTTGTAGAGATGGGTGCTTCCCATCCTGGTGACATCCGAAAACTCGTGGAATACGTGGAGCCAACCTGCGGTATGATTACCAACGTAGGCCGTGCCCACCTGCAGGGATTCGGCAGCTTCGAAGGCGTGAAGAAGACCAAGGGAGAGCTCTATGATTACCTCGCAGCCAACGATGCCCTCGTCTTCATCAATGCAGACAACGAGCATCTGATACAGATGGCTGAGCAGCGCAACATCAACCGCCTCATCACCTACGGCAAGGATGAAAACTGCGATGTATGGGGAGAAGTCATTTCCTGCGCTCCTTTCCTGAAGTTCCGCTGGCGCACCGAGAGCTTCGACTGGCATGAGGTTCAAACCCATCTCATCGGCTCTTACAATATCGACAACATGCTTGCCGCCATCACCATCGGTCTTCATTTCGATGTGAAGCCTCAGCAGATAGATCATGCCCTGGAGAACTACATCCCAAGCAACAACCGTTCGCAGTTGGAAGAGACGGCGCACAATAAGCTGGTGGTAGATGCCTACAATGCCAACCCATCAAGCATGGCAGCCGCCATCGAGAACTTCCGCGTGATGGATGTGCCTCATAAGATGGCGATTCTCGGACAGATGGGCGAGCTCGGCGAAGTGAGCCACGAGGAGCACCAGAAGGTAGTAGACCAGTTGCAGGCAGCCGGTCTGGAGAATGTATGGCTGGTAGGCGATGAATTCAAGGATATTCCATGCAGCTACCGCAAGTTCCAGAATGTAGAGGAAGTGAAGGAAGCGCTCAAGGCGAACCAGCCTCACGACCATTACATCCTCATCAAAGGCAGCAACAGTGTGAAGCTCTTCCAGCTTCCGGAGTTGTTATAAACGGTTATTATCGTACAACTAAAAGGTGTGTGGTTGTACGACTATAGGGTGTTGCCACTAGGCTCGGCAGACCTGCTGACTAGGCTCAGCAGAGCTGCTGAGCCTAGTGGGAATCTCTTAGAAACAGCCTCCTTGAACCTGATATTCCGACTTCTTGAACCTGAGCAAACGTATTCTTTCACTTGTTCAGTCATATCCTTGTGCTTGTTCAGTCATATCTGTAGGCTTATTCGGATGGCTCATTGAGTTCACTCAAGCACATTGTTTCGCTCACTCAACAGGCCCACAGCCCCATCTACATGAATTCTGCAACAGCTTTTTAAATACAAAAGAATTTAACTGTACCATAAGCATTTACATCATTATGAGTTTTACGTAACGAAGACTTCATAATGCAAAGATACGATGAATATTTGCAAACGGCAAACATTTATCGGAAAAAAGTATCAGACATTCAATAAAAAAGTATCTTAGGATACTTGCTCATGTATCTTAAGATACTTGGCAATGTATCCTAAGATACTTTGCAATATAGCTTCATGTGCCCATGAAGCTGTTTCATCGGCTAAGGAAATAAGTTTCATCTCTGGATGAAGCCTACTTGCTGCACATCCCCAGAAAATACTTATGAATCTCCAGACTTTCGTTCAGTTCCGGATGGAAGGCGGTAACCAGCTGGTTACCCTGGCGGGCAGCCACAATCTTGCCATCTACTTCAGCCAGAACCTCAGCATCTCCCCACACCTCTTTAATATAAGGAGCACGGATGAAAGTCATAGGGACATTTCCCTCGATGCCCTTCATCGGAGCCTCGATGTAGAAACTGCCCAACTGGCGACCGTAGGCATTTCTCAAAGCCGTGATGTCCATCGAAGCAATGCGATGGCTAGGCTCGCCCTCAATCTTCTTGGCAAGAAGAATCAAGCCGGCACAAGTACCATAAACAGGCAAGCCGGCAGCAATCGCCTCCTTCACAGGCTCCATCAATCCCAGTTCATTCAAGAGTTTCGCCTGAGTGGTACTCTCACCGCCCGGAATAATCAAGCCATCCTTAGGCTGGTCCCAATCCTTCAACTGGCGAACCTCGAAACTATCCACGCCCAACTGAGCCAACTTCTGTCTGTGCTCAGCAAAAGCGCCTTGTAAAGCTAATACTGCTATTCTCATAACATACTTATCTAATATAAAAGCCCCTTCTTGTGCAGGAGGGGCTCTTATCCGTTATCTCATTTATTACTTACCTCTTTCAGCCATGAGCAAAGCAATCTCCTGCTCATTGATACCTACCATTGCCTCGCCGAGATCCTCGCTCAACTCAGCCAGCATCTTAGGATCGTTGTAGTTGGTAACAGCCTTCACGATAGCCTGTGCACGCTTAGCAGGGTTACCGCTCTTGAAGATTCCAGAACCTACGAATACACCCTCGGCACCGAGCTGCATCATCAGGGCAGCATCAGCTGGAGTAGCCACACCACCGGCAGCGAAATTAACCACTGGCAACTTGCCGTTCTCGTGAACATACTTCACCAGGTCGTAAGGAGCCTGCAACTGCTTGGCTGCCTCGTAAAGCTCATCCTCGCTCATAGAAACCAGGCGGCGGATTTCGCTCTGCATCATACGCATGTGGGTAACAGCCTGAACCACATCACCTGTTCCTGGCTCACCCTTGGTACGGATCATCGTAGCACCCTCAGCGATACGGCGGAGCGCCTCGCCCAGGTTCTTGGCACCACAAACGAATGGCACGTCGAACTTAGTCTTGTCGATGTGATAAACATTATCTGCTGGAGAGAGCACCTCGCTCTCGTCGATATAGTCGATTTCTATAGCCTGAAGAATCTGAGCCTCAGCAAAGTGACCGATGCGGCACTTAGCCATTACAGGAATAGAAACAGCCTCCTGAATACCCTTGATCATCTTAGGGTCGCTCATACGTGAAACACCACCTGCTGCACGGATATCAGCTGGAATACGTTCCAGCGCCATTACTGCGCATGCACCTGCTGCCTCTGCGATTCTTGCCTGTTCTGGAGTTGTTACGTCCATAATCACACCACCCTTGAGCATCTGAGCCAAGTTGCGGTTCAATTCTTGTCTATTTTCTGCCATAATTCTTATATTTTTATTCAATTATGGTTGCAAAGAAAACATTTTTCACTGAAAACAGAAAAAAATGTTCCATTTTCTGCAAACATTGAGTCATTTTGTATAAAGAGAGATTCGCAAATATATAAGAGATATTCCTGAATATATAAAGCAGTACACAGATTGTACTGCTAAGAGAAACCGAGAGGAGTTCACCTTCTGAACTTCTACATTTTTTGTATCTTAGCGAAAATTTCGTAACGAAAAATTTCGATTATGGAATATAGAAGACCCATTCTTCAGGAAATGGATACTCAAGAATATGATTGAGTAAGATTATATACAGAGAAATCGCCAGCGAAGCCTTTCTACAGCATCGCTGGCGATTCTGCAAGAGAGATTTATCTATGTGTCAACAAAAAAACTCGCTCCAAATTGGACATTGATAGAATATCAAGAAGTTTCAACTCTATATTATTTGATTCTTTTTATTCCATCTCAAACGCATTTTAGTTTCCCAATTCCAACTGATTCTTCACAAGATTATAATATGCCCCTCGCTTGGCGGTTAAAGATTCATGGTTGCCAACCTCAACCACCTTTCCCTGGTCAAGGACCACGATTTGGTCGGCATTCTTCACCGTGCTTAGGCGATGAGCAACTATCACAACTGTCTTACCTTGATAGAACTTATCCAGGTTTTCCACAATATTACGCTCATTGTTGGCATCAAGCGAGTTGGTTGCCTCGTCCAGGAAGATATAGTCTGGGTTCTTATAAACAGCTCTCGCTATCAGGATGCGCTGTTTCTGGCCCTGGCTCAGTCCCACGCCATCACGCCCAATCTTGGTGTTGAACTTCAGCGGCAAGACCATCACATAATCCTTGATGCAAGCTATCTCTGCAGCTCTCATCAAACGTTCCTGATCTATCTCTGCATCATCCACTGCTATGTTGCGCCCGATGCTTTCCGAGAAGATGACGCCCTCCTGCATCACAACTCCACACTGTCGGCGCCACCATTTCCTGTTGAGCTGGTTGATATCGGTATCGCCGATGGTGATTTTTCCTTCCAGCACCGGGTAGTACCCCAGCATCAATCTGATGAGCGTGGTCTTTCCACTGCCCGATGCTCCCACTATCGCCGTCACCTTACCTTGAGGAATATGAATATCCACCCCGTCTATCGTCTTTCTGAGGGCATGAGGATCATACTTGAACATGATGTTGCTGATATGGATACCATCCTCAGGATGTTCAAGACCAGTCAGCAAGCCATCCTTTCCGTTCTCATCATCCATCTGGTGAATCTCATTGATTCGTTCCAGACTGATTTTCACATCCTGAACGGAATAGAAGAAGTTCATGAGTTGCTCCACCGGCGAGTTAAGCTGTCCGATGATATATTGCACGGCGAGCATCATACCCAAGGTCATGTGCCCTTGGATTACCGCCGTAGCGGCAACCACCGTCACTACGATATTCTTCACCTCATTGATAAAAATACTTCCTGCCTCCTGGGTCTGCTGTAGTTTTAGAGATTTCTGCTGCACTCTGAAAAGATTCACCTGTGTCTCCTCCCACTCCTTCCGCTTGCGCTGCTCGCAATCCTGCAACTTGATTTCCTGCATAGAAATGATGAACTCGTATGTCCTGTTGTTATTGATGGCCTGCTGCTCGAAGAGTTCATAATCGAGCACCTTTCTTCGACGCAGGAAGAGAGCCATCCATCCTCCATACAGGATGCTGCCCAATAAGAAGATGACAAACACCACCTTATTATATATAAAAAGCACTACCGAGAACACCACGAAGGTAAGCATGGCAAAGGTGATGTTGAGCGTCTGCTGGGTGAGGAAGTTGTTCACACGGCTATGATCGTTCATTCTCTGCATCAAGTCTCCCATCAGTTTGGTGTCGAAGAAAGACATCGGCAGTTTCAGCAGTTTGATGAAGAAGTCGCTCACCAGGGAGATGTTGATCCGCATGGAGATACGGAGCAGGAACCATCGGCGGGCGAAGTCTATCGCAGTTCGGCTGACGGTGAGCATCAACTGACCTAAGAGAATGAGCCAGATGAATCCTATGTCTTGGTTCTTGATACCGACATCCACGATGGATTGGGTAAGGAACGGCAACACCAGCTGCAGGGCACTGCCCGCAAGTAGTCCCAAGACAATCCAGGAGAATGCCTTGCGGTATTTCTTGAAATATCTGAAAAGGAACTTGAAGGAACGCTTCTCCTTCTGTCTATCTTCTCCTTCCATCTGATAGGTAAAGAAGACTGGAGTAGTCTCGAAGAACATGGCGATACCCTTGTCCTCGCCATTAGAGCGAGTGCTTATCCAATGCCGTCTGAATTCTTCAAGATTATAAGTTGTCTTTCCCTTGCCAGGGTCTGCGATATAAAACTTCTTGCCCTTCTTCACCTTATATAATACCACGAAATGGTTTTGGTTCCAATGAAGGATGCAAGGGAGCGGAGTCTCGCTCAGTTCCTCTATTGTTGCCCTTGCCGAAACCGTTTGAAATCCCAATATTTTTGCTGCCTCGTTGATGCCCAACATGGAAACACCTTCCGTTGTGGCAAAGCAAATCTTCGACAGAGAGTCCAACGAGTACTCCCTGCCGAAAAAACCTACATACCATTTGCAGGCAAGTGATGCCGCATTGCATGCTGTCATGCTGTTTTCTCACCTTCATAATTTCTATGGTTTATAGTTGATTGAAAGCATGATTTCACGACCACGTATTGCTGTAACAGATTGCATGGTTACCAAATTGGAGGCCGTGGTATATGCGTAGACTTTCTTATTGAATATATTACTTGCTTTCAATTCCCAATCTATATGCTTGGTTTTATAGCCTAATGTACAATTAGCCAAAAACATATCCTTGTATTTACTTTCCGTTATCTGGTTGTGATAATAATCTCCATCCAAATGAATACGGAAGGCAGACAATGGAACAATGACAGATATTTCATGTAGCCAACTTTCAAATGAAGTTCTTTCACTATAATCAGCCTTCATGTCAGAATAAGCATACTTCAAGCTATATGTCATGGTCATGTCTTTGTAAGGAGACAAGAGCAATGAGCCTGAGGCATTAAGCACATTGTACTTTGAATTTACCAAGTCTCCATCTTGCAACATCTTAGAATCATTGTGGGTAAATAAGCTACGTAGTACTATTTTTCCACCAAGCCAAGACAATCCTTGCTGCAAGTTGAAGTTACATAACCAACTACTGCTTTTTGTAACTTGCGCCTCTGTTCCCCACACAATGTAATCCCCTATAAATTTCTGAGTCATTGTATAAGGGTTTTCCGTAAAGCGTCTTGTCACAGAAGTTACCAGATGCGTACCCTTCAGTGCATTACGATAGAGAATCGTATATCTCAGGGACTTGTTCTTTATCATCTCATATCCCAAGTATCCTTGGTTTAGCGTCAAATAATCTTGCAAGATGAGAGAACCATAAAAACGATTGTAGTCCAAAGGCTCTATATGATAACTTCCATTCAACCCCATAGCAAAACGAGAGGTCACATCCCAACGAACATTCAGCAAAGGCGAGACAGAAAAACAATTCTTACCATCGGATTCACTATATTTATAGTATGTATCTCGAAAGGAACAGAGAAGGTAAACACAAAGCCATGCTTTGAGAACTCAACCTGAGGCTCATATATAATCGCGCATAACTAAAATGACTCTTGTCTGCTAAAACTCCCAGGGAATCTGGCAAACCACTAGCCGTGGCATCCAGATAACGGAGCACACCCTTCATGCCCATTTTCATACTCAGATTAAACAAACCAAGTTTCCAGCCACCCATTCCATAGGTATCAGTTGCGTAATATCTTTGAGCAACATCCTGTCTTATCAAGGAATCTACGTCTAGATATTGTGGACGATTCTGAAATGTATTATAGGAATAAAAAGAAATCAAAGACTTGCCAAAACGTCTTACCACATATAGATTATCCCTAAAATCATATACAGGAAGATAAGCATGCTGAAGATGCGAATGAGTACCCACCTCCTCCAAGCGTTGTGACAACCAGGTTATATTGCCGGATAAAGAATTACGTAAATAACTCTTCTCTGAATTTAATTCATACTTTAGCAATGCATAAAGATCATTATTATTGCTTCTCAACGTTTTGGAATTATCAATTACCCGATTACCGTTATTTCGTGTATAAACAGTATTCCGCTGTCCCCATGCATTGTCTCGTTCATTGTTATAAACTAATTGGAAATTCAACTGAGAATCTTCATTCAGCTTCTTTAGCATATTCATTGTGACAGCATGACTTCTATTAAACAAGCTTCGTTCTTGATTGAGGCTGGAAGCTCGGCGAAGATAACAAGATAAAATCTTGTGGGAGTGTTTGATTACCAGACTCCGCATCAAATAAACTTGTGGACTCACGGCTAATATCTAGACCTATGTTATTTGTTTTATAAGTCAGCATCGTTTGGAATTGCGATTTCAATCTCAAGCCAAATCCTTCAACAGCCCAAAGTCCTTGGTCACCTCTAGCATTGTCAGAATGATTATTCCCATATCCGCCAGCTAATTTCCAAGACGTTACCCAATGACTCTTGGCACTATTCTTCATCTTGATATTGACAGCCGCATCATCCGTATAGGTAAAATCATCCAAGACACGAATAGGCTGATGCTTTCTCATAACTTCGACAGCACCAACCTCATCCTGCGGCAATGTATTTGTTGCCGCTCCATATTTTCCTCCCAGCATGTCAAGCCCTTCGATATAGAACTTGCTGACAGGTTTTCCCTCGTAAGAAATCTTACCGGAACTCTTGTCCACATCAAAGCCAGGCATTTTGGCGATAACATCACCGATAGAGCGATCATTACTGTTTGCAAAGGCACCTACCACATAACTGACGGTATCGCCACGTTCATGCACCTTATCCGATTTCACAGAAACCTCCTTAAGTTCGATAGCTCCACTACCCATTTTTACGGTTAAAGGCTTCATGTCACCTGTCACTGCAATATGCACTTCTTGAAAACCAAGCATAGTGAAGGTTAAGGAATCTCCTCTTTCTGCATTGATAGAGAAAGATCCATTATTACTACTAGTAGCATAGCCACGCATTTTGTGTTGGGTATTAAGACATTTGATGATAACGGAAGCCAAAGGCTTATTCTCATCATCAACAACATGTCCTGTTACTGCAACTTGAGCGGAAATTTGTAAGCTCAACAGAACACATATTATCAAAAAGAGTATCTTCTTCATTCCAATTCCATTTGTGGTATCATCATAGCTCCTTTGGGATACGATAAAGGATTTGTTTTAATCTTAAGAAACTTTTTCCTATTAATTATCGTAAACTTTTTCTTATAATAGTTATAGAATTTTACAGGAGTTAATCCCTTTGTAAAAATACCATTTGCTTCTATTTCTAGAAAACCTAGCATTACTGCTCGCAAAACAAGGCCTGGCAAACCCGCAATTTTCCAAGGTCCTAAACATAAAGGAATATCTGCTGCAAACCAAACGACCCAATGTCTCCCACGGAAATCCGTCTCTGCTTTCTGGCACTTATAACCTAATATCATCCTTGTAGAATCCTGATCTATGGTCCAGTTCATGCACACACTATCCTTGAATTCATAATGTTCACCCATGCAACGACCATACACCGTATATACTCCATTGGTATTATTCCTGTAAATAAATTCTCCTCGAAAAGGAGTATATGTTTGCTCTATTTCATCATCATGTCTCTCTTTACTAAGTAATTCAAAGCCACCAGGTACGAATTCCAAAGAGTCTTCTCTAACTCTTTCATAACAAAAGAATTGACTAGTTGTACTTCCACATCTTAAGGCACACAGATTGCTTGTTTTTCCCAATGTCTTGTTATGATAATCTCCAAGATATGAAACCACATATTTAACTTCCATACGAGAAGGCTCAATCTCATAAGTACCTTGTGCTTTCGAGATAGAACTTATAAATGCGAAA
>ENA-OQHV01000019-OQHV01000019.1-human-gut-metagenome-genome-assembly--contig:-NODE-19-length-30503-cov-1.609494_pt1 | contig 30503 bp, 38 predicted proteins | sample MGYA00242641_ERZ504732 | MGnify/ENA primary metagenome ERZ504732 (study PRJEB26092, sample SAMD00036222) | human gut metagenome | host: Homo sapiens | study: EMG produced TPA metagenomics assembly of...
ACTGCTTTGTGATGTAACCCTCTGTCAACTCGAGGTAACGTGTACCCTTAGCTACAGTACCATAGAGAGTACCAGTCTGTGAACGAAGACCCTTACCCAAGTCCTCAAGACCTGCACCGATAACGAGACCGCCCTCAGAGAAAGCGCTTTGGCTTCGACCGTAAACAATCTGGAGGAAGAGCTCGCGCATAGCTGTATTGATAGCATCGCATACGAGGTCAGTGTTCAAAGCCTCAAGAATAGTCTTGCCTGGGAGAATCTCAGAAGCCATAGCAGCTGAGTGAGTCATACCAGTACAACCGATAGTCTCAACAAGAGCCTCCTGAATAACGCCTTCCTTGATGTTCAAAGAGAGCTTGCAAGCACCCTGCTGAGGAGCACACCAACCCACACCGTGAGTATAACCAGAGATGTCTTTGATCTCTTTTGCCTGAATCCATTTTCCCTCTTCAGGAATTGGAGCTGGTCCGTGGTTAGGACCCTTAGCGACAACGCACATGTTGTCTACTTCTTTAGAATAGATCATATTCGCTAAATTTTATATTAATGAATATTATAAGTATAAAGTTCTGTACTTAATTCATATTGTTTTGCTGAAACATCGGTGCCATCACCTCAATTCCGAGCACAAAAGTACAAAAAAAATCCGGAAAATACCTAAAAATGGGTATTCTTTTTAACTCTTTAACCTAATATTTAGATTTTTTCTTGGGTTTATGCACAATTTCATGTATCTTTGCAAACTGAAAATTGCAATTTTGTAGATTATGATCGAAGTAAAGATAAACGATGCCAAGCTTCAGTATGCTGCCGAGGCGGGCATGGATGAATTTGTAAAGGCTTTCGTGGACGCTATCCGCGAAGCGATTGGTGGGGAACTGACAGCCGAAACCATGGCGCAGCTCAACAGCGACCAGATTACTCTTCTGGCTTGGGATATCCTGCATGAGGAGATGATGGATGGCGGAATGGTTCAGCTCATACATAATGGTTACGGTGCTTTCCTCTGGAAGAACCCTACCGACAAGGCGTTTAAAAACTGGGGATTGACAGAACTCGCCAAACTCATCAAGAAGAGTCATTTCCTGTATAAAAACAAACCATGAGGAGATTGAGCGTGATCTGACCGATGAGGAGTTTATGGCGCTCTACGAAAAATTTCCTGAGTTTGATGATTTTGACGATGAGTTCGTTGAGAACGAAGAAGAGTGGACCAGCAAGGTTGCCTTCTACATCGATGATCATATTGACAATTTCTGCGAAATTGTCAAAAGTTAATAGTTGGTAGTTAATAGCGGCTTCGCCGTATAGCAGGCTTGCCCTATAAACTATAAACTTTAAGCTATAAACTTATAATACATTATTATATATATATGAACAAGCAAGAACAGGAACTCCGTAAGAAGAGTCCGATACAGATACGCAACAAGAAGGCTTCGTTCGAGTACTTCTTCGTTGATACTTATACCGCAGGCATTGTGCTTACGGGAACAGAGATTAAGTCAATCCGTGGCGGAAAGGCTTCGCTGGTAGATTGTTATTGCGATTTCTATCAGGGCGAACTTTGGGTCAAGGGAATGAACATCTCTCCTTATTTCTATGGCTCTTTCAGCAATCATGAGGCTCGCCGCGACCGCAAGCTTCTTCTCACCAAGCGCGAATTGCGCCGTCTTGAAGAGGACAGCAAGCAGCCTGGTTTCACCATTGTTCCAACCCTCATCTTTATCGATAATCACGGTAGAGCCAAGGTGGATATTGCCCTCTGTAAGGGAAAGAAGGAGTATGACAAGCGCCAGACTCTGAAAGAAAAGGAAGACAGAAGAGAGATGGATAGAGCAATCAAGCACTTTTAGACAATGATGAATTTAAGAGAGATTGTGAAGGAGAAAATTCTGATTCTCGATGGTGCCATGGGTACTGAGATTCAGAAGTATAATCTTACAGAAGAAGACTTCAGAGGAGAGCGGTTCCGTGATTTGCCGGGTATGATGAAAGGCAACAACGACATGCTCAACATTACTCGTCCTGATGTGATATCTGATATTTACCGACGCTACCTGGAGGCTGGCGCCGATATTATTACCGCGAATACTTTTTCGTGCCAGCGCATTTCGCAGGCTGATTATCACCTGGAGAACTGCGCCCGCGAAATGGCATTCGAGGGTGCCCGACTGGCACGTATCGAATGCGATAAGTTTTCTACGCCTGATAAACCACGCTTCGTTGCTGGAGATGTGGGACCAACCAACAAGACTTGCTCCATGAGTCCGGACGTCAGCAATCCTGCCGCCCGCGAGATTACCTACGATGAACTTTTCACCGATGTATGCGAACAGGTGGACGGACTTATCGAAGGCGGTGCTGACGTGATTCTCATCGAAACCATCTTCGATACACTCAACTGCAAGGCGATGATAGATGCAGCGCTCACTATGATGAAGAAACATGGAGTAGAGTTGCCTGTCATGATCAGTCTTACGGTAAGTGATCTGGCGGGCAGAACGCTCAGCGGTCAGACTGTAGATGCTTTCCTTGCTTCGCTTTCTCCTTATCCTATCTTCTCTGTCGGCATGAACTGCGCCTTTGGTGCTCCTCAGATGAAACCTTTCATCGAACACATGGCGCAGGTTGCACCTTATTATATTAGTGCGCATCCTAATGCCGGTTTGCCTAACGAGATGGGCGAATATGATGAAACAGCCGAATCGATGGCTCCGCAAATAGCCGAATTCATCGATGAGGGCATCGTGAACATCATAGGCGGATGCTGCGGTACTAGTCCTGAATTCATCGCACATTACGCCCGTATCGCTGAGGGTAAGAAGCCGCATCAAGTGGTGGAGAAACCTAAGTATATGTGGCTCTCGGGATTAGACCTTCTGCAGGTCGATGATTCCGTACATTTGCCGGTTGACGCCAGTCGGTTTGTCAACGTGGGCGAACGCTGTAACGTAGCTGGTAGCAGGAAGTTTCTGCGTTTGATTAACGAAAAGAATTATGAAGAAACCATCGGTATTGCCAGAAAGCAAGTGGCTGATGGAGCAGCTGTCGTTGACGTGAATATGGACGATGGTTTGCTTGATGCGAAAGCCGAGATGGTTAACTTCCTGAATATGATTGCTGCCGAACCGGACATTGCGAAGGTTCCGGTGATGATCGACTCTTCCAAATGGGACGTCATCGTGGCTGGCTTGAAGTGCTGCCAGGGCAAGTGTATTGTCAATTCCATCAGTTTGAAGGAGGGCGAGGAAGTATTCCTTTCTCATGCCCGCGATGTGTTGCGCTATGGTGCAGCCGTTGTTGTGATGTGTTTTGATGAGGTTGGTCAGGCTACCACTTTCGAGCGCCGCATCGAGATAGCAGAACGTGCTTATCATCTTCTGGTAGACAAGTTGGGCATGAATCCGCTCGATATCATCTTCGACCCGAACGTACTTGCCATAGCTACCGGTATGGAGGAGCATGATAATTATGCCGTTGAGTTCATCCGTGCAACGGAGTGGATTCATCAGAATCTGCCTGGCGCACATGTCAGCGGAGGTGTCAGCAATCTCTCTTTCTCATTCCGTGGCAATACTTACATCCGTGAGGCTATCCATTGTGTTTTCCTGCATCATGCCCAGCAGGTAGGTATGGATTTTGGTATTGTAAATGCCAAAGCCAGAATGGATTACAATAAAATTCCTGAAGAACAGCTTCAGCTCATCGAGGATGTGGTGCTGAATAGGAGAAAAGGTGCAGCTGATGAACTTATCGAGCTTGCGGCAGAGATAAAAGCTCAGGCTGATGCTGCCAAGGCTGCAGCTAAGGCAGGCGGTGTTGCTCCCAAGAAACCGGCTGCTCCTGAATGGCGAAAGGAGAGTGTGGAAGAACGTCTGAAGTATGCGCTGCGCAAGGGAATCACCGATTTCCTGCAGCAGGATATTGACGAAGCACTTGCCAAATATCCTCATGCAGTAAACGTAATTGAGGGTCCTCTGATGGACGGCATGAACCTGGTAGGCGAACTTTTTGGAAAAGGCGAAATGTTCTTGCCGCAGGTTGTCAAGACGGCTCGCACGATGAAATCGGCAGTTTCTATCCTTCAGCCTCATATCGAGGCAGAAAAACAGGGTGGAGCAACAACTGCCGGCAAGATTCTGATGGCAACTGTGAAGGGCGATGTTCATGATATCGGAAAGAACATCGTCTGCGTGGTTATGTCATGTAACAATTACGAAATCATCGACTTAGGTGTGATGGTTCCAGCCGAACAGATTGTACAGAAAGCTATCGATGAAAAAGTAGATGCAATCGGTTTGAGCGGACTTATCACCCCTTCGCTTGATGAAATGGTTCATGTGGCCCGGGAAATGCAGAAAGCTGGTTTGCGCATTCCTATCATGGTAGGTGGGGCAACGACGAGCGAACTGCATGTGGCTCTGAAGATTGCGCCTGAATATGACGGACCGGTTATCTGGGTGAAGGACGCATCGCTCAATGCCGGAATATGTGCCCGCTTCCTCAACGAGGCTGAATGCCCTAAGTTTGAGGCGGAACTGAGGGAACGCTACGAGAAACTTCGCCAGAACTATCACGAAGAGCAGGCTAAGATAGCCTCGCTCTCAGAGGCAAGAAAGAACAAACTCGAGCTGTTCTGACAAGATAAAGAATACAACGTTTTTAGGATAATTATATGATTAAAACTGTGATTTTTGATATGGGTGGTGTCATCATCACCCTCGACGAGAATGAGGCAGGCAAACGTTTCATTGAGTTGGGTATGAAGGAGTTTGCGGAGAAGATGGACCCTTATAAACAGGTTGGCTTAAACGGCCAGCTGGAAGAGGGCAAGATTTCCGAGGAGGAATACCGTCGGGAAGTGTGCAAGAAGATTGGCCGCGAGGTAACCTCGAGGAACTGCAGCATTGCTGGCTGGGCTACATGAAGGAAATTCCAGAACGCAATCTGGTTACTCTCCGCAATCTTAAGAAGCAGGGCTACCGTGTAATCTTGCTCAGCAATACCAACCTTATGTATCAGCCTGGGTAGACAGCGAGGCATTCTCTGCCGACGGTCATCCTATCGGCGATTATTTCGATGCGATGTATCGTTCTTATGAAGTAAAGTATATGAAGCCGGATGAGAATTTCTTCCGTTATGTCCTTTCTCAGGAGCAGATTATGCCGGAGGAGTGCCTGTTTATTGATGATGGTCCCCGTAACTGCTGTGCAGCCTCTGAACTGGGACTGTTTACTTATTGCCCACAGAATGGCGAAGACTGGTGCGATAAGATTTACGAGCATTTGAAGTAATTATTTGTGGTGATTATTTGCACTAAAATGCAAATAATTGCCATTTTATTTTGTGCTCTGCAATAAAAAATGTACTTTTGCAGTCGCAAATATTAAATACATAATACAATGATTAAGAAGAAAAGATGGCATTGCTTGCCAGGTCAGCCTCTTACAGAGCTCGACAAGCAGGTAATGTTTTGGGAAAACAAGGGTAAACTTGTTCCTACCCGTGACTTGATAAAACTCCAGAACAGATAGAAGGCATCCGCAAAAGTGGTGTCGTAAACACCGGTTGTCTTGATGCGGTAGCGAGATAATCCGTCCGGGAATCAACACCCAGGAGATTGATGATCTCTGCATGCAGTATTGTAAGGATCATAATGCCATTCCTGCGTGTCTCAATTACGAGGCTATCCTAAGAGCGTTTGTACTTCTATCAACGAAGTGGTTTGTCATGGTATTCCTAAGGAAGAGGATGTGCTCGAAGAGGGTGATATCATCAATGTGGACATGACAACCATCGTAGATGGCTATTACGCTGACGCCAGCCGTATGTTCATCGTTGGCGGCAAGACTACTCCTGAAAAGGAGCAGCTGGTTCGCGTAGCCAAGGAATGCCTGGAAATCGGTATGGAGGTTGCCAAGCCATACTCGTTCGTAGGTGATATCGGTCATGCTATCGAGAAGCATTGCAAGAAGTATGGTTATGGTGTGGTTCGCGATCTTTGCGGTCATGGCGTAGGTTGCCAGTTCCATGAAGAGCCTGAGGTCCTTCACTATGGTCATAGAGGCACAGGCATGCTGCTCGTTCCGGGCATGGTGTTCACCATCGAGCCAATGATCAACATGGGCACCTGGCAGGTATTCCTCGATGCCGACGATCCGTACGGTTGGGAAGTAATCACCGGTGATGAGAAGCCATCTGCGCAGTGGGAGCACACGCTTGTGATGACAGAGACAGGTGTGGAGATTCTTACACACTAGTGTTAGTTAATAGTTGATAGTTTATAGTTAATAGGGCATTCTTGCTTGAGTCTCATGGATAAGGTGTTTTATGCTATAAACTGTAAATTATAAATTATAAACTTTGATATAATGAAGGATATATATATATTAGGTATAGAGAGCAGCTGCGACGATACCTCTGCTGCAGTGCTCAAGAATGGTGTGCTGCTGAGCAATGTTACCGCCTCTCAGGAGGTTCACAAGGCTTACGGCGGTGTTGTTCCGGAGTTGGCTTCCCGTGCCCACCAGCAGAATGTGGTTCCTGTCGTTGACCAGGCCATCGCGCGTGCCGGCATCAAGAAGGAAGATCTTTCTGCCGTAGCCTTCACCCGTGGTCCGGTCTGATGGGTTCGCTCCTTGTGGGTGTAAGTTTTGCCAAGGGATTCGCCCGTTCGCTCAATATTCCGATGATTGATGTAAACCATCTGCAGGGTCATGTTATGGCTCATTTCATCAAGGAAAGCGATGATGACCAGAGTGCACCTCCATTCCCGTTCATCTGTCTTCTCGTGAGCGGTGGAAATTCGCAGATTGTAAAGGTGAATGCCTACAACGATATGGAAGTGCTGGGACAGACGATCGATGATGCGGCTGGCGAGGCTATTGACAAGTGTGCCAAGGTACTGGAGTGGGGCTATCCTGGTGGTCCTGTCGTAGATAAGTATGCACGCCAGGGCAATCCGAAGGCATTCAGTTTCTCTGAGCCTCATATTCCGGGATTGAACTACAGTTTCTCCGGTTTCAAGACCAGTTTCCTCTACAGCCTGCGCAAATGGGTGGCTGCTGATCCTGATTTTGTAGAGAAGAACAAGTACGATCTGGCTGCCAGCATAGAGTTTACCATCGTTGATATTCTGATGAAGAAGCTCCGCATGGCTGTCAAGCAGACCGGCATCAAGCATGTGGCTGTAGCTGGAGGTGTGAGTGCCAATAATGGTTTGCGCAACGCTTTCCACGATCATGCCAAGCGCTTCGGCTGGACTATCTACATCCCTAAGTTCAGCTATACTACCGATAATGCGGCGATGATAGGCTGCGTGGGAACCTTCAAGTATCGTGATGGTGAGTTTGCAACCATCGACTTGCCAGCCTATAGTAAAGTAACATTTAAGTAATTAACAAAACAAGATGGAATTTGAAACAAAGATATTGAGCAAGGGCATCCAGGAGATGCTCTACAATAGTGACAAGACAGTAGGCACAGCAGAGAGCTGCACAGGCGGTCGTATCGCCGAGGCGCTGATTTCTGTGCCAGGTGCCAGCAATTACTTCAAGGGTGGTGTAATAAGCTACACCAACGAGGTAAAGGAGAATCTTTTGGGCGTGAGCCATGAGGTTCTGGAGGAGCAGACTGCCGTTTGCGAAGAAGTGGCTAGGGAGATGGTGCTCGGCACAATCAAGACCCTGAATGTAGACTTCGCCATTTCAGCAACGGGTGTGGCTGGTCCAACGGGTGGAACTCCAGCCATTCCTGTGGGCACAATCTATGTAGGTTATGGCGATAAGAACGATGTTCGCGTGGTAAAACTCACCGAAGATTTCGGACGCGACATCAACCTTGCAATTGCCACAAATACAGCGCTTAAAGGCATGCTCGAATTCTTGAAAGAACATGCTGAAGAACTTAAAAAAGAGGCTTAAATTGCTAATTTAAGGCTATCAATATTAATAATCCTTAAAAGACGGCGTTCTTTTAGGGATTATTTTGTTATTACCAAATTATTTTGTAATTTTGCACTCTGTTTGGAATAGGTATCAATTAACGAATTACAAAATTAAAGATAGAAATGTCTAAGATTTGTCAAATTACAGGTAAGAAGGCACAGTTAGGTTGCAATGTGTCTCACTCAAAGCACCGTACAAAGAGAAGCTTTGATGTTAACCTCTTCAGCAAGAAATTCTACTATGTAGAAGAGGGTTGCTGGATCAGCCTCAAGATCAGTGCTGCTGGTCTTCGTCTTATTAATAAGGTAGGTCTCGATGCTGCTTTGAATCAGGCAGTAAAGAAGGGCTACGTAGATTGGAAGGACATTAAAGTTATAGGAGAATAAATATCATGGCAAAGAAAGCAAAAGGTAATAGAGTACAGGTTATCCTCGAGTGCACTGAACACAAGAACAGTGGTATGCCAGGTACAAGCCGTTACGTGACTACAAAGAATCGTAAGAACACTCCTGAGCGTCTTGAGTTGATGAAGTACAACCCAATCCTTAAGAAGATGACTCTTCACAAGGAGATTAAGTAGCTTAGCTTACAAGTTTAATAATTTTATCAATTTAAATAGACTATGGCAAAGAAAGCGGTCGCTACCCTCCACGAAGGTAACATGGATGGTCGCGCATATACAAAGGTTATCAAGATGGTTAAGAGCCCTAAGACTGGTGCATACGTTTTCGATGAGAAGATGGTACCAAACGAGGCTGTTAAGGATTTCTTCAAGGATTAATTTCCTTGCAGATGATGCATCGTTGAATTTAGATTACATCAAAATTCAAATATAAAGATAAAGGTCGCTACCCAATTAGGGGAGCGACCTTTTTTTCTTCTCTTTCTTTTCTAAGGTCAAGAAAACAGCTTTTGCCCTTTTACAATACTACTTGAAGCTTCTTTCATCGTCTCTTACGAATCTTCTTAGCGTTTGTTTGCTTCCTCTAATCATCGTTTGACACCTCTCACGGCCTGGCTCTCTAACGGATTCTCCGGCCAGAGATGCTTAGGGTATCGGCGCTTCAGTTCTTTGCGGACTTCGAAGTAAGTGCCTTGCCAAAAAACTTGCGAGATCCTGAGTAAGCTGAACGGGCTTGAAACCGGGAGATAACAACTCAAGCAGAAGGGGCTGTCTGCCAGCATCGACAGTGGGAGTTGATGTCATTCCGAAACACTCCTGAAGCCGCACACTCAGAACCGGGGCTTCGGCCCCCAAGCGATAATCGATGCGGATGTTGCTGCCCGATGGCACACGGATGTGGGTGGGAGCAAGGCGGTCTATCTCCTGCTGAAGATCATAAGGAAGAATGTTCCATAAGATTTCGCACAGGTTGAGTTTCTTCAGCTCTGTAACAGAAGTCTTCATCTTACCACCTTCTTCGAGATAGAATGGGAGCCACGCTCGGGCTGTTGTCAGGAGATGCTCTGTTGACAGGTCGGGAATCTCCAACTCCGGATGCCATTCAGCTACTTGCGCCACGCGCTGTTGCAGACGATGAACGGATTCGTTCCAATCGAACATGCTGAGTCCGTCTTTTCTGGCAGCTTCGCAGATAATGTCTGAAACAGTCTCTCGGTTGGCATTCTGTATCGGCTTGCTGTCTATGATGAGCGCTCCTATCCGTGTTTCCTGTTGCATCTTTACTGCCAGCGCTTTGCTGTCCCAGGAAATATTCTCGCAGGTTTGTGCCGGCAAGTTCTTCCAGTTGACGGGGGCTGAGAGAAATACTCTTCCTTTACGTCTCTGTGCGGGATTGGATGATGAGGTTGAAGCGAGGTTGAGTGATGCGATGGCAAGCCATTCGTTTGCTGCCATGCTGTCGCACGGGTCGATGAAAATCGTGTTGCCATTCGACATCTTGAAGTTGCCCGTATGGTCGGTGGCATGGGCGATGCGCTCAGGGTAGGCTAGGGCGATGAGATGGCCTACTTCCTCAGCATCAATTGGCTCGTTGTCTTCCCTGATACGCAGCATCTTCCTGTATTCCTGGGCAATCTGAGCGATACGGTTCCAACGCCCCAGATTCTTCTTGCAGCGTGCGGAACGGAGGATAGAAAGGCGGAGCGTCATGTCTGAATCTTCATTTTCGCCCATCGGGTCTTTCTCTTCCAGCAGAGCAGCAATGTCGCAGGCCAGGGCTTGGCTCGCCGGAGAATCGCTGCTGATCATCATCTTGGCAATGCGCGGATGACAAGGAAGTTGAGCCATTCTGCTGCCTTCTGCGGTGATGCTGCCACTGAGAGCGTGAGCATCATGATCAGGAGTGAGGGCGTTGAGCGACATAAGAAGTTGCTGTGCCAATACGAGGTTGCCCTTGGGAGGAAGGGTGAGCCAAGGCAGCAGTTCCGGTTTGTTTTCCCCGAAAGCTGCAATGTCGAGAACCAGCGAAGAGAGATCTGCATCCAGTATTTCGGGCAGCCGTTGTTCTGGCATCAGATGTTCCGAGATCTGTGTCCAAAGCCGGTAACATACGCCTGATGTGATTCTGCCCGCACGCCCCCTTCGTTGCGTAGCCATGTCCTGACTGATACGAACGGTTTCGAGATGGCTCAAGCCTGTACGGGCATCATAAACCAGTTTTCGGCAGAGTCCGGAATCCACAACGATTCTTACTCCTTCGATGGTGAGAGAAGTTTCGGCGATAGGAGTGGCCAGTACGATTTTCCGTTCACCCGGTTTGGAAGGAGCGATTGCGAGCCGCTGCTTTTCTGGCGAGAGGTTACCGTATAGCGGGTAAAGAGTGGCTGAGGGCAGGACAGAGCGAAGCAGTTCTTCGCATTTCATGATTTCTCCTTGTCCCGGCAGAAAGGCAAGAATGTCGCCTTCCTGGTTTCTGAAAGCCTGACAGATAGTGGCTGCCATTTCCTGCGCTACCTGATATCTGTCGATGTCGTGGTCTGCATAAATGGTTTCTATCGGAAACATTCTGCCTTTACTCTCGATAAGCGGAGCCTGAAGTGCCTGACAGATGATAGAAACATCGATTGTTGCTGACATGATAATGAGCTTCAGGTCGGGGCGGATGATTTCCTGTGTTTGCCGGGCCAGCGCTAACGCCAGATCGGAATTGATGCTGCGCTCATGAAACTCATCAAAGATGAGGCACGAAACGCCTTCGAGTGTAGCATCATTGACCAGCATTCGGGTGAGAATGCCCTCGGTAAGGACTTCGATGCGTGTTTCATCCGAAACCTTGCTTTCGAATCTTACCCGATAGCCGATGGTTTTGCCCACGGGCTCTCCCAGAATCTGCGCCATCCGTTCGGCAATCTGGCGAGCAGCCAGGCGGCGCGGTTCGAGCATCAGAATCTTACCCTGACTTTTAAGATGATCATGGATGAAGCCTTCCAATGCCTGATCACTCATGCCCCGCAGAATGGTGAGCGGGAGGAGGGTTGATTTACCGGCTCCAGGAGGAGCTGTAATAACAAGGTTAGCCGACTCCATCAATGCTTCATTGACAGAGTCGGCTATCTGGTAAGCTGGCAGATGACCAGCCTGCTGTTCTATTCTATTTAAGTTCATTTCTTCTTATTTCACAAACTTCAGATTTCTTTTATTTCACAAATTTCAGAATCTCTTTACTCTTTCTGCCCTTTTTGGCAGGAATCGGCATGAAGCCTTCTGTGAGTCCTGTTTTATCTGTCATGGTCTGGAAAACGGAGGCGGCATAGGAAGAGAGTTTCTTCTCTGCCAGTTCTTGCTTGATAGCATCCTCATCATAATCATCAGCATAGAGGAGAGTGTGTAAATCGTCAAGATATTTTTGCGGAATATTCTGATGCGGCATGCGGCTTTTTATCTGCATAATCTGTGCGATGATTGCCTGTTTGGTTTGGGCAGCGATGGCTTCTGCCTTTTGCTGCTCGAAGACTGCCAGCGTCTCCTCATCCGTCTCCTGCCAGTTTTGCATCATGGCTTCAGTGTTGGTAAGATGACTGTAGCCTGCATAGCGAATCAGGGCGATGCGCTTGTTCCAACCTTTCTTTTCCAGATAGTTTTTCTCCATAGGGGTAGTAGCTACTATGAGGTTGGCTTTGGCGTACATGGCTTTCTGATACATAGACTGTTGCAGTGAACGCTTCAAGTAAGGGTTCTTGCAGTTTCTCTCAGAAATATCGCCTAGTGGGCAAACGATGTAGGGAATGTCCATCTGCTTTGCTTTCTTGGCTATCTGGGCTCCCTGCCATGTCCATGCTCCTATAACCAACACAATGTCGGCATCAACCAGACTGTTGGTGATGTCGAGCTGTTTATTCAAGGCTTCGATGTATGGAAGATACATCTTCAGCAACTTCTTATGGTTGGAAATGAACAAATATACTTTCATCGTTCTGTCGGTTATTTTTAACTGTTATTCTGATAGACTGTTACTTCCTTTTTACCCTGTTTAGAGTTTATGAGAAGTGAAATCGTTTTTGTCAGCCCGCCAATAGCGCAATTTGGTAGCCAGATTTCTCCAGATAATTCCATATTCGAAGAATGGCAGTTTGAACATCGCTATTCCGTCATCAAAGTGTTTGATGGCCTTGTTGGCTATCAGCATTCTCACGATGAACAGCAGGAGGAAACTGAAACCTGCGCATCCTGTAAGAATCCAATTCTTCATGAGGATAGAGTAGGCTGCAACGGCCAGTGTTGCTATCAGGCTGAGATGTGGCATGAGATGGTCAAAGAACATGAGGGTTCGCATGGAACCGGCTCTTTCCAAACTCTTGCGTGAAGCCTGCAGATAGAGGTGGGCATTGTGCCAGCCCTTGTTCGATGGTGCTTCGCGGATGAGCCATGCATCGCAATCCAGTTCTGTAGCAGTATCGCCACAATGGGCATACTTGTTGACGAGAAAATCGTATTCGCCGCGAACATATTCCAGGTTGCCCTGATAGCCCTGTTCCTTCATGAAGTCGCTCTTGCGGAACGCTACGTTTGGCATGTGGCTGCGATAACCATAGGTCTGCTGGGCACGGCGCAAAACATAGTAAGCCTTGCGGATGCTGTCGAAACGGCGTACGCTCTTGGTTTCCTCATCAAGGGCTACATATCCCAATACCAGATGGTTTGGGTCCTGACATTGACGGACCATGGTTTGCAGCCACTTGTCGTTGCTTGGGCGGCAATTAGGTTCTGTCAGAATAATCCATTCATGTTTGGCTGCCTTCACACCCAGTGTAATCTGCAATTTCTTGCGGCTCATGTAGCGTGAACTCTCAGGAATGTAAGTATAATACAGATGAGGGTTCTCGGCTGCTGTTCGCTTCAGAAAATCCTGCGTCTCGCCATCTGTACTCTGGCAGACTACGATTACCTGATAGTCGGCAGCGTACTGCTGACGCAGGAACATAGGGAGATTCCTCTCCAATTCAGCAAGATTATCGTGTGCGGTAATGAGTATACTGACAGGAGGTTGATTCTCTGCCGTTTCTGTTTTTTGAAAGCGCAACGAGCGCAGAAATGGATTTATCAGCGATCCGAGAACCGCCAATAAAACCACCACTGCGCCTGCTATTATAGTAGTTGTACTAATGATCATCATTTTCTTTTTCTCGTAATATAGAAAGCTAGAGAAAGGAGAATCCTATAAACTCTTAACTTTTAACTTTCAACTATATTAAAAGTCTTCTGTAATATACCCCTTTGGCAACTGGCGACAGTTATACTGGCTCGCCATAATCTCACCATAGGCTCCGGCTGAGCGGAGGGCGATGAGGTCGCCGCGATGGGCTTTGTTGATGTCGACAGCCTTGCCGAAGACATCGCTTGATTCGCAGATAGGACCTACTACGTCGTAAGTTTCTACAGGTTCATCGCTTGAGATGTTTTCAATCTTATGGTAAGCCTGATAGAGAGCTGGACGGATAAGGTCGGTCATTCCTGCATCCACAATGGCAAACTGCTTGGCTGTGCCCTGCTTGATGTAGAGTGTCTTGGTGATGAGAGAACCCATCTGACCCACTACAGCGCGACCCAACTCGAAGTGAAGCTTCTGACCATCGCGCAACTTCAGTTTCTTTGCGTATGTATCGAAATAATCCTTGAAATTAGGGATTGGCTGTCGGTTTGGATGATTATAGTCAATGCCCAATCCGCCTCCCACATTGATGTTCTTCACAACGATGTGATGTGCTTCAAGCTGGTTCTGAAGTTCGTTGATACGGTTGCAGAGTGCCTCGAAATCCCCCATGTCGAGGATCTGGCTTCCGATGTGGAAGTGCAGTCCGAGGAACTGGATGTTCTTCATCTTGGCAGCCTCTTCGATTACGGCTTCCATGTCGCGCATGGCAATTCCGAACTTGTTTTCTGCCAGACCTGTTGTGATGTTTGCATGCGTATGGGCGCCGACATCCGGATTGATGCGGAAACAAACCTGCGCAATCTTATTCTGTTTTTCAGCCAGTTCATTGATGATTTCCAACTCCGGAATACTCTCTACATTGAAGCAGAAGATGCCTTTCTCCAATCCGAGGTTGATTTCCCGATCGCTTTTGCCTACACCAGCGTAAACAATCTTGCTGGCTGGAAATCCGGCTTTGATGGCTGCCTGAATTTCTCCTCCGCTCACACAGTCGGCTCCTAAACCAGCCTGACAGATGATATTGAGCACCTTAGGGTTAGCATTTGCCTTTACGGCATAGTGCACTTCAAATCCCTCGTGCTTGTCAGCCTCTTCATTGATGGTTTTCAATGTCTGGCGCAACACATTGGTGTCGTAATAGTAGAACGGAGTCTGTATCTCCTGAAACTTATCTATCGGAAATGTACCTTTCATTTCACTTAATCTTAAATTAATACCTTATTATAGTTAAATCAGAATATCCAATTTATAGTAAATCAGAATATCCAACGAAGAGTGGATAGGAAGCATTACATACGAATTCTTCACTTTTCACTCTTCGTTTTCATTTGCATTACTTCTTCTCGAACAATACGTTGCTCAAGTTCTGTAATGCCTGCTTCTTATCTTTCTCTCTGATGAGGAATGAGATGTTGTAGTTAGAACCACCATAAGAAATCATGCGTACAGGAATGTTCTTCATCGCATCGGTAGCGATGGTCTCGAAGCCAACGTTGCTCCAGTCCAAATCACCTACAACGCAGATGATGCACATATCAGAATCTACAGTTACTGTACCATATTTCTTCAGCTCGTTTACGATGTCGTTAAGATGAGAATCATTATCAATACTCATGCTGACACCCACCTCTGAAGTAGCAATCATATCAATTGGAGTCTGATAGCTCTCGAAGATTTCGAATACCTTGCGTAGGAAACCTGTAGCGAGCAACATGCGGCTACTCTTGATTTTGATGGCTGTGATGTTGTCCTTGGCAGCAACAGCCTTGATCTTGCCGCGTACGATGACATTGTCGATGATTGTACCGTCGGCCTTAGGATCCATGGTGTTCTTCAAGCGTACAGGGATGCCTGCATACTTAGCTGGCTGAACACAGGTAGGGTGGAGAATCTTGGCACCGAAGTAAGCCAACTCTGCAGCCTCCTCGAAGTTCAACTGGCGTACTGCCTCAGTGTGCTCTACGACACGAGGGTCGTTGTTGTGCATTCCGTCGATATCGGTCCAGATCTGAATTTCGTCAGCTGGGAGAGCTGCACCGATAAGAGATGCGGTGTAGTCGCTACCGCCACGCTGCAGATTGTCAACCTCGCCGTATGCGTTGCGGCAGATGAATCCCTGAGTGATGTAAATCTGATAGCCCTGGTTCTGCTCCATGATAGCAGCCAACTTCTCCTTGATGTACTGAGGATCCGGTTCTGCGTTCTTGTCAGTGCGCATAAAGTCTAATGCACTGAGCAATACAGCCTTTACACCCTGTTCCTTCAAGTAGTTTACAACCATGTTGGTGCTCATCATCTCGCCCTGAGCCACGATGCTCTTCTCCTCGAAAGAAGTGAAGAGGTCTTTGGTGAATGAGCGGAGATAGTTGAATTCGCCCTGCAAGAACTCACGAGTCGTATTTTTTCATCTCCTCGGTAGAGTAGAGTTCTTCTACATGCTGCATGTATTTCTTCTCCAAGTTGTTGATTACCTCGTTGGCGCCCTCTGGATTCTTCTTGTAAAGATAGTCAGAGATCTCAACGAGAGAGTTTGTTGTACCGCTCATCGCAGACAATACGATGAAAGTTGGTTCACCTGATTCTGTAACCAAAGAGGCTACTCCCTTCATGCGCTCTGGTGAGCCTACAGAAGTACCTCCGAATTTCATTACCTTCATAGTCGTAATTTTATTTAATTATTTCACTTAATTATCTTCTCCATCCTCTGTGAGGTCGATGTGGTTGTACTCGTTGGTTACGTCGTAGAGCACACCTTCCTTACAGCGGTAAACGATGCCTGGGAATTTGTCGAGCATCGGGATGTTATGGGTTGTCATCACAACAGCTGTGCCTTGTTTGGTGATGTCTTTCAGCAGACTCACGATGTTACTGGCAGTCTCTGGGTCGAGATTGCCTGTAGGCTCATCGGCGATGATGATTTTAGGATTATTGAGAATGGCGCGGGCGATGGCTACACGCTGCTGCTCACCACCTGAGAGCTCATGAGGCATCTTGTCGATTTTATCAATCATGCCTACTTCGTTGAGCACCTCTTCGATACGCTTTTCTCTGTCTTTTTTGTTTTTCCAGCCTGTTGCCTTGAGTACGAATTCAAAGTTCTTGCGAACGGTGCGGTCGTGTAGCAGCTGGAAATCCTGAAAGATGATTCCCAATTCCTTACGCAGAGCCGGAATCTCCTTTCGCCTGATAGTTTTGAGGTCTCTGCCGAGAATTTCAGCCTTCTCGGTTTCGCCTTCTACAAGGTCTAGTTCGCAATAAAGTGTCTTTAATAGCGAACTTTTACCAGAGCCGACTTTTCCAATAAGGTAGGCAAATTCTCCTTCGTCAATATGGAAATTGATGTTTTGGAGCACGCACTTGTCGGCCTGATATATGCTGACGTTCTGATAATCTATTAACATCTTCTATTTTTTCTCCTTAATGTTAGTTTGTTATTTCATTTCGCCCTTGCTCTTGGCAACGCGGCGTTTCTTATCCCATTCCGGATCGTGACGCATCTGAAGTTCTTTCACAACATCTTCTATTCTCAAGCCCTTGCTTGTGAGCAGAACGATGAGGTGATAGAGAAGGTCTGAACTCTCGTAAATGAGTTTCTCGTTGTTGCCGTTTGTGGCTTCGATAATGGTTTCAACAGCTTCTTCTCCAACCTTTTGTGCCATTTTGTTAACGCCTTTCTTGAAGAGGCTGGTAGTGTAGCTTCCCTCTGGCATTTCTTCGTGGCGCTTGTTGATGAAGTCCTGAAGCTCTGAGAGAAAGAGGATTGGGTTGAGTGTATTTTCTTCTGCCCAGCAGGTGTCTGTACCTTTGTGGCAGGTTGGACCATCTGGGTGAACCTTAACCAGCAAGGTGTCGTTATCGCAGTCGTTCTGAATGCTAACGAGATTCAGGAAGTTGCCTGATGTTTCACCTTTTGTCCAGAGCAATTGCGTGAACGGCTCCAGAATGTTACCTTTTTGGTTGCTATTGTCTTATCGTATGCTTCCTGATTCATGAAGCCAAGCATCAAGACGTTCTTTGTAACTGCGTCTTGGATGATGGCAGGAACCAGTCCGCCTAATTTTTCGAAATCTATTTCCATTTTATCTTGTTTTTATTTTCTTACATTATTATATTCCCCGTGTTCTATATTCTCACGTTGATTCCTTCTTCTCTCAGGTATTTCTTGAGGTCAGGAATGGCAATCTCGCCAAAGTGGAACACGCTGGCTGCCAGGGCAGCATCTGCCTTGCCTTGGGTGAACGCATCGCGGAAATGCTCCATTTTTCCTGCACCTCCTGAGGCGATGATAGGAATGCTTACTTCTTCAGCAAGACGGGCGAGGGCTTCGTTTGCGAATCCCTGTTTCACACCGTCATGATCCATACTGGTAAAGAGAATTTCACCGGCACCCCGGTCGGCTACTTCCTTAGCCCAGTCAAACAGTCCTAGTTCCACCCGTTCTCTTCCGCCTTTTACATAACAGTGCCAGCCGTCAGAATCGAGACGTGCATCAATGGCGCATACGCAAACCTGTGAGCCATAATGGTTGGCAATTTCATCGATGAGCTCCGGATGTCGGATGGCAGCACTGTTGATGCTAACCTTGTCGGCTCCTGCGTTGAGCAGGCGGTCAACATCTTTGAGTTCATTGATTCCACCTCCACAGTAAATGGGATATTGATTTCGGCTGCCACACGGGTTACCATATCCGTAAAGGTTTTGCGCTCTTCGAAACTCGCTGTAATATCGAGGAATACGAGCTCATCGGCTCCAGCATCGCTATAAGCTTTTCCCAGTTCTACCGGGTCACCAGCGCTGCGAAGGTTTACGAAATTGGTTCCCTTTACCGTCTCGCCGTTCTTTACATCAAGACAAGGAACGATTCGTTTAGCTAATCCTTTGCTTTTACTTTGAATTTTCACCATTGTATTTTAATTCTTATCGATTGAAGCTTTTGCCCTTACAGGGCGTGTCGAGAATAGCTCCGAGCAATCAACTGTCAGCTATTAATATTAACTGTCAACTATTTAACTATTAACTAGTTTCTTAACATCGATTTTCCCTTCGTAGAAAGCTTTTCCAAATACTACGGCAGGAATTCCTGCAGTTTCCAATGCTTCGATGTCTTCGTTGCAACTCACTCCGCCTGAGGCGATAAGATGCAGTTGAGGATAGGCAGCCATTACTTCTTTGTAGAGTTCTATGGCAGGTCCCTGCAGCGTTCCGTCTTTGCTGATTTCTGTGCAGAGAACATAGCGTACTCCTTTATCGATGTACTTTTTCAGGAAAGGAAGGAGATCTTCAGAAGAATCTTCTTTCCATCCGTTGATAGAAATCTTTCCGTTTCTTACGTCGGCTCCCAGAATCAGGCGGTCTGCTCCATACTTGTCTAGCCATTGCATGAAGAGTTCAGGATTGGTGACGGCAATGCTGCCCACTGTAACCATGCTTGCTCCTGCAGCAAAAGCTTTCTCAATATCTTCTTCGGTCTTGATTCCGCCACCGAAATCAACCACGAGAGAGGTTTCTGTGGTAATGGCCTTCAACACCGCATCATTTACGATGTGCTTTGACTTGGCTCCATCGAGGTCTACTACATGAAGGCGTTTGAAGCCCATCTGCTCAAACTGTTTTGCAATCTCGGCAGGATTGTCATTGTAAACCTTCTTCTGGTCGTAATCGCCTTTGGTAAGACGAACACACTGGCCATTTATCAAGTCGATAGCTGGAATTAATTCTATCATATTTGTATTTCCTCTTTTATTTTATCTCTAAAAAGTTCTTTAAAATCTGTTCTCCCACCTTTCCGCTCTTTTCAGGATGGAACTGGCAGGTATAGAAATTATCTTTGTGGAGCGATGCGCTATAAGGAAGAATGTATTCTGCCTTGGCAATGGTCTCCTCGCAGAGTGGCACATAATAACTATGTACGAAATAGGAGTAGGGATGAAGCAGTGCATCAGCGGTAGACTTGTCTGAGTCAGAATCCATTCTGTTTCCGAACCCCTTATAAAAGTCAGTCTTCAAATCATAGATTTCATTCCAGCCCATAGCAGGCACCTTGTCTTCGTGTTTCTGAGGCAGAAATCGCTTTACATCTACATCAAAGATTCCGATGCAATCTACGTCACCTTCTTCCGAATGGCGGCACAAGAGTTGCTGTCCTACACAAATGCCCAGGACGGGTTGCTTCAAGTTCTTGATTACTTGATCAAGCTGATGAGCCTTCAGATATTCCATTGCTTCTCTTGCCTGGCCTTGTCCTGGGAAGAGAACGCGGTCAGCCTTCTGGAGCATTTCTGCATCATCTGTAAGTACAGGTTCGATGCCTAAACGCTTCATGGCGTTGACTACGGAATAGATATTTCCGGCATTATATTTTACGATTGCTACATCCATAACCTAACGTAATTCGTTTCTATTTCTTATTTTTCGATGCAAAGGTACACATTTTCTTTTAATTTAAAAGAAAATAAAAGCAAAAAGATTACGAAATATAGTAGATTTCTTTCAGAAAGTTAGAAATATGGCGTGTTTTTACGTTTCCGTTAAGTGAAAAAGGAGCAATTGAATGTAAACCAACATCTAATTGCTCCTTTTGAAGTGTTTATTTTGATAATCGAAACTTCTTAGTTTTCTTCTTCACTGTCTGCTGTGCGGAGAATGATAGAAGTTGCTCCGATGGTGAACAGGGTTCCGTCTTCGATAACGCGGCGTTCTCTGTCACCCAGAATCTCATTGTCAACGAAAGTTCCTGTATAACTTGGTCCATCGCGGAGTACATATTTCAATTTGCCTTTCTTGTCGCGGCTAACGTTGATTACGCAATGGTTCATGTCAACGCTTGGGTCTACGGTTTCGATAGGGCAGTTGATTCCGCTGTTCTTCATGTAGCGGCCGATGATGTTGTCGCCTAACTGGAGCGGGATGACCTGTTTGTAAGCGAATACGTTCTCGATGACAACGATAGAACCGTATCCCTTCTCGTTGGCATTCTCGTCAAGTTTTTCCTCCTTGCGAGTTTCGCGGAGCTTGGAAACTCCCATTCGGATGCCAAACTGCTTATTGCAATTAGGACAAACGAAAACGAGACTCTGACCTGCCTGATACTTGGTCTCATCGAAGGTGATAAAATTATCGCATTTAGGACAACGTACTCTTTTCATATTCTTTTTTTTACTTTTCTGTCTTTATTATAATAATGTGTTGTAGAAGTTTCCGATACTCCTTGCTATTTGTTCTAGCTATAAGCTATAAACTCTTAACTATCAACTATTCTTTCACTTTCGTAATCCAGCCGTCAGTAAAAGCATCATAGTTGTGTAAACGGTTGAGAGCAGTATAAGCTTCGCCCTCGGTAGAGTATGTTCCGTATATAACTTTTACATTATTATCCGTAATTAACACCCTAGCTTCCTTGAATCCCTTGTTTTGGAGAAGTTCAGCATAGCTCGCAGCATTGCGCTTGGTAACACGACTTGCCAAAACGATGCTATAGTAAGAAGAAGCTGTTTGCAATTCGTTGTCCTGAGTCATGTTGACAGACTTGGCAGGAATGCTCTCTTCTGCCTGTGATTCTGTACTAAGAACCAGTTCTTGAGGTTGCGCAACCTTATTAATCTCCTTAGGCATGATGCGGTTCAGCATGCCTGTGTCGATTTGGCTCTTCTGAACGGTTGGGGTTCCCAATGGAGAAGAGTAGGTGAAGAATGCAATGAGAGCGATGCAGGCTGCTGCAATATTGCGCAACCAGCTCTTCTTGATGCTGATGAATTCGGCATTTGATTCTTCTTCGTTAACGAACACAGAATTGTTGACAGAGAGTCCACTCTCCATCTTCTGGTTACTATCCTGATTCTTGACTTCGCTTTCTGTACGATTGTTTTCTACTGTCTTTGCTGGCATTTCAATGATTGAAGCAGCAGAATCTTCAGTCTTCTGAACCTCTTCTGCAGAAATCTGCGCGAGTGGGAGCATGTTTAAGCCACCCAAACCATACAACTCAGGGGTAAGAATGCCCGCCTCGCATGGTTCGAAGGTATAATTTCCGTCTTCGTTCAATATGATGGTGCCAATATCATTCAGTTCAAATTTTCCTGAATTCTCCAAAGTCTGACGCATCTCTGTCACTTCATCAGCAATGCGGTTCAAAGCTTCCGGATAGCTGATGTCGTATGCTTCAACATACGAAAGTGCAAGGAGAGAATCGTTCATCTGGAGCTGTGGGTTAAAGCCAATAGTTCTCAGCGGTGGCAGAAACATGCTGTCTCTGCCATCGTAACGCGCATCTACATGATGAGCCATGAAGCCACCAAATCCTGGGACAATCACGCAATCGTTGCTCAAAAGTAGGATCTCTATATGTCTTTCTAGTCTATTCACGTTTGCAAAGGTAGTGATTTTTTCGGAAATGACCAACAGAAAATAGAGAAAATTTTCGATGAAATCATAAAAGTCTAATTTGTTTTGTCGTTTCGGGAAAAAGTATTACCTTTGTGCCTAAAATAAATAAGGTATAAATCAATGAAATATACAGAGACAGAAATTGAAGGAGTCTGGCTGATAGAACCTCGGGTATTTGAAGATGCTCGCGGCTATTTCTTTGAAGCATGGAAGCAGGCTGACTTTGATGCTCACGTTGGAGGGCATGTGGAGTTTGTGCAAGACAATGAATCGATGTCGGCTCGTGGTGTGCTCAGAGGTTTGCACTATCAGAAAGGTGAATTCTCGCAGGCTAAGTTGGTGCGTGTCATCAAAGGCCGCGTGCTGGATGTAGCTGTTGACTTGAGAAAGGGCAGTAAGACTTTCGGTAAATATGTAATGGTTGAACTGAGTGGAGAGAACAAACGTCAGTTTTTCATTCCTCGCGGTTTTGCCCATGGTTTCCTGGTACTGAGTGACGAAGTCATCTTTACTTATAAAGTAGATAATGTTTATGCTCCTGATTACGAAGCCAGTATTCATTGGGATGATCCTACTATCGGAATAAAATGGCCTATTGAAGGAGTTGAGGTGCTTACGTCAGAAAAAGACAGAACCAAGGCAAAGTCTTTCGAAGAGGCTGATTATTTCGAGTAGAATTAGCATCAGCTTTTACCGATTAATTTATTTAAAGAACTCATCATGAAAAAGATAGTTAATTTATGGCTGCTCAGTTGTATCTTGACTCTTGTTGCTTGTGGGCAGAAGGTCGAAAAGCAACAGGAAGTGAAGGAAGATACTGCGGCTAAGAAGATGTTGCAAGGCATTTGGTTGAACGATGACGATGAGGATGATGTGGCGTTCCGTGTAAAAGGCGATACGATTTATTATCCTGATTCAACCAGTCAGCCTGTCTACTTCTACATTGCTGGCGATACGCTTGTAATGAAGGGTGCTAATCTTGCAAAATATCCGATTGTAAAACAGGCTGAGCATATTTTCCAGTTTAAAGTGCAGAATGGGGATGTGGTTAAGCTGGTGAAGACGGAAGATAAGTCTTATTTGCAGCAGTTTATCCACAACCATGCTTCCGTGGCGCTGAATCAGAATACGCTGATTAAACGTGATACGGTGGTTGTAAGGGGCGATGAGAAATATCATCTCTACGTACAGGTTAACCCAACAAGTTATAAGGTCTACAAGAGTTCTTATAATGATGATGGTGTTGAGGTAGACAATGTTTATTATGATAATATTGTGAACTTGCATGTTTATCATGGTGCCAACTGTCTGTTCTCTCGTGATTTTCATAAGAAGGATTTCGATAAGCAGGTTCCTGCTTCTTTCTTGGACCAGTCTATATTGAGCGACATCGTATTCAATAAGATAGATGAATCTGGCATTCATTATCTTGCTGTTCTGGCAATGCCTGACAGCAGTTTGAGTTATCAGGTTGAGGTTATCATTTCCTTTGAAGGAAAATGCGAATGCGGGTTAAGAGCTAAAAAAATAAAAAAGTCGCCCTGAAAGGGAAAGCATTGAATGTAAGATGCTTTTGTCCTTTCAGGGCGATTCTATTTTTTATGTGCTTATCCTGGAGGGATAGCTTGGTGGCTCAACTTTTAATTGAAGAATCCCAGCAAAGCTCCGGCTGCAACGGCAGAACCGATGACTCCCGCAACGTTTGGTCCCATGGCGTGCATGAGAAGGAAGTTGTGGCGGTCGTATTCCAGACCTAGGTTGTTGGAGATGCGTGCACTCATTGGTACGGCACTCACTCCGGCGTTTCCGATAAGTGGGTTCAGTTTCTTGCCTTTTGGCAAAAAGAGATTCATCAGCTTGACAAATAAGATTCCGCTTGCCGATGCGATGATGAAAGCAAGAGCACCGAGAGCAAAGATTTTGATGGTGTTTAATGTCAGAAACTCTGAAGCCTGGGTAGAACAGCCTACGGTCAGGCCGAGGAGGATAACGACAATATCATTCAAGCTACTGCTTGCTGTCTTGGCGAGTCGAGTTGTCTTTCCACTCTCTTTCAGAAGATTTCCGAAGAACAGCATTCCTAATAATGGCAAACCGGATGGAACGATAAAGGTGGTGAGAAGCAGACCGATGATAGGGAAGAGAATCTTTTCGGTCTGTGAAACCTGACGTGCCGGTTTCATCTTGATGACGCGCTCTTTCTTGGTTGTAAGTAGTCGCATCAAAGGTGGCTGGATTACAGGCACCAGTGCCATGTAAGAGTAGGCGCAAACCGCAATGGCTCCCATGAGGTTCGGACTCAGTTTGCTGCTCAGGAAGATGGCGGTTGGTCCGTCTGCTCCTCCGATAATGGCAATGCCAGCTGCCTGGTTAGGTTCGAATCCCAGAGCCAGTGCAATCATATATGCGCCGAAGATTCCAAATTGGGCAGCGGCTCCAATCAGGATGAGCTTCGGGTTGGAAATGAGCGCAGAGAAGTCGGTCATGGCTCCAATGCCCAGAAATACGAGTGGCGGGTACCAGCCCTGTTTCACTCCCTGGTAGAAGATGTTCAGAACGGAGTTGTCTTCGTATAAACCTATTTCGAGTCCTGCATCGGCACGGAATGGAATGTTGCCAAGAATGATTCCCAATCCGATAGGAACCAGAAGCAGCGGCTCAAAATCTTTCTTGATGGCGAGCCAGATAAAGAGTGCTCCCACTAGAATCATGATGAGGTTTCCTGCCGAGGCGTTGGCAAAGCCCGTAAAGGTAAGAAACTCATTGAAGTTTTGTATGATGAAATCCATAATTTACTTTGAACTTTGAAAGTTAGACATTGATTTACTTTGAACTTTGAAAGTTGAACATTGAACTTTATGATTAATCTTTTGATTGTGAAGAGTAATCATTAGCTTTTTGTCTAAACAGCTTATTACGCGATCGTAACAAGCGTGTCTCCTTCCATTACTGCGTCTCCCTCGTTCACGTTGATGCTGGTAATGGTTCCCGAAGTTTCTGCATCGATGCTGTTCTGCATCTTCATGGCTTCGAGAACGACAACAGTATCGCCTGTGTTCACCTTGTCACCGACTTTCACCTTGATTTCGTTGATAGTGCCAGGCAGAGGGGCAACAACTGGTTTGCCTGCAGCAGGAGTTGCCTGTTTGCTTGATGAAGCAGAATCAGAACTTGCTGCAGAACCTGCGCTTGCAACAGAGCTGGCAGAAATGTTGTTTTGTCCATCAGTTAACTTTACTTTCTGCTTACTGCTCTTAACCGGCTGTTTCATTTCCTCTTCGAATGAATTCCATTCACGGTTACATTGGCGATATTGCTTCAATATCCTGTATTTCAACGACGTAATCTACGCCTTTAACCTTATATTCGTACTTTGCCATAGTTTTTATATTTTAACGTTGTTATTGTTGTTGTTGAATTTCGGAGCATTCCATCTAGTCTGTTTTGGCTTGATGGTGATAATGCCGGATTCTACATCATGAACATCTTCCAGGTATTCCTGTAGTGCAAGAGAGATGACTGCCATGTAAATCTCCTTATCAATACCCTTGGTTTCTAAACCATCTTTCAGAATCACGTTGGTCTTATGACTGAGGTCTTGAGTAACCTCGATGGTCTTCTTTCCTGTCTTATATAATAAGGTGGCGTGCTTCTCAGTAGCACGGGCGATGCGCTGTTTGTGTTTCATGTAGGCTCCGAAAACCCAGAACACGATGAAGAGGAGAGCAAGGCAGGCAAATACGATTCCCATTGAAAGTACGGCGATTCCTATTCCGTATGGGTCGCTTTTCTTCAATTGCTGGGCTTTACTCAAACCTGTGTTTTGAGGCAGATAGCCTGGAGTTACTGATCCGGCAATGGCTTTCTCCCATGTCTTGAAGTCCTTACTCAGTTCAAAACTCTCATCGGCAGCCAACACTGGCACGCTTACGGAGTCTATCAGGTCAACGGCATTTCCGTCATAGAGTGCTATCCAGTTGGGCATCTTTTCCTGTAGAATAAGATTGAGATGAAAAGGTCCCGAGTTGGAAGAATTCTTTGCCTTCCAATGTTGTCCGTTCCTGCCATCTGGTACCAGGAACTGCTGTCGAAGATAACGATGCTCTTCTTGCCTCCCAGTGTGGTTCGTGGTTCATTGTTAGGCAATGGACACATCAACTGGCGACGAGCTTCAGGCGATATTTTCTTGTCGAGAACCCTTCGGTCGGTGGTTAGGAACATACCACGCACATTATACGTGGTAAAGGAGGAATTGCTCAATTCCACCCATGGTTTGTGCTGCCCGTACTCATCTACAAGATTGGTACGGTTGTCGGTCATCACCTCTGTAATGCGGATACTTTTGGCTCCTTGAGTCCAAGCGGGCAAGGACGTGATGACTAGCATGGTTATCAGAAATCCCAATTTCTTCATACGCTTACTAACGTTTATAGGGTTATTGTTTCATTTTTCGAAAAAATCTGCATCATATAGGAACGATAGCTGTTCCTAGAAGATTCATTAGGTTTGTTTCTTGTGCTCAAAGGTACGAAGAATTTCTGAAAAGACAACAAAAAAGGTGCACAAATTTTTGTCTTTGTGCACCTCGTTTATAATTTATAACTATTTTCAGTTGTTTTGTTAACTTTTGTAAGTCTTACGCTCCGCAGAAGAACAGCACCACTATCTGGGCTGTAAAGATACGGAGGAACATGCTCAATGGATAAACCGTAGAGTATCCTACAGCTGGAGCCTCCTTTGAGCAAGAAGCATTTGCATAAGCCAATGCAGGAGGGTCTGTGTAAGTACCGGCGAGCATACCCATGATGGTGAAGTAGTTGAACTTAAACTTCAGGCGGGCAATCGTACCGATGATGAGAATAGGAATAACGGTGATGAGGAAACCACATCCCACATATTTCAAACCGTCACCCTGTACTACTGTGTCCCAGAATCCGGCACCAGCCTTGATTCCCACACTCGCCAGGAAGAGTACAAGGCCTATTTCTCGCAGCATCATATTAGCCGAAGTCGTCGTATAAGTTACCAGCTTCATGCGATAGCCGAAACGGCCGATGAGGATGGCGATGATAAGCGGACCTCCGGCAATACCCAACTTCAAAGGCACCGGCATTCCCGGAATGGCAAATGGGAGAGAACCGAAGATAATACCTACCATAATGCCTACGAAGATAGTGGCAATGTTAGGCGCATCGAGGCGCTTTACAGAGTTACCCATGATTTCAGCCACACGGTTCACATTCTCTTCAGGACCTACAACCAGAATCTTATCACCTACGTGGAAGTGGTGGTTTCTGCCTGCAAAGATGTCCATTCCCTGACGGGAAATACGGGTTACGTTAACGCCGTATACGCTGGAGAAGTGCATCTTACCCAAGGTCTTACCGTTCATTTCCGGACGGGTAACGACGATACGGCGAGAAACAAAATGCTGTACTTCATCCTTCTCGCGGTCCCATTCAGCTTCAACCTCTGGTCCGATAAAAGCCTTGATGGCTTCTGCATCAGCCTCTGCACATACAACGAGCAATTCGTCTCCAACCTCAAACTTAGTCTTGCTGTTAGGAATGCTCACCTCGCCATTGTGGAGCAGTCGTGAACATACAATGTCACGGTTCAAAAATTCTGAAACTTCTCTCAGCGTTCTGCCTGTAATATAAGCATTTTCCACGCGCAAGTGCATGTTATGAGCCTTAGCATGTGGGTTGGCAGCATCTTCTTCGTTAAGCTGTTCTTCTTCGTCAGCAGTATTAATCTTACAGATGTACTTGATAAGGATAGTAGCACCAATAATGCCCACTACACCAAGAGGATAAGCACAAGCATAACCATTGGCAATACTTGGAGCACCATTAGGGAAGACGCTGAGCAAAGCCTCGTTGGCAGCACCAAGACCCGGAGTATTAGTAACCGCACCATAGAGAGTACCTACCATCATAGGCAGGTTGTTAGGGTTGCTCGTATCAAAGAAGAGATAATAGCAACCAAACATCACGAGGATGTTGAGCAGAATAGCGCTAGCCGAAAGCATGTTGAGTGTAACACCACCTTTCTTGAAACTCTCGAAGAAGCCAGGTCCTACCTGGAGACCAATCATGAAGACGAAGAGGATCAAGCCGAAGTCTTGCACGAATGTGAGAATTTCCTTTGGACCGGTGAAGCCAACGTGGCCAGCCAAAATACCTGCGAAGAGAACAAAGGTGACACCTAATGAAATGCCGCCAATCTTTATCTTTCCGAGGTAAACACCAATAGCTATCACGATAGCGTAGAGTAGGGCGATGTGAGCCACCGACTCGGTATTGGTGAAGAGATTAACAATCCAATCCATGTATTCGTTTTAAAATCAGAAAATTATATTCCTGTAGTTTACCAAATTATTTTAGAATTTATGTTTTCTGTTGCTTGTTTTAAATGAAAGATACAGTTCTGTTTATAGAGAGAATCTGTAGATTATTAGGGATTCAATTAAAACTGAAAATTGGAGGACATCACATAGGATGCCCTCCAACCTATTTTTTCTTGTAAAAAAGCAAGCCCTTTTTGCAAATGGTTTTCTTTTTGACATGAGATTACTTCTCGATAGCTGCTACACCTGGCAATACCTTACCCTCGATAGCCTCGAGGAGTGCACCACCACCTGTAGAGATGTAAGATACCTGATCAGCCAAACCGAACTTGTTGATACAAGCTACAGAGTCACCACCACCGATGAGTGAGAATGCACCTTCCTTAGTAGCCTCAGCGATTGCCTCAGCGATAGCCTTAGAACCACCAGCGAAGTTGTCCATTTCGAATACACCGGCAGGACCGTTCCACAGGATAGTCTTAGCACCCTTGATCGCAGCTTTGAATTCTTCGCGAGTCTTAGGACCTGCATCCAGACCCATCCATCCGTCAGGAATGTTCTTATCGTCGCAAACCTGAGTGTTTGCATCGTTAGCAAACTTGTCAGCAGCGATACAGTCGCAACCCAAAACCAAGTTTACACCTTTAGCTTTAGCCTTAGCCATGATTTCCAAAGCCAGATCCAGTTTGTCATCTTCTACCAATGAGTTACCGATCTTACCACCCTGAGCTTTAGCGAAAGTAAATGCCATACCACCGCAAAGAATCAAGTTGTCTACTTTGTCCATCAAGTTTTCGATGATACCGATCTTAGTAGAAACTTTAGAACCACCCATGATAGCAGTGAACGGACGTTTTGATGTCTTTCAATACGTTGTCAACAGCCTGTACTTCTTTTTCCATCAGGTAGCCCAACATCTTGTGGTCAGCATCGAAGTAGTCAGCGATAACAGCTGTAGAAGCGTGTTTACGGTGAGCAGTACCGAATGCGTCCATTACGAACACGTCACACAGTGCAGCGTATTTTTTGGACAGAGTTTCGTCGTCTTTCTTCTCGCCTTTGTTGAAGCGAACGTTTTCCAGAACAACCAGTTCACCTTCAGCAACGTCAACGCCGTCGAGGTAATCTTTAACCAGACGAACCGGGTTAGACAGTTTGTCTTTCAGGTAGTTAACAACCGGCAGCAGAGAGAATTCTTCGTTGTACTCGCCTTCGGTAGGACGACCCAGGTGGGAAGTTACCATCACTTTTGCGCCTTGTTTCAGGGCCAGTTCGATGGTCGGCAGAGAAGCACGGATACGCGCGTCGCTGGTTACTTTCCCTCTTTTACTGGTACGTTCAGATCCGCGCGGATAAATACACGTTTCCCAGCAAGATCCAGATCGGTCATCTTAATTACAGACATGGTGAATCCTCTCGTTGATTCTAAAAGTTTTGCAGACGCTGCTTGCGTCTTACCTGAAAGCAACAGTAGCCATAGCTAACGTCGTGTCAGCATTCGGTTAGCAAAGCCCCATTCGTTATCGCACCAGACCAACGTTTTGATCAGGTGTGCGCCACTGACCCGGGTTTGGGTGCCATCGACAATGGCACTGTGCGGATCGTGGTTAAAATCTACAGAGACCAACGGCAATTCCGTATAGTCAACTATACCATGAAATGCACCTTGTGCTGCTTTTTGCAGCAACAGGTTGACTTCATTGGCTTTTACAGGTTTTTTCACCGTCACGCTTAAATCGATTGCCGTCACATTTATGGTTGGCACACGTACCGCAATCGCTTCAAAGCGATCGTTAAATTGCGGAAAAAATCGTGTGATACCGGCGGCCAGTTTAGTATCGACCGGAATGATCGACTGACTGGCTGCCCGAGTGCGACGCAGGTCTGGATGGTATGCATCAATAACCTGTTGATCGTGCATGGCGGAGTGAATTGTGGTCACAGTGCCGGACTCAATACCGTACGCATCATCTAACAATTTGATGACGGGAATTATGCAATTCGTGGTACAGGAAGCGTTAGAAACGATGCGGTGTTCCGCACGAAGTTGATCCTGATTGACGCCATAAACAACGGTCGCGTCGAGATCGTTACTGCCAGGATGTGAAAAGAGCACTTTTTTTGGCCCCCGGCGGCAATATGCGCTTCGCCATGCTCGCGGGAGCCATATACGCCGGTGCAGTCGAGGACTACATCAACGCCAAGTTCACG
>ENA-OQHV01000020-OQHV01000020.1-human-gut-metagenome-genome-assembly--contig:-NODE-20-length-29398-cov-1.921287_pt1 | contig 29398 bp, 27 predicted proteins | sample MGYA00242641_ERZ504732 | MGnify/ENA primary metagenome ERZ504732 (study PRJEB26092, sample SAMD00036222) | human gut metagenome | host: Homo sapiens | study: EMG produced TPA metagenomics assembly of...
GACATCGCCATCAGCATCGCCATAAAAAATAGTTGTTTCTTCATTGATCTTATATTATTTTATTCGATTTATGCTTTGATTTTTAAGTTGGTGACAAAGTTACACTTTTTTTGTTGAGATAACCGCATCATCTGGCAGAAAAGTTTAAAATATTTATCCTTTCGTGCCAACATTACCACTTTCAGTCCGCTGGCACATAAGTTGCAAAAACAGAGAGTGAAAGCTGAAGCTAAAAGATAAAGGAGTTCGGAAGAACAACGGAGTTCGAGGCGAAAGCAAAAAAATAACAAGAATATTAACAAACAGAAATCCCCGACGGAACCGTAAGGAACCGAGAGGACGAGTAAAATAAAATTTGGAGGTTTTAATTATGTTGTTAGCACGTAGAAATAATGATTCAGATTGGTTGAGTAACTTCTTTGATGATACTTTATTCAATACCGAAGTAATGTCACGTATGAATGCTACTGCTCCTGCCATTAACATCAAGGAGACAGATAAGAATTACATCATGGAGGTTGCAGCTCCTGGCTTGAAGAAAGAGTGGGTTCGTGTAAACATCGATAACGATGGTAATCTGAACATCGCCATCGAGAACAAGATGGAACACAAGGATGAAGACAAGCACGAGCACTATCTGCGTCGCGAATTCTCTTACAGCAACTACCAGCAGTGTTATACGCTGCCTGAGGATGCTGATCGTGAGAAGATTTCAGCAAAGGTAGCTGATGGTATACTCGAGGTCGAGATTCCAAAGCTTACTCCTAAGGAGGAAGCTAAGACTACAAAGAACATCGAAGTCAAATAATCATCTCCCATAAATGATGGAGGCAGATTCCAAAGCAATTTGGAACCTGCCTTTTTTTGTGCCTTACCTGAACCATCGCATTTTTCATCTACCTTATTATCATGATTTTTATCCATCCATCGGGATATTTCTTCCATAAATCTTGCGGGGTTCATAATTAATATGTAATTTTGCAGGCAGAAGAGCAGATATCAAAGTTTCTGCTTATCCGTAACGGAGAAGATATGGGCTATCATTTCCTGTTGCCCATACGCTACGTAATATGTATATTTATAAACAAGCAAGTTGATATTTATTCACTTGCGAAACTTCAGATTAAAGATTAAGATTATGGCAAAGCAAAGACAGCGTCTGGTAGAAGTGCCGTTCAACAAGACGGATTGCGGCGTAGATTTCTACATCAACACAGCTTATGGCGGCGAGTGCCCTTGGGTGCTTAACGGAGCATGAAGTGTTCAAGACCGACTTCTTCGAAATATTTTTCATCAAGAAAGCTAATGGATACGTTCTGATAGACTACAGGAAGATAAACCTGAAAGATGGTATGGTGCTCTTTGTGAAGCCACACCAGCAGCAGGAATGGCACATTGATGAGGCGGCTCTCGAGTACGAATTTCTGATATTCCGTGAAGATTTTATGCGAACCTTCATTGCCGACAAATTCTTTGTCTATCGTCTGCAATACTGCCAGCAGACCGAAACACCGCCCTATTTGATGTGTTCGGGAAATGAATGCGAAGAATATCAGCGGCTGCTCAAGAAAATACGGGCAGAGCTTCGGCAGCCTCAAGCCGACAGCTACCACATCATCGTCAGCGTACTCTACTATCTGCTGGCAATTATGAATCGCCATTACACCCTTGAGTATCAATTGCCTCTGGCTGCTCCTAAGAATTATTATGCCTTTCAGTTTGTGGAATTGATGGAAACCCACATCCGGAAGTTGCAACGTGTGCAGGACTACGCCTCACTGCTCAAGATTAGCCGCATCACCCTGAACCATAGCGTGGTGGCGCAGTATGGAGTATCGGCTACCTATCTGCTGAAACAGCGACTGTTGGCAGAAATCAAAAACGAACTTCTGTTCACCGACAAATCTATAAGTGAGATAGCCTATGCTTTCAACTTCTCCGAACCACCCCACCTGATGCGTTTTTTCAAGCAGCAGACGGGCAAGACATGCAGAGAATTCCAAGAGGACTATAAGAATGGTGTGTATGAATGAGAATGAATTTATATTCCATAAAATAATAAATCCCGGCAGGAGATAGCATTCAGCTATTCTCTTGCTGGGATTTTTAGCAATATAGCTTAGCCCCTACCTGTTGGCGGAACTAATTTAATGATGATGCTCTTCTCCGTAGCCACCGGTGTCGATGTGGTTGTGGCGATTATGCTCACGACTGTCGGATTTTCCGAAGGTATAGGTGATGGCCAGACGTAATGTGCGACCTCCCGACCATTTGCGGATTGACTGCGTGTAGCCGTTCCCATAAAGGACATTGTTCGTCTCTTTTGAGTTGAAAATATCCTTGCAGAGAAGCGATATACCCCAAGAACCGATATTTTTGCGTACCCCGGCTTCGACATCCCAATCGGGTTCCAGCGTCCCCTGCGCGGTGATACGGCGCGAATTATAACGGCCTGTGGCCTGGAAAGTCATGTTCCACGGCAGACGTACCGATGCCATACAGCGCACATCCCACACAAAACGGTTCTGTTTGTCACCATGTACGGCATAGAAGCTGTCGTGCAACGGATAGTCTGCACTCCAAGCCTTGAGATGACTATTGTAAAGGTTCAATGTGGTGGTGAGTGTCAGCCGTCTGAACAGCAGGTTACGGGATATAATCTCCACTCCAGAGTTTACCATGTTGCCCACGTTGGCGTGACCGTAATACATCGTGTTTACATTGGGGTCTGAAGCCATAGGCGCGAGAAAGCTGACATGGCTTATCATATCGTTGTTGGTACGTAGATAGCCTGACACGGAAAGCATGTGTCCAGTCCAATTCTTGATGTACGACAGTTCCACGGCATTGCTGTACTCGGGCAGGATAAGCGGGTTTCCAAGATGTACTTCCGAAGGGTCAGAAATATTCTCAAAAGTATTGAGCTGGGGACCGAAAGGACGGCGTATGCGGCGGGAATAGTTCAACTTCAGCTCATTGTTGCCAAGAAAAGACCAGCCTATTGAAGCCGATGGGAATAGCGCGAAATCATTTTTCTTGAAGAGAGCAACGTCCGCATCTGTCTGGCCGTAGCCCAAAGAACGTGTCCGTATCTGCCACATTTCTCCACGAAGTCCGGCAGAGAAGGTCAGGTGTTCATAGCTACCGGAAAAGTTTATATACAGGGCAGAAATGTCCGTGTCGTATTTGAAACGATTATAGAGCTCGTCAAGAGGTAAAAGGCCGTTCTCGTCAGGACCTCCTGCATACGATGACGGACTGTTCTCGTGGTTGTAGTTGCCCTTATAGCCGGCTTCTAAGCGCAGCCACGGCAATGCCTGTAATGAATAATCAAGCGCTGCTTCCCAGTTACTGATTTTTACATCCTGATGCTGGCTTTGCCAGATGGATTCCTCCGTGCCGTCATCCCAAGTCTCATTTTCCTGAAACAGGTTGTCATTGGGACCCCTCCATATATTATAGCTCACGTTCATGTCGATAAAATGGTTGGGATTGAACGTGTGCTTGTAACCAAGCATGACGTTTGCACCACGAGTATCGCCACTTTCACGCATATTATTGACATTGCCGACCCATTGCCCCGGCACATTGCTAAGGTGAGTGGTTGTCGTACATCCCCATTTGTGTCCGAGCATTCCGATTGCGCTCAGGTAAACTTCATTCTTGTCATCAGGTCTGAAATTCGTACCCAGACGAAGGAACATGCTGTTTTCATGCTTCTTGCTATCGCCGTCTGAGTTGAGATACGTTCCATTGTCATAACTGCGGCGCGATGCCGTGCCTCCGGGTACATGTTGGGTTTTAAGTCCGATTCCAGCGAATGATTCAAACTTGCCTTCGTTGTAATTGAAATTAAGATTCACGTTTGCCGTCCCGCGTGTATCCACATTAGCCTCGGCGTTGACAAAGTAACCATGACGGTGATCTTCCTTCAACCGTATATTGATGATTCCGGCAGTTCCCTCCGTGCTATGCTTGGAAGACGGATTCGTCATGACCTCAATGCTCGCTATGGCTTCAGCAGGAAGCTGACGAAGTATTTGGGCACGGTTGTCATCGTTCATCCCCATCTTTTTGCCATTTATCCACACAAGTACATCGGCATTGCCACGCAATGATATTTCTCCCTCGCTGTTTACATCAACCGACGGGACAGCGGCAAGAAGTTCATCGGCAGATGCACCAGTGGCGTTTATGTTTGAGCTTACATTGAAAATCCTGCGCTCCGCATTGACCGGCAACTGGCTTTTCTGCCCGGTGACGACTACTTCCTGAAGCAACTTGGTGTCCTCTGCAAGTTCTATTTTTCCAAGATTTATCTCCGAATTCCCTATTGTGATTTCACGTTCCTGTGTGACATTACCTATCATGCTGACACGGACAATATATTTTCCCGAAGGTGCATTGGGGATAATAAACACTCCGTTCTCATCGGTTGTGGTGCCAATAGGCAGTGGCGCACCCGTTTTCGAGTTCACAAGAACGACTGTAGCGAAGTCAAGAGGTTCGGATGTCGTCTTATTAAAAACTGTACCTGTGATGTTGCCATCGGCATACGCACTTCCTGAAATCATCAGGAAGGCTGTTGCTAAGGAAATCGATATTTTTTTTCTCATATTCTTTTATAATTTTGTTTTCTGGGTGCAAAATTACGCAATCTCCAATGCAACCCATTTGCAAAGATGAATCGGAGGCTTCATCCTTAGAAATAACTTCCGCAAATATCGTCTTGAACGCTTGTTGTTCTATCTGCAAAGATAATCATCGGTATTGATGTTGAAATCTACACCACATTCCGTTTTGCTGAAAGGAACTTGTATAAGTTCTTGGGGGGTGACTCTCTAATTTCATGCAACAAATGTACGAATAATTAATGATTTATCAAAATGGTAGAACATATATTATTAATGGTAGAATGTGTCTCTGTTTTTTGCACTACCTTTGCACTCGTAATCAAAACAAATAGCATTATGAAAGAAATTAAAATTGTAGAAAAAGGTGAGAACTTCACCACGGTGAACGTAGGTAAGTTGAATGAAATTAAGGAATATGAGTTGGCTATGGGCAATTTCTCTATCCCGGGAAAGATGTTTGCCGGACATGCACTACAAGCAACAGGCGCAGAATTGTCTTTCCAAAGTCTTGCAGCTGGGCAGGATTATGGCACACGCCATACCCATAAAACCCACGAAGAGCTTTATTTCATTCTTAAAGGTGAAGGCATTTTCGATGTAGACGGCAAACGATTTCCCGTTTCAGAAGGAAGCATCGTGAGAATTGCGCCCAATGGCAAACGTGCTTTCAAGAACACAGGCAGCAGCGAAATGCTCGTGCTTTGCGTACAATATAAGGCAAATTCGTTCTCTGATGATGATGAACCTCTGAAGGATGGTATTATGTTGGAAGCCAATGTTAAACTTTAATTTTAATAAACAATGAATATCCAGCAAGTAAGAAACGCAACGATAATCGTTGAATATGGGGGAAAGAAAATTCTGGTCGACCCCATGTTGGGAAAGAAAGGCAGCATGCCTCCTTTCCCCTTTAGTAGAAATCAACACCTGCGCAACCCACTTCATGAACTACCTTTCCTGTAGAAGAGATGCTAAAAGGTGTGGATGCGGTGTTGCTTACACATCTACACGATGACCATATCGATGAGGCAGCCTATGAAATGATACCTAAAGATATGCGATTTTTAGTGCAAGACGAAAACAATCGGCAGGTGGTGATGTCGCATGGATTTAATCATGTGGAAGTTGTCGGCGACAATACAAGGGTTGGGGAAGTGAGCATACAAAAGGCCGAAAGCCAGCATGGTAATTTCATCATGAAGTATCCTGCCGGACATACAGCGGGTTATGTATTCACTCATCCACAAGAAAAGACGCTCTATCACGCCGGAGATACCATCTGGTATGCTGGTGTGAAGCGCAATTTGAAGCGTTTTCGCCCCAAGGTTATCACCCTTAATGCAGGTGGCAATAGCTTTCGCTTGGGTGGACGCGTTATTATGAACGATGAAGATGTGGTAAAAGTTGCTGCAGCTGCACCTGATGCAAAGTTATTTGTGACGCATCTTGAAGGCGTGAACCATAATAGCGTGACGCGTGAAATAGTGAGAAAGCGTGCGGAAGTGGCAGGAATTTTAAACCGCGTCTTTATTCCTGAAGACGGTGAAACGGTAGAGTATTTATAAAGAATAAAGGAAGAAATATGGTAAATACACTCATTAAAACGAAAGAGGTGCGTGGCATCATGACCAAGTCCAACCTCCCTGTTGGTGGCTATTCGGTGAATCCATACGTGGGTTGCACCCATGCTTGCAAGTATTGTTACGCCTCATTCATGAAGCGCTTCACAGGACATAAAGAAGAATGGGGCACTTTCTTAGACGTGAAGCATTGGCCTGCAATCGAGAATCCGAAGAAATATGCCGGACAACGGGTGGTTATTGGATCAGTGACCGATGGGTATAATCCCGAAGAAGCAACGTTCCGCAGGACACGTAAACTGCTTGAAGAGCTCAAAGACAGCGATGCAGAAATACTCATTTGTACAAAGAGCGATCTCGTGTTGCGCGACCTTGACCTGCTCCGGCAAATGAAGAAAGTCACCGTATCGTGGTCAATCAACACGCTTGATGAGACATTTCGTGCCGACATGGACAAGGCCGTGAGCATAGAGCGGCGCATCGCAGCCATGCGAAAGGTCTACGAGGCGGCATCCGAACCGTTTGTTTTGTGTCGCCCATCTTCCCTGGCATCACCAATTTCAAAGCTATTTTTCATAAAGTGAAAGATATTTGCGACCTCTTTTGGCTTGAGAACCTCAATCTGCGGGGTGGTTTTAAGGCCAACATTATGGGTTATATCAAATCATACTATCCCCATTTGTTCCCACTTTATGAAGAAATCTATTTGCATAAAGACCGAACATATTGGAAGCAATTGGAGCAAGAGGCTGCGAAAATGGCGCAGGAGGCTCAATGTAAGTATGTGGATAATGAATTGCCTTACGAACGAAGTCCCAAAGGATATCCCTCGATAGTGAATTATCTTTATCACGAAGAAATCAGAGGGTCAGGAAATACGGGTAAAAGGAATGTTATGCAATAAAACAGATGCGTATCTCTACTGTTGATAGACTAACTACTTATAAGGCTTTCGGTATACTTGAAGGCCTTAAAAACATAGTTGTGTGTAGTTAGACGGTAGTAATAACCATTCCTACTTTCTGCCTACAATACCAACCCTTTCTCTTTCACTGTATTATCTTTCCTTGTAGTTATGTAGTAAGATAATGATAGAAATACTGAAAAAAAAGATTCAGGAGCAGAAGCCATCATCGTGGGTGGTGCCTCTGGATTGTCGGCAGCAGCAGGTTTCCGCTTTTACTATATGAACGATGCCACATTCAAACAGATAGCCGGACAGTTGGGCGAGAAATATCATGCTGATGGTTTTTTCCCACTGTTTTATCATCCGCAAATCAAGAAAGAGGAGCTATGGGCAGCATTGCTCCGCGAGTACAAATACTTGTATGAGTGTCATACGGGTGAGCCATACGAGAATCTGGCTGAACTACTCGAAGGCAAGAACTATTATATTGCCACCACCAATCAGGATGCGCAGTTTTTCCGCACCTTCCCTGCCGAGAAGATTACTCGCATTCAGGGAGATTTCCGCTACTGGCAGTGTAAACATACTTGTACAGACGAGATTTATCCCAACAAAGAAAAGGTGTATGAGTTGCTGGACAAGATAGAAGGTGACAGACTGCCCGACGACCTGATTCCCCGTTGTTCACATTGCGGTACGGAGATGGTTCCATGGTGGCGCAGTCGCGAGTTTCTGGAGGGCAGCTATTACCGAAAAGAGATGCAACGTTATATGGATTTTCTCAAGAAGAACATGAACAAGAAAGTGCTTTTTCTCGAACTTGGTGTGGGTATGATGACTCCAATGTTTATCAAGGAGCCATTTATGAGCATGGTATATCGCTGGCCCAATGCCACTTATGCAGTCATCAATCCAAAAGATGCCTATGTTCCAAAGGAGATTGCCAAAAAGAGTATTGCCATTAAGGAAGATATCGCTGTGACATTAAAGAAACTGTTAGGCAAACCGGCAGATCATATCGTATCAGATACAAGTTTCAAACCAGGAAGAATATATTAAATATGAATGCAAATATCACTCTAGCCCAAGAATGGATTGCCCAGGCAGATGCCATTCTCATAGGAGCCAGCAACGGACTCTCTATCGCCGAGGGCTATCATATCTTTGCCAACAACGAGATGTTTCGAAGGCAGTTTGGCGACATGCAGCAGCAATATGGTTTCAGAAATATTGTGGAAGGTCTTTACTTTCAGTATCCTACTGCTGAAGCACGCTTAGAGTTCCACAGACGATTGGTAAAGTTTTGGGTAGAAGATTACCAACCTTCACAGGTAATGCATAACCTCATGAAAGTGATTGACCAAAAGGATTACTTCATCCTTACCAGCAATGGCGACTTGCATCTGGAGAAATCAGGGTTTGATGAAAAACGCATCTTCGAGATAGAAGGTGTCATGACCGACCTTTTTGCAGCACCAGACCTCAAGAAAAAAACACTCTTCCATCACTTTCTTACAAAATATTCTGGCAAAAAACTCGTTATCTTAGAGTTGGGTATTGGTTCGCGCAACCGACTCATCAAGCTACCTATCATGCAGCTGGCTTATCGTGAGCCGAATGCTAAATATATCACGCTCAACATGCCTCAAGAGCTCTATATTCCTGAGGAGATAGCAGAAAAGAGCGTGGGCATTGCTGGCGATATAGCCAGTCGCTTAAAGAATTGAATACAAATGATTAGAACACTGAGCCCACTTTAAAATGCAAGAAATAAGAATAGGATTTAAAATAGAACAAAAATGAAGAAAACAATTCCAGTAATAGGCATGGCTTGCAGCGTATGCTCTGCCAATGTTGAAAAGAAACTGCAGTCGCTAGAAGGCATCAACTCCGCCTCGGTTTCCCTGGCGAGCCGAACTGCCCTGGTAGATTATGACCCCGACATTATTTCTCTGGAAGATATGAAACGGGAAATCAGCAACGCCGGCTACGACCTCGTTATCGAAAACGACAGAAGCGTGGAGGAAATCAACCGCCGTGAGTTCACCCTCCTGCGCCGCCGAACCCTCGCTTCCTGGCTCTTCGCCATCCTGACCATGTGTTTCTCCATGGGCTGGATTTCACTGGGCATGGAACAGAATATGATTTCAGATGGCGTTGCCTCGGCTCATCATACCAGTTCCTTCGCCAACCAGATTTGTCTGCTCCTGGCACTCGCCAACCTGCTCTACTGCGGCAAACAGTTTTATGTTTCCGCCTGGAAGCAGCTCCTGCATCATACGGCAAACATGGATTCGCTCGTAGCACTCAGCACCCTTATCGCCTTCCTCTTCAGCACCTTCAACACCTTCTTCGGAGAAATGGTATGGGGAGCGAGAGGCATAGAATGGCACACTTATTTTGATGCTTCCGTGATGATTATCACCTTCGTGCTGACCGGCAGATGTCTGGAAGAAAAAGCAAAAGACAGTACGGCGAGCAGCATCCGACAACTGATGGGAATGCAGCCGAAAACCGCCCGACTAGTGACTTACGAGAAGATAGAAGGCACCAACGACTACAAGATGGAGGAAGTTCCGATTTCCACCATTCAGATAGGCGACATGATTGAGGTAAGAGCCGGCGAAAAGATTCCGGTGGATGGCGTGGTTACCCAGGCAGAGAGTTTCATGACTCCCGATGCTGCCTATGTAGATGAAGCGATGATCAGCGGCGAACCGACTCCGGCGATGAAAAAGGCAGGCGACAACGTGCTGGCTGGCACCATTCCGAGTCAGGGAAAGCTCCGCATGAGAGCCAAGCAGATTGGCGAGAACACCGCCCTGGCGCACATCATTCGAATGGTTCAGGAGGCGCAGGGCAGTAAGGCGCCCGTGCAGCGCATCGTGGATAAGGCGGCTCTGATTTTCGTTCCAGTCGTGGCAGCCATCGCCCTCATTACCTTCCTGGCGTGGTGGCTGATAGGCGGCAACGCTGCTCTTCCTCAGGCCATCCTTTCAGCCGTAGCCGTATTGGTCATCGCCTGTCCTTGCGCCATGGGCTTAGCTACTCCTACCGCCCTGATGGTGGGCATCGGCAAGGCAGCGCAGAAGCAGATTCTCATCAAAGATGCGTCGGCGCTGGAGAATCTCCACAAGATCAATGCACTCGTCATCGACAAGACCGGCACTCTCACCATTCCTAACCAGAATATCGATTTCACCAAGCAGGAGGATTTGGATCTGGAGACAAGAGAGACCCTCAAGCCTCATGCCCAGGAAGCAATGAAGCAGTTGCAGAAAAGGGGAATAGAGGTCTATATGATGAGTGGCGACAAGGAGGAAGCGGCTCACTACTGGGCAGAGAAAGCCAGCATCAAGCATTACCAGAGCAAGGTGCTGCCTGGCGACAAGCAGGCTTTGGTAAAGAAACTTCAGGACGAAGGCAAGCAGGTAGCGATGGTGGGCGACGGAATCAACGACACCCAGGCCCTGGCCCTTGCCAACGTGAGTATGGCGATAGGAAAGGGAACGGATGTGGCGATGGATGTGGCGCAAATTACGCTGATGAGCGATGACCTCTTGTCGCTTCCGGAAGCCGTAAAACTGAGCAAGAAGACGGTTCACATGATTTGGCAGAATCTCTTCTGGGCGTTCATCTACAACATCATCTGCATCCCGTTGGCAGCCGGCGTCCTTCATATCTTCGGCATTGATTTCCAAATAACCCCGATGTGGGCAAGTGCCTGATGGCCTTCTCCAGCCGTAAGCGTAGTGCTTAATTCACTGAGACTGAGATTGGCGTAAAATGATAGAAAATGGCAGGTTCCTGATGCATTAATTGGAAGCCTGCCATTATTTTATCCCCTACTTAAATACACTTTTCCTATGAAAACAAGGGGCGAAAAATACACTTTTCCTCTAAAAATAGGGACCGAAGACTACACTTTTCCAAAAGAAACAGGATTTTAGCCTTAATAGGACATGGATTTCACCCCATAGCCTCCCCTTCTACCTTGCAGCTGTCGAACCCCATCTCCTTGGCTTTGTCAGGACCAAAGGTGAAGTAGATGGCTTCGCCCTCATCACAAACCTCGCCTTGGGAGTTCTCCAGAGTCAGGTGGATGGTGACGATGTTGCGGCGCTGACTGGCGATGTGACCACGCACCGTAATCTGCGAATCGGTGGTCATCACAGGCTTCTTGTACTTCACGTTGAGCTGCATCGTCACACCCGTGGTCTGCAGTTTTCGGTTGATAACCCAGCCTGCCACTTCATCCATCAGCATACTGATGATTCCGCCATGCAGGGTATTGATCCAGCCCTGGTAATTCTCGCCGGGATTCCAGATGGTAAGCACATCCTCACCCTCTTCCCAAAACTCAAGATGCAATCCTACAGGATTGTTTGGGGCACAGCAAACGCAGTTGTAACCCTTCTTGTTCAAATATGGATTTAATATCTTCTTCATTTTCTAACTTTTTTAAACAATGCAAAGGTACGAATAATATCTGATAAGACAAAGTTTTTAAAAAATATTATTGTTGGTAGCCGTTTAATACCTAAAAATAAGAACAGAACAGAACCTTCCATCCATATAAGAGAACCACAATACCTATAAATGGGGATAACAAAGAGCACTTGTCTATTTAGACTAAATAAAAATACTAATTATTAAGTATTGCAGGATTTTAAAATATCAAGTATCTTTGCAGCGTGAATTAGAAAGATGCTCGCAGACAGCGGGCAAGTGAACAAGAAATTATACAAAACATTAAGAAATGAAGAGAATTATTTTTTATTATTTTAGGCTGCATCAATATCTGCCTTACTTATGCACCAGAGCTTTAACGGACAATATATTTCTGAATGGCAATGGGACATGAACAAGAATACCAATCTGACTAACCAGCTGAGACTGGAACTGAGTGTTCCGATAGGAAAAGGAAAGGATTCGTTCGAGGCGGCTACGCTGCATGTGGCAAAGACCAACGATGGCATTATTGGCGACTGGCAGGGCTTTTCGAATATAGATGCGGATAATAACTTCGCCATGCTTGCCGTGCTGGGTTACATGCACGAGTGGAATTCGGGCCATCTGTTTGTGGGTGTGAGGAATGTAAACGAGGATTTCTTTACCTCTGACGTTACGGCACTTTTCCAAAACAGTTCTGAAGGAATTTTTCCTACCGTTGCTTCCAGCTATCCGATAGCCAACTATCCGTATTCGGGCTTGACCCTTTATTTTGATGTAACCAAGGGAAAATGGACATTCAGAAACAGTCTGTATAATGGTGCAGGATATAATGGTTGGAAAGCTCACGACAATCCCTTCCTGGTCCGCCCGAAGAAGGATGGAATCTTCAATATGTCGCAGTTGGAGTATGAACATAAAGGTGGAAAATATTTTGCGGGTGCTGCCGTCCATACCCGTCAATATCCAATCAACGAGGATGGCGAAATGGCTTCTGCCGATGAATCCAAGGGCAAGACCACCTGTGCTGGTGGATTTACGGAGAGCAGAGTGTATGGAAGGCTGGCGACAAGAACATTTCGTGCATGGTGCAATATTCCGAGAACACCAGTCATCAGAATGCCTGCTACCGATACGCCGAACTTGGCGGCGCCTATCAGGACGATAAGAACGAGTGCGGCTTGTCTGGCCAGTATGCCCGCTTCCAGCAAGGTTCGGAATATTCGCTGGAAGTAACATGGAAAAGACAGCTGACGGAATCCATCTCCCTTCAGCCATCGTTCCAATACATCAAAAACGACAATGGAGATTTCACGGCGCTCAGTGCCCGACTCTATGTCAGTTTCTAGCAATCCATTTCGGCAAGACCAGGGTGCCCATCACCAGGAAAGGGTAATAGAAGATGGCGCGCCAGAGCATGGCGGCAAGGATGGCTTCTGAGGCATCGGGCAGGAAATCGGCATAATAAAGGCGGAACATCAACTCTGCCACGCCACTTCCGCCAGGCGTAGGACTCAGAATGGAAATCATCCACATCACCCATTGGCGGCACCAAGCCACCAGCATGTTGCCCTGACAATGAAAGGCAATGAGAATAGCTACCACGATGGCGAATCTCGACAGCCACGTCAGGGAAGTATAACCCATCAGCTGCAACCAGAATCTTCCGCCCTCCAGCTTTGCCTCCTCCGAAGCCATCGTCATCTCCTCGGAAAACTTCTCTACCTTGGGCAGGAATCTGCGAAGGAAAGGAATCTTGCAGCATCCCTTCAATACCCAGCCCAGAATCTGAGGACGATGCAACAATAAGAGGTAGAGGATGGCCGTCCAGACAGCAACGATAAGGGTGCTGACGATGAAGATAACCTGCACTCCGCCCCTTAATCCATTCGTTCGTAGCATCTACAGAAATCCCCACTCCATCAACCAAGCTGAACAAGAGATGCGACGGAACACAGAAATAGAGCAACACGCAACTGATGGCAAGAAAAGCCTCATCAGCCAGCAGGGCTGCAAACATGGTGAAGATACTTCTGCCCATAGAAACTCCCTCGCGATTGAGATAGACAAAAGCCAAACCACTTCCCCCCACCGCCGAAGGAGTGACGGCAGAAGTAAACTCGCAGAGCACATTGATGCGAAACGCCTCGGCAACGGATAACTTACGCTGGCAGAGATGACGGAAACGGAGGGTGAGCATCAGATTCTGGACCGCAAAGAGCAACACGCCCATTACTACCCCCAGAAAGAACCTGGGAGACAAATCTATCCTTCTCAGAACTTCCACATCAAACTCCCGAATCATCATTCCAACGATGACCACCAGTCCGATGGAAGCCGCCAACCATAAATGCCATTTTTTCATATTACTCTCAAAATAAAACTATACTTTTTATATATAGTAATATAACGATTAAATGGCCAATCTATTTTGTTGTCTGTCTATTAAATCAAAACTTCTACAGCTATATCATTCCAAGAGCGCACCAGAGTCTCCGCGGCTGCCGTATAGTTCATCTGCATCAACTCCCGAGATTGCATACTTCCGAAGAAGGTAATCATTTTTCCGATAAGAGCATATTAGAATACGATTAGAATAATGATGTTAGAATACGATTAGAGCCCTATTCCAAAATCGGAATCTCGGAATAGGGCTCAGAAACATAAAATCAAAATCTAGAATATCGGCTGACCTACGCAACCATTTGGCGCCTGCACATGAAGCAGGGCGGCGATGGTTGGCACAATATCGGTCATGAATGTCTGCCTGGTGGTTGCACCGTGCTGGATTCCACAACCCATGAAAACCAAAGGAATGTGGGTGTCGTATGGATTCCACTCACCATGATCGGTTCCCTTCATGCCGTGGGCATAGAAATTCGGCTTCAATACGATAGCCACATCACCGCTTCGCTCACGGTTGTAACCATTCACGATGCGCATCTTCACATCCTCAGGAATGCTCTCGGTCATCGTCTTCTCCATATCGCAGGCATACTGCACGCAACAGTCTTCCTTCAACACGTCCACCACGCTCTGCTTGATCTTGGCGAAATCCAACTTGTTTTTCTTGATGATGTTACGGTTGAAAAACACCTGATAGTTCATCACGGTCTTCACCAGATTGCCCACGTTAGGATACTCCTGAGCCAGGGTCTGATTCAGTTTCTCAGCCACCGCATCACCATCCCAATTACCCGCTGGAATGCGGCAGTCTTGCAGGAAACGGGCGTTGTTCATCGCTCCATGGTCGGCACTCAAGAAAACCAGATAATTTCCTTTGCCCACCTTCTCATCGAGATAAGAAAGGAAATCGGCTATCGCCTTGTCCAGACGCAGATAAGTATCCTCGGTCTCTACCGCATGAGTTCCCACCTGATGACCGATATAATCCGTGCTTGAGCAGCTTACTGCCAGCAAGTCGGTTTCATTATCTGCACCCAACTGCTCGCCGTCTATCGCCGCCTTTGCCAAATCAATCGTCAGCGAATTGCCGAAAGGAGTTTTGCGGATAATGCTGTAACCATATTTCTTATAAAGGGCTGGAAGATTGAGCGGCAGCGTAGCCTTCATGCCCTTGCGGATGCCATCCTCATACTCGTTCTCATCTTCCGTACTTTCAACGTAAGTATTCTCAGGATAGAGTGTGTTCCATTTTTCCGAGAGATAACGCTCTGGCAGATGCTGGTTGTTGAACGCGTCCACCCACTTCGGCAACTGGTTTATATAATAAGAACTGGTGATAAACTTTCCGCTCTCATCATCAAACCAGTAGGCACCGTTCGGATTATGACCTGCAGGAAGAATGGAAGCACGGTCTTTCAATGCCACTCCCACTACCTTGGCTCTGCCGTTGGATGCAATCTTCATCTCATCTCCGAGAGTCGTAACCCAGAGGTTTCTGGGCGACATCAAGCCCGCCTTGCTGTTGGAGCCCACCGGCTTCACGGTTTCATCATCCGTGCAATACACCTTCTTGCCATTCTTCACAAAATTGTTTCCGGCGATTCCGTGGATAGAAGGCACACTGCCTGTATAGAGACAAGTATGACCGATGGCGGTAACCGATGGAACATACGGAATACGGGTGTTTTCGCAAGAGAAGCCCTCGTTGAGCAGTCGCTTGAATCCACCTTCTCCGTAGCGCTTCTGATAGCGATAGAGATAATCCCATCGCATCTGGTCAACCACGATGCCCACTACCAGTTTGGGGCGCTGAACGTTAGAAACATTCACCTGTTGGGCAGCAGCAGAGCCGCATCCCAGAAATGCCAACGCAATAAAACTAAATACCTTATTCATTTCTTTCTTCAAAAATACTGTAATACTTTTTACCGCTGCAAAGGTATTTAAAGGATGTTGCCATCGTGTTACAAAGAAATGAAAGAAGAGTGAAAGCAACGCCTTTTTACAAAAAGATTTTAAAAATGGGACTGAATAAGACAAGGTAACGATATTTTTGTTATATTTGCAGTATTATTGCAAAACTAACAGATTTACGATATGAAAAAACTACTCTTATCCATCGCCTTTCTGCTCCCTGGTATGGGAATGATGGCGCAGACTCAGGTAACGACTGCCAAAGGTATCCTCGAAGGAAAAGACCTCTCAGGCATCACAGTATTCAAGGGTATTCCGTTCGCTGCTCCTCCTGTAGGAAATCTCCGCTGGAAGGCTCCACAGCCTGTACAGAAATGGCAGGGCGTTCGCGAGGCCAAGGAGTTCGGACCGAACCCGATGCAGGAACCTCTCTTCGGCGATATGAACTTCGGTACGAAGACCAACAGCGAGGATTGCCTCTACCTTAATATATGGACACCGGCAAAGACCATGAAGGAGCATCTGCCGGTACTCATTTATTTCAACGGCGGAGGACTGATGGCGGGTAGCGGAAGCGAACCTCGATATGCGGGCGATGCGATGGCACGCAAGGGCATCATCTCCATCACAGCCAACTATCGTGAGGGCATCTTCGGATTCTTCGCCCACCCACAGCTCTCTAAGGAAACATCCTACAAGGGTTCCGGCAACTATGGATTCATGGACCAGGTGGCTGCCATCCAGTGGGTAAAGGATAACATCGAGGCTTTCGGCGGCGACCCTAACCGCATCACCATCGTAGGCGAATCGGCAGGTTCCATGTCGGTCAGCGCCTGATGGCTTCCCCTCTCTGTCAGGGACTCTTTGCCCAGGCAATGGGTTCCAGTGGTTCGGTGATGGGATTCAAGAAGGTGGCTACACAGAAGGAAGCCGAGGAGAAAGGAGTGCAGCTTGCCCAGAAAATAGCCGAGAAGATGGGTAAGGAAACCGGAAAGAAGGTGAAAAAGAACGCAGGAATGAAGAACCTCAACGAACTTCGTGCCCTTCCTGCCGAGAAATTGATGAAACTGGCAGGCGTAAGAGCGGTTCCGGTCTATAACATCGACGGATATTTCATGAAAGAACAGCCTGCAGAGGTCTTTGCCAAAGGCGAGCAGACCAAGGTACCTCTGCTCATTGGCGGTAACAACCAGGAGATGACTCCATGGGCGGTATTGATGGACAAGCAGCCTACCGTCGAGAATCTGAAGGCGGGTGCCAAGGCTACATTTGGAGAAGAGAACATCGAAGAACTCTTCCGCCTCTACGGCATCAACAGTGATAAGGATGTATTGGAGCAGCCGGGCGTGAACCTAGCTTCGGATATCTTCCTCGATTATTCCACATGGAAGTGGGGCAACATGCACAAGCTGACCGGCGGACAGCCTGTTTACCGCTACCGCTATTGCCATCCTCGTCCTGCTATGGCCATCAAGGGTAAGGTGGCTGCATTGGCTGGCGGCGTGGTAGATGCCAAGGAAGATGCGGCTCCTGCGCCACAAGACAAGGGAGCCGTTCATTCTGCCGACATCGAGTATGCAATGGGTACATTGCCAACCAACCGCGTGTTCAACTGGCAGCCGGAGGATTATATGATCAGCGACATCTTCAACCAGTATTACGTCAATTTCGTAAAGACCGGCAATCCGAATGGTCTGGGTCTGCCTGAGTGGCCATCCACCAACGGCAAGGCAGTAGCCCCTGTGCTTCAGATAGACGTGAATACCGTCGTAAAAACTGATGCCCAGATGGAGAAGCGCTATGATTTCATAGACAAACTGTTTTGGGAGAAGAAATAATTCTCTCATTACATTGAATCAATCGGAATACAGATTTCATTGAATAAACCAGAAATAGAGATGTTTCAGAAATTCATTATCAACAGAGACGGAGTACTGAAGTTCGGGCGTGTCTACCTGCACCGTGACATGCTGTCACCCGGCGAGCAATGCACCTACGGGGGCGGTTTGTGGAAGATAGATGAAGGCAGAGGCGCCATCGTACTCTACGGCAGAAGTTTCGACTTCGGCCCTCCCGATTTCGACTTTGTGAAACAGATAGACTGGACGGGCTTGGGCGGCACCCCTCGCCCGCTCTTCTATCTGCCTCATTGGCCTAGCGAAGAAGAGATTGTGCCAGTCATCATCAATTAAGAAAATAGTATAATATTCTATAATTTTCTGTGTAAAACTTGCGGATAACAGGATAAAACACTATTTTTGCGAAGAGAAATCCTTCTCGGGGAAAGTGCTCTCTAAGAGAAGAGATTCATTCCGTAAATAAGTAACAATTAAAAAGCAGTATAGTATGAAAAAGAAATTAGTTTTGACAGCAGCCGTCATCGCTGCATTATCAGTTGTCTCCTGCAATGGCAAGAAGACAAATAGCCAGGGGGCTAACCAGGATAGCCTCAGTTATGCTGAAAATGATTCGCTCAATTCCAACGATGTCATTCTCGATTCCATCGCCGGCACCTACGAGGGAACTCTCCCTGCTGCCGACTGTCCGGGCATCAAGACCGTTTTGACGCTCAACGCCGACAGCACCTATCAGTACTCAGCCGACTATCTGGAGCGCAAGGATGGTCACGACGAAGCGAGCGGTATCTTCAAGGTATTGGCTAACAACGTGGTAGAAATCACCCGTCCATCGAGCGGCGAGACATCTTACTACAAGGTAAAGGATGCCAACAGCCTCATCATGACCGATTCGCTGGGCAATGAGCCTGAAGGCGCCATGGCTAAGCACTATGTGCTGACTAAGAAAAGGTAAAAGAGCCTTTAAAAGGTAAAAGGGTAAAAAGAGCACCCTAGCTTAACATTCCGCTAGGCTCTTTTTACCTTTTTACATTTTTACCTTTTTACCCTTTTATCTTTAAAACGCCTTTTTTGCCGGTTCTCACAGCGCCATTATTACAAACCTGTTACATTCCTGCCTTTCAAGTTAAAATCAATTAAGTTTTGCACAGGAACCTTCGCTATTCCAGATATTTTTCCTAATTTTGCGCCCACGTTTCTAACAGATGAAATGATTTTAAGATTCAATGGTATATACTAAATAGATTAAGGATAAAGAAAAATGGAACATGTTTTTACTGAATCGATGTTTTTGGTGGGATTCGTGATTTTCATCGCCGCCATACTCGTATTAGACATGCTGGTCATCGACCGAAAGGCACATGTGGTGTCTATCAAGGAAGCCGGTTCATGGACGGCTGTATGGATTATTCTCGCGCTCGCCTTCGCCGTATTCATCTATTTTCATGGCGACATGGTGCACGGCATCGAGAACTTCGACGACCTGAAGCTGATAGCCTCGCGCTATGCTTCTCATCTCAAACTGGATCCGAACGATTATGAAGGGAGTCTGCAGCAATATCGCCACTACATGACCATCTCTTACATCTCGGGTTATCTGATAGAGAAGACGCTCTCTGTGGATAATCTCTTCGTGATGATGATGATCTTCACTTCATTCGGAGTGGACAAGAAAGATTACCAGCACGTATTGAACTGGGGAATCCTGGGAGCCATCGTGCTTCGCTTCGTCTTCATCTTTGCAGGTGCAGCCTCATCAGCCGATTCGCCTGGATATTGCTCATATTCGGAGGATTCCTGGTTTATAGCGGCGCCAAGATGTTCTTGAACAGGAACAAGAAGGAAGAGATCAACGCCCTCGACCATCCGGTGGTGAAGTTCATGCAGCGACGCCTGCATCTGGGACCGCTGGTAATGACGGTGGTGTTCATCGAGTTCTGCGATTTGATTTTCGCTTTCGACAGTATCCCTGCCGTATTCTCGGTTTCGCTCGACCCGTTCGTGGTGTTCTTCTCCAACATCTTCGCCATCCTGGGCTTGCGTGCTCTCTTCTTCCTGCTGGCAGCGATAGCCGATAAGTTCCGCTACTTGAAGGTGGGTGTGAGCGTGCTGCTGGTGTTCATCGGTGTAAAGATGCTCATCCACGATTTCTTCGAGATTGATGCAGTAAGTTCGCTGGTATTCATCATCCTCGTACTGCTCGTCAGCATCGGAGCTTCGGTGGTGATTCCGCAGAAAAAGGAAGCGTTGGAAAATACGAAATAAGCAAACCATTCGTAAATGGAAGGATTATCATCAGGTAATCTCCTTCCAAGAAAAACATAAAAAGGGCGATTGCTATTCCCCACACAAGGGATAAGCAATCGCCCTTATCTTTTATGAACTCAGTTCAGAAAGAAGAGCAAATGAATTGCTTACCCTTCGGCCGCCGAACTTTGTTTCTTCACTCTTCTCTCTTCACTCAATTTACTTCCAAGGATTCTCTGTTGGGTAAGGCAGGCTAGCTGGCTGGTTGTAAGCGATATCCTTGATGCCGAGATACTTGAATACCTCGAACAAGGTCTTACCTACGTGAGAGAATGCTACGGCTCCGTGGTGTGGATAACCCCTCTGAATCAATACGTGACGATAGAAGCGGCCCATCTCGTTGATGGCGAAGATACCGATACCACCGAATGAACGGGTAGGAACATCGAGAACCTCACCCTCTGCGATGTAGCTGCGGAGGTTGCCCTCAGAATCGCACTGCAGACGGTAGAATGTGATGTCAGAAGCTGCGATATCACCCTCCAAAGTACCACGGGTGAAGTCTGGTTTACCACCATTCTCCAACAAACGGTTCTGGATGAGCTGATACTTAATCTTACGGCTAGAGCACATCTTGCACTGTGGAGTGTTACCGCAGTGGAAGCCCATGAAGGTATCAGTCAACTTATAATCATACTTGCCCTTGATGTCCTCATCATAGATATACTGAGGAACAGAGTTATTGATATCGAGCAATGTAACGGTATCGTCAGAAGCACACATACCGATGTACTCAGAGAGCGCACCATAGACATCTACCTCGCAAGCTACAGGAATGCCGCGGCTAACGAGACGGCTGTTTACATAGCAAGGCTCGAAACCGAACTGGCTTGGGAATGCAGGCCAGCACTTGTCAGCGAATGCTACATACTGGCGAGAACCCTTGTGAGCCTCTGCCCAGTCGAGCAATGTCAACTCAAACTGTGCCATTCTGCGACTAAGGTCAGGATAGTAGCAGCCTTCGCCCATCTCCTTGGCCATATCAGCGCAAACCTCTTCGATACGTGGGTCGTTCTCGTGCTCCTTGTAAGCTACGAGAAGGTCAAGCTCTGAGTTCTCCTCAATCTCTACACCGAGTTCGTACAAGCCCTTGATAGGAGCGTTGCAAGCGAAGAAGTCCTGTGGACGTGGACCGAAGGTGATAATCTTCAAACCCTTCAAACCGAGGATAACGCGAGCTACTGGTACGAAATCCTGAATCATCTTAGCTACGTCCTCTGCTGTACCTACAGGATACTCAGGGATGTAACCCTTCAGGTGGCGCATGCCGAGGTTGTAAGAGCAGTTGAGCATACCGCAGTAAGCGTCGCCACGACCATTGATCATGTCGCCGTCACCCTCTGCAGCTGCAACAAACATACAAGGACCATCGAAGTTCTTTGCAATCAAAGTCTCAGGAGTCTCAGGACCGAAGTTACCGAGGAATACAACCAAAGCGTTGCAGCCCTGCTCTTTCACTTCGCCCAAAGCCTTGAGCATATCTTTCTCGTTCTCAACTGTAGTCTGGCAGTTGAAAATTTCACCCTTGTACTCTTTTACGATGTTCTCACGGCGCTGAGTAGAAAGCGCGATTGGAAAACAGTCACGGCTAACGGCAATAATACCGAGCTTTACTTGTGGAATGTTGTTGCTTACCATAATTAGTTTATTACTTAAGTTTTTGTATAAATTGCTTATATTTATTGATTCTTTTCTAATTGTTCGGCTGACAATTATTCATTGTTCCGAGCACAAAGGTACAAATATATTTTGTATCACCAAGCGTTTTAAGGAATTTTTAATTCAAAAAAATGGCGCAAAACCGAAATTCTGCGCCAAATGTAACATATGATAAAGTTCTTGATACATTTCATACATGTCTCTATTATCATCTGATACCCCTTTTCTGCCTTAACATCTTCTTTAATATCTTCGCAGCGGGCGGTACCGGATGGTGTAAATCTGATTGAAGTACTCCTTCCAGCTGTTCGACTCCTTGTCGTCATCACGCACGATACGGATGCCGTAGAATTGGGTACCCGTCTCCTTGTATTCCCGGAATCTCGACAACAGCTGCTGTGGCGGATCTGGAATCAGGAAGTCGGTAATCCAAAGCACATCGGCATTCACGTAATGGAGTCCGTCGTTGTCGAGAAGGTCGAACATCTGGGTCATCATCTTCTTTGCCGATGTTCCGCCTCCGATAAATGGAAGGTGGGTTGTGGTGGTAGGCTGCCACCGGATGCCTCGCCCGGTATGCGCCTGTCCATCTCCGTCGGACGGAGCTGCATCTGCTTCGGCTGATTCCATCATAGTGATTCCTATTCTCTTCAGGCGCTCTGCCTTGCGCTTCGCCATCAGGTCGATGGCACGGGTACTGACGGAGAAATCTATCAGGAAGCAGTCTCGCTCCAAATCTTCTGCCGTTTCTTCCAGCAGAGAGATGAGTGTAGAGGATATCCTCTCGGGCGTGCCATACATACTGGCTGAGGTGTCCAGACAGACGATCATCGGACCCTTGCGGGAGGCATGGGTAAAGCCGAGTTTGCGGGATGGTTTCGACATTTCGCTCTTATAACGGAAGGTCTGGAGTCTTCGCGTGCGATACTTATAGATAAAGAGGCCCTCCATATCTTCATCGCTGTACTGTGCCAGTTCGAGCGGGAGAAGGGAGTTGAGATCATCGCCCACGGTAATGCCCTCGATATCGCTACCTGCTGAATGCTCCATCTTCATCTCTACGCCCGATGCGATGGTGAGCCGGTCTTTGCCGTTGGCATCGGCTACTCGTCCCATCTTCGCCACAATTTCCTTGATTTCGGGATATTTGTCCTGAATCTTCACCTGGTTCAGACGGCGTTCAAACTCCGTTTCGGTCCATCCGTTCGTCATCAGTTCCCAGGCTTGTACGGCGCGCTGTTCCGAAACGCCCTTCGTCTTCATGTTGCGGGTTATCTGGTCCATCATGCGCACCAGTCCTGTTTCGAAGTTGTTCTGACGGAGCGAGATAAAGCCCTTCAGCTTGTTCAATACCTGATGGTCGATGCAGACCTTCCAGTCTCTTACCAGCCTTTCCCAGTTTTCGGGTTTCGAAGCCCCGTTTCCAGTCATCAGCTTGAGGAAGAAAGGCTTATCGAACCCATCTTCAGCATGTTCCTGTTCCAGCTGGTCGAGCAAGGGGAGCCACACCTGTTCATCCATCCGCTTGAAGGGAGCCCAATCGAGCACATCATCAGCCCGATGACTCTCGGTCCAGGCACGCTGGCGCTGGAACCGCATGTGGTGGACGCATTCCACAATGAATTTTCCCACACTATCATAGAACACCTTGCTCTTGATTTTGCTGTTCACCACCTGTCGCACGAATTTCTGCACCTCTTCGCCAGTTTCTTCTATGGTTACTTTCAGGGTAAAGAGATGAATGAGATAATCCTTCAGCGGGTCTTCCTTCAAATTCCAAGGCATGGCGGTGCCTGTCGGATCAGGAATCTTCACCTGTCCCGACTTGCAGAAGTCATCCAGCATCTTCAAGTAATACTGTGCCTCCGCCAAATCCTTGTTATTCTGGTATTTCATAGGAGTAAATTCTTATTTTTTCTCCATCAGATATTCTGCGAAGATTCTTGCAGCACTCTCTACTTTGGCTGCGCAAGGGCGAGACTTGTAATATTCTGCCGTTCTTGCCGAAGCCACATAGCTGGACTGCGCTTTCTCGTGACCCTTCAAGCCGAGGATTTCGGCACAGATGATACTACCGTTCTGCTCCTTCGATTTGGCGAGCAAATCCTGCACCACCTTATAGCATGCCGACTTGCCCTCACGGTCATCCCCCTCGGTCTGTCCGCAATCCAAGCCAACGAGCACCACGATGCCCGAAACGGCACCGCACATCATTCTCATTCTGCCTACTCCACCACCGAAGCCGGCACCAATGCGCTTCGCCATCTCATCATCAAGACCATATAAATCGGCAAAGGCAGCCACTACCGACTGGCAGCAGCCATAGCCCTGCATAAAGTTATCCACAGCCTGGTGAACACGCGCCTCCAACTCAGGAGTCAATATTTTCTGTTCATTCATCATGTTTTGATTCTTCTATATATAATAATGTAATAGGAGGCGATTAAACCTCATAAAGTTTCATCGTATCCTGACGGGTAAACGCCAGCTCCTTATAAAAATCGCGGAGATAAGCCGATATTTCCGCCTTATCATCAGCAGATGCGAAGAGATTCTCGCCCAACTGCCTTTCCAGCGAGCTCAAGCCATCCGAAAGAGTTTCTATCTCCCCCTCGTAATCCCTTCCATCCTCCGGATTCCTGCGTACACGATGATACTTAATATCCTCAGCAAGCGCATTCTTCATCTCTACGAGTTTATCTGCAAAAGGAGAAAAGAGGGCACGGATCACGATGTTTCGGATAGCATCCCGCTCTTCCGGTTCCTGCCACAGACAATGGTAGATAGGCAGCAAATCGCAGATATCCACCTCTTCCCTATCCTGCATAAAGGCAGAAGTGCGAAGCAGGCGGACGATATTCTTCCATCTTCGGTCACTCACATAGATATTTCTGCGCTCGGCAGCCTCATCCACATTCACGGCTCTCAGAGATTTACGGATAGCTGAAATTGCATCGAGAACCTCGATTTTCACGCCAATCTTATCGATACGCTCCGTCCATTCAGCATACTCCTCAGAAGTAATCTTCAAATCAGAAAAATCTGCATTATCTGCGAAATCTGCGTGACCTAATCCCCCTGTAAAACCTGAGAAATCTGTGGAATCTGTGAAATCTGTGGGACCTAAAAAATCTGCGTGAGAATCCAAGAGCATCGCCCGGAAATTCTTCTCCAGTTTTATCGGTCTACTCTCTATTCTGATGACGAATCGGTCCCAAAGCGCCTCCAGTCCTTCTCCCTTAGCCGGCAACTCATTACTTGCAGCCACGAGAAGCTTCAGAGGAAGATGCATTTCCCGATTGCCGTTACGGAAGATTTTCTCGTTAATCACCGTAAGGAGCGTGTTCTGGATCGCAGGTCCCGCCTTCCAGATTTCATCCAGGAAAACCACATCGGCAGTAGGCAGATAACCCTCCATCGCACGTTCGTAAGTATCCGAAGTCTTCAGTTTCTGAATGCTCACCGGGCCGAAGATTTCATCGGGTGTAGAGAATCGCGACATCAGATACTCAAAGCTCTGAGCATCCCTAAACGCCGTCTTCAACTGTCTGGCTACCATACTCTTTGCCACTCCCGGAGGTCCCAGCAAGATGATACTCTCACCTGCCAGAGCTGCCAGGAGCGAGAGCGATATCTCCGTCTCCTTCTCATAAATGCCCCGGTTCATCTCACCGAGTAATTGTTTGAATCTTTCAAGCATATTCTTACTTTCCTATTCAGAATCGTATAAAGACGAAAAGAAGTTAAGAGATAAAATTCATTATCCCTTAACTTCCTCATATTCTTTTATATAAATAAGGTATGGCTTACTTTACGTTGCCCACCTTAATCAAGTACTCAGCAATCTGAACAGCGTTCAGGGCAGCACCCTTACGAATCTGGTCGCCAGTCAACCACAATGTGTTACCATTATCATCAGCCAGATCCTTGCGGATACGACCTACATATACATCGTCCTTGCCGGCGCTCTCCAATGGCATTGGATAAACGTAGTTCTGGGCATCATCCTTTACAGTTACGCCTGGAGCAGCCTCCAAAGCCTTGCGGATGTCCTCTACTGCCAATGGCTTCTCAGTCTCAAACCAAACACTCTCTGAGTGAGAACGGAGTGAAGAAACGCGAACGCAGGTAGCACTGGTGCGAACATCAGAGTGCATAATCTTGCGGGTCTCGTTATACATCTTCATCTCCTCCTTGGTGTAATCGTTAGGAGTCATCTTGTCAATCTGTGGAATGACATTGTATGCCAACTGATGAGGGAACTTATTGATATGCTCAGTCTTACCGGTCTCGAGGATATCCTTATACTGCTGCTCAAGTTCAGCCATGGCAGCAGCACCAGCACCTGAAGCACTCTGGTAAGAAGAGATATGAATCTTCTTGATATGGCTCAAGTTATCGATAGGCTTCAACACTACTACCATCATGATGGTGGTACAGTTAGGGTTGGCGATAATATTGCGAGGGCGGTTCAGGGCATCCTCAGCATTTACCTCAGGCACAACCAGAGGCACGTCGTCGCACATACGGAATGCGCTAGAGTTATCAATCATCACGGCACCATACTTGGTGATAGTCTCGGCAAACTCCTCTGAAGTGCCGCCACCAGCAGATGTGAAAGCAATATCGACATCTTTAAAGTCATCGTTATGCTGCAAAAGTTTGACCTCATAGTCCTTTCCCTTGAAGTTGTATTTTCGTCCGGCAGAACGCTCAGAACCAAACAACACCAAATCATCCATAGGGAAATTTCTCTCAGCAAGGATACGCAGGAATTCCTGTCCTACTGCGCCACTTGCACCAACAATTGCTACTTTCATAATCGAATCTTTTAATTTATAAAGTTGTTATAAGTGTAAACTGTGGAAGAGAAAGCCAGCCTCCTTATCATCTTCATGATTCCTCATCTTTCTGACAGCTTCATAATTTTTCCTCATTTTCTGATAGCTTCATGATTCCTCATTTTCTGATAGCCGGAAACTGCTTATTTTCTCAAATCCGCTGCAAAGTTAAGACTTTTTCTACAATATCAAGCATAAATTCCCAAAAATTATTGCTTTTTGCTGCAATTTTATCTTTTTTGCTTACTTTTCTGCAAGAATATGCATAAAAACGGAGAAAAATAGTTGCTATTTGCAATGCGGCAAGCCGCGAGAATGCAGGAATTCATGGATTGTTACTTTCCATAAGTCATCCTTTCGTTTCAATCGGAAGGTTGAAACCACACAGGCGTCACCTGACCGGAAACTCAATCCCATGATTCCATAGTTGTATTGTCCATGAATAGAAGTAGAGATGTCTCGATGCGTCAAACCTATCGTTACGATTTCATCATTACCCCCATGCTCTTCATGCAACATTTTCAGGATTCCCCCAGCCCAATACCTGTTTCTTGGTTTGTAGAAACATGAGGCAGGTATTTCTTTCTTGTCTCCTACAAATACAGAAGCCTCCAACTCAGCCTTTGGTACCTTATTGAAAATGATACCCAATTGCTTCACGAGTTCTTCTCTCAACTGTTCTGCCTCCTGATGTGAGAAATTTCCCAAAGGCTTTAACTCTATGACATAACCCAATGGAGGATCAGCAGGAAGGCTGTCTCCCATGCCCTCATTGCCATGGCTCTGATTTCCATTGGAGCAACCTGCTAAAAACAGGATTGAGATTCCAGCTATAAACAACAATAACTTCTTCATAATCTTCAAACATATAATTAAAAAAACATAGACATTTCTATTCCCAATATGATCAATAACTTCTTCATAATAATGCAAAAGTAGAAAAAATAAGCAAGTAATGATGCTATCCATACGTGGATTGTATCAAATACTCGCTTATGTGTATGAAATCATCAATGCCTATAGCATCAAATCCTTGATGGTTGTACCATTCATGAATCTGCTTAAATCTACCCTTTCTCCAATACCATGCAAATGTCCGGTTTCGGAATACTGCCAGATATTGCACTTTCCTCTGCCGTCGATAGAGGGTTGTCGGGAGTTATAATTGGCGATGAAGAGATAATAACGATTGAACTTCGCCCCCATCTCCTTATTATAGAAGCTCTCGTTGCTATAGATGATAGGATACTTGCCATAGTGTTTCTTCACCAAGTCAGCAAACACCTGTATGCTATCCTGCAGCTGTCGTCCCTTCCATCTTCCCTGGATGCCTTTCTCCTCCACATAAACTTCATCTTATTTGTGTGAGCATCAAGCCTATTTAGTTAATATTCAGAATAACTCTTCGGTATGACGTGAGTGCAGGGATGCCAGCATCTGTTACCTGCAGAATAACATGACAGTCTTTGCCTCTGGCATCAGCGGGAACCATTACCCGACAACGGTTTTGGTCTTTTTCTATGATAGTGACATCCCCTTGATATCCACTTGCCTCACGATAGATACTCCAATCAAAAGTAAGAGTATCTCCATCAGGATCAGAAGATTTGGAGGCATTCAATACTATCGTTTTCCCTGCCTTGCAAGTGACATGCACACTGTTTAGCGAACCGTCTTTACCAACAACTGCCACGGGATGATGGTTGGCAGCCTTGTAGTCTGCCTTCACCGTCCATTGCATTCTGGCAATAAAATCATTATATATTGCATCCTTCCATCTGGTGATAGCCGCACTACCTTCTTTCGCTGCAGGAATCATGTAGTAAGGATCATACTGCGGTTCGTCAAGACCGTTGCGTTTCACCCAGTCCATACCTCTGATACCAGCAACCTTTCCTGTAGAAAAGCGACCACCCCATCCTCCATATTCTGGATGTTCGGGGTCATTCAAGCCATTGCTTAGACAATACATAAATGACGGAGAATCACCTTCTGTGGCCCAGATACGATTAGGATAGCATTTTCCCAAGGGCCCAACCTCTTGTACGTTTTTACAAACCCACTCATCGGACGGTGGCCATCCATAAATCTCCGTATTGCGGATATAGACGAGGTTGGGATAGTTTTTGCCGATCCATGCTCCTGCATCGTCCTGTCCCAATACATCATATACTCTGACCTTGCTAACAAATCGCTCCACTTGTTCTGCCGTTCGAGTGTGACTCACTTTCCAAAGTGCCTGTGCCAAAGTGTTGAGTCCGGACCATGCTGTAATCCATATAGGACGTTCATCATCTTTATCGATGGTTTTGATTAACCACTCAGAACCCTCACTATCCTTACCTTCTCCTACACCGTGCATGGCTGCCTCCGCTTGTCCGACCTTTACAACAGACCGTAGATACGATGCCGTTGGAAACTTGTTGCTGTGCACTTGCAAGTTAGGATAAACCTCTTCATAGGCATCAATCACTTGATTGATAAGGGTAACAGCGCCATTTCCGTATGGCACCCATGCATGTTGAGAAATAAAGCCTTCAAGTTCCACTCTATCGAGTGAAACAAGCAGATGTACCATCGACTGTGTGTCGTCAGGATCTGACCCTCCAATATCCGACATCACAATCATTCTTGTTTGTGCCAAAAGACAACTGCATAACAGCGCAGAAAGAGTAACGAATAGCAATCTTTTCATTTTTTTACTTTGTTCCTAATTTCCGCAACACTATAATTTAATATTTTTTATAAGCACCTGAGCAACAAAAAGTTGCTCAGGATTTTGCCATGTCAGAAATTTCACTTATCTTAGTGTTGCAAAATAAAAACAAACAAAAATTCTGAA
>ENA-OQHV01000022-OQHV01000022.1-human-gut-metagenome-genome-assembly--contig:-NODE-22-length-29101-cov-2.460482_pt1 | contig 29101 bp, 27 predicted proteins | sample MGYA00242641_ERZ504732 | MGnify/ENA primary metagenome ERZ504732 (study PRJEB26092, sample SAMD00036222) | human gut metagenome | host: Homo sapiens | study: EMG produced TPA metagenomics assembly of...
ATTATATATATAATAATTAATAATCAATAAGTTATATAATACAAAGAAGTAAAGAAGAAGGACAAACTAAAGATGCATACCAACTCAAAATTAATTGGAACAACTGGAACGCAGCCCCAGGAAAATCCCCTTTTCTCTAGAAGGTAAGCCCAATCCATTTGCTTTTCACCTTAGGAACAGAAAATCATAGGAAAAACATTAATTTTCCTTAAACAAGCCGTTTTCCTGGATTATTTCGAAGTATAGTTAGAAATATTTTCGTATTTTTGCAAAGTATACTTTAAAATATTTCTGTATAGACTAGCAAATTATTAGAAATATCATCATAGACTGTAGATAAATGCAGAGGATAACGCATAAGAGAATCAGAATTTCCTGGCTGCTGCTATTGGTTTACTTGCCGATGCTACTTGCCGTTACGTTTCACCATCATGGTGAAGCGCAGGGAACTCATGCTGATTTCTATTGCGCCGATTGTGCCCATCATGTTCATCACGACGGGCATCTGATAGCCCTACAGCATACCATGCACGACTGTGTGCTTTGCCAATTGCAAAGCACTCCTTATCTGGCTCCATCCCTCGTGGTTTGGGTTGCCATCGCCGTGCTCCCTCTCTCCCCTCGCCGTGCTTTCTGCTCTCCTTGTCTGTGCAGGGCGAAGGGGGTAAAATCTACCCGTGCTCCACCTTATTCTCTGTTTTTATAAATAACTGAATATTAACAGAATAAGGTAACAAATAACATAATGAGAACAATATTGAAATCAATATTGCTGATGAGTCTGTGCTCATCGGCAACAGCCCCTGCTATGGCTATAAACAGAGCAAACCATGATAAGAAGGACGCAAACATTCATGAAGAAGAGACTAACGATTCTACCAGACACCAGCCGCTGACAGAATCGGGCGTGAAACTGAACGAAGTGGTGGTAACAGGCTTGACGGGCAGCCAGAAACTGAAGCAATCGCCGGCACCTATCTCCTTCGTTTCTGCCCGCCAGCTCGAAATGCAACCTTCTACCAACATCATCGACGCCATCGCCCACCAGCCAGGCGTTTCGCAGATTACCACGGGAAGCGGAATTTCAAAGCCCGTAATCCGTGGCCTGGGCTATAACCGCGTGGTAGTGGTAAACGATGGAATCAGACAGGAAGGACAGCAATGGGGCGATGAACACGGAATAGAAATCGACCCCGCTTCGGTGCATTCCGTAGAGATTCTGAAAGGTCCGGCAAGTCTCATGTATGGATCGGATGCGATGGCAGGCGTCCTCGTCTTCCACTCTGCTCCTACCCTTGCCAAGGGCGACATGAGAGCAAATTTCTCAACGGGTTATCAAACCAACAACGGACTTTTTGATTATTCGCTCAACTTTGCCGGCAACCAGGGCGGATTTGTATGGAACACCCGCTACAGCGGAAAGATGGCGCATGCCTACAAGAATAAATACGATGGTTATGTATTCGGTTCATCACTCAGAGAGCAGGCATTCTTGCAGCTTCTAGGCTGGAACTACCGCCAGGGGCATTCGCATCTCACACTCGATTATTATCATCTCACTCCAGGCATCGTAGAGGGAGAAAGAGATGAGAAAACGGGCGAACTGGAAATTCCGGAAGGCTACGATGCCAAGAGTTACGGCAAGCCGATGCCTTATCAGCAGATTCATCATTACAAGGCTGTACTTGATAATTCCTGGTTCCTGGGCGACGGCAATCTGAAGTTCCTCCTGGGTTATCAGCAGAACCGCCGTCAGGAGTTTGAGGAGGAAGAGAATCCGAAGGAATGCGGACTCGATTTCATGCTCCATACCATGAATTACGACCTGCATTATCTCTCGCCGGAAATGAATGGCTGGAAGTTCTCTACGGGCATCAACGGTATGTGGCAGCAGTCGATTAATAAAGGTTCTGAATTTCTGATTCCAGCCTATCATCTCTTCGATTATGGTGTATTTGCCACGGTGAGCAAGGAGATAGGCAAACTGAACCTGAGCGGCGGCATCAGATACGATCATCGCCATCTGCACAGCGAGGCTTTGAGAGAAGAGGATGATGCTGAATCGAATGATTCCGGTTTGAATGATTCCTTCCGCTTCCAGGCCTTTAAGCGCAGCTTTGAAGGAGTAACCGGAAGCATAGGATTGGCTTATGAAATCCTGCCCGATTTCAATCTGAAGCTGAACCTGGCAAGAGGATTCCGTGCTCCAAACATCAGCGAATTATCATCGAATGGTGTGCACGAGGGAACCCAGCGATACGAATTGGGAAATACCAGTCTGAAGCCGGAAAACAGCTGGCAATTCGACCTTGGTCTGGATTATTCTTCGCCTATCATTTCGGCAGAGCTCTCGCTGTTTGCCAATCGCATCAACCATTACATCTATAGCGAGAAGTTGGCAGATGAGAACAATCAGCCTGTCTTCATCGACGACACGCCAGCCTATCAGTTTACTTCGGGCGACGCCCGCATTCTGGGTGGTGAGGCGAGCATCGACATCCATCCTGTAGAGCATCTGCATATCGGCAACACCTTCTCGTATGTCAACTCGGTTCAGTTGCATCAGCCATCCGAATCAAAGTATCTGCCATTCACCCCAGCTCCTCGCTGGGTTTCGGATGTAAGGTATGAGTTTGTCTGCGACGGCAAGACTTTCAACCATCTCTTCGTAAAGCTACAGATGGATTGCAATCTCCGCCAGAACCATTATTTCGCAGCCAACGAGACGGAGACCGCCACGCCATCGTACACCTTATTAAACATGTATGCCGGTACCGACGTGAAGCTCCATGGCAAGCGCCTTCTCTCGCTCTATCTTTCGGGCGAGAACCTGACCAACCGTGCTTACCAGAACCACCAGAGCCGTCTGAAGTATCTTGACGTAAACCAGGTTACAGGCAGAAGAGGCGTTTACAATATGGGCCGCAACTTCAGCATAAAGATAGTGGTTCCGATAAAGCTGTAATTCCCCTTTTAGGATAAGCAATTCCTCATCAGGAATCAGAATTTTGAATAAACAAGTGCCGATAAAGATGCCAAAAGCTGCCGGAAAAGCAACTTTTGGCGCCATTATCGGCATTTTTCCGTCTAATTATTAGACAATCATTACCCATTTCCGATGATATTTCGTAACTTTGCACCATGATTAAGAAACAAGGAACGATATTGATTGTTGATGACAACCGCAACATTCTTACTACGGTAAGGATGCTGCTGGAACCCATATTCGATGGCATCATCACCATCGCCAACCCTAACTCCATCCCAGCCAAACTGAGAGAGGAGCACCCCGACGTGGTGCTGCTCGACATGAACTTCTCCAGCGGAATCAATTCGGGAAACGAGGGACTGTACTGGCTCAGGGAAATCAAGAGCCTCAGCCCGAAAACCGAGGTAGTACTCTTTACCGCCTACGCCGACATCCAACTTGCCGTAACAGGCATCAAGGAAGGTGCCGCCGACTTCATCGTGAAGCCTTTTGAAAACGAGAAGATGATCCGTACGCTGGTAGAGGCTAGGGATAAGAACAGGGCTGTGGATAACGTTATTAACAGGAATGGTGGAAAACCTGGTGGAAAAGATGCGCAAAGCGCTATGTATTGGGGAGATAGCGAAGTTATGAACAATTTGAGAAGTATTGTGGAAAAGGTTGCTGCAACCGATGCAAACATCCTCATTACGGGCGAAAACGGAACGGGTAAAGAGGTGTTAGCCAACGAGATACATCGTTTATCCACAAGATGTGGAAAGAAAATGCTGCCTGTGGATATGGGAGCCATTACGGAAACCCTTTTCGAGAGTGAACTCTTCGGTCATGTAAAGGGTGCCTTTACCGATGCCAAGGTGGATAAACCGGGCAAGTTTGAGCTTGCCGACGGCAGCACCATCTTCCTGGATGAGATAGGAAACCTATCCTACGGTCTTCAGGCAAAACTCCTTACCGCCCTGCAACGCAGAAGCATCGTAAGAGTGGGCGGAAGTAAGCAGATTCCCATCAACGTACGACTGGTTTGCGCCACCAACCGCAATCTGCAGCAGATGGTAAACGATGGCGAATTCAGAGAGGATTTGCTCTACCGCATCAACACCATCCATCTGGAATTGCCTGCCCTGAGACAGAGAAAATCAGACATCGTTCCGCTGGCAGAAAGATTCCTCCATCAATATGGCGATTTATATAATAAGTTGAATCTCCGTTTTTCGGAAGAGGCTGAGAAAAAACTTACCAGTTTGCCTTGGTACGGAAACATCCGTGAACTCCAGCACGCCATCGAGAAAGCCGTGATTCTGTCTGATGGCGGAATAATTTCTGCCGAAGATATTGACGGCGGAAACCAGCAGAGAAAAGAGAAGCCTCTGGAAGAGGTTCAGACGCTCGACGAGATGGAAAGCCGAATGATAGAGAAAACCATCAGGGAATGTGAAGGAAATCTGTCGGTAGTAGCCGCAAAACTGGGCATTTCCCGCCAGACGCTTTACAATAAGATTAAGCGATACGGGATTTAAGTGAAGAACGAAAAGTGAAGAATTCTATAGTTGTTGAGGTATGGATATTAATAAGGTGATTATTATCGTGCTTTTGCTCGTGGCTGTAGTGGGTTACATTCGCCTCTACCGCCACTATCGCCGTAACATCAAGAAGGTAACCTTCCTTTTTGATGCGATAGATAATGGGGATTTTTCCTTCAGTTTTCCTACGGAGAAGAGGTTTAAGGAAGATAATATTCTACACCAGTCCCTCAACCGCATCAAGCTCTTCCTGCAGCATACGAGAGAGGAGCAGATGGATCGGGAGAAATATTACGAGCAGATTCTGAATGCGGTGGATACGGGCATCCTGGTGGTGGATAGTCACGACAACATCCTGCAGCACAACCAGGCTGCCCTCCGGTTGCTCGATACGGATGTGCTTACCCACATGAACCAGGTAAAAGGAAAGCTGAAGGATGAACACCTGGCAAAGCATGAGACGCAAGCCATGCTGAAAGACAAACACGTGCGTATCATCGCCCTGAGCGACGTGAGCCACGAACTGAGCAATCAGGAGGTGGATTCTTGGATCAAACTGATTCGTGTGCTGACCCATGAAATCATGAATACCATCACGCCGGTTACTTCGCTGAGCGAAACTCTGCTTACCCGGGTTACAGAGGATAAAGACCTGAAGCAAGGCTTGGAAACCATCCACACAACAGGAACAGAGCTGTTGGCTTTCGTCAACAACTATCGCCGTTTTACCCATGTTCCCCAGCCTCAGCCTGCCCTCTTCTATGTGGAACCATTCCTGGAAAGAATGGCGTTGCTCTGCAACCACGAAGTAGAGATAGAAGTTTCTCCCAAGGATTTGCTGGTTTACGCCGATGAGAGCCTCCTCTCTCACGTGGTAACGAATCTTCTGAAGAATGCCGTAGAAGCTTTCAAGGAAAAGGAAAGAGAAGACAAGCAGGAATGCCGCTCCGCAGATTTGCAATCCGCGGCAAGCAAGAAGGCATTTATCCGTCTCCAAGCCTATGCCAATGCCCAGGAATCCATCATCATCGACGTGAGCAACAACGCCGGTCTCATCCCAGAAGATGTAGCCTCTCATATTTTCATCCCGTTCTTCACCACGAAGCCGGAAGGAAGCGGAATCGGTCTCTCCCTCTCCCGCCAGATCATGCGAGTAAGCGGCGGCAGCCTCTCGCTCCATCAGGACAAGGCACAGGGAATCACCACCTTCCGCATCATCATCCCATAACATAAGCACATTTTTTGAAAGAAAAGTTTGGTGTTTATCCATAAAAATCGTATCTTTGTCCCCACAAATACAGAAGATTATGGCATTCGAAAAGGAAATCAAGGAATACGAGGATTTGAGAGGAAAATATCAAACCCTTATCATCAATAAAATGGATAGAGAAGAGTACATCAAATATAATGAAGTACTCTTCTCTACCCATTCGTGCGCCATTGAAGGCAACTCATTCTCCGTAGATGATACCCGGGAACTGAAGGAGAAAGGATTAGGGATGATTCCTGCCGGAAAGACTCTTTTCGAGGCTTTCGAAATGCTTGACCACTTCGAAGCCTTCGAGTACATGATGCAAAACACGCAGCATCCACTCGACGAGAATCTTCTGAAAGAAATCAACAGGCGGGTTACCAGCCATACGCTTTCCTATCGTTCTCCAGAAGCGATTCCGGGCGAATACACCACCACGGACATGGCAGCAGGCGACACGGTATTTGGCGACCACGAAGAACTCATCGCCAGAATTCCCAAACTGTTGGAATCTACCGAAAAAGCCATCGTTTCAGCAGCCGTTCATCCCATGATTCTTGCCGCCCGCTTCCATGGCTTCTACGAATATCTCCATCCGTTCCGTGATGGGAATGGAAGAACAGGACGACTCATCAGCAACTACATTCTCTTAAGATTGAATCATCCTCTCCTCATCATCCCATCCGAAGCCCGACAGGAATACATTTCTGTCCTCCGTATGATTCGTACGGAAGCAACCGACGAGCACCTCATCTGTTTCTTCTTCAAGATGGCAATACAGAGAATGGAAGAAGAGCTGAAGCAGAAAGAGGCTAACACCAAGCGATTTATGACTTTTCTCTTCTAACAAAGCATCGGATGCCCCTCAGAAGTGACAGAAGCACTAAAGCTGATTGCCCTCCGCCTCCACAATCTGTCCATCAAACAGACGGATGGTGCGATGGGCTATCTTGGCATCATGCTCATTATGCGTTACCATGACGATGGTGGTGCCCTCGTGGTTCAGCTCAGTAAGCAGATGCATTACCTCGGCTCCATTCTTGGAATCAAGGTTACCCGTAGGCTCATCGGCAAGGATGAGCTTGGGACCGAAGACCACGGCACGGGCGATGGCTACTCGCTGCTGCTGACCACCAGAAAGCTGGTGAGGGAAGTGCTTGGCACGATGACTGATGGCCATTCGCTTCATAATCGCCTGTACCTTTGCCTTGCGCTCTGCCTTCGGAATGTTGAGGTAGGTAAGAGGAAGCTCGATGTTCTCCTCTACATTCAATTCATCTATCAGATTGAAGCTCTGGAACACAAATCCGATTTCTCCCTTTCTCACATCCGTGCGCTCCTTTTCCTTCAAGTTTGCCACCTCGTGATTACCCAGGAAATATTTTCCCGAAGTTGGGTTGTCGAGCAAACCGAGAATGTTGAGCAAGGTGGATTTGCCACAACCTGATGGTCCCATAATGGCGACAAACTCGCCGTCTTCTACTGTGAAAGATACGTTATTTAAAGCAATCGTCTCCACATCTTCTGTGCGGAAAGACTTGCAAAGATTCTCTATTTTAAGCATTTTCTTATCTTTTTACTTTTTTACCTTTTTTACTTTTATTTTTATTCATCCTTGAGATACTTCACAGGATTACTATTCGCCACCTTGTAGCAGTTGATGATGACGGAAAGCCCGATGATGACGAGCAAGATGATGGTAACGCCGATAAACAACAAAGGCGTCATCGTAATCTTCTCGCTGAACGACATGAGCCATTGTCTGACTATCAGCCAAGCCCCCAAGTCGCCCACGATGATGCAAGGCAAGGCAATCTTCATGATGTCCTTCAGGAAGATGCGAAGAATATCCTTCACCTTGGCCCCGTTCACCTTTCTGATTGCAATCTCCTTGCGACGGCGGTTCACCTCATCACTCGTATAACCCACCAATCCGAAGAGGGCGATAATCATCGTCACAATGCCGGCAACCAGGATTCCGTTGCGGAAATTGAGCTGGGAAGCGTACTGGTTAGCCAATTCTGAAGCATAACTCTTTACGATGACCTTATTGTTTGGATACATCGCCTGCACCTTCGATTGCAACTCTGACAACGATTCATCCCTTAGTTCTTTAAACTTAACCAACATATAATAAGCCGTCTTGGCTGAATAGAAATACAAGTCAGGAAATTCATTCATTCCATCACCCCCGGTTTCCACAGCACCCCAACGGATATTCTTGCTCACGCCACAAATGGTAAAGATACTATTATGTCCTTTCCCATCATCATGTCCTGTACAGGTAATTTGCTTGCCAACTACGCCATCCTTCCAATGCCACGTTTTGATGAGTTTCTCAGCACCTCGTTCATCAATAATTACCTGTCGGCAACTGTCATTTCTTTCCGTAAAGAAAGAACCCTGAACGATAGGAATATTCATCATCTTGAAGAAATTGTCATCCACTCCCGACATCTCCATGATATTAAAGGTATTCTTCTCGTCGCCAGGTACTCCAACCATATTTCCACTACGATCATACCCATCGAGCGGAACATTAAAAGTCGAACTGCAATCCTTGACATTCGGCATCCGTCTGATTTCTGCCAGACATTGGTTGCGCTGGTCTCTATTGCTGGCATCTATCGAAACAATCGCTACATGATCGTAATCATACCCAGGATTGAGTCCCAACATCAGCTGGTATTGACCATTCACGATGTAAAGCAAACTGAACAGCAAACCAGAGATAACGAACTGGATGCCCAGCAAACCAAGTTTCCATTGGTTGCGATTCTCATTATAACCACGGAAAGCGATGGCTACAGGAATCCTGTTGTAAAGCCAACCTGGCAGCAAGCCGCCAACCAGCAGTACCAGAATACAGATAGCCACCAATATCCAACTGCCACGATTAAGCACCAACGTGCTTACCGGAGCAGAGAGGAAGTTTTCGATGGTTCCCCTGCAAAGGAATACAAGACCTGCAGCAAGAACAACCGATAGTCCCACATGCACCAAAGCCTCAGAGAAAATGATGGCATGAATGTTCTTCGATTCGGCACCATAGCACTTACGGACAGCCATTTCGCGAGAACGACCCACGAGATTTCCCACGATGATAAGCAGATAGTTCATCACAGAAGTGAAGAGGAGGACAAAAGCGATAATTCCCATAATCCATCCCATCTTCTTGATATAAGGATTTTGGGTGTAAACATCGCTCAATACCGTGAAATCATAGTTCAGTTCTATTCCCATATTCTTCATCTCCTTCAAAGGGAAATGATCCTCTCGCATCTTATTCACGTAAGGCTTGAGTTCTTTTGCCTCATGCCCCTTTGCCAACCGGATGTAGGACCTATAGGAATCATTTCCCACCCATTGGCCTCTTCCATCGTAGGAATATACGTATGGCACACTACACCTCGACAGAATCATCTGCGTACCATGAAAGGAAGAACCCCAGGGAAACGTTTCGAAAACACCATAGATGGTAAAAGTGGTTCCCGGATAATTAGAAAGCGTGAAATGCTTACCTACAACATTACCGCCAATCTTTGCTGCCGTTTCTGAATCGATGAGACAGGATAAGGGTTGGGATAGAATCTGTTTAGCTTTGCCTATCAATATCTTCTGTGGAAAGACATCAAAGAAACAACTGTCTGCCATCCTGATATTGGCAGAAATGATGTTCTGGTCTTCCATCTTGCATTGGGCATCATCATAAAAATAGAGAGTACTGGTAGCAGCTTCCACCATAGGCGCATATTGCTTTACACCTTGGGCGGTGGCTCCTGAAGTATTGGTAAACTCCATGGTTTCGCCATGGTTACTGCCCACTTCTGAAATCTGGTACGTCCTTTCCCATCCTGGGAAATACGTATCGTAAGTCTGCTCGAAATAAATCTCGGCAATAATTACCGAACTGATTGCCAATCCGAGCGCCAAACACAAGATCTTCACGAAGTTGTGCTGACCTCTTCGAGGCAGATTCTTGAATGCGTTAATAATATGATTCATATCAATATCCTGTTTCAAGGGCGTTAGCCCAATTTATCACTAATCACTACTAATTAAAAACTAATACATCATTATCCTTATAGCCTCATAGCCACTAACGATGACCTGCTCGCCCGGCTCCAAGCCCTCAATTACCTCATAATACTGAGGATTCTGGCGACCGATGGTTATCTTTCGGCGATAAGCCTTCTTGCCACTCTTGTCTAATACAAAGATCCATTGACCGCCCGTTACACTATAAAACGTGCCCTTAGGGATGATTATTGCCTGCTTCGACTGACCGAGCTGCAAATCTACATAATAAGTCTGACCGGTTCGGATGTTGCCAGGGCGAACGCCCTTGAAGATGAAGTCGATGCGGAACCTGCCGTCTCTTACCTCGGGATAAACCTTGCGAACCTGCAGGAGATAATGCTTGCCGTTCTGGTCGAAAGTGGCTGTAAGTCCCGGTTTTACCCGGTCGATGTAATGCTCATCCACCTGCGCCTGCACCTTGAAATCGCTGAGGTCGTTGATGACTCCAATCTTCTGTCCGGCAGAAATGCTCTGTCCCAGTTCCACATCGAGCAAGCCGATTTCGCCCGAAATGGTGCTGCGGATGTTCAGCTTCTCCTTGCGCTGGCGAACCAGCTGCACATTCTTCTGCATGGCTTCCAGATTATCGCCCATCTGATCCATCTGCGAACGGCGGAGCTGTGCATCCTTCTTCAATCGCTTGCTGATGAGCGCATGCTTCTTGACGGCAAGGTCGTAATCTTCCTTTGCCTTGAGATACTCCTCGCGCGAATTGAGTTCTTCCTTGTGCAACGCCGCCTGATGCTGATAGGAACGGCGCTTGGTAATAACATCCTGCGAAAGCGACAGTTCCTCGTTGCTATTGTTCAGGCGGTCCTGCTCCATCGAAATCTGGGTGTTGCGAAGCATGTCCTGCTTTTCGGCAAGTTCGCTCTCGGCATTCAAAATCTCCAGATCGAGATTCGAATTGCTCAGTTTCACGATCACATCGCCCTTGTTTACGTGGGCACCTTCATCCACCACTTTCTCCAGAACAATACCGCCTTCCTCTGAACTGATCTGCACCACGGAGATAGGAACCACCTGTCCATCCACCGAAACATAATCGTTGAACTGCGCCTTCTCCACGGTTCCGATGCTCAATCCCTTCCTGTCCACCTTCAGAGTGGAAGAGAAATTGCTCAATCCCAACCAAATGAGGACTGTGATCAAAACCGCTCCTCCGCCAATCCATGCCCAATACTTGCGAGGCACGAGATATTTTTTCTTTTCTATCTTTATATCCATAATTTATCTTATTAAATTTTCTCCCTGATAATAACCTACTAACCTCTGTTTGATGATGAGCAGCATCTGCATCTGGAGTTCCTTGATTCTGCTTTCCAGAAGCGTCTGGGCTGCGGTATGAAGGTCGAAGGTGGAAAGCATTCCTTCTTCAAACTTCCGGCTCGACATGTGATAGGCGAGCGAATCTGAGGCCACCTTCTTCTGCATCTGATGCAACTCCTTGGCGTAACCCTCTGCATCCATTACCGCCTGGGCTATCTGGTCGTGAAGCTTGCGACGGGTTTCCTCCAGGTTCACCTGTGCCAGTTGCCAGTCGTTGCGTGCCTTCTTCACGCTGTGCCATCGGTCGCTATTATAAATAGGTATGGAAAGGGTCAATGCGAGGTATTCGCCCTGGTTGTTGTGAAACTGCGAGGCAAACCCATCGTATTGCCCTTTCTGAGAGAGATTCTTATAATAGTTGGTAGAAATGCCACCACCGAGAGAGAGTGATGGCAGCAATCTGCCTTTTGCAATCTTGTAATCATACCGTGCCCGCTCTACTTCGTATTCTGCCGACTTCAAATCGGGAGAAATATGCTGGAAGGCCTGGTAAACGGTTTCGTAGTTTACTCCAGATTCAGAAACCTCTTTATTATCAGACGTTAACTTCAAATTCTGCTCCTCTTTAATCAGAATTTTCAGCTCTTCATCCACCGGAAAATTCATCGCGGATTTCAAGGCGAGCAGACTCTGTTTTGCCACATTCTCCTGATGCGTAAGATTGTATTCATCTTCTGCCACCTGCGATTCCATCTGCACCACATCCGGGCGTCCCTTCTCGCCCAGTTCATACAGACGCTTCATCTTCGCCAGCATCCGCTTGCTTTCGTTCAGTTTCTCGCTTGCTATCTGAATGCTAGCCTCAGCATAGGCAGCATCCACATATTTCTGCATCACGTCGATGGCTCGGTCGTCCTGAATCTTCTGCATCGCCGTGGCTGAATAATCCCGGCTCAATTTAGCCTGCTTCAAGGCGTTGATGGTGGCGAAACCGTCGAAGACATTCAGTTCGGCATAAAGCTGATAGTAGTTGTTGAATGTCGTTACATTATTATAAGTATTGGTTTCCGGGTCGATGTTTCGTCCCCAGGCATACTGTCCCTGCACGCCGCCCGTAACGGTAGGCAGGAATCCTGCCACAGCATGCTGGTAATCCTGCTTGCGCTGGCGGGCATTCACCACCTCCCGCTTCACCTCCGTGGCGTGCTCCACGGCGTATTTCATGCAGTCGTCAAGGCTCCAGCTCTGTGCCGAGACGCCAGCCGTCCAAACCAGCCATCCTATCAATATTCCTATTCTTTTCATAATCTTCTTCATTTTGGCATGATAAGGACAAGAGCCGTGCCAAAACAGCATTTCTCCTGATAATCAAACCATTAAATAAAAACTCTCATTAAACAAACTGTCCAACAATTAGACACCACCGTCTAATTGTTGGACAGAAACCTCATTATTTATCGGCTTTCGTAAGTACTTGCATCAGTCTTCGAAGCTATTTGTGTTAAAACAGGAATCTAATAATCCTCCATATAACCCTTGGTAAACATATCGTAGGACAGAGCTTCCAGTTCTGAGAGCGTCATCTGCTCTACCGAATGCTCTATCTTACGTATCAGTTCGTCTCGCTTGAAATCGTCGTCATCGCTCAGACGCGATGTAAATCTGTTACTCATTTTTTTGAATGTTAAGTGTTGAATGTTGAATTGGGCATACGCCACTAAATCTGTGTCATCTGTGAATTGAAAATCGCTGGCCGAAGGGAAAAGCAAATCTATGAGAAGATTACATCCGCTCATAGGTGTTGATAACGTTTCCATCATACGCCTCGTGGCTGATTAACCGGACGTTATGAGGAAGCATAGGCGCTGGCGTTCCAGAAGTTACGGAGTTTTCCACAGATGTGGACAACAACGTTTCTACCCTGATTTCATCCCAAAGTCCAGCATCGAGGAATGCCTGATGGGTGATGGCGCCTCCCTCTACTATCAGCGACTGCACCTTATTATTATATAAGTACTGCATGATTTGCTGCAACACTTCCGTCTTGCCCCGTGAGAAATCCAGACCTTCGAAACAAGGATGATGGCGGTCGATGACCAGGCGCATCGGGTCCTTGCCGCTCCAATCTCTAACGTTGAGCTGACTATGGTCGCGCTCATCGGTTACGCGGCCTATGAGGATGGCATCGTTCTCAGCACGCAACTTGTGGGAGAGCATCTTGGTGAAAGGCGAGGAAATAGCCATACCCCTACCCCCGTTGTCAAGAAAGCCATTCGCGGTCTGCGCCCATTTCAGGATGATGTAAGGACGCTGATGGGTGTTAAAGGTGATGAAGCGCTTGTTGAGTTCGAGACATTCCGCCTCCAGAACGCCTACAGTTACTTCAATGCCTGCCTCGCGAATCTTGCGGATACCGCGGCCCTGAACCTTGGCAAAGGGATCTACGCAGCCGCAAACGCATCGCTTTACTCCTTTTCTTACTATCAAATCGGCGCAAGGCGGCGTCTTGCCATAATGAGAGCAGGGTTCGAGACTCACATAGATGGTAGCTTGGCTTAATAGATGCTCATCCTCGGGCTTAACAGATGCAAAGGCGTTGACTTCAGCATGCCCTTCTCCGCATCTTACATGATAGCCTTCGCCGATGATTCTACCATCCCCACTCACGATAACGGCTCCCACCATCGGATTGGGTTTGGCATTCTCTCTTCCGTTTTTCGCCAGCTGCAGACAGCGGCGCATAAACATTTCGTCTATTTCCTTTTGCGACAACGGTTCGCCCGTCTTCACATTCTGAAAAGAAACATTATTTTGTTCCATATCTAAAACTTTTCTTCGTTTTTTACTTACTTTTCGATAAAATGTCGTACCTTTGCTCTCAAATCATAATATACGATTTAGAGATGAAAACGTATCAACAACTTTGGCAATCCATTACCCCTCTATATGAGGCGGGCGAAGCACAGGCTATCGTCCGCACCGTGCTCGATGTGAAGTACGGAATGACGCTGACCGACATAATCTGCGGCAAAGTTAATGAATTATCTGCAGATGAAGAAAGAAAACTGGAAGAAATTATCAGAAGATTGCAAAAAGGCGAACCTGTACAGTATGTTCTGGGCGAAGCTGACTTTGCAGGAAGAACCTTCCATGTAGAGCCGGGCGTGCTGATTCCGAGACCCGAAACGGCGGAATCTGCGAGTGGATAAAAAAAGATGCGACTGAAAACAAAGGGATTACGGAAGGAGAGAAGGAAGAAAATACCATCCGCATCCTGGACATCTGTACGGGTTCGGGCTGCATCGCCATTACGCTGGGACTGGACATCGGCGGCTCGGAGGTTACGGGTTGGGATATTTCGGAAAATGCCTTGAAGATAGCACAGGGAAATATTGCGCTTCTGGATGCCGGTAACGTAAAAATAGAATATCAAGATGCCCTGAAATTGGCGGAAACATCGGATACCGGAAGATGGAACATCATCGTGAGCAATCCCCCGTATATCTGCGAAAAGGAGAAAGCGGATATGGAGAAGAATGTGTTGGAACACGAACCCGGAATCGCCCTCTTCGTGCCCGATGAAGAGCCTCTGAAGTTCTATAGAGCCATCGCCGAATATGCCTCTTCTGCCCTCAAATCCGGAGGTGCATTATACTTCGAAATCAATCCTATCTACGAAAAAGAAACAAGGGAAATGCTGGAAGGATTGGGTTTTAAAGCTATTGATACAAAGGAAGATGCCTTCGGAAAGCAGAGAATGATGCGAGCCGGCAAATCATAAAGTTCAATGTTCAAATCTCAAAGTTCAAAGTAAAATTATCATGTTCAAATCTCAAAGTTCAAAGTATAAAAAGCCGATGACCGAGCAGCAGGCGCTCCTGAAGCTCACCACCCTCTGCACCCAAGCCGAACATTGCTCGCAAGAGATGATCGACAAGATGAAGAAGTGGGAACTGCCCGAAGATGCCATCGCCAGAAACATGGAATTCCTGACCGAGAAGAAATTCGTCGACGATGAACGTTTCGCACGCTTCTTTATCAACGACAAGATAAAATACAACAAGTGGGGACGCCGGAAGGTGGAACAGGCGCTGTGGATGAAACATATTCCGAGGACATCTCCGACCCTATCTTCGAAGAGATTGAAGACGACCTGTATATGAAAACCCTCCTGCCCCTGATGAAAAACAAATATAAAACCATCAAGGCAAAGAACGACTATGAACGCTCGATGAAACTCATCCGCTTTGCCCTGGGAAGAGGATACAGCATGGAGGTTATCCACAAATGCATCGACCGGATGAAGGAAGAAGATCTGGGAGACATCGATTTCGAAGAGGAATTCTAAAGCAAAGCATCAAGTTCAATATCCAAACCTCAAAATTAAGAGTAAAGCCATGCGTACCAGCCTGTTAAGAGACATATTAGATTTATTCTTCCCCCGAACCTGCGCCATCTGCGGAAATGTGCTCGCTGGCGGGGAGGAGATGATATGCATAAAATGTCTGTTCCGCATGCCGAGAACCGATACCTGGAAACAGCCCTACGACAACGAGATGGCAAAACTCTTCTGGCATCTGATTCCCATCGAACGCTGCTGCGCTCTCTTTCATCACATCAGCCATGCCACATCGGCTAGAGCCGTCTACCAACTGAAATACATGCATCATCCTGAAATGGGAATCTATCTGGGCAGAATGCTGGCAAAGAAGGGCTTAGGCATTCAGTTCTTCGACGGAATAGACGCCATCATCCCCATCCCGCTCACCCGAAAACGAGAAAAAGAACGCGGCTATAACCAGAGTCTTCTCATCGCCAAAGGTATCCAGCAACTCACCCATCTGACCATCATCAAGGATGCCGTAAGAAGGAAAAAGTTTAGCGAAAGCCAAACCCACAAGAACCGGCAGGAAAGACAGGAAAACGTGAGCCAGGTTTTTGAAGCCGCAGCAACCTATCATGACGGGCAGGGCGAGCACCCCATCACGCAACTTGAGGGCAAACATATCCTCATCATCGACGACGTATGCACCACCGGAGCCACCATCATCTCCTGTGCGGAAACCCTGATAAAAGCAGCCGGAAAGATGAAGATAAGCGTGCTGACTGTAGGTTTCGCACACGACTAAAGGCCCTTTTTGCCGAGAGTTAAAACATTTTAACCCTAAATATAGCCGCCGTGTGCAAAAATCATTGTACCTTTGCAAAATAATTAATAATAATTTAATCCTTTAAAGATTATGGACAAACTGAAGAAAGAATTCGCATCTAAGTTATTGAAAGTAAAGGCAATCAAGTTGCAGCCTAATGATCCATTCACATGGGCTTCTGGCTGGAAGTCACCATTCTATTGCGATAACCGCAAGACTCTCTCATTCCCAGAACTCCGCAATTATGTAAAGCTTGAGCTCGTTCACGCTATCCTGGAGCAGTTCCCTGAGGCTGATGCTGTAGCCGGAGTAGCTACTGGTGCCATCGCGCAGGGTGCTTTGGTTGCTGACGAACTGAACATGCCTTTCGTATACGTTCGTTCTAAACCAAAGGATCACGGTATGCAGAACCTCATCGAAGGTCAGCTCGACCCTAAGGCTAAGGTTGTGGTAGTAGAAGACTTGATTTCTACCGGCGGCAGCTCTCTCAAAGCAGTAGAGGCTCTCCGCAAGAACGGCAACGAGATTGTAGGCATGGTAGCTAGCTATACCTATGGTTTCCCTATCGCCGAGAAGGCTTTTGCTGATGCTAACGTAAAGCTGGTTACTTTGACCGACTATGAGCACGTAGTGGCAGAGGCTCTGGAGACTGGCTATATCAAACAGGAAGACGTAGAGCTGCTCCACGAGTGGCGCAAGGACCCAGCTAACTGGAAGAAGTAATCAAGCTGACCCATCAATAATGAGTACAAGTACATTCGAAAGTAATATTAAACAGATTCCTCACAAACAGGAATCTGTTTACCGTACATTGAGCGATCTGAACAACCTGCAGATGCTCAAAGACCGATTCGAGCAGGTGAAAGACCAGATTCCTGAAGACAAGAGAAAGGAAATGGAAAAGCTGAAGGACCTCAAGTTTGATAGCGACAGCATCTCTATCACAGCACCTATGGTGGGTGAAATCAAGATGCGCATCATCGACCGCGAGGAGCCTAAAACCATCAAGTTTGAAACAGAAAACAGCCCTGTTCCTTTCAACTTCTGGATTCAGCTGCTCCCTACAGGCGAGTTCTCATGCAAAATGAAGCTCACCATCAAGGCAGAACTTAACATGTTTATCAAGGGTATGGTGAAGAAGCCATTGCAGGAAGGCATCGAAAAAATTGCTGGTGCGCTTGCGATGATTCCTTACCAGGATTAATAAATAAAGAAATTATGGCACATAAACTTTGGGAAAAGAACTTCGAAGTAAACAAGGAAATTGAAAGATTCACCGTAGGAAGAGACCGCGAACTCGACCTCTATCTCGCCAAGTATGACGTGCTGGGCAGTATGGCACACATCACCATGCTCGAAAGCATCGGACTCCTGGAGAAAGATGAACTCACCCAGCTCCTTGCCGAACTGAAAAACATCTACGCCATAGCCGACAAGGGCGAATTCGTAATAGAAGACGGCGTGGAAGACGTTCATTCCCAGGTAGAACTGATGCTCACACAGAAACTGGGCGACATGGGCAAGAAGATTCATTCGGGTAGATCACGCAACGACCAGGTTCTCGTAGACCTCAAACTCTTCACCCGTCATGAGTTGAAGGAGATTGTGGACGCCGTGAAGATTCTCTTCGATGAGCTGATTCAGAAGAGCAACCAGTATAAGGACGTGCTGATGCCAGGCTACACCCATCTGCAGGTGGCTATGCCTTCATCATTCGGTCTCTGGTTTGGCGCTTATGCTGAAGGACTTGCCGATGACATGCTCTTCCTTCAGGCTGCTTACCGCATGACCAACCGCAACCCATTGGGTAGCGCTGCCGGCTATGGAAGTTCATTCCCATTGAACCGCACCATGACCACCGAACTTCTCGGTTTCGACAGCATGGACTATAATGTGGTTTATGCACAAATGGGCAGAGGAAAGATGGAGCGCAACGTGGCTTTCGCCATGGCTACCGTGGCAGGAACTTTGGCAAAGATGGCTTTCGACGCCTGTATGTTCAACTGTCAGAACTTCGGTTTCGTGAAATTGCCTAAGGAGTGCACCACCGGTTCGAGCATCATGCCACACAAGAAGAATCCAGACGTATTCGAGTTGATTCGCGCCAAGAGCAACAAGCTCCAGAGCCTTCCACAGCAGGTAATGCTCATCATGAACAACCTGCCAGTAGGCTATTTCCGCGATCTCCAGATTATCAAGGAAGTGTTCCTCCCTGCCTTCGACGAGTTGAAAGACTGTCTGCAGATGGCTGCCTACATCATCAACAAGATGGAGGTGAACGAGCATATTCTTGACGATTCTCGCTACGACCCTATGTTCTCTGTAGAAGAAGTGAACCAGCTTGCAGCCAACGGAATGCCATTCCGCGATGCTTACAAGAAGGTTGGACTGGAAATCGAGGCTGGCGAATTCAAGCCAAACAAGGATATTCATCATACTCACGAAGGCAGCATCGGCAATCTCTGCAACGACAAGATTCAGACGCTGATGGAGCAGACCCTCTCTGAATTCCACTTCGAGCGCATGGAGAATGCCGAGAAGAATCTTCTGAAATAAAGACAGAAAGGTTTCTGCATGAAGAATAGCATATATAATAAGGTATATATATATAATAAGGTGAAGAGCATGGCTGGAATAGCTATGCTCTTACTTTGTTCGTGCGATGCAGAAAACAGCATCAGCACAAAATATCCCTGCCAGTTCTACTTCAAGTCACAATACCATCCGGGCACAAGTCTGGAAACAGCCCTCAACGGAACGGGCGTCTACACGATGGTTAGCGCCAAAAAGGTGAATGGAGCCTGGAATATCTATTCTACATTAAACGATGGGAAAAACCAGACGGAAACCATCATCCTCTCTACAGCCAAGGAGAATTATGCCAACTATACCTATTTGGGAGCGGGCAACGACCCTAAAGATGCCAGGAAGAATGGCTTCATCATGGGACTTACAAACTTCAGCGGACCTGTAGCCTGGGACCGCCAATGCCCCAACTGTCTGGAACAATATGGCGGCACCAACTATCCGCTGGAATGGACCGGCAACCGCCAATCGGTAATTTGCGACAAATGCAAACGCATCTACAGCCTGGAAAACGGAACCATCACAAGCGGCGGAAAGAGCAAAAGCGACAAGCCGCTGATGCAATATCGGATAACCTACGGCGGCCAAGGAACCGATATATACGTGGGAAACTAAGCAGAAATGGAGGGCAAACGAAAAAAAATGGCGCTTTCTTATCTTAAAAAATGTAAATCGTTTGGAGATTTAAAGAAATAGCATTACCTTTGCACCCACATAACGCGGAAATAGCTCAGTTGGTAGAGCACAACCTTGCCAAGGTTGGGGTCGCGGGTCCGAGTCCCGTTTTCCGCTCAACTCTTAACGTTTACCATGCCGCAATGGTGGAATTGGTAGACACGAGGGACTTAAAATCCCTTGGCCAGTAATGGCTGTGCGGGTTCGAGTCCCGCTCGCGGCACCTTAAAGTTTTTCCTTATGAAAAAATTTGCTTACATCCTCATTTTATTCATTACGCTGGTCTTAACATCATGTGGTGTTAGCAGTGGGCATTTCAAGTTTGAAGGCAAATTTCTCAATATGAATCAAGGCGAGTTTTATGTATACAGTCCTGACGGGGGCTTCGAAGGCGTTGACACCATCAAGGTAGAAGGCGGCCGTTTCACTTTCGAAACCGAATGTAAGGAAGATTTTACCATTATGCTTGTTTTCCCTAATTTCTCTGAGCAGCCTATCTTCGCAAAATCGGGCAAATCAGTAGAGATCAAGGCAGATGCTTCGCACCTTAAGGAAATGGAGGTAAGCGGAACCGAGGATAACGAACTGATGACAAAATTCCGCCAGAACATCCTGAAAGATACGCCACCTGAGGCTAAAAAGCATGCTGAAGACTTCGTCAGAGAACATCCGAATTCTGTGTGCAGCATCTATCTGATCAGAAAATACTTCATCACTTCTATACAACCTGATTACCGCAAGGCGCTCTCACTCATCAATATCGTAGAGAAGGAACAGCCTAAAAACGGACAGTTGGCTAAGATGAAGCAGTTGGCAGAAACCATGAAGAATGTAGGCACCGGTGCAACCCTGCCTTCATTTACAGCATACGATATCAACGGAAAACTCGTTTCTAGTACAGAAATGAGCAGCGCTCCGGTTGCCGTAATCTACACCTGGGCTACCTATAACTATGACAGCCAGGACATGCAGCGCGAACTGAAGAGCCGGCAGAAAAAATCGAACGGCAAGCTTAAGCTGATGGCTTTCTGTCTGGATGCCAGCAAGAGCGAATGCAAGAACAACATCAAGCGCGACTCTATCGCATGCCCTATCATCTGCAACGGCGAAATGCTGGAAGACAAGACCTTGAAGAAGTTGGGATTGGAAAACCTTCCTGACAACATCATACTTCAAAATGGTAAAATCATCGCCCGAGGCATGAAAAAGCAAGAGCTTTACAATAAGCTCGACCAACTGCTAAAATAAATACTTTCGAGCTAGTCAAGAACCCATAAAAAGCACGCCTATATGTTAGTAAAGACATATTGTGCAGCAGTTAACGGACTAGAAGTAACTACTGTAACCGTAGAAGTAAGCCTCAACAGAGGCGTCATGTACCACCTCACAGGCTTAGGCGACGAGGCGGTCAAAGAGAGCCGTAACCGAATTTCAGCAGCTCTCCAGTATAGCGGCTTCAAATTTCCGATAGCCGACATCACTATCAATCTGGCTCCAGCTGACCTCAGGAAAGAGGGCAGCAGTTTCGACTTGCCGCTTGCAATCGGACTTCTAGGCGCCAACAACAACATTCCCGAAGATCATCTGAAAGAGTACATGATGGTAGGCGAGCTGAGCCTTGACGGTACGCTCCAGCCTATCAAAGGTGCCCTACCGATAGCCATCAGAGCAAGAGCAGAGCACTTTAAGGGACTGATTGTGCCGGAACAGAACGCTCGGGAAGCGGCTGTCGTAAACAACCTTGAGGTTTACGGCATGAAAACGCTTTTCGAAGTCATACAATTCATGAGCGACAGAAGCAATCCTTCTCCTACAATCGTTGACACCCGCAAGGAATTTTACGAAAACCAGACACATTGTGAATACGATTATGCCGACGTCCGCGGTCAAGAGAACGTGAAAAGAGCGCTCGAAGTGGCTGCGGCTGGCGGACACAACCTGATTATGGTAGGTCCTCCAGGTTCTGGAAAGTCGATGATGGCAAAACGTTTGCCGTCCATCCTTCCTCCCCTCACGCTATCTGAGAGTCTGGAAACAACACAGATTCACTCCATTGCAGGCAAACTGGGCAAGAATGTATCACTCATTTCCCAACGCCCGTTCCGGTCTCCTCACCATACCATCTCTCAAGTGGCTCTGGTAGGCGGAGGAACTTCACCACAACCGGGAGAAATATCGCTCGCCCATAATGGCGTTCTGTTCTGCGATGAACTTCCGGAGTTCAATAAAACCACTCTGGAAGTACTCCGCCAGCCATTGGAAGACCGCCATATCAACATCAGCAGAGCGAAATATTCTACAGATTACCCATGTTCATTCATGTTTGTGGCAAGTATGAACCCTTGCCCATGCGGATATTATGGTGATCCGACACATCGCTGTGTCTGCACGCCAGGCCAGATTCAAAGATACATGAACAAGATTTCGGGTCCGTTACTCGACCGCATCGACATCCAATGTGAAATCAGTCCCGTTCCTTTCCAGGACATATCGAAGGCAGCACCAGGTGAGCCAAGTGCCAAGATCAGAGAAAGAGTCATCAAGGCAAGAGAAGTTCAAGCCGAAAGATTCAAAGATTATAAAGGCATCCATTGCAACGCCCAGATGACCGAAAGAATGATTCATCAGTTTGCCGAACCCGACGAACAAGGTATAGAACTGCTCCGAATGGCAATGGAGAAACTTTCTTTGTCAGCCAGAGCCTATAACAGAATACTGAAAGTGGCACGAACCATTGCTGATTTGGCAGAAAGTGAACAGATTAAGCCTGACCATATAGCAGAAGCCGTGGGATACAGAACCCTCGACAGAGGCGATTGGGCAGAAAGAGGACATTTATAATCATAAAGAAGATATATGCAAAAGGATAAAAATCCGTTTTTTCCTATCATTCGCTCTAAAAAGTTGGATTTATAAAGGGAAAAAGGGAGAAAAAAATAGAAGAATAGCCATTTTAAAATAGTTACAAACCTATTTTAGAATGGCTATTTTCTTTTGTCATTACGAAAATATTATCCCATAAAGACAAAAGTAGCACAAAAAAACAGACAAAACGAATAGCAAAATCGTCCAAGACGGGGTGATTTCTATTCTCTAAGGTATAATAATTGATTTAAATTAGCTTTTAAATTTACGAAAATCGCTAATTCTAATAAAAATTACCCCATATAGGATAAAAAATGCATTACCTTTGCAAACGTAAAAAGAAAGCTAGCACAACGCTAGTTTAATTATTAACAACAAAACTATTAAGATTTATGGATTGCATTTTTAAAATTACAAACGCAGTAAAGAAGATTGGTTTCGTAATTCTTCTTGCAGAGTTGGCCGTTATCGCCTATATGAACGTAATGTAAGAAATCTCTCTATAGATATAAATATATAAGGAGGAAGTTTTCTACATACTAAGGTAATTAGATTGTAAAAGGTCAACAACATAAGTTGTCAGAACGAATAAGCTCGTAGAAAAAGTAAATGATAATAATTAGGTACAATCCTATCAGGGAGGAGTCTGATGGAAATGTACAAGATGGGAGGCTCTTGCAGAGATGCGAAGGGCCTTTTTTTTTGTATCCTGCCCTACGCTATCCTTACTATAAAAACACTAAAGAACCCAGCTTTTTACACCTTATTATATATACAAGTAAGAAAAAGCGACGATAATTCTTTCTTATCTCCAACATTTTTTGTAATTTTGCAGCCAAATAACGAAAATATATTAGCTAATATGGAACAAAAGAACTTTAAACGTACTACCGTGACTGCGGCTTTGCCTTATGCCAACGGTGGTGTGCACATCGGTCACCTGGCAGGTGTATACGTGCCAGCCGATATCTATGTTCGCTATCTCCGCCTCAAGAAGCAGGATGTTGTCTTCATCGGCGGTAGCGATGAGCATGGTGTACCTGTTACTATCCGTGCCAAGAAAGAGGGAATTACCGTACAGGAGGTGGTTGACCGCTATCATAACCTCATCAAGAAGAGTTTCGAGGACTTCGGTATCTCTTTTGATATTTACAGCCGTACCACTTCGCCTACTCACAATAAGTTTGCTTCAGACTTCTTCCGCACACTCTATGACAAGGGCGTATTGGAAGAAAAGGTAGAGGAGCAGTTCTGCGACGAGGTAACAGGCGAATTCCTTACCGACCGTAATATCGTAGGTACTTGCCCTCGCTGTGGTGCAGAGGGTGCTTATGGCGACCAATGCGAGAAATGTGGTGCTACCCTCTCTCCTGAGGAGCTCATCAACCCTACCAACAAGAACAACCCTGGTCATGGTCTCGTAAAGAAGCCTACCAAGAACTGGTATCTTCCATTGAACAAGTATCAGGATTGGTTGAAGAAGTGGATTCTGGAAGGTCACAAGGAGTGGCGTACCAATGTTTACGGCCAATGCAAGAGCTGGTTGGATATGGATCTTCAGCCACGTGCGATGACACGCGACTTGGATTGGGGTATTCCTGTTCCAGTAGAGGGTGCAGATGGAAAGGTGCTCTACGTTTGGTTCGATGCACCTATCGGTTACATCTCAAATACCAAGGAGCTTTGCGATGCTCATCCAGAAAAGTGGGGAACATGGCAGAAGTGGTGGCAGGATCCTGAAACCCGTCTTGTTCACTTCATCGGTAAGGACAATATCGTGTTCCACTGCATCATCTTCCCTACTATGCTGAAGGCTCACGGCGACTATATCTTGCCAGACAACGTACCAGCCAACGAGTTCCTGAACCTGGAGGATGATAAGATTTCAACATCCCGCAACTGGGCTGTATGGTTGCACGAGTATCTCGTAGATTTGCCAGGCAAGCAGGATGTATTGCGCTATGTATTGACAGCCAATGCGCCTGAGACCAAGGACAACAACTTTACCTGGAAGGATTTCCAGGAGCGCAACAACTCTGAGTTGGTTGCCGTTTACGGTAACTTCGTAAACCGTGCCCTCCAGCTCACCAAGAAGTATTGGGGCGGCGTAGTTCCTGCCTGTGGTGAATTGCAGGAGGTAGATGAGAAGGCTATCGCTGAGTTCAAGGACGTGAAGGAGAAGGTAGAGCAGTATCTCAACGTATTCAAGTTCCGTGAGGCTCAGAAAGAGGCTATGAACCTGGCTCGTATCGGTAACAGATACATCACAGAGTGTGAGCCTTGGAAGGTTTGGAAGACCGATCCTAAGCGTGTGGAGACCATCCTGAACATCTCCCTCCAGCTGGTTGCCAACCTTGCTATCGCCTCGAGCCATTCTTGCCATTCTCTTCTGAGAAACTCCGCAAGATGATCAATATGCCTAACTTCGAGTGGACTCAGCTCGGCAGCACAGATTTGCTCAAGGCTGGTACCCAGCTCGGTGAGCCTGAATTGCTCTTCGAGAAGATTGAGGATGAGGTTATCGAAAGACAGCTCCAGAAGCTCGCTGACACCAAGAAGGCTAACGAGGAGGCTTCTTATCAGGCTGCTCCTATCAAGCCAGAGGTTAGCTTCGATGATTTCGAGAAACTCGATATCCGCGTAGGTCACATTCTGAACTGCGAGAAGGTAAAGAAGTCTAAGAAACTCCTGAAGTTCACCATCGACGATGGTTCTGGCGTAGAGCGCACCATCTGCTCAGGTATCGCAGCCTACTACGAGCCAGAGCAGCTGATCGGCAAGGACGTATTGTTCGTAGCCAACTTTGCTCCTCGCAAGATGATGGGCATCGAGAGTCAGGGTATGATTCTGAGTGCAGTCAACTTCGACGGCTCATTGAACGTTACTTCTCTCCTTGGCAAGGTTAAGCCAGGAAGCCAGGTAGGATAAAGAATCATAGAATCATCTGATTATCAGATAAGGTAAAAGCCTCAAATCCTTTGCGGATTTGAGGCTTTTCTTATTTCTATCCAAATATTCTTTTATAATGTAAAACGATAACCCACGGTAAAGGTCAGAGCCTTGTTCTTACAGTTATCCCAATCACCCTTGCCAGCCTTCGTCAGGCTCACGTTGTAACGGGCATCCAGAATCACGTTCATATATTCATAGCTCAAGCCCAAAGGAATGGCTACATCCACCTTCTTGGCAGGCCAAGGAGCTTCGGTCTCCTGCATATCCTTGTATGTAATAGACCCGTTTTTGTCCTTCTGAGGTCGGTTTCCTCTCTTTTCACCTTACCGTCGCCACAAAGGAATCCCACCTGAACACCTGCATTCACCGACAAGCCCTCTACAAGATAGCTTTCAGCATGAGCGGTACCTGGATATAATCGAGGTTCACATGATGATTCTTAATACCTGTATATTCCCCTTTTTCAGCATTCTCAGTCAACTCACAGTCAGGGAAACGCATACCCTGTCGGGCATAATAAGCACCCAGCGTAATACCCAGGCCCTTATCTATGCGATATTCCACATCTGCGCCGCCCATGAATCCAGCCTGATACTTAGGCTTTAGCGAGATTCCCTTCTCAGGTTCGAGGACCAATCCGCTCCAGTTAGCCAGAGATACACCAATACGAGGAATTACCGAGAATCTGCCTACCGGATTCTCCACTTCCTGTGCCTTTGCTCCCACAACAGCAAGCAGCAGCACCATCATTATAACTATTTTCTTTTTCATTTCCACAACAGTTTGTATATCATAATAACAAGAAACAAGGGATAATATTGCATCCTACAGCCATTTTTCTCCATGAAAGACCTGTTCTCGCAAAGTGTTATACAATGACACTCGTTTAAACAGTAACAAAAAGCAATATTTACCCTTCTGCTATCTTCCATTCACCAATGGTTCGCTTCTGGCTGTCGTAGTTGATTCCAACTTTTACCATTCGTTTGCCGTCAGCTGAATAAGGAATGAGATAGCCTTTATCATCAATCTGTTGCAAAGCTTCCTCAGCCGTCTTATCAAACTTCAATTCCATCACATAGATTGTATCCGGCATGTGAAGAACGGCATCTGCTCTGCCTATTGCACTATCCTCCTCCACCAAGATGTAAGCACCCATCAAATTAAAAATGAGATAAAAGACCGTTTGGAAGTCCTTCTCGTTCTTGTTGGCAAGTCGATTGGAGATACTGGCGAGATAAGCTGCATTTTCTGCAAAGCACCATCCATATTATTGTTATATAGTTGCTCCAAAAAGTCGAAGATGAAACTATTATTGTTCAACGATATTGGAGAGAGATAGTTAGGAGCCAAGGAACGAACCATCCCTACACGCACTTCCTTGTTTGGATAATCCAGCTGATAGCTCTGCAAGATAGGGTTATACTTCTTGATGGTAAGATACCCGCTCTGATAAAGCAATGGTAAAGCAGAAGTCATCTGCTCAGGAGAGACATCGAAATCATCCACCCCTACGGATTTCTGTTCTATATCCATCACCCCCACATGATGTTTGCGTAAAGTGTTGATAATGTATGCAGGAGTACCTGAACTAAACCAATAAGCTGCTATTTCCTTACTTCTCAACGCTTTAACCAGACTAAACGGATTAAACACATCTTCTGATTTTTTACTGAAATGATAACCATCATAATATGAACTCAACTCGGCAACCGTTTCATCAAAAGTTTTTCCCAAAGACTTGGCTAGCAACTCAACATCAGGCTTCATCACCGTCAGTAGTTCTGTCTTGCTGATACCACAGATAGCAGAATACTGATCGAACATGCTGATATTATCCAAATTATTGATCTCGCTAAAGATACTCAACTGAGAGAACTTGGTGATACCCGTGATAAAGGTAAATTCCAGCCAAGGGTCGAGATATTTCAATGGGCTATAGAACTTCCTCATAACCAAGCGCAATGGCATCAAACTTTCCTTCTCATGCACGACATCCAAGAGAGGAGCATCATATTCGTCTATCAAAACGACCACCTTTTGACCCGTCTTCTTATAGGCACGCTTTACCAAAGACTGCAAACGCTGGCTCGGCTGCACCGCCAATTCGTCACGTCCATAGACCTGCTCGTATTCTGAAAGCATGTAGCCCAGCATCTCTTCTAACCCTTCGGGTGTCTGATTTTTGGCAGTACTCATGTCGAAGTGAAGAACAGGACGTTTCACCCATTCTTTCTCATATTCGCCAAGTGCCAAACCATCAAACAGTTCCTTCCTGCCCTCATAATATGCCTGGAGCGTAGAGACAAAAAGCGACTTGCCGAATCGTCTAGGACGACTCAGAAACACATATTTAGAACCATTACGCAAGAAATCGACAATATACCTTGTCTTATCTACGTACACATAATTACCCTCTCGTATATCAGAGAAAGTTTGCATTCCTACTGGGTATTTTCTTATCTCTTCCATAGCCATATTTCTTTAGACGGTGCGAAGTTACGAATAAAATATCAGATACGCAAATAAAAAGACAAAAAAAGAGAGGCGAGCTTCACAGCCAGCCTCTCCCGAGAGATTTATAGAAAATGCCACTCATGGCATTCCTATATCGTTGATTAAAAATATTATCTTATTAAAATATTCCATCACAGCGATTACTCACCGTAACCCGTATTCTGCTTGATGTTAGGGTTGGCGTTGATCTCTGCCTGCGGAATGGCTGCGATAGCCTTATAGAAATCACGATTGAAAGACTGAGCTTCCTTGCTCAATGTCTTGTGCCAACCCTTATCAGCTTCACTTGTATAACGGGTGATAGTCTCGTTATTACGCAAAGCATCAAAGTAACGCTGTCCCTCGCCAATCAACTCCTTACGACGCTCAATCAAGATACGCTCAAGTGTGATGTTATCCACTGTAGCCAAAGAAGCCTTTGTTGTGGTACGGTTCTTTACCAAATCATTCAGATACTCTACAGCCTTAGTCTTGTCATTATTTCTAAATGCACACTCTGCAGCTGTCAAGTAAACCTCAGAAAGACGGATAATTGGAACGATAGTAACATTACGAAGATTACCACCTTGACCACGCAACTTGTTCAGAAATACCTTGTTGGTACCATAAGCTTCCACCTCTTTGGGTGCAGTTGCAGGCAAGAACATATTGTTACGAACATCTTTTGGGTCTGAAGTAAGCATGTCAACAAACTTCTTAGTAGCAACCATTTCCTTGTAGCCATCACGTTGCTGAAGGTTACCGATACTATTCAAGTCATTGTTGTCTGTAGAACCTGCCACATTGAGACGGAACAAGAACTCACTCTCATTAGGAGTTGAAGCATCCCATGCCTTGAAGTATTGGTCACGAGTCCACAACGCTGCGCCAGAATTCTTGATAATATCCTCAGCAACAGACAAGGCGTTAGCATAATCACCCATATTCAAATAAACACGAGAAAGGATTGCCTTTGCTCCCCAAACGCTTACATAACCTGGTTTTGTCTCTGTAGCAAGAGCATTAGAGCTGATAGCCTCAGTCAAATCCTTCACTACTTGGGTGTAAACCTCAGCAACAGTGCTACGAGCAGGTTTTGCATTAGACTCCAGCACTCCTGTTACCAATGGTACACCAAGAGATGCACCCTGATCCTCTGTATATGGCTTTCCGTAAATTCTCACAAGATCGAAGTGGGCAAGAGCACGTAGAACTTTAGACTCTGCTGCGTACTGTTCAATTTTTGCTTTTTGCTTCAACAGCATCA
>ENA-OQHV01000023-OQHV01000023.1-human-gut-metagenome-genome-assembly--contig:-NODE-23-length-28462-cov-1.909688_pt1 | contig 28462 bp, 25 predicted proteins | sample MGYA00242641_ERZ504732 | MGnify/ENA primary metagenome ERZ504732 (study PRJEB26092, sample SAMD00036222) | human gut metagenome | host: Homo sapiens | study: EMG produced TPA metagenomics assembly of...
ATAGTCATTCTGTTTGATTGATGGTATAAAGATACGAAAAACATTCCAGATTACGACATAAATCAGAGATTATTTTCGTGAAATATAAACATTTTAAACAGGCCTTACTTTTTAAAGTGGGCTCATTGATTTTCTTTCATACAAGACATCAAACGTAGTATATTCTTTTTTAGAATATCTCCATTACCTTCTCTATAATAGGAGCCATGTCGTAATATTTATATTCCGCAAGGCGACCACCGAATATGACATTCTCTTCCTTATCTGCTAGTTCCTTGTACTTAGCATAAAGTTCAGAATTCTGCTTGTCATTCACTGGATAGTATGGTTCCATTCCATCTTTCCACTCTGTGGAATACTCTTTCGAAATGACGGTCTTTGGGCATTCATACACATCCTGGCCAAACATCTCGAAGTGCTTGTGCTCAATAACACGAGTGTAAGGTACTTCACGCTCTGTATAGTTCACAACAGCATTGCCCTGATAATTTGGTTTATCAATGATTTCTGTCTCAAAACGTACTGTACGATAGTTTAGTTTGCCAAACTGATAATTATAGAATTCATCTATCTTGCCAGTGAACACTATCTTGTCAGCGATACCCTCCCAATAAGAGCGGTTTTCAAAGAAATCTACATTCGTTTTCGTTTCTACTCCTTCAAGCAAGCCATCAATGAGTTTGTTATAACCACCAACAGGGATACCCTGGTACTTATCATTGAAGTAGTTGTTATCGAAGATGAGACGAACTGGTAAACGCTTAATTATGAATGCAGGAAGTTCTGTACATTTTCTTCCCCACTGTTTCTCTGTATACCCCTTGATAAGTTTTTCGTAAATGTCTTTTCCTATCAACACCTGAGCCTGCTCCTCTAGGTTACGTGGTTCTGTTACGCCATCTGCTTTCATACGAGCAATAGCTTCCGCCTTCTGCTCATCAATCGTAGCCTGGGCTTCTTCAGGTGTAGTTACGCCCCACATCTGATAGAAGGTATTCATATTGAAAGGCAGATTATAGAGCTTGCCTTTGTAGTTAGCTACAGGTGAATTGATATAGCGGTTGAACTCCACGATGGAGTTCACAAAGTCCCACACCTTCTTATTAGAGGTATGAAAGATATGTGCGCCATACTTATGTACATTAATACCTTTGATATTCTCACAATAGATGTTACCACCTAAATGAGATCGCTTGTCAATAACTAAGCACTTCTTGCCTTGCTTATGAGCAAGATGTGCGAATGTGGCTCCGAAAAGACCGGAGCCTACTATAAGATAATCATACTTTTTATTATTCATAATCTATTTATTTGAAAAGCTTTATTGTGATTTTCGGAAATAATAGCAAGCCCATATACCCTAAAAATGGTCTTAATATAGACTTTAAATATTGAAGAATCGCACCTTTTTGTAACATACACTTAAACATATGTCTATGTATATCCCTATCATATTGATTAAAATTCAGCATCATCTTATGATTGGTCTTATAAGAATCACAAATTCCATTTAATGCCAAATGAATTAATTCTTTATCCTTGGTGTATTCTGAAATTCTTTGATACATTAACACAAAGGCATCAAAATCCGTTGCGAACTCTATTATACTCTTTTTGTAAAGTACTCATCGCACTATCAGTCTAAGAATATAATTATAGACGGCATTGGTCGTATATGAAATCGGAGCAAGACAATGACATAAATATTCTACGATAAACAGCCTATCCTCATTGAAACTTATAGTCTCTTCAAATTGCAAATTATTTTGAAGAATTACTTTTCTTTTAAATAGCTTACACCAAAGATAACCTTGATAGCAAAAATCAGTAGGAGCATACATTTCTTTCAGAGCCTGTATGACTGATAATTCACATTGTCTAACCATCTTTCGCTGTTCCCTTACTGTATTATTTTCGTCAGATGTATAGAAGCCCGCCATTACTAATTCACTATCAGAATAGATTAAGCTACAAAAAGTACCTAAAGCGCTTGGCAAAACTATATCATCACTATCTACAAAATAAATCCATTCACCTTGAGCTTTATCTATTCCTAGATTTCTAGCCGTACTCACACCTCCATTTTGCTTATGGAAAACTCTTATGCGACTATCTTTTGCAGCATATTCATCACAAATTTCTCCCGACTTATCTTTACTCCCGTCATCAATAAGGAGCAATTCGAAATCGGTAAATGTCTGAGCAAGGATGCTATCTATACAGCGTTGTAGAAGTTTTTCTACATTATATACAGGTACAATAACACTTACTTTTGGATTATTCATATTTACTCAAGTTACGATTTCTTACTTTATTTATCAATTCAAATATTTTCCCTTTTATGAATATACGTTCTGAACAAGTACAACCTACGAAGAAAATTACCATACTAGAACAAAGTACACAAATGCTACATTCAATAAAAAATGATGCATACCCCTCATTAAGATTGTTATATATAACATACGGCAATATCGGAGACAATACTACCACAAACAAAATGGGTTTTACAACCTGTCTATAATAATCAACTAGATTCATATCAATCATTGGCAGAACTATTCTAAGTCTTGCATATTGAGTACATATTTCTACTAATATATGCACAACAAAGACATATTCTGGCCGAATTCCTAGAAATTTTAAGCAAACATAAGCTATGGGTACTATCATCAAAAGCATAGAACCTTCAATTAACTGAAATTTTTTCAAACGTCCTGTAGCATGAACTGATACTATAATCGGATTTGACAAGGTAAAAAGTAAACCTACAATCAATATCAATCTGAGAAAATTCACAGTATAATCTGGTACAATACCTAACCATGTCTTTAATACAATATTTGCTTCAAACATGAGAGGCATAGCTATAAAAAACAAAATGAAAAAAGAAAATTTAGAACTCTTTATCAATAAACCATGCATCATTTTCAAATCACCTTGTGCATAACTTTTTGTCAATTGGGGATTTAGTGCCATTTGAAAATTACTACAGAATTGCTGACATATATTCTGAACTTGAACAGCAACTCCTCTGGCAGCATTTACAGCTGGACCAAAAAACATATTAAGCAAGATATTCAATCCTTGCGTAAATCCTATTACTGCTAAATTTCCATTCATAGTCCAACCTGCAAATGAAAATATTTCCTTAAATAGCTTCTTGTCGTAACTACATTTTGCATGTACTTCTTCAAAATGCCGAGAGCAATATAGCATATAAACAATTTGGTCAAAAGCCTGAATGCAAAAGAATAAAAGAGAATATATAATTAATTTATCGAATGGTATAACAACCAACAAATAAACAATCAATAATTTTAAAACTGCATCGACAATCGTTATGTAAGCAAAAGCCGACATTTTTTCATGAGCAATAATAGTTGAATTATAGGGAACAGAGATAACTGCAATCATAGCAGAAAGTATGGAAAATTGGTAAACCCAGAAAGCCGCTGTTTCACGTTCTGCCGGAATTTGTAATTGGGTGGTCATAAACCATAGACCTATAGTTTCACCTACAAGTAATATAATACCTGCTAAAATATAATGAATACTCTTGATATTACCAAAAGTTCTTTTCATCACACCCATATCACCTTTTCCTAAATCAAAAGTGATATACCTAGAGGATGCTGCACCAAGAGATCCTGTCAAGAATCCCAACATGGTTATAACTCCACCCACCACATTATTAATACCAAAATCAACTACTCCCAATGTATTTAATATGACGCGGCTCGTATATAACGACACCAACATCATAAAGAGCATTCGCAAGTAAAGAAGCAAGGTATTCTTCGCAATTCGTTTATTATTATCTGATGTTTGATTTGACATAAATTACTTTCCAAATTCTTTAATTCTCAGTTCTTCGTTCAATGAGCAAACAAGCAGCTGTCCATTCTTCTCGGCTACGATATAGCCATCCAAGCCTTGAACTACCACCTTGCTTTCATCGGCTGCATGAACCACGCAGTTTTTGCATTCATACAAGCAGATGTCCTTGCCTACCTTGGCATTGCCAGCCTCATCCTGTGGAAGTAAGGTACGGAGGCTGCCCCAGCTGCCTAAATCGCTCCAGCCGAACTCGGCTGGCAAGGTATAGATTTCCTTTGACTTCTCCATCACGGCATAGTCAATGCTTATCTTCTCGCAGGTTGGGAAGAGTTTGCCGACTACCTCTTTCTCCTGTTCAGTATAGAAAGAAGGTGCCATCTCGTCCATGATGCTGGCAAGGTTTGGCTGGAAGGTACGGATTGCCTTGCTGATGGTATCAATGTTCCATACAAAGATTCCGGCATTCCAATAGTAATTGCCAGCGGCAAGGTATTGCTCGGCTGTCTCCAGGTTTGGCTTTTCCCTGAAAGCCTCTACCTTGTAGATTTCATCTACTGATGTTGGCTCTGCTGCAGCGATATAGCCATAACCAGTTTCTGGACGGCTTGGCTTAATACCGATAGTAACGATGGCGTTCTTATCGGATGTATAGCTCAATGCCTTGCTGAGTACTCGCTGATACTCCGAAGTATTGATGACCAGGGCATCGGATGGTGTCACTACGATGTTGGCATCAGGATGCTTCTTCTGGATCTTCCAGCAAGCATAAGCTATACATGGAGCGGTATTGCGAGCCTCCGGCTCTGCTAATATGTTATCTACTGGCATGTCAGGGATTTGTTCCTTGACAATGCTGATATATTTCTCGTTTGTCACTACCCACATGTTCTCGACAGGACAGATTGGCTTCAATCTATCTACTGTTAACTGTATGAGGGAACGGCCGACTCCCATCACATCAATGAACTGCTTTGGGTAATCGGGAGTTGACATAGGCCAGAAACGGCTGCCTACGCCCCCAGCCATGATTATGATTTGAATATCGTTGTACATTTTAATATTTTCTTTTTTTGATGTAATTTAAAGCAAACTGAATATCAAAAAACAACATTGTTTCTTCCAATTTAAAAAAGCTACTATTATCTTCTGACAGTATTCTAGCGGGTATGCCTCCTACAATACAATTATCTGGAATATCGTTTATTACAACAGAATTTGCGGCAATAATCACATTGTTACCAACATGCACATTACCAACCACCTTACTCCCCGGGAACATAACAATCCTATTTACTAATATAGGCAAAGCCCTGAACTAATTACTCTTGCCTCCATAGTTGCCACCCTGTCTAATTTTTTATTACTCTTTCCCTATATTCTTCAGATATATCTCTTTGAATACACCAGCATTATCAACCATCTTGTCATTTACCCTATTCTGATACCAAACTCCAAAAGGCTTAACATAAAATCTTAAAAGTTTTACAAGAGGACGAACCAAACGCTTCAACGTAGAAGGATTATGCCAGGTTCCCATACCATGATGTATACAATAGCCAGCATTACGATCAAAAGTTGCAGAGTCAAAGTAGTTTCGAGGATAAACAAAACATCTCTTTGCAAACTCCCTATATTTACCATCCAATTTAAAATTAGGATAATAATCCAGAAAAGCCTGAGTAAAATAGCAATTATTGACTACCTTTTCACCTGCTTTTAAATGCCCCTCAAGTATATCAAGAAGATATTTTATAAACGGATGATGTGAACGCACCATGATAAAAGCCGTACTCATAATACAATCATAAGCATAGCCAACTATCATATCTGCCTCATAAAACTCTTTAGGCAATGGCTTTATTACTTGTATATCTGTATCAAAATAGATTCCGCCGTGTTCATAAAGAACTTTCAATCTTACGTAATCAGAAACAAAAGCCCAGTCTTTCTTTTCCACTAAGAAGCGAATTGCTTCATGCTCATAAATATCTGAATTTTCTTCATTCCAACATTTAATTTCATTCTCTCCTAAATGTGAGAAAGACTTTACACACAAGCGAAGGATATGATTCATTTTACCCCCCATACCAACAATAATGAATTTTATTTGGTATATTCATAACTAATAAGTTTTAATTTATATACTAAATTTTCTGAAAGACTGTCAGGTACTCACTGAGATAAGAAAAGTAGCTCAATAAATATACCTCAGCTTTCCCTTCCAGCCTATATTTTAGTTAAATAACTGTCCGATTCTTTTCTCCATAACATCGAAAGGTATGGAAAAATCATCATTCACCATCACATCCACTGATTTCTGAAGCTCTTTTCGAGCCGCCTCCTCATTTCCTAATGGCAGGAATGTAGCATTGCCATCGAAAGTCTCATGAAAGATTTCAATATCGCTCAAGATAATTCGCTTGCACCCACATGCTACAGCTTCAAAAGGAGTTCTACCAAAGCCTTCGTCTAGAGAAAGCAAAGCGAAAGCGTGAGCATAATGATATAATGTAATCAGAGTTTCCTCTGTAACATATTCTGTAAATATCAGATAATCCTTCATTTGATCTATAAGGACTTTTAACTCCTCATCTTGTCCCCATCCTTTTCTTCCAACTAAAACCAGTCTCATTTTTTTTTCTTTTAGAATTGGAGCTAATACCCTGAGAAGATACTTGAAATTCTTACGGGGTTCAATTGTAGAAACCGATATAAAGTAAGAATTTGGTTTCAAATTCCACTTATCAATAAGCTTAATATTAACTTTTTCTGAAACACCCTTAAAGCTGATAGCAATATTCTCACCTAAATTATATATAGGTGTATTTGTATATTCTGTAAACTGTCTCTTTTCAGATTCAGATATCGTAATAATACCATCTATCCATTTAAGCGACCATAATGCCTTGGGAGTAAGATAATATTTAGCCGCAAAATTCAAAGTTTTACGATACTTCAAGAACGCACAATCATGAAAAGTAGGATAAACCTTTCCTTTAAATCCCCACTTCAAATCAATCGGAGGAGGAAAAATCGGAAATAGCACAATATCAGGTGCAATCTTTCTTATGCACTTAGATAATTTTATATTTTCCAACAACAGACGATTGCTTTCAGGTATGATCACCGCATTTGGATTATCATCCAGTTCGTTCTGCACATGGAATATTGGAATTATCTGATTCCCACTCGTCAATAAAGCCCGATATAGGTCTATAGCATACATCTCTACGCCTGTCCGTTTACGACCATAGAGAGGTGTTAAATCAATTGCAATTTCATACACTATTATGACTTTAATCTGTACATTAATCCTTCTATTCTACCCTTGAGAAGACAAAAACTTCTTCTTGACAGTAAAAAATTACCTTTGAATAAATTGATAATAATACCACCTAAAGGGCGAATCAAAGCTCGTAAAACTAAAGAGAAAGGATAATTATGCTTTTTCATTAAATATCCATAACCACGAGCATATTTATATGCTTTATCCAAGTCGTCTTTGAAGAAAGTCGTCTTTCCTAAAGGATGATGGATCTCGATTTCATGAAAGAATACAATATCTGGATGCTTCTTTATGAAATTTATAAGATAATCTGTCTCTTCACCAGAAGCTAAGCCATAAGGTGAACCAACACCTATATTTTCATCAAAACGAATTTGCTCATCATAATGCAAAAATATGCAATTAGAGCAAGCGCTACAATGATTATACAACGATGCTTTTTGATTATGATGAGGATATTTTGCCAATGGTATCCCATGTTCATTTGTTGCCTTGATAAGAACTCCATCATGAGAGTTTAGTTTAACCAGAACTTTTGAAAGAGTATCTTTTTCATACCAACAATCATCATCAGGAAATGACACAAACTTACCTTTAACATACGCTAAGCCTACGTTTCTAGCATGCGAAAGAGAAGAAGGCTTATATTTGATGTATTTGAAATCAATTTGAGAATTCAGATTTTTAAAAGCCTCTTTACAATCTCCTTGATCAACAAAAATTAATTGAATTTTAGAGAAATCTATATTTTCTTGAGCATTTAAGGATTCTACATATCGTAGAAGTTCCTTAACTCTATATTGAGATGTTTGTACTAATGAAATCATTTGTTTGAATATTTAGAGGGTAATGTTTGGTTGCTAAATGCAAAAGCACACAAAACAAAAACAATAAAATGCCATTATTAGGTGTACTCAAAGAATTATTGGTAGAACTAACCATAAGAAAGGCTGCCAAGATATAGAATATATCAAAAAGTTTTCTTCCTTTCAAATTTTTCCACATAAAAGTTAGCATTAAAGCACTTAAAATAGAAGTAAAAATGTAACCAAATCTAAGTAAAAACAGCAGCCAATAATTTTCAATAATCATACCATAAATTCCTGAACGATATTGAATCATCTGTATATCCTTAGCAGGATAGCCAAACTGAAAATCACTTAAAGGATAATAATTAAAAATATCAAAAATCGCAACACGAACAGCCGCACTGCTTTCATCATAAGCACCCATTGTGATAATTCTATTACCAAATCCAAAAGATAACATTAGAACAGAAACGATTATACCAGCAAACAATAAATAACAAAAATATTTCTTAGATAATTTATTATGAGACTTTATCAAATAGAAATAATACATTACGGCTGCAGCAGCCCAATACATCATTGAACTTCTTGTATTGAAACAGAGTAAAGCAACCATTCCTAAAAAAAATAATTCTAGTTTTCTTTTCATATCCGACAAAAGTATAAAGCTCATTGCTATCGAGATAAGCAAAGCATTTGCAAGAGGGTGTCCACATAATGCCCAACTACGAAAACCATCTTCAGAAGCTTCTATATTTCTAGCTAATATAATGACAGACAACAATCTTTCTACAAGCGCTAGCCCGCATACAACACAATAAAATACAACAATACCCTTTTGTGCTATAAGTTTAAACTTTATATCTTTAAAATTCTTGAGATAATTAGAAAGAAAAATTGGCAAAATAAAACCCGTCGTCATCATTTTCATATCTGCCTCTCTGCCTGTTCGAATATTGAACACAGAAATAAAGATAACAAAAATGAGATAAACCCATTGAAATGCGCCTTGGATTTTTGTCTTAGCGAGAAAGAAACATATAATTAAAATATAAGTCATTGGTTGCAAACCTCTGAAAAAGCTATAATCAGTTTTCTCATCAAAATAACCAATAAATGAGAACAAATTCTGGCACTCGAGTAATAATGTAGCAAAAATCACCCATTTAAAAATCTTTAAACTCATAACTGAAATTTAGAAATGATTTTTCCAAAAACTCTTTGTATAAAACAATTTATTAAGCACATCCTTACAAGGAAGATGTAATTGGTAACAAAGTTTGTGCTCCATTAATACATACCAAGGCAACCAACTTGCATCATAATGATGTATAGAAGCAGAATTTGCTGTCAATTCTAATCGACCAGTCGCATAATCCTTCGGACAAAAGTACTCCTTAGGATATATCAACACACCTGCCACCTCTTGAATATCGCTTATATTTTTCAAGCCATACTTACAAAGCAAATCAGTTGTAATTGTCACCACAGTCTCTCGGCTATACGTTCCATCAGGAAGAATGTAATGCTTATCCTTATAAATATCTAGGATTTCCCCATACAGCCCTAGGCCTGGGTTTACCCCAAGCCCTAGACCTGGGTTTACCCCAAGCTGCGCAGGCGTCGCACCAGTCTTTGCCTCATTCTCACACCCCATAAACGGACCTTTAGCAATGATATCATCCATATTCTTAATAACCTCTACGTCGGTATCAAAATAAAGACCACCATATTTATACAAAATCCAGAAACGGGCATAATCACTCACAAAGGCATACTTCTTTACCTTGTATGCCTCTGCTGTATAAGGAATGATATTCACATCAAAGTTGCTCTCATTCCACTCTTTAATTTCATAATCAGGGAGATACTTTCTCCATGACGCTATACACTTCTGTGCACTCTTTGGCAGAGGATTACCTCCAAACCAACAATAATGAATTACTTTTGGTATCATATATATTTATTCTATAGTAATCGTTCAAAATATATTATTATTTTTTCAATAATAATTTTCCTAAATGATACATTTTCAGGTATGACAATAAAGCAAAAAGTTTTTCTCTCTTTGTCAAACGAAATGAAAAAGAATCAAAAAAGTTAGATGGGTAATATCTGTAATACTCATCTGCATTTATCAATTTATTTTTTACAGCTTCTATTTTTGTCTTTAATGCTGTTATTCTCAGTATTCCTTTAAAATCCGCAGGAGTAATATTCGATATTGTTCTATCAATCTTTTCCACATCAAATAAGTATCATTATCAAACTTTGATGTTATTGATGATATATTATCTTGTGAATAATGATAAAATCCATGTTGCAAATATCTAACTTTCAAATCTTTCTGCAACAGTTGAACAAAGATCAGAACATCTTCACAGTAATTTATCCGGGGGATAAATCTAACATTATATCTCTTATACAATGAATGTTTAATAAGCTTATGCCACAACGCACCAAACAATCGATTGGAAAGAATATCTTTTAAAACATCTATTGGTTCTTGACTTCTCAACTTCTGAGAAACATAAATCTGTCTGTTGTTTCTCTGAATATAATAATCAGCAATAACAATGTCAGCATTCGTCTCTTTTGCTTTATCATAAAAGCATTGGAGCATATCAGGCTCAACCCAATCATCACCATCTGCATGAATGGAATATTCACCTCTTGCTTCATCTACGCCTAACTGCCGAGCAGAAGCGACGCCTCCATTTTCTTTGTGAAAAACACGGATTCTTTGATCCTTAAGTGCATAATTATCACAAATGTTGCCAGATCTATCTTTGCTACCATCATCTATCAAAAGAATTTCAAAATCAGAAAAAGTCTGTGCCAACAGACTATCCAAACATCGTGGTAAAAACTTCTCTACATTATATACTGGTACAATAACACTTATTTTTGGATTAGCTTGCATTATTCCTTTATTTTAAAGCATTAAATAAAAAAGACTTTGATTCCTTCTCTAATGCATCATAGATTTTATCAACAACAGCATAATCTATTTTACTTAAAGAGGAAATATCATCACCAATATTGACAAGTCTATCTTTAAGTCCAAACATTTCAAGAAGCGATTCAAATCTAGACATACCACGTTTTTTATTGCCTACAACCACAAATTGCTTATGGAATATTATTGAAAAAACGCATGCATGAAAAGAATCTGTTATCACAAATTTTGCATCATAAAAACCTTTTAGCCATTTCTCAACAGAAGGCTTTATGCGTCCCTGTAAAGGGCGTGAGTCATCATATTCATATGGATTATTGACATTAAATGGCTCGAGTTTTTTTTCTTGCGCAATATCTCTAATATATTTAGTCATTAACTCACTGCTATCAAGTACATACGTTAGCAACGAGCCATAACTTTTCTCTACACTAGATATTTTAAATAAACCAATATAGTCATCAACGCTTAAAAGTAAAGTAGGATCAAGAACATGAGAAGCTGATTGATTGAAATATTTACGACATTGCTTTACCGCACTTTTTTCTCTTACAGATACAGCATCGAACATTTGAATCAATTTTCGGCATTCCTCAATCTGAGCATCTGAATATTCTTTCTTATCTGTTCCAAAAGAGGCAGCATAAGACAATCTTTTGATATTCCATTTACTTGCAAAAGCAAGATAAGCATTTTTAATACCTTGTTTTCTCCATCCCTGATCAAAATATATAGGACGCCAAACCTGATCACTTCCAACAACTATTGCATCATAAGAATCTCCATCTAATTCTTTGAAATTACTTATCTCCTTTCGATGGATATAAGAATTGATAAATCTTTGAGTATTCTGTGAGACGACTGGTATAACCTTATTGTTTTGATAATACTCATAGAATATCTTTTGGTTCCTTCCTAATAGTTTTTTAACGATACGCTTTAAAAAGCATTTAGGCATATCTTTAAATGGAGGAAGCGGCATTCTATTGGGCGTATCAAACACCACAACCTCATGCCCCATTCTTTCCAATACCGTTTGTAAGGCATACGCCTGCAATATCCCTCCATAATTAGTATGGAGAGGAAGAGTTAATATTCCTATTCTCATTCTTCATTTCTTCCTTTCTTATTATTACTGAGCCCACTTAAAAAGTAGTTTCGGGTTCTTTATCCTACAAAATGCTATTTGATTATCAAACGGTTACATTTGAAGAAATCGTTTAAAATGACTTCTTAAAGTGAACTCTGTTATTAATTTCTTTTAATTATCATATTTCCATCTATTACCAATATATCTTCCAGGTTTTTTATCTGATATTACTTTTGCAGGAACACCGGCTGCGGTCATATTAGCAGGTATATCTTTAGTTACAACCGATCCAGCACCTATTGTAACATTATTGCCTATCTTCACATTTTCAACAATTGAAACATGTGGTCCTATATATACATTATCACCAATTATTGCGGGAGTTCCATGATTACTTCCAATTGACAAAAATTGACTTATATTACAATTATTTCCAATTATCGTCAATGGATTTATCACAGCCCCTAAACCATGTCCGATATAAAGCCCGTAACCAATCTTGGTCGTTCTTGGTATATCTAAGCCATACTTTACGGAATAATGCTTATGCATAAACATTGCTAATGGGGTTATAAAATTACTCGTACTAGCCAACCGCAGCCAAAAACTATATCTAAAGCAATGATTCCTACCAAAGATACCGGCTAGAGTTAACCGGAATCGCCCCCCCCCATAACCCCAGTATAACGATAATAATCAGACTGGATATATCTATAAATTCCTCTCATATTACATTAGTAACATCCTGTTTAAACGAGATATTTAATTTATTAATTATTTATATTCTACATTAAAACTTTCAAAATGAATATTCTCCATATGGAGAGGTAATGTTAATATTCCTATTTTCATAGTTTTGTATATTTCATTAAAAAGAGTCTCAGCATGCTCCCTGCCAATAGCAGAAAAGTTGCTTAATAAAATTGCTCATGACAGTTTGCATGTCTGAGACTCCATAAGTTATTCTGCTCTCAAGGATTCTATCACAAACCTTTCGAAGCTCGCCTTATAGCCGCCGTCCATCGGGCAGGGATCGTCGGGATAGGACTTGTGATACTCCTCTTCCATGTTGTCAAGATAGTCCATTATCTGCATCACCTGGTCTTTGGTGCAGTGATGCTTCTTCAGCGAAGAACGAAGCAGGCAGTAGGACTGGGTATGACTGGCATAACCCTCTTAGACATGCTTGACTGAATTCTCATTCATGTGGCCAGCCACCTTTAAGGTGCGTACCACATTGCTACTGCCGCCGAGAATGGTATCCGTCAAAGCGCACAGTGCCTTTTTGGTTTTTGTAAATCGTGTCATCTCTTAATATATTAAAAAATTTGAATATCTTTTGTTAAGCTATTATAAAATCATCGCCTTTTTGTACCTATATATGTAGGTACAGGATTCTTGGCGGTCTCAACCTTTTTTCTTAAATTCGCAGCAGCTTTCAAGAACGAGGGCTGAAGCAATCTTAAGTTACCGAATGGTGAACAGCGGGGTGAACACTTGCCCCAAGCATTCACCTTTTCGGCTCCGGGGTGAACCCTAATAAAAAGAACTTTGTATATACAGCGCATGCTAGAAATATAAGAGTCTCTATTATAATGGGTTATATAGTGTTTTTAACACATTATTAACGCCAAAGGTTGGCATCGGGGTTCACCCTTCACCGACTTCATCGCCAAGTGTTCACCCACACTCTTAGTTAGTGAACGTTGCAATCAACAGATTAATATATTAACAACAGACAATTTTAATCAAATGGAAAAAGAATCAAACACCAACTGCATGGAAGAGACAGCTACGATGCCATCGTACTTTCCTTGTATCAAATCTTCGGAGAGCCATCCACTCGCCGACTGGTTGTATCTCAAGAGCGTGATTACCTCTAGCCCTGAGCTACGAATGATGACTGAGACTTACCGCAAGCGCCTCGCCATCAGCAAGCAGTTTGCCGACCAGTACAAGCCTGAGATGCCTGCCATCACGGTTTCGGCACTCATGAACGGCTACGGCAGACAACTTGCCAACTTCCTCAAACCGACCTACATGCTCCAGCTCGACTTCGACCATGTGAAGAAGGAAGATATGGAGCAGCTTATCCAACTGGTGAGAGGCGACAATCATACGATGGTAGAGTATATCACCGTGAGCGGCAGGGGATTCAGAGTATTCTGTGCCTACCATCCTGTAGATGACGACGACATCAGCGTGCTCGAACTCTTCGATGCCGTGCTGCAGAAGGCGATGGCTTACTACACCCAGCTCCTGGGTATCGCTCCCGACAAGCAGTGTGTCGACATCACCCGATGCGCCGGTCTTGCCTACGACCCGGATGCCTATTTCCGTTGGGATGCCGAGCCTTTTGCCTTGGGACCGAAGGATCTGAACCCCCTCTACACGAAGAAGGCATTGCAGGCGAAGTATTCTGCCAGGCGAAACGCCAAGAGCGGCAAGCGAAGCACCAAGGTGAAAGAGCAGGCGAAGTCAAGCGACAAAGGTGCGCCTACCATCGAAGAGGCAGCTTCCCATATCAAGGAACTGCTCGACCTGTGGGGCTATCGGTTCGAGCCTGAGCATCACAACGAGTATGTATGGCACTTTGCCGACATCTGCATCTACTATGGCATCCCGCAGGAAGAAGTTCTGCCCTACGCCGACCGTGAGTTTGGCACCAGCTACGAAGATACGGCTTCTGTCATCAAGTCTCGCTACAAGCATCTGAACAAGTTTGGTATCTGGAATTTCTATCGCCATGCGAGGGGCGCAGCGCCAAGCCATCGGTAAGGGGCATCAAGCAGTGGCTACTCACCCACTATCTGTTCCGCCGAAACGTGCTGACGGGATTTTACGAGGTGGAGAGCCGCTTCGTTTTAGACGGCAAGTATCCTGACTGGGTACGCATCGACGACAATATCGAGAACTCCATCTGGAGCGAGATGGACGAGTCGGGACTGCATCTCTCAGAGAAGACCTTGCACAACATCATCAACAGTGACTTCAGCGAGCCCTTCGACCCCTTGGACGATTATCTGCGCAGTCTGCCGAAATGGAAGAAGGGAGAGGATCCCGACTACATCGACCAGCTCGCCGACCGCATCGAGGTGGAGAACCTGCCCGACAACGAGCATACGCAGAGCCTCTTCCGCTATTTCTTCAAGAAGTGGCTGGTGGCGATGGTAGTGGCATGGGTAACGCTGAAGGTGGTGAACCAGATGATACTCATCTTCGTGGGCAAGGGCGGCATCTTCAAGACCACGTTCTTCCACATGCTGTTGCCCCCACAGTTGCGCCAGTACTTCCTCAACGACTCGACGGGCGCCTATACCGACAAGGACTTCATGGAGGCTTTCAGCAGCAAGGCTCTGCTCTGTCTCGACGAGTTTGAGATGGTATTCGGCAAGAACCTGAGCGCCTTCAAGAGCAACATGACCAAGGTGACATTCTCCATCCGCCGACCTTACGACAAGTACCGTTCGGAGATGCCCCACCGAGGATCGCTCTGCGGCACCACCAACAACCAGCAGTTCATCACCGACGAGGAGAACCGCCGCTACTGTCCTTGGCTGGTAAAGAGCATCGAGAGTCCGATAGAGCACCCGATAGACTACGACCACGTGTTTGCCGAGGCAGTGGCACTGGGTCAGGAGGTGATGAGCCATCCTAAGGGCGAGCCCCTGGAGTGGACATACTGGTTGACGAGGGACGACATCGAGCTGATGCGCAGTCACAACCGCCTCTTCATGGTAGCCAACTATGCCGAGGAGCAGATACTCCGTTACTACCGGGTGCCGGAGCCAGATACGCCGCTACAGTTTATCAAGTTCCGCTACAGTGCTGAGATACTGGAGAGGATAGGTGTGAACCCTGCCCTTCGCCAGAACCTGAACAACCAGAACATCGGTAACGTGATGAAGCGTCTTGGATTCAAGAAGATTCACAAGAAGAACGGCAACGGCTGGGCTGTGATAGAGAAGGAAGGTAGCGAAATCAACAACGATGCCTTCATCAATCCTAACGATACCGTGGAGGATTAAGTATCTTGGTTACGACCGCTAAGTATCATGGTTACGATGGCTAAGTATCATAGTTACGAAGCATAACCCTAATAGATAACATTCAACATTATTCTTAGTCTCCCACAGATCTCACAGATTTACACAGATAATCTTGTTGCAAGCAACAGGTACTCACTATGCCTCATAGCAAATAACTCCGAAGGAGTCGAAATACCGTGAAAATCTGTGAGATCTGTGGGAAAATTCAACATTACAAGAAAATGGATTTACGAAGTTACACCAAGCAGGAGTTAGCCCTGCTCTATTTTCCGGATTCCGACCCGGACGTGGCAAGAGCCCATCTGATGAGATGGATAGTAAGATGCACCCAGCTCTACGAGCAGTTGCTGAAGAGTGGATACAACAAGAGCTGCAAGGAGTTCAATCCTCTGCAAGTATCCTATATTTTCTTCCATTTGGGAGAACCCTGATATTTATCAGTGATAATCGGTGAGTATCGGTGAGCAACAATGAGCATCGGTGAGTTGGGAAAATGAAATGTTGTATCTTTGCATTGTGATTCAGAAAGAGTCTCCCACAGATCTCACAGATTTGCACAGATTCTCTTCGTTGCAAGCAACGGTACTCACTAAGGCTCACAGCAAAGACTCCGCGAGGAGCCAAAAATCTGTGAAAATCTGTGAGATCTGTGGGAAAACAAAACCTCCGCGAGGAGTCAAAGATTCGTTCGATTCGTGAGATTCGTGTTCAAGAATCAGGCACTGCGCAGCGCCCACTCAACATTAACCATTAACCATTTAAACACTTAAAACTTATGTTGCTTTACGTACTAAAACTAAATCAGAACGCCAAGATGCCAGAGGCATACGGCAAGTATTACGCCTATCCAGTCATCACTCAGACGGTAGGTATCGACGGCCTGGCCGAACACATGGCTAGCCACAACACTCCTTTCTCTAAGGGAGCCATCAAGGGCATGATTACCGATATGGTATCGTGCGTCAAGGAACTCACCTTGCAAGGTTTCGCTGTAAAGATTGACGACCTCGCCATCTTCTCCATCGGCATCCGCAACAAGGAGGGAGCCGCCTCAGAGAAGGAGTTCACCATCGCCAAGAACATCGAAGGTTTCCGTCTCCGTGCTCGTGGCACCGGTGAGTTCAGCGCCAAGACCATCAACCTCGGAGCTACGCTGAAGAAGGCCTCTGCTCTGTTAGGTGATGGCACCACCCCGGATACCACCCCGGATACCGACAAGGGAACCACTGGTGGCGAAAACACCGACCAGGGCGGTAGCGGAACCACTGGAGAAGGAGGAGGCGACGGCTTAGAGTAGCCCTACCCGCCTCGCATCTGAAACAAGAGAAAGCGCATCGGCAGGATGCAGTCCGGAGTAATCCGAGGGCACATCAGGAATGAATTCATCACTCACCATTCAACATTGTCAAATCATCGCCCTGAACGGATACTTGCTCATCCTGCCCGCTTCCTTCTTGGTCCCCCACAGATCTCACAGATTTACACAGATAATTCTTCGTTGCAAGCAACGGTCTTATACTCATCAGGTCTCACTGCAAAAAACTCCGAAGGAGTCTATAATCTGTGAAATCTGTGTAATCTGTGGGAAAATTAAACATTAATCACTAATTACACTAATCACTAATTAAAATGAAAAAGGAAACAATCCAGAAAGTCATCAACTTCGTCATCACCGTCCTCACTGCCGTTCTCAGCTCCTTCTGTGTGCAGAGCTGCAAGTGATATTTTAGTTCTCCCACAGATCTCACGGATATACACAGATAATCTTGTTGCAAGCAACAGTTATCACCAAACCTCAATGGAAAAACTCCGAAGGAGTTAAAAATCTGTGAAAATCTGTGTAATCTGTGGGAGACAATTATTAACCCTTTAAAATCCATAGAATCCAATGAAGAATCAAAGAAAAATCGATTTGATTGTGGTACATTGCAGTGCCACACGTATTAACCAGGACTTCCCAGTAGAAGCCTTAGAAGCCTGCCACAAGGCCCGTGGTTTCCGCTCCATCGGTTACCACTATTACATTACGAAGGATGGCGTGGTCTATCCCTGCCGTCCAGAAAGCGAGGAGGGTGCTCACGCCCGCCACTACAACGCCCATAGCATCGGAATCTGCTACGAGGGTGGGCTCGACGAGAAAGGAAAGCCTGCCGACACTCGCACGCCAGCCCAGAAAGCATCTCTGGAAGACCTCCTCTACAGTCTCGTCCTCGACTATCCCGATGCCGAGATCCTAGGCCATCGCGACCTTCCCTGGGTTCGCAAGAGCTGTCCTTGCTTCGATGTCAAGGAATGGCTGAAGGAAATCGACTTCCATCTCTAGAAAGCCCGGACAGATCCCAGATATTCGTGCTATTCGAGTTATTCGTGTTCAAAATCATCCCAGCTTATAAGTCCTAAAAAGCTTATGGGTTGGGATTTTTTCTTTGTTTATTCACATCATTTCCCCAACGCTTTCTTTACCGCCTTTACGCCAGCATCTCCTAAGACTTGCTTTACGGCACCCTTAATCGCTTGTTTAGCAACATACTTAGGATCCACAACAATGTTGCAAAGCATCTCTAGGGCGTTACTTTCATTCTCAGTCTCAGTGAAGACCTCAAACAAAATTGGATTCTCATTCTTTTCAGATGATAAGAACTTGTCAACAACTGCAAGAAACTCGTCTTTATTACTTGCACTAAGGTATTCATATCCCAAATCAGTTGCATAATCCTTTACTAATTTATGAGATTTATTTCCATAATGACCAGCTGCAGCAACATATTCATCAGCCTCTTCGCCAAGGAAAGCACAAGGATGACGATAATTTCTGAACTCATTTCCCTTACCATTGTTGATAAGCATAATGCGGACATTATTCCCTACATGACGATTACCAACAACATTCATATCATAGAAGAAAGCCAAATCACCAAACACACCAACAAACAACTTATCAGGATGAACAAATGATGCTCCCATCATTGTTGAGACACCGCCATCAATGCCAAAACCACCTACATTGCATTTTGCCTGAATACCAGCAGGGAGCTTGAAGAAATTCCAAGAACGAAGACTATGATAAATACCAAAATGGATTTCACTACCTGCAGGAACTTTATCAACCATGTGCTGTGCCATCCAAATATTACTAAATGGCAACTCAGGGATTTGCGCTTTTACACTCTCAATTTCCTGATTCAAGCTATTCAAATATTCATGATGAGAAGCTGCTTCCTTAGCATAGTGCTTAAAGAATTCTATCTCTGGCATCATGAAAACCCGACGCAAATTTCCAAAAGTATCACGAAGAGCACCATCAGGGTTAACTCGCCATACATGATTGGCAGAACAAATAAATCCATCACCCGAAACCTCACCTATATGAATACTTAAGTTTGTTTTAGTTAATGGTGATGCCCACTGGTTTTGAGCACAAAGTATTTGTGAATGTACTTCATATTTGCCACGATATCCACTGGTATGATCACAACAAACAATAGCATCATAAGTTGCACAGAATGCATCCACTGCCTGGGTTAACTCCTCAGAAAAATCTGTATGAGAACCTATTCTAACCATGATTTTCCCATCTTGTGGAAGTTCTGGCCATTCCTTTTCAAAAACAGTATGACGATAAATTGCATTTGCGTGTGGCAATTCTTTAACACTAAAATCCTTACTATATCTTGTGTACATATTGATATGTGCAGGTCCACCACCATTCAAAGTCAAAGCCAGCATAGCCTTGTTTGCCTCTATTTCACAATATCGTTCATCTTCAGAATCTTTGACCATAGGTATGGTTACACTTTCCATAGCAATGTCATTCGGTATGTTTCGACGATCGATTTGCTGATCGATCAAATGACCGACTTTGTGATTACCTCTAGTTGAGGTAATAGCAAGAATTGGTAGTTTGCGATAATATGCCTCCGTCAATCCTGGCATATAGTTTCGGGAAGCTGTCGCTCCCGTACAGCTGATAGCCACAGGTTCGCCAGTCTCCGCAGCCATGCCACAAGCCAAATAGGCTGCACTTCGTTCATCTACAGATGACCATATCTGAAACCATGGGTCATTTTCGATACTAACCACAAAGGTCATATTGGTAGTTCCAGGTGAAGCTATCACTCGATGAATACCATGAGCCTTCAACAGAGCTATAACGATTTGAACATTCCGTTCATTTGTATATTTAAATTTTGATTCCATTTATTTATGCTTTCCAACTAACATTATCTTTTATTACTTTCGCAGGTGAGCCAGCAACAAGAGTATGTGGCGGAACATCTTTTAAAACTAAAGAGGAAGCTGCAACAATAGCCCCTTCTCCAATAGTTACTCCCTTGAGTATCATAACATTCTCGCCCAACCATACATGATTTCCAATAATTATGGGCTTAGCATTTTCGTATCCAGGTGCAAATATCTGATGATTGCCACCATCATTATCTCTAATAACCGTACCCATTGCAATAATACAATCATCACCTATGGTTATACTTTTATTACAGATAATCTTTACTTCTCGATTGATAAAGCTATCACCAATTTTTAATTTTGCACCATTTCCAACCTGCAAATAAGAACCATAGCCTACCATGTTAAGGCAGCCAGATTTTGCCCCCCCACATTCGAGTTGGGAATTCTTACCCATACATAGAGCTGTCTCCATTTTTGAAGATTTCATATTACACCATCCAAATATCAAATTATTTTTTAACGTAATTGAAGCAGTCTTATGAATGTCAAAAACAGCTTGAGGAGCCGGAATAAGATAAGACTTACCTACCCTATTTATCCTCATAAAATTATAATAGATAACCCTTAGCATTTGCCAAGGATACCATAGTTTATACTTCTTGATAATATCAAACATGTTTCTTTAATTTTATTTCCAACGTGCATTAATTGTTTTTCCCTCATTGCATACTAGTATCTGACCATTCAAACAGTTTGAAGCATCAGAGAGAAGGAAGGCTGCAACTTCGGCAACTTCCTCTGGCAGGTAATAGCGATGAGTAATATTACCATAACGCAAATCACCATTGGCATCTCCACCGACCATATCTGATACGGTAACACCAGGAGCTACAGCATTGATACGGAAATTTTCGTTGACATAACGATATGCCAAACCTTGTACCAAACTATTCAATGCAGCTTTCGTCAAGCCATATGGTCGCTCATCAACCGTCATGCTAGTTTCTGATGAAGTAAAGAGAATATTCTTAGTTCCTTCTACATGAGTTTCATTACATTTTTCAATGAAAGCCTGGGTTAAGAAGAAGCATCCTTTCAAATTCGTATCAACCTGCGAATCGAACTGCTTAGGCGAAACTGCTAAGAATCCTTCCTCATGGAGTGATATACCAGCATTGTTGACCAAGCAATTAAGACCTCCTAACATTTGATCGGCTTTGTCGATAAACTCCTTAAATGACGTTGTATCCTGAACATCCAAAGGCAGATATAGGCAATTGATTTCTGATGCACTCTGTTTCAATGTCTGTTCATTACGTCCAGCAATTAAGACCTTAGCTCCTTCAGATACGAATTTCTTTGCCATAGCAAATCCCAAGCCTCTACCTCCACCAGTAATTACTATCTTTTTGCCCTTTAAATGTTCGTTTGGGGCAAGATAGTGAATATTGGCGTAAATAGGCTTGGCCTCGCCATGAAGCAAAAAAGAAATCGTATGCTTCAACTTAGATTTTATTCCCATTATTTCTTTATCTTTTTAGTTATTTCTTTCACCTTATTATATATAAAAGCTCGTTCATTATTCTCTAAACCTATAAGCATTACCGATGACAACAGAATTGTTTCTACGATAACCACAGAACTCGCCATTCTAGCAATAATATTATCAAACAGATGCCAAGGAATGAAAATCAGTATAATACCCAATGCCAATACCGGCAAAACATATCTTAACATCGAACGAATATAGACACTTAACGGAAGGGCGAACATTCTTCTACCAAGTATTAATTGAGTAATAAACACAATTACCTTAAAGAAGATAAGCAGGCCGTAAAGAGCCTCAGGAGACATACCTAACTTTAAGATTACATAAGCACATGCTATATTTACAGCATATATTATAGTCAATGCTATCTCATATATCTTTATCTTTCCATTTGCCAAGATTCCCGTTATCAATCCTGTGGTAAAGCAATCTACAAAGGAATAAAAGAGAATGAGTGAAACAAAGCTACTTGTATGAAGAGGAACTTCTACCAACCATAACCCTAAGAGATCATCTATATTCACAATAATAGGTACTATCAACAGAAGCATGAGAAAAGCAGAAAACTTGGTGCTGCGAATGATGAGTTTATTCATTGACTCATATTCACCGGCTGCATATTGCTTTGTGATTTGTGGTTCTACAGCTGTCATGAAGTTAGTGACAAAGCGATTGACCATCGCATTTACCTGGTTTGCCACACCCTGAGCTGCATTTACAAGTGTTCCACAGAATATGTTTAACAACAAGGTCATCCCCTGGTCTTTGACCACTACTGCAGCATTGCCCCAAAAGGCCCATCCGATAAAACCAAACATCTTCTTCAGTAAGGTCTTATCCATACAGAAGGAATATCTGCATTCCTCAAACTTTCGCTTACAATATATCCAATAAATAATCTGTGTCGTCAAATTTGCCAAACACAGTAAAAGCGCATAAATCACCAGTCGGTCAATAGGTGATACATATAATGCATAAACTATGAGTAACTTGACAAACACATCATATAACGTAAAATAGGCATAAATACCCATACGCTCATGAGAGATGATTGATGATGTGTAGGGTACGTTGATAAGATTGATTACAAAGGTAGCGATGGAAAATTGCAACACAATATTGGCTGCCCCCATACGTTCAGCAGGAATATTAAGTTTATTGTTCAAAAACCAAATACCCACAACCTCTGCAATAACAATCATAGCAGCAGCTATCAATAAATGTATATTGACTGCTGTTACGAAAGTCTTTCTCAACTGCTCTCTATCTCCGACACCTAAAGCAAAGGTTAGGAATCGGCTTGTGGCCACAGACATAGCTCCGGTCAAGACAGAGAACATGGTAACCAAACCTCCAACTACATTATAGATACCATAATCTGATGCTCCTAAAGCATCGAGGATGACGCGGCTTGTAAACAAGCCGACAGCCATCATCACAAACATTCGAAAATAGAGAAGAATCGTATTCTTAGCTATACGCTTATTGTTTGAAGCACTATCTAAAGCCATATACGTTCTTATCTCAAATGAGTTATTTTTGCCATCTTCCTCAATACTCTACCTGCAAAATGTTTTGCATGAGAAGGAAGAAGGTAAAGTCGAGCCTCTGCATAGGATGGAATTGGATTGCCATGAGCTATGGCAAAATCTACATTATCCTTGGCATATTCGTCTGTATCATATAACAAACGGCACTCACACTTGTATTTATAACTTATCTTCTTATATTTCTCTATATCAAATACCTTTGAAAATGCCTCCAACTTATTCAACGACTCCAAAGTAATCAATGTTCTCAAACACTTAGAGCAGATAGAACAGTTCTGAGCAGAAAGATAATCATCAGCATGATCAACACATACATTCAAATATTGGTGTGCAGGTGGATAATCTGCAATCAACTCTGTCTTCTGTGTTCTGCTATATTGATTACCATCATCAATAATCTCTGTACATTCAGTAGAGAGCAGCGTATTAACATATACATCATAAAAGGTCACTTCCATATACTCCGTTCTCTTTGAGAAAGGGAAATACATCAATTCCCAATATGAATTGGAACCAGATGCAAAATACTTGGATACCTTTCTCTGGAACAACAAAATAGCTGATGCACGCAGGAATGCTCCCGCCTGATATTCCCATGGCTTCAAATAGAAATCAAACAAGTTGGAATCTACTCCAATATAAGGTAAGCCTTTGCTTTCAGGGAATGATTTCAGATAGTTAAATCGTTTCAAAAAACGCTGACGGGCAATCTCACCGCCTCCTCCATGTGAACCTACATTGAAAAAGAATAAAGATGATATCTTATAGTTTTCATCAGACTCCCGTTCCAAATGATCATAAATGGTAGAGAAAGAATCTACTCCTGCAGAGAATCCAGTACCCACATTCTTAGCAATTTGATGTGGATTTGAAAAGCCCTGAACCTTTACATTTGCCTTTCTGAACTCTGGATGAAAAGCTCGAATAATGTCTTGAACATAGTTCTTTACATTGAAGAACAAACGTTCTGAAACATTACCTTCAATAATGATATCCTCTTTATAGAACATTGCAGGATACAAAGCTGCAATCAAAAATGAGTCATATACATCAGTATTTAACCAGTCTTCATATTCCTGATGAACAGAATACCAAACGGTCTTAACATCTGTGAACTTAGCTTCCATATCGCAAATCAAGTATGACATACCCTCTTTGCGCTCTATTCTCAAATTGTATATCTTCATCGCCATGCCTCCTGTTTATTGTTCATCACTTGTTTGTTATAACACAAACAGAAAGCACAAGGATATTGGTAAAAATTATCGGTTTTTACCCCCCATTTTAGTTAGTAACTCTTTCATCTTAAGATATTTATCCTTTATATTTTTGTTATTTATTTTACCTACAATAAACTTACGCTCATTTTTAGTTAAGCCTATACTGTATTCTACGACAGCCGTAACTATAGTACTAACCAAACAAAGCAATATCAATCTCATCCAGCCTTCCTGCATAGAATAACGTATCATCATTGGTATAATAAAACAGATAATCATGACAGGCAATACTCGATATAAGACTTCACGAACATACATCATTACAGGAAGTTTCACCATATCTTTCAACAGGTATAGTCGTACTCCAAGTAAGACTGTATAAATGATAAAGTATAGAACATAAGCGATTTCAGGTTGGAATCCTAATTGAAATGCTATCCATGAGAATGGAAACACAAGACATCCTATTGTTGTAACTATGATTTGGTATCTTTTTATATTACCTGTTGCAAACATCGAAGTCACCAAAGAATTAGCAAGGACCGTATCTACAAAGGATGAAATAATTATTAATTGTAGAAATATCGCAGCATACTCCGGAACCGTTTTTAGCCATATTGTTAGAATACTCTGCGTTTCCAACAAGATTGGTATCGCAAAAAACAACATTAAGAACGCAGAGAACTTTGCACTACGACATACAAGCTTATGCATATAAGCCAAATCACCTTGAGCATACGACTTAGTAATCTGAGGATTGACTGCTGTGGTGAAGTTATTAACAAATTGTTTCAAGGCTGCATCAACTTGTGTTGCTATGCCTCGTGCTGCATTTACAGCGACACCAAAATACAGGTTCATGAGAATATTTACACCTTGCGTATTAAGCATATAAGCACCATTACCCAAGAAATTCCATCCAGCAAATCCTGTCATCTCTTTCAAAACCGGTTTGTCAAAGACAAAATGATAAGTACATTCTTCAAAATGGCGTTTACAATAATAGCCATAAATGAATCGGATAACAGCACCCACTAAGAGTAATAAAACAGCATAGGTTTCCAATCTATCGAAGGGCGAAATCATAAGCATATAAACAATGATCAATTTCAATGAGACTTCAACGACACTGATATATGCAAAAGCCGACATCTTTTCATGAGCAATGATAGCTGCATTATAAGGCACACTCAAAAGATTGAGTACAAATGTGAGGATAGCGCATTGGAATACCCAGTTGGCAGCAACCATTCTATCAGTTGGTATATTCATCTTGGTATTCAAGAACCAAATACCAACAGCTTCGGCAATGATGATTATCAATACAGACATTCCTAACTGTATATTTATACCTGTAGAGAAAATCGTCTTTAGCCTTTCTATGTTACCTTTGCCTAATTCGAATGTAATAAAACGACTGATAGATGATGAGAGAGAACCACTCAGTACAGAGAACATGGTTACGATTCCTCCAACCACATTATTAATACCATAATCCTCAACACCAAGGGTATTCAATATTACTCGTGATGTAAAAAGACTTACAGCCATTGTAAAGAGCATTCGCACATACAACAGCAATGTATTCTTCGCTATTCGTTTATTATTATCTGATGTTTGATTTGACATATATTACTTTCCAAATTCTTTAATTCTCTGTTCTTCTTTCAAAGAACAAACAAGCAGTTGTCCATTCTTCTCGGCTACGATATAGCCATCCAAGCCTTGAACTACCACCTTGCATTCATACAAGCGGCTGCCAATGCCACCGGCCATGATTATGATATGTATGTTGGTGTATAAATCTTGTTCTTTAAATAATAAAGATTTCTAAAATCATCCCGTCCTTCTTTGTTGATAAAGCGAGCTGCACTCGGTAATTTGAAAGCGAGTTTTCATTGCACTCACTGGCATCACTTTTTCCCATTAAAAAAGGCTTTTTTCTACTCTCCGTCTCTCCTGCAAGGAGAGCTCCACCTCCAACCAAGCCTTCCTCCTCAGAAGGAAGAATGTAAACCGCCCTACTCGGTGCTCGGAACCGCTGCGCTCTAAGGTTGGCGGACCATCAAAGGTCTACACCAGATTGTGCGGGATGGGACCGCATGGAGATGGAGGGCATCGCCAATCGAACGAGACAGTGTAGGCAAATATTGCCCTAACTGATTTGTCGTAATCTTCATGGATTTCTTTTCACCCTAGAACTGATTTATCCCCCCATCGTAAACTTCATCAGGTCCATCAATAGTTCTTCGGCTATTTCCTGTGCCATCTTCTCTAATTCCTCGAAGTGAAGAAGACCGCTCTTCTTTTTGTTGGCTAGAACCATCTTGGCTAAATCTTCTGATGGGATGTGATGGAAACGAAGGAAGATCTTCTGCATCGCATTCAGCATCGTACCACTATGCATTGCATAGTCAAATTGTGCATCTGTCAGGGTTGAAGAATCTTTGCCCTCTAATGTAGGCACCATCTTTTCGATGGAACTGTATAAGGTTCGCATATCCATCAGCAGAAGTTCGGAATAGCGCTCTAATGTTGGTTGCTTGGCTCCCTTCATCATGACTTCCTCTAATCCCTGGAGGTCATCAATGTATGGGAGGAAGTCTTCGTAAGGAAACTTATTACCTAAGTTCAAATTGACTAATTCCAAGGTGACGAAGAAGGCTACTTGACTTAACTTAGGATAGTGCTCCAAGATGTCTATCAGGTTGATATGATTACCTTTTTCCTTTAAAGTAACTGGTATCTCTGATTTGACATGGATTGCGTCCAATGGTACATTATCCAGAACTTTTCGTATACTACTCGGCATAAAAATATGCCATTCCGTTGCTGCTTCATAAGTTACAACTAAATGCAACTTCTGCATCAGGAGATACTTCGCATCATTCCTTGGATACTTGATGCATTCTTCTGTTGAAGAGGACAAAAGCTTCTTGAGAATTTCCAACTCTTCTTCAGGCAAAACCTCAAGCGTCCATAATGGGTCTTTGGTGAATATATCGGCCAAAGCATCTGCAATCTGTGCCTTGCGCCAACTCTTCGGTATATCTATACGAGCGAGTTTGCAATGCTCAATGATATTGACTTTCGTATCGAAAGACATCATGTCATTCAATGAAAGTATATCAATATAAGGGAGTTGTCGTAGTGTAATCATTGTTTATTGTATATCACCAATACAGCGTCACCACTATATTACAAGTAGTTACACCTATCAGTTTTTGGGAAAAAGTTATATTTGGGTCCTCATTGCAGTATCGCTCTGCACTTGTCATTTTTCTAAAATCATCCCGTCCTTCTTTACCATTAAAGAAGGCTCCACCTTTCTCACCAAGCCTCTCTTCCCTCAGGGACGAGAGGATGTAACCGCCCTCCGGTGCTCAGAACCGCTACGCTATAAGGTTGGCGGGGCATCAAAGCCCTCGCCATGTTGTGCGGGACGGGACCGCCTTGCTAATGTTCGGGTTTCAACATAAACATATTAACAGTATTGTTGAATTCTGATACGTAATCAACAATAACATCATACGGTGAAGAGGCATTGATTGTTTTCAAAGAAAGCTGTTTCATGTCACCAAACATTTACAAACTTTGGCTCTTCTCCTGTACGAGCTAAATAATCCTGACGGAGCATCTGCTCTAACTCTGCCATACGCTTTCTTTTTCTTTCCTTTGATGCCATGAATCTTTTCATCGCAGCATCTCGCTTTTCCCAAAATTCTTTATCTAATGTTTCCCTCAAATCCGCAACCTATAGGGTTTAGTGGGATTTTGCTTGCAAAGCGACAAAATTCATTTTATTGTACATATTTCTTGCACAACAGAAATGTCGCAGACACAAAATCCCCTTACCCCATAAAAGCGACTTGAGGTAATACGCTGGTTTAACCAGAAAAGCATGGTCTTTAACCAAAGTCTG
>ENA-OQHV01000024-OQHV01000024.1-human-gut-metagenome-genome-assembly--contig:-NODE-24-length-28461-cov-2.217089_pt1 | contig 28461 bp, 27 predicted proteins | sample MGYA00242641_ERZ504732 | MGnify/ENA primary metagenome ERZ504732 (study PRJEB26092, sample SAMD00036222) | human gut metagenome | host: Homo sapiens | study: EMG produced TPA metagenomics assembly of...
ACCTCAAGTCGCTTTATGGGGTAAGGGGATTTTGTGTCTGCGACATTTTCTGTTGTGCAAGAAATATGTACAATAAAATGAATTTTTGTCGCTTTGCAAGCAAAATACCACTAAACCCTATAGGTTGCGGATTTGAGGTTTACTGAAAATTTCGGAGAAACAGAATCCTTGATCAAATATGCCAAAGAAAAGGATATTCTGCTCAAAATCAACGGAATGTTACTTCCACAGATTGATGGTAATACTGACTTCAAGACAAAATCAACATTGAACCAAAATCAAAAACAGATGTTGTTACGTTCCCTCTTGGAGAATAAAAACCAATATACAAACGAACAACTTTCACGATGCTCAACAAAATCAAACGATTTATGTAAAAATCCTGCATTATACCTAGAGCAACCAGTATGTTCTGCAGGAATAGACAACTGCAGCATATCATCAACAGGACAGGTATACCCATGTACAGAGTGGACAGGATTTAAAATCGGAGATATAAATTTAAATTCGCTAAAAGAAATCTGGGAAAGAAGCGAACAATTGAAACAACTCAGAGCCATTAACAAAAGAAAGAATTACAAGAAATGTCTTTCTTGCGAAGCCCTGGATTATTGCAAAGTGTGCTTAATGCTAAACCAAGCTGAAAATTGCGGGGAAATTCTTCAAATTAGCAAGAACACTTGCAACGAAGCATTCATGACAAAAGACGTATTAGAAAAAACAAGATAGAATGATTATAGACAATCATGTTCATGTAGGCTGGTATAGAGACGGCTACCATTCACCCAAGGAAATTTGGGAAGCCGAAACCGCAGCAGGAGTAGATGAAATTTGCGTTTCATATACTTCTACATGCGCAGAACTCTACGACATTGTCATTGAAGAGATGATAGAATTAAAACGCCTGGGAGGAAGTAAGGTGCACCCCATCCTCTGGATTACTCCCCAAATGCTTAAATCAGAAGAAATAGACAAAATGTTCCTATCTGATATAGAATGGCAAGGGATAAAGATTCATCCAGAAGCTCATAACGAATGGAGCTATAATAAAGCATTAACTTCCCGAGCAATTAATATAGCAGTAAAACGAAAGATTCCCTTTATGATTCATACTGGTGAGGATGTTGTAGCGAATGCTATCACATTCGAAAACTATTATGCAGAATATCCTCAATTACAGTTTATATTAGCCCACGGAAAGCCATTTCAGCAAGCCCTCTCCATGCTCAATAAATATAATAACATCACTATTGATTCTGCGTTTATGAAAGCTAAAGATATCAACAAATTCTGCAAAGCTGGATTTCCAGACAAAATCATATTCGGAACAGATGCTCCAATCAATAAATTATTTTACAAGCATTTATCAACACAAGAATATATAAAAAAAAATATTTATCAATTAAGAAAAACATTTCACCAGCTTTTTCAGAAAGCATATTAAATAAAACCGTTTATTTTTAATATTCAAAGTTATGGAAATAATATTATCTATTATCGGAATAGTTCTCATAGTTTTTGTTTTATTTATAATAACAGGATTATTGGGCTGGGGTATCCATTATCTCGGAGCCATAGTTGGCTTTTTGGCACAAGGTTCATGGGGCTGCATTGGGTGTCTCCTAAAAATCTTAGCAGCTATATTTATATTTCTCGTCCTAATTACATTTTTTTGCTCATTTTTTTGAAATTTTCCCTTCATATTACTATATTATAAAGGTATAACCAAAAAGAAAGAATAAAATGGCAAATAAAATGTCTTTATGTATCATCAAATACACCTATACTCGATATGTAGGGGTGGATATCGAAAAATATACTCGGGGACTATTCGAGTATGTGAAGGAAGAGTTTGGGGAGTTTCAACCACAAATGTCAGAGCCTGGAACTATACCTGATATGCCAGACTATCTGGACATCGTGCTCTGCAAAAAGGACGGAAGTATCTTCTACGAAATGGATATCCAAAGACGTGCCATCAACATCCCGCATGATTGTCAAATGGATGGATTAGTATTGGAAATCTTTATCCAGAACTGCGATGGCACGAGATACAAAAAAAGACATGCATATCCCAAGCCTTGGTGGAACCATAAAGCTAACGGCAAGTCGGACATGAGAAAACTGAAAATTCATAAAACTATCAGCAAAAGGAATCTTAACAATCAAGAAGGCAAAGACTCTGAAGGCATCAGAATACCTGAACTTAGATCTCAGATTCTCAAGTTTCATAAATTCTTAAAATAAAACATCCTATGACATACGAAGAATTCAAGCAATTGGCTGAACATCCACAGCATCGGGATGTTCCTGCCATCTTCAAGCTCGAAGTATTAGAAACAGAAGAGCTGGAGGAGAAAAAGCGTTCACATTATCCGAAATACAAGGTGAACACCTATTGTCCGCAAGCCTTCACCACAACTTTGGAGGAGGCTGAGAGTCTGATGCACCAGGATGTCCTTTACCGCAAGAAGATGAAGGAGGAAGACGACTATCCGCTGGATACCTTCTGCTATTATATCTCGGAGATTCCAATGGGACTGTTGCACTACAACCGGGAATGTCTTTCGGAAAGGGTGTATGACAGGGAGGGAAAACTGATCGACCGGTCTTACTGCTGTTCGCGTTTCAGCATTTACTATCCCGGAGTCTGCGATTTGCCTGCATACGACCGTCATCCTGACGAGACCTTCCGAGGCAGAAGCGCAGAACAGATTAGATTCCAGAAAGGTGACATCGTGGAAGTATATCGTGGCGATGAGGTGAAACTTGCCATCGTTGTCGGAACTCCGCTTACCACCGAATGGATCTGGGAGAGAAACCAGGCTGCCAAGGATAAAAGGGGATTGGATAAACTGCCATATGATGAGACGGATGACAGCTATACCGTGATAGATGGTCCCGGCTACGAATACCACGACCACGTTCCGTCGCTGTATGTCTTCGCCCCTCACTATCATGTGCCGCTCTATCTTCAGAGACGATTCAAGGGGTATCTGGAAAAGGCTGAGAAAAAGCAGAAAGAAGAGGAGGAGAAAGACAGAATCTTCCGCCAAGCTCACGATTGCTGCTTCAGCAACAAGGAACAAATAGAAAAATCTGAAAAGTGCGGCTGTTTCTTCTGCGGCGAAATCTTCTCGCCATCCGAAATCACGGATTACCTCCCTGATGAGCCGCCTACAGCCGAATGTCCCTTCTGTTATACCGACTCCGTAATAGGTGATGCCTCCGGCTTCCCTATCACGAAGGATTTCTTGAAGAAAATGAAGAAGAGATATTTCTAGGCGATTTTTCAACGTTTTTCACCGACCTGCCCCCTATCTCATGGGGGGCAGTATCAGTTTTGAAAACGGACATTAAAATACCATTTATCCAAAGAGATCATTCATCCTTACCTCACTATTCACCAATCCACTATGCATATTCTGCTTCACCCCATAAGTCGTGATGAAAGTATGCAGCAATGCCTTCTTCGTCTTGGTCGCCACAGAGAAGGAAGACATCCTGTCACGCAGCCGCTGCTCATAGCTGGCATCTATCACAAACTCATCCTTGGCATATTTCATCTCACAGATATTGATAGCTCCATCAGCACGGTCTATCAGCATATCAATCTGACCTCCTCGCCATTCTGCACCAGTAGAATCTACAAAAGGACGGCAGGACCAGGAATAAACATTCGCCAAAACACCAGAAATACCCAATGCCTTCTTGATCTGTGGGATATGATGTAGGCATACCTGTTCGAAAGCATAACCGCTCCAGGCTGTTCTACTTCCCGAATTGCGCATGTTACTCCAGAAGTTCTTATCCTGCCCACTGTTATTTGCCACAAAACGGGTATAGAACAATGAGTATAAGTCAGTTAACTGATATAGGGCATCCCTTTCACTCTTTCCTATGGTAGCATATTTCCTGATAAAATCGCATTTCTTCAGATTCTCCAGGATTTCTGATAACTGTCCACCGCCTTTCAGTTTCAACTCATCCATCAATTCCTTACGGGTCATCCCCTTCATTTTTTCAGAAAGCACCTCTACTATCTTGCGATAATGCTTGGAGTCATTAAAGAGGGAACGGAAGAGGAAATCGAATTCTCCACGTAATGGCGAATCCTGCGAGAAAAACAGTCTGTCGATGCACACATCTAACGGCACACCACGCTCCAGCATATCAAGATAATAAGGAATACCACCCAATATCATATACACATCCAATACCTGCTGGCGGGTAAGAGCAAGGCCTTTCAATTCGTTTAAGAACAGCTCTGTCTCGCCCAGAGAGAATGGAGCCAGATAGATCTGCCGGGTAACGCGACCATACAATCCGCCCTTATCGCCTATAAACTTAGCCAACATCCACGTGGTGGAAGAGCCACAGACGATAAGTTTCAGTTGAGGGACCATAGAAGCCCATGAATTCCAGAAATAACTGAAAGCTGCGATAAAATTGCTTTTGGGCGTATCCATCCAAGGCAACTCATCAAAGAACAGAACAATCGGTTCCTGCAGAGATAAGCCCGACAGATATTCACGCAAAGCAGCAAAAGCCTCAAACCAGCTTTTCAGCTTGGGCACGGTCTGCTTAGCATACTGCGCCAACGCCATCCGAAACTGCTCCAGCTGTACAGTACGGCTCACTTCATACATACCAATAAAGGAAAAGGCAAACTGGTCGTTGAACATTTTTCGAACCAGAAAAGTCTTTCCTATGCGCCTACGACCATAGATAGCTATCAGTTCTGCCTTATTGCTTTTACAACGTTCCAGAATGAGTTTCTGCTCATATTCACGTCCTATTATTCCGTTTGCATCCATAACTTTCTGATTTTATTTCATTTATACTAAATCTTACGGTGCAAAGATAAACAAAAAAAATGAAATCTGCAAGGATAGTACCGCCTAACTATCTTTTTCTTAACATAGTTAGGGCGTACCTATAAACGATAACACCGCCCTAACTACCTATTTTTATATAGTTAGGGCGGTACTATCAGAAAAGAAGCAGGATGGAAGACTGGTCCACCCTGCTATTTTTATTAGAATACCTTTACGAAACGGTCGATGTCAATGGAAAGGCCTACTGAGAAGGTGCGGCCGGTGGTCATCGCCGAACTCCAATAATAGTTCTTTGGCGTATAACCGAAAAGATTATCTACTGTGAAATTCAGATTGACGGCATCCAGGAATCGCTGCTGAAGCGTGAACTTCCACAACTGATAACTGCTGTCATGCTTCTTGATGTTCGTATCAGGAGAAGACAAGTATCTGCCTGACAGAGCGGCATTGATGCGATAGAACGAACAGAGTTGGCGATCGTAGTCGAGACGCCAGGTGGCGGTATGAGGACGAGGCTGGGAGAACTGGGAATCTACACTTCTGCCACCCACATGGAGATAACTGTAGTCGAGTTTCACACCGAGTCCCATATCCGAACGGTACTGGGCACTGAAGTCGATGCCGCTCACCTCTACTCCATCCTCGTTGCAATAACGCGAAGCCACATCCGGCTGACCGGTTCCTGGGATATAATCGGCATAATCCTCGGTAGTGATACGCTTATCATACTTATTATAATAACCCATGAGAGTAAGACTATACTGACCAGTAAAGAAGCCAACATTCTTCACCCTTCCGGCATGCTCCAGCGCCAGGTTGTAGTTGTTGCTCTTCTCCGGCTTCAGATCCGGATTACCGTAAATCATCTGCATACCTGCCATATCAAAGTTCATATACATCTCCTTGAGCGTTGGGGCACGGAATCCGCCGGCATAGTTGGCACGGATGGAGAAACCCTTCCACTTGGTCATCAGAGCCAGACGACCGGTAGTAGCATGCTGGCTGGATGCAGAGAAGTAATCATGACGAAGACTTGCCACGATGTTCAACCACTGCAAAGGATTGTAATCGAACTGGGCGAAGGCATCACATGAATTCTGATTCTTTGATTCATTATCCTCAAACTGATAGGTGGTAAGATAATCGTTCAGGAAATCTGCACCTACCGTCAATGTATTCTTGCCGAAGATATGGGAATAGAGGGCACGGACGGTGTTCTGACGGTTGGTATAATCGTGGTCGTGAGTACGCTCATCATTCACATATCGAGCCTTGTCATACTGGTCGAAGCCGTAAGAAATCTCCAGATTATCATTCTCCGAAAGATTCATCACGGTCTTCAGTCCGGCAGAATAATCCATGTAATGATCATCATAGTTGCTGCGCTTGCTGATACGATTGAAATAACCGCCACGACCTATCAGCTTCACCTTGTTAGAGAGCTTGTAGGTAAGACGCTCCTTCACATTGAAGGTCTCTCCACCATAGATATGGAGGATGTTGGATTCTGTATCGAAAGGACTGGTGAGCTGAACCTCATCCGATGTGGTGCGCTGGATGCTGGTCTGCGAATTCCATTTTCCGGCATTGAAGCTGAAGCTTCCACCGTGGCGCCACTCCTTGTTGAAGTCGTTGTAGCGGGTATTGACATTGGCAGTCCAAGGTTCGCTGTTTTCACGGGAGATGATGTTGACAACTCCGGCTACGGCATTGGCGCCATAGAGCGCCGAAGCAGCACCCTTTACTATCTCGATACGTCCTACATTATCCAAGTTCAGACGACTATAATCTACATTATCCATGGTTTCACCAGCCAATCGCTCGCCATCTACGAGGAAGAGCACGGCGTTTCCACCGAAACCATTCATATTGAGAGAAGTCTCCTGATTCATGGCATAGCCGAATTGCAAACCCGGCATCTGCTCGGTGAGGAGGTCCTGGATATTGGTAGCATCAGCTATCTTGATATCATTGGCGGTAATCAGACGGGTTACCACAGGAGCATCCTTCAAAGCCTTCGGAGTTCGGGTTGCGGTAACTACCACCTGATCGAGGGCTGTAGCATCCGGTTGAAGGCGAAGCACATGCTGGTCACCTTTTCTCTCATCCGCTTTCAGTACGAAAGTTTGAGTCTGATAGCCCACAAAGCTCACCTTCACTCTCACCGCTCCATCCTTGCTGTAAGGAATGCGGAAATATCCGTCTTCATCAGTTGTTACCCCACTCTTTGCATGCAAAATCTGGACGGTAGCACCCGCTAGAGGTGCGCCCGAATCATCGAGCACCCTACCCACGACATCGCCCTGGGTTTCGGCTTTCAGATTCAGGCACAATCCGCAAAGGATCAGGAATAGTGCGAATATCTTTTGTTTCATCGAGTTATATCAAAGTTTATCCAGAAACTATTCTCTTATTTTGTACAAACAAACTTACCAATCATTGGCATAGGCATTTTGCCATACTGCACAGAATAGTTGACGGTCAGGGTTTTGTCCTTCAATGTACCATGCAAAGTAACTGTGTACTTCTTCTCTGCACCATTCACGGTAATAGTACCTGCATAGTTCTCCTGAGAGAAAGCATAAGCACCGTTAGAACCGGAAGCCTTCACAGCAGGTACCTCCAGAGCAGGAAGAGCCATCATACCCTCGCCACAAGCTGGCAATGTAACCTTGACTGTAGCATCATCTACAGCCTCAATCTTCATGGTAAGGTTATCGTATGTAGAAGCCGTGCCCATTACAGTCATATCCAAACTTCCGGTATAGGTACCCGCAATTTCCTTTGCCGCAGCTACTGCTACAGGATCATCATCGCTGCTGCAAGAGCTGAATGCTACACACATAGAAACCAAAGCCAACATCATGGCCATCATTGTCTTAAACTTTTTCATTTTTCTTTATTTTTCTTTTAGTTACTATAATATTTTCTGTTTGAGGGGATTTGTAATCCCCGATTATTTATCTTCCGGAACATAGATGATTTCGCCATTCTCCAGCTGGTAAGCAATGCCTACCTTCTTTCCCTTGTTGCCAGATTTATTGCTCTGGTCTTCAGAAGGAGTATAGCGATTGATCTTCTGTCCATCCTTGGTAATGATTTCCATATTCTCCTTGCCAGGGTTCTTCACCATCGTGAAGTTATCCTTGCTGAACATTTCCGTCATATTATAGCGCGAAACGAGTGCTACCATCAGGCGAGGGCAAACACCATCGCCACATCGAAGAGGTTGCTCACTACGCTCATCGGATCATCATCCTCGCCATCATGCGCAAGCCTATTTCTGCGTCTCTGTCTCATAAATTATTTATCTTTAGTTTTTACCTTTAAAAGCCTTTTTTACCTTTTTACCTTTAAAAGCCTTTTTACTTTTCCTCCAAAAGGTCTGCCATAAACTCGAGGTTGCTCATATCCTCGGTATACCAGCGGTTCTTGGTCTGCTTGGTTACGAAACCGATGGCAGCAGAGAACAGACCTACTACGGTGGTAGCGAAAGCCACCTGCATATTGTAAGCCATCGAAGCAATATCGCCGGTAGAAAGACCTACCAGGGCAGGACCCATCGGAATCAAGGTACCCATCAAACCGAGCATCGGACCCATCTTCAGGAGTGTAGAAGGAAGAGAAAGATCCTTCTCAACAAACTGGGCATACTGGTCGAGGATGCGGTTCACCTGCGCCTTGCTCTGACGGTTGTCCACGAGTTTCTTCATATAGGATACGATGACAGCCTGCTTGTTCTTTGGCAAGCGATCGCCCAGGGTATCGATGTTATCGAGCGTCAGGGTGTTCATCTGTTCACGAATCTCCGCACCCGACTTGCGCTTTACAAGATACTGTCCAAAGAAACCTCCAAGGAGCAGCAAGGCTCTGAGGAAGAAGAAAATCAACAAAATAATCACAGGAACCAGCATGCCTGTGGAAATCCAAAACAATACGTCTGATATGTAATTCATTATACTCTATATTTTTTAATTTGATAATTGTAAATTGCCCATCCTATCGCCATTCCTACGATGACGATGGCGATAACGCCGAGAAGCGAGAGGGCATCGAAACTGTTGAATCCTGCCACCGCAGTCCTGCCATTCACCGTACCGATGATGCCCATCAATCCGAGCAGCACCTCTACCAGAAAAAGCAGTTCCAAGCGGATTGGTCGCTCCGGCAAGAGCCATCTCAAACCATAGGTGAATACCGGCGTCAAGACCAGCAGCACTACGGCAAGCACCCATGCCACTACCTGGAACGATACGCCGGGAAGCAGGAAGATGGTCATCACCAGAACGCTGAACAGCACTGGGAAAACCAGCAAACCCGGGAAGTACTTCAGGAAGATGAAGAACACCCATTTGCGGCGACTCACATGTTCCGAAGTCTTCAGATCTACGTGGTGCACACAGAAAAGCATCATGAGTGCCACATCGATACTCAGCAGCACCGCCATATCGAGCATCAGCTTCTGGTCGGCTATCCAGGCCGCAATCTGCGTCTTCGACTGTTCGATGGCAAGTGGCCAGGTCATTCCCACGAAGAAGGCTACGAGCACCGAGATTATCATAATCTCCTTCACTCCGTGGAAGGTCTGCTTCAGCACAAAACTGAAGCAAACCAATATCATCATTACTAAAACTAATGTCTCCATTTCTATTCAACCATATTCTTTCTTCTTCTGCGAATCAGAATCGCCAACATCACGAATGCTACGATGACGATGACACCTACTACGATGCCGCTCACCACAGTGGTGGTCTTTTGAGCTTCCTCATTCAGCGTCTCCTTCTTCATCACCATACCCTTGTCGCTGCTGTTCTTCGCAGCCTCAGCGTCGCGGATCTGCTCTACATTCTGCTGATATTCCTTGGCAGAAGCAGCATCGGTCTTGCTGGCGATATAGTTGCGCAGCTTGGCATTGTCGCAGACGAAACCGGAGCATGAAGGCTTATACTTGTTCACGGTCTCGGTATGAAGCTTGGCGATGTCCTTGAGCTGCTGAGGAGTAGCCTTCCACATTCCCTTGCGGGCACTCTCCATCATCACGGCGGTCATCTCCATCAGCGCAGCCGGATTCTGCTTGTCAAAAAACTCCTTGGTTCCGAGATGGTACTTGTCCTTGACATATACATTATAGATCTCGTCCCACATCTCCTTGTCGATTGCCTTTGGCTTCATCACATTCCAGCCGTAGGTATTGGTTACGATTTCGGCGAATGTGCTGGCACTGCTGGCTCCACCCTTCATCTTCTCCTTGATATAGGCTGGATTGAAGATGGTGGTTCTGCCCTCGATGCCGATAGCCTCCTTCACCTCCTGCATTCTCATATTGCTATGGTTGCGATAGTCGGCGAGATAAGCATCTGGATCCTTACCGGTTACGTTGCGCACTGCAAGGTTCATACCTCCCATAAACTCATATACGTGGTCGAGACTCAAAGCGCCCCAAGTGTTGCTCTGTCGTGGCTGAACTACCACATCAGTACGAGTCAGCGCTGCCTCGAAAGCAGCCTTGCGAACGGTCTCCCAGTTCTTCTCATCACCGTAGTAGGCACCCATATTGTTCAGATAGACCTCGGCAATCTGACTCTCCTTATCCCAGCGGTCGCCTGCGGTTACCATCTCCTGGATACCGGTGCCATAGTTGCCGTTTACGCCACCAAACACTCGATACATACTCACCTCGCGTGCCTCCTTTGGCGACATACCCTTCTCTACGAGCACCCGTTCCGATTCGGTAACACCGGCTTTCACCAGGTTGTCATACTTATCGCCCTTGGCATTTGCCGCCATCTCTATCGCCTTGTTGATGAGGAAGAGACGTGATGCTGCCAGGTCGCGGAGCTGACCGGAAGTCTGAACCACGACATCGATGCGAGGACGGCCCAACTGCTTGGATGGGATGAGACGCAGATCGGTAACACGACCGAAGGCATCTCTTACCGGTTCTACACCGAGCATATAGAGAATCTGGGCGATGGTAGCACCCTCTGTTTCGATAAACTCGCTACTCCAGAGCGTATAGCTTACCTTACGAGGATATTCACCCTTATGTCGCTCGCAATACATCTTGATGGTATTGTCGCAAAGTTCCTTTGCCTTCTCCCAGGCATCCTCCGAAGGTGTATTCTCCACATTGATGGAGAAGAGGTTTCTACCGGTAGGCAGAGTGTTCGGATTCACAATCAGATCACCACCAGGAGATGGAGCGGTAAAGCCGCCATTCAGGGCATTCATCAGAGAAGACATCTCGTTGAACGGACTCTGACGGAGCGCCTCCGAATACTTGCCCACATTCTGCAAGGCATGCTCTACGGTAGTAATCGCCTGAGCCAGATGAATCTGCTGACGGGTATATTTAGGTGCTTTCGACATCATCATACCCTTATCTTTAGAAGATTTCTGAGATGCTTTGCCCTTGCCGGCTTTCGCCATCTTCGCCTTCTTCAAATCCTCCTGATACCATTTCTGGCCCTTCTTGATGGCTTCCATCATCTTGTCAGGGAAGCGACCGGTCTGCTCCATCTTCTCAAAAGCCTCACGACTCATCTGCGGAATCTTCTTCTTATGAGAAACCTTGGCAGCACGGAGCTCGCTTACCGTACGGTGGTCCACCCTCTTCGGCTTCGCCTCCTTCGCTCCACCCATCTGGTCTGCCATCTGCATCATCATCTGGATAGGATCCGGAGCTGCCTGCATCGCCTCTACCTTACGCGCCATCTGGAGTTCGGAAGGAGTGATTCCTACATAACGGCAGATGTATTCATCAGAAACCGAGGCTGAACCCAGAAGCTGGGTCACAGTGTTGCGTGCCTTGCTCAGATAGAGACGGTCGAAAAGCTGCTTGTGCTTCTCCACACCCTCCTGGGCACGACCTTTCAGTTTATCTACTGCCAGCATTCCGTAGGCAATAGGATCTGTAGCCATCGCATAGACACTGGTGCGGACATCATCGTTATCGTATGGCACACCCAGAGTATAGAGTTTGCCGGTAATCTTCTCGTTTGCCAACTCTTCCGCAAAGTTCTCTACTCTTGCGATTTCATCTGCAGAATATGGCTTGTTCATCTGCTTGGCATCGAGTCCCAGTTCTCGGGCGATTCCCATCTTCACGGTCAGCGCCTTCACTTTCAGCGACTGTTCGGCAGATGCCTTCTTTTCGTAAGACTGGATGGCATCGCTCAACTGCTTATAGGTCTGTCGCAATTCGCTCTCCTTGAAAGGAGGAGTGAGATAGCTCTGGGTCTGGGCATAGGTACGGCGCTTGGCAATCATCGCCTCGCCCACATTGCCGATGGTATATATATAAAGATGTGGAACCACACCAATCAATCGGTCACTCCAGTCGTTGCTGTCGAGTGCCACCTGCTTTCTCGGGGTATATTCCAGCGAACCGTGGGTTCCGAAATGGATAAGTGCATCGGCACTGAAACCATAACGAGCCCAGAGATAAGAGGCAACATAGGTGTAAGGAGGTGCCTGGTCGGTGCCATGCACAATCTTGAAGGAGTCGCCTCCCACGCCTGCCATCACCTGTGGAAGCAGAGCCACATTACCAAACTGCAGTCTTGCCACCGCCAACTTACCGTCATCGGTAGCCATATATTTGCCAGGGAAGGAACCATAGAGCTGATTCAGCTCCTTGATCATCTTCTTAGACAAAGCCTTCTGTGTCCATCCGGCAAACTGCTGGGCGGTAACCAGGGCTGGATGTCCCGACTGGAGGAATTGGGTATAGGCTCCCTCTGCATAGGTTCCGAAGACGGCACCCTGAGCCTGGATCATCTTTGCCAGTTCCTGAGGATTGGCAGGCAACTTGCCTACATTATATCCCTCATTCTTCAAGCGAACCAGGAGATTGTAGAGCGATGGAACCACTTCCATTCCCGAAGCGGTAAGTGCATTCTGACCCGGACCCTTGAAGTAGAAGATGGCGATGCGCTTGCTGCTGTTCTTCTTGTTCTTCAGATTCACATAGCCCTGCACGCTCTCCACAAAACTCTCCATTCTGTCTGGGATGCCGTAAACCTCCTGCAAGCCCTCCTTGTTGATGCGCTGACCGAAAACCACGTATGGACGGATGGCACCATCAATCTCCGGAGTCACGATGCTCTGCGACATGAAGCCGCCATTCATTCCCTGCTTGTCGTTCTCCCAATCGGTGGTCAAACGGTTGATATTAAGAGGTGAGAACAGAGGAATATTCTTCTGCTTCAGAAACTCTACGAAGTAATCGCCCAACCTGCCGTGCGCCATATTCACTACGGCATTCACCTGGATACTGTCGGCATGATGACCGGCGATAAAGCTCTGCAGCTGGTTGATGCGATACACCATGAATCCCTTCTTCTCGAAAGCCTTCTCCATATCAGGAGCCGCACCCATAAAACCGGTGAGCAAGATGGTAGGAGCACCTTTCTTATATAATCCGTTCTTCGCCAGGAAGGCATTGTACTCACGGATGCTGTTGAAACCCAGCTCATCGCCCTTTTCATCCTTCGGATCGAAATGAGTCAGGAGATAGTTTGGTCGCTCATCCACACGTTCCGGTTCTGGAGCCATGAACTTCTTTCCGTCGATAAACTTGCGGATGTAAGCGAGCATACTGTGATAATTCTTCTTGCTGCCATTCTCGATGTACTGCATCAGATAATCTGCATCGAAGTTATCTACCGATACGATATTGTTGGCAGGGTTGGTAGCAGCATGAGTCAGGGTCGGCACCTTATAGGAAGCCTCTTCCAACTGCTTGCGCTGGTTCTCGTCGATTCGGAGTCCCATACCATTCACGATAATCATATCGTAATCATCCAGATGATCGAAATCATCGGTCGTGATCTCACTCAGTTTAATCATCGCATTGTCGTTGGCATGCGAAATCTGTCCCAGCGCAATAACCTGATAGTTGAGGAAAGCGATGCGGGTAGTACCCACCCAGGCAGAGTAAGCCTTCACCAAACCTCCCAGAACAATCACGGCCAACAAGGCCAGGAAGATGTGTTTCTTTTTAATCTTTCTGATTTTTCCTAATCCTTTTTTCATATCTATTCCTTTTTTCGGGCTGCAAAGGTAAGACTTATTTAGAAATTGTACAATACCGAGAAATTGTGATTTTCACATTTTTTATACTTAGAAGTTGGTATCAGGTTAAACGCATAGATATAGTCTGTACTAATAAATAAGTAGTGTTTTCAGGACTTTTTCTTTCATTTCAGCCCTCAAAAAGAGGAATTATTCCGTCAGAACAGGCATCAAAAAGAGGAATTATTCCGAAATATGCAGAAAGAGCGTAATCACCATTACGGCAATCACGCTCTTTCTACTTATAAACATAAAACATTACGAAGATGAAAGAAAAGCTTAGCAAACCTTCTTCTTCCGCTCACAGTAGCGTTCGCATTGGGCACAGATGTCATATCCCAGCATGGCACCCAAGATGAAATCCTCCTCCGGCGTAAGCTGGCACAACGGTTTGGTGATTATCATGCGGATAGCATCCAGACATTCTTTCTTACCAAAGAAGAGATTCAGACGGTCGTTGCCAACCGGCTGGATGATATAATCAATGTTCTGACGCTCTAATCTAGTTATGGCAAAAGACTCATATTTCTTGTTGAAGGTGTAGAGCACCAGGCGGCGCACGCCCTTCTTATATTCATATATATGATTCATCAGAACCTTCAAATCTACTGGTGTTGCGATTTCCTGCTGCATACTATCCGAATTTATCTGTTTTTAAACCAAGAATCAGAGAATTCCATCATTCTCCAATTCTTGAAAAATATTTTTGTAAAATTATAACGCTGGCTTGATGGCCTCGAGCCAGGCATCGATACGCTCCTCTGTCTTGTCGTCCTCGTTCACCTCGTCGAGTGCGAGTCCCAGGAACTTGTCGCCATCAATCGCCTCACTGTCATCATAGGTATATCCGTCTGTAGAAACACCAGGCAATACGGTAGCACCAGTCTCAACGGCAGCATCATAGAGTTCCTTCATGCCGCCACAGAATGTATCAGGGTAAGACTCGCTGTCGCCACAGCCAAACAGGGCTACGGTCTTGCCAGCCAAGCCGGCACTCTTCAATGTCTTCACGCCATCATACCAGTCGTCCTGCATCTCACCGGCACCCCATGTAGAAGTACCGAGAAGAAGATTCTCATGACTTGTGATAGTAGCGTCATCGATGTTAGCTACATCTACAGCTTCCACGCCCAACTTAGAGGCGATGGTTTCGGCAATCGACTGGCATGAGCCAGTAGAAGAGCCATAAATTACGATTGTTGTTTTCATTTGTCTATATTACTTTTAGTTACATTTATTTTCGGGTGCAAAGATACGCCCTTTTCCCGTTATCTGCAATACCTAAAAATGATGGTTTCGCAGAAATACCTAAATATGGGGATAGATAAAAAGTTTTAGGACGATTCATCCTAAAACTTCTCTAATTTCAAAAGTTTTAGGACGATTCATCCTAAAACTTTCTTAAATATTCTACTTTTAGGATGATTTATCCTAAAAAATAGTATCTTCGCAGCAAATATATAATCAAAGAGCAATGAAATGATATGAAACGAATAGAAAGAACGGAATATCTCAATAAACTGATCGCTTTCAAAGACAAGTCTCTTATCAAAGTGATAACCGGCATTCGCCGTTGCGGTAAATCCACCATTATGGAGATTTATCGTGACTGGCTTAAGAGGCAAGGTGTCAGTGCCGACCAAATCATCTATCTCAATTTCGAGGATTACGACTTCTATGAGCTTCGTAATCCACATAACTTATACGCTTATATCAAGCCATTAATTCATCAAGACAAGATGACTTATATCTTCTTTGATGAGATACAACATGTGGAAGATTTCCCAGACATCATCAACAGCCTCAACCTGAAGCCAACAGTAGATCTCTATATTACGGGATCGAATGCCTATATGCTGTCAAGCGAAATCGCCACGTTACTATCCGGAAGATATGTGGAAATCGCAATGCTTCCCCTTTCATTCAGAGAGTATGTTGAAGGTATCGGAGGAACCGACAATCTTCCCAAAGCCTATACAGACTACATCACAAGGAGCAGTTTTCCATATACCCTTGAACTGGATACTCCCGCAGAAATCAGCGACTACCTGAATGGCGTATATAACACCATTGTAGTAAAGGATATCATGAGCAGGAAGAAGTTACCCGATGTCATGATGCTGGAAAGCGTTATCCGTTTCACAGCCGACAATATCGGCAACATCCTATCCACCAAGCGCATAGCCGACATCATGACTGCCGATGGAAGGAAAATAGACCAGAAAACCGTAGAACGATATCTGACCGCACTCTGCGAAACCTTCTTCGTATATGAAACCAAAAGATACAACATCAAGGGTAAGCAGCTGCTCAAGACATTGGGTAAATATTATCTAGTAGATATCGGTTTGAGAAGAATGCTCCTAGGTTCCCGCTCATTCGATGCCGGCCGCATCCTGGAGAACATCGTTTATCTGGAACTACTCCATCGCCAGCAGAAAGTATATATAGGAAAGATGGATAATCTGGAAGTAGATTTTGTAGCGATTGATGAAACAATATCACGTATTATCAGGTAGCTGCTACCGTTAGAGATGAGACTACCTTAAAACGTGAATTGGCATCTCTGCAGCAGATCAATGACCAATATCCTAAGTATATCCTTACACTTGATGAAGACCCTACTGCCGATTACAACGGTATCAAGAGAATCAATGCCCTAAGATGGCTGATGGGAGAAATAGGATAGCCTATATTTCCTCAGAGTAACACCATAATATATAAGGCACAAAAATGATAATTCGATGAAAGATTTTGCAGCGATAGATTTCGAAACGGCCAACCAGCAGCGTACAAGTGTCTGCTCGGTGGGCATTGTGATAGTGAGGGATGGCGAGATTGCAGACAGCTACTACAGCCTCATCAAGCCCGAACCGGAATAGATGCTGAAGCCTGTGCCTGGATAGCAAGAGAGCTGTTATAGTAAGTACCAGAACTGCATGAGGGTGTGTCATAAAGCCATGACACACCCTCTTCTGTTATTTGTCAATTTCAGCACGTATGAATATACCGTTATTGCTGTAATAGAGATCGTAGCCAGGAATATCAATTTCATATCCGCCAACCTCTTTTTCAATTTTGTAAGGCTTCAAATCAGGATATTTCTTTGCAATATCCTCAGCTATGACAGTAGGAATAATGCCTACAGGGATCTCAGAGTATTTGCACTCAACACTCGTCCACTCTCCCTTCTCATTAAACTCCACTTTAGAGCCATCACTGAGCAATACTTCATATTCCCAAAAGCCATTATCTTTCTCCTTTTCCACACGGCTGTATGATGCATCAGCAAAATATTGCTTTACAAACAGCTGTGCCGACATCGGCAATGCTGCATAATCAAACTCTTTATCTTCACTGCTGCATGAAACTGTAAAAAGGACCAGTAACATCGCAAATAATGTGGTAATAAATGGTCGTTTCATATTCATAATGTTATTGTTTAAAATTACTATAATATATTCTATAATCTCTTGAATCTAGGTTTGTTATGCAGATTCGTATCTATCGGTTACAAATATAATAGTTTTATTTTAGATAAGAATGATTTCAAACTCAAATTAACTATAATTCAATATTTTTTTATTTTTCCATTTGTTCTACTGCCATAGTTCTTAGTTGTTAGACTTATTCAGGTTACAATAGATATTGCATAGATAGAAATTACAAGGTAGACTTTTAGGTTCGGTTTTTGAAAGTGAATCCTGCTGGTAGTGATGCCGGCAGGATTCTGCGTTATTGTACTCTAATGCAGACTGCGCTTACTTAAATTCTTCAATCTACGGGCAAACTCAGGTGCAACCTCTATCCTATAACTCATTAAGCAAATCCTCCGCAGGAATAAAATCTATTTTTCCTTCGCGATGAAGCTTCAATTCCGTAAAGGCCTGATTGATACTAGCAAGGCTTCTTCCAAATAGCTCTCGTCATTAGAAAGTACGCCCAAGCTATGATAAATATCAGTATTCAATTGCATCACATTCATTATCGAATCCTTTCTTTTAGCGATACATTGCGTAGAAATTCTGCACCTTGTCATGGAGCATAGAAGCATGGAGAAGACCATTCTTCCATTCTTCAGGAATTTGGTTTATTCCAAATTTAGCGCCCAGGATAGCCCCTGCTACTGCAGCATTGGTATCTGCATCTCCGCCTGATAAAACAATCTTCAAGATACCCTCCTTATACGAGGTTGCATGCCAATAAGCCCATAGGGCAGCCCCTAAAGTTCTGAGCGTATATCCCATACTCTTTTCATCATCCAGGCACAAAGAATCCAGACCTTCATAATATGCCAAGTCAACAAATGGAACGATTCGTTCATCATATTGTTTGGCAATGCCAATCACATTTTCATAATCTAATATCCTGTCTTCAAAGACAAGAGCATGTATGATAGAAGAAACGACAACGCAAGAGCCCACACAGCGTGGATCAAAATGAGTTAGCTTACAGATATTCTCAGCATTATTAGTCACATTTTCCTTCAGAAGCCCTACCACCGAAGTTCTCATAACAGCCCCATTAGCTGCAGCTTTTTTCTTTCCCATCTTCCAGATAATCTCTGCAGCCTTCTGTGGATTCGAAGTATAGTCGCCAAGAGCCATTACATTATAGGTATGCCGACCAATTCCCATGCCTCCGTTCATCATCCATTCCTTAAACCTTCTGGCAATATCAAGAACATCTACCTTTTGACAAGCCACAAAAGAATCTAAGATGCATAGCATCATATCAGTATCATCTGTCCAGTCGCCTCTTTGCCAACGACGACGATGATCATCCTGCACGATTTGTAAATAGTCATCTATCCCATTAGGATAAAAAAGATCCACCTCTTGCTTGGACATAAACTCCGTGCTCAGTCCCAAGGCATCTCCTACAGCTTGTCCGAAGATTGTGCCGAGGAATCTTTCTTTTATAGTTTCATTTTCCATATTTTTTCTATTCATACAACCAACAAATCGTAAAGTCATCCATATCTAGCAATAGTGCTGTACCGATTACACAACTTCACTTTTTTAACGACAACACTTATTCCCTTTTATGATCCTTCAGATACAAATTAAACTCATTAAGAATCTGACGAAGATTATCATCAAGCACATTATTATATACACAACAAGCCAGTTCTTTTGGCATTTCCATCCCTCTTGTAGCAACAGCTATTCCTCCAGCCATACACGCCATAGTATCTGCATCACCGCCAAGAGAGATGGCATTACGGATAACAGAAGTATAACTATCTGCTTCGAGATATGAGATGATAGATTCAGGAACACTCGACTGACAACTAACCCTAAATCCATAATCGGGACGTATTTCTGCAAGAGTACGGTGAAGATTGTACCCTTCAAAATGAGCCTCAACGTAATCGCATATTTGCTTCTTGTCTTTTCCTTGACGAGCCAGGAAGATACAAGCAGCTATAGCCTGCGCCCCCTTTATCCCTTCAGGATGGTTATGAGTCACCTCTGCAGAAATCTTAGCAAGCTGTAAAGCCTCATCCAATGTCTTGGCATAAAAGCTACATGGACTTACTCGCATGGCAGAACCGTTACCATAGCTGTTATACGGTTCCGTTTTTCTACTAATAATCCACCGCAAGAACTTCTTCCCATAGCCAACAAACATATACTTCCGTCCCAATTTTTTCATACACTCCACGAGCTTCTCATGAGTATGTTCAGGATCAATCGTCAGCCATTTTGCAACAGCCAAGGTCATAACCGTATCATCCGTAAAACGAGGCTCTTTATATATATCGAAGTCCCCATGCTTTACCGGATGAAATTCATACGCAGCCCCGAAGCAATCGCCAGCGATTGCTCCAATGATACCAGTTGTAGGAAAGGGCAACTCTGCCCTCCCCTTTGTCTTGAGTTTCCCCATTTTACGTAAAAATGCACTGCATGAATCCGATAAACTCTTTAGTAACGTCATAATTGCAAATTCCTTTAAGCTTTAACACATGTGGCGATAGTGCTATATCACAAATTCAACAAGCATTGTCAAATGTCAAAAAGCGTCCTAAACACAAAGATTTCCACTCTAAAAATGGATTTTATCAACAACCGACTTTTTGACTCATATATATGAGTATGATAATGATTATTCGAAAGACTTGGCTGACTTCGTGCCACAGAGGCTACGAGAGAAAGGAATTTTGTAATGTCTCTTTAAAATTCTCGAAAGTTCTTCTGAAATTCTTTGAATATCTCCGAAAATCTTGTAGTTTTTTGAAGATTTCTACAAGATTTTCAGAGAATATGCAAGACGAGGTTAGCCGATAGCTTTCATTAAAACCATTAGAAAGAATTATTCAACTACCTTCCACTCGCCTCCATTACGTGAGCCTCCGATGCGAATTAACCGTCCTCTTTGCTTTAATTTCTTGATATGATAGGCTACCCCATCTTCTGTTATGCCACATACGATTGCAATCTCTTTTGCCGTGACCTTTGGATTATTGCTGATTATTTTTATAATAGTTTCCGGAGTATCGGCAGGAGTTTCCGTAGTTACAGAGGGTGTTTTCGTAGTTGTTTCCGTAGTAATCGTAGAAGTTTCCGTAGTGCCATTGATGTTTCTTTCCAGTTTAAGGCAAGTTTCGATTCGGTCAGGATTACTCTTTTCTTCAACTGTTGGGATGCTCCAACCATTATCCTTCCATCCTTTTGTGATAACATCGGCACCTGTACCACCTTTTTCACCAATTCCCAAGAATACAAACATCTTTTGGATAATAGGATTTCTGCACACGCTATGTCCTCCTTCGTAGTATTCTTCCATGCTGATAAGCATAGTGCCAGGATTTGATAAGATAATCCGGTCAAAGTATCTGTCGAAAACAATATTACCTCTCACTGTATATGCAGCATGAATCAAGCTGTTGGCTAAAGCCTCACGCAGAGCCACATGGGCGGTAGTGGTATTATTTCTTATTTGATTATTGTCAAGGCTGAATGGCACTGGTAATGCATGTTGTAACAAAGGCAAAACACGAGTGAAGAACTGGTAAAGGTTGGCTTCCCATGTTCCGTCGGGATATATACGATTTGTCCAACGTATCTGAGCGTCATCACTCAAATGTTCACGATAGTCTGGAAAGAACTCTTGACAACATTCTGGATCTGTAATACTGTTACTTTTGCCAAACATCAGCATTCCTGCAACCGTAAATCCTTCGGTTGATGTAGCTCTATCTTTACGATAGGCACCTATATTTTCCAAGAACTGTTTGTCGTCAACCTCTGTCCAAGGGTGGTTTTCGTGTTTGATATCATATGCACGGCGATACTGGTGAAGAGTCAGCATATCAATGTCATTAATGGAATAACCTCGTAAAATTCGAGAATCAGCGGATGCTCTCATATTGTTGGCATCCGAGTACATCTGCTTTATCTCATCATCTGTACATAGATAATCTCCCTCGTCCCTGCGCTTATAAGTATGTCCAAACGGAGTAAGTGTAAGGTGAATGGGGCGCAAGTTATATTGTGCACGAGGAATTCTAAAGGCTAGTAAGTATTGCCCTCCGTCAGTCTTTATTTCTTCTATATCGCTCTCTACTAGCAGTGGAATACTTACGCACGACTTATTGTGTGCATCATCCCAAAACTGCTTTCTGTATTTTATAACAAGCTCTTCTGAAAGGCCATCAGGGGTGAATTTATGATTCTTCTCTTTCACTCCCAACACAATTGTTCCACCATTAGTATTGGCTAATGCTGAGAAAGAACGCCAAAATTCAGCTTTTGGGAATCCGCCTGCGGCTGATTTATATTCAATTTCAGAGCTTTCCTGACAGTATCGGCGAATCGGTACCACTATAGCGCATGAATCGGTACCATCATAGCACTGCATTCGGTACCATCGTATCACTTGAATCGGTACCATCATAGCGCACCAATCGGTACCAAAAAGATGTAAAGTTCTGCTCATGTATAATAATAACCGCCTATCTTTGCAGAAGAATTTTTAAATCTGTATAGATATGGCACAAAGTAATGTAAACATGAGTAAATTAAAACGTTCATTTCAAATGCTAGCGGCAAAAATACCGCAACGCACCATTTGCGAGCAACTACACATGGGACGTGGCGTACTGAACCGTTACAAGACCTTGGCGGATTCCCAAGGTTTGTCCTATGGCGTGATAGGCCGCATGAGTGACGGGGAAATAGAATCTTTCCTCCAGTTGTCCAAACCCACAGCAGCCCCATCTTCCCAACGTCAGGTGCTGGACGGGCTGTTGCCTGAATATGTGTCAGACTTGTCGCATAACCGCTACCTCACCATTCAAGCCCTACACGAGTCATACAAGAAGGAGCATCCCGACGGATATGGATACACCCAGTTCAAGAAGTCAATCCGTGAGTATCAGTACTCACACAACCTCAGCTTCCATAACACCTATATTCCTGGGGAAGAGATGCAGATTGACTTCGCCGGCGATGCCCTGTGGCTTACCGACCCGAAGACAGGTGAGCTAACCAAGGTTGTCGTCTTGGTCTGTATCCTGCCATACAGCGGCTTGGGATTTGCCAAGGCTATGTACAACGCTTCCATGGAGAACTTCTTCGGCGGTATATCCGATGCCTTCTCTTACTTCGGCGGAACAACTCGCATAGCCAAGAGTGACAACATGAAGCAGTGGGTGAAGAAATACGACCGCTACGAGCCAGCGTTCAATGATGCAGCCGTGGAATGGGCCGCCTACTACGATACAACCCTCCAAACCTGCAGGGTTCGCACTCCCAGGGACAAAGGTCCAGTCGAGGGACTCGTCCAAAAGACCTACAATGCCGCCTACGCTCTGCTACATGACGAGGTGTTTTACAATCTACCGAGTATGAATGCCCGTATCTATGAGTTGATGGACGGCTTCAATGAAAAGCCGTCCAGAACGACAGGGAGAAGCAGACGTGACATCTTCGAGGCGGAAGAGCACCCTACGTTGGGCAAACTGCCCAAGACTCCATACCGCTTCAGATATCGCAAGGAGGTGAAACTGTCCGGTACCTATCACGTCATGGTTGACAAGCACAACTATAGCGTGCCATACCAGTATGTCGGGCAAAAGGTGAGCGTACTGTGGGACTTAGATACCGTGGAGGTTTACTCCGGGAGTTCTCGCATAGCCATCCATCAGCGTCGCCAAGGATCTGGATACAGCACGCTTGACGAGCATATGCCAGACAAACATCTTGCCTACAAGCACGGACAGGGATATAACGCCGCCTATTTTCTGGAGGAGGCAGCATTGGTTGGCAGCAACACCACTTCCGCAGTCCAATCCATCCTCAATCGCACGAAGCATGTCGAGCAGTCGTACAAGTCCTGCCAAGGAGTCCTGTCTCTCAAGCGCAAGTATGGCAAGGAGCGCCTGGAGAAGGCCTGCAAGCGTCTGGCAGGTTGTTCATCCATCACCTACACGACCATCCGCAACGTATTGGAGAAGAACCTTGACCAAGTTGACGGGGAAGAAACAGTCTCAAATGTGCCACAGAACGACTATGTGAGAGGCGCGGAGGCATTTATGAACATTTAAACATATATAGTAACATGAACTTACAAGAAACCATCATACAACTCAACGAGTTGAAACTCAGAGGTATGTCATCCTCCTTCGAGGCCATGACCAGCCTTCCTGTACAGAACCGCCCATCCCTGGAAGTCGCCATCTCCAAGATGGTGGATGCAGAGGTGCAGGACAGACGAGATCGAAAGACCGCCATGTATCTAAAAATCAGCAAGCTTAGATATACGGCACTCTTAGAGGATGTCATCTGTGGAACAGACCGCAACTTCACCAAGGATGACCTTACCGCCATTGCCGACTGTGCCTTTATACGCAGGCATGAGAACTTGCTCATACAAGGAAAGTGCGGCTGCGGAAAATCCTTCCTTGCCTGTGCCCTTGGAAGACAGGCTTGCATGCTAGGCTACAGAACTCTCTATCTCAATATGAACAGCTTTGTGGAGAAAGTTGCACTCAGCAAGCTGGATGGGTCGTACCTGAGGATGATAACCAATCTGGAAAAGTATGACTTGCTCATATGGGATGACTTCGGGTTGCAGCCAATGGATGACAAGACCAGACTCGCAATGCTTCAAATCCTAGAAGAGAGATACGAAAGAAAGTCCGTCATTATCGCCTCACAGCTTCCCATTGCCAAATGGTATGATTACATAGGTGATCCTACCTTGGCAGATGCCATTATGGACCGTTTGGTGGCAAATGCAAGTAAAATAGAGTTAAAAGGCGATTCTATGCGCCAGAAATTGAAAAAATAAATTACCTTTGCAAATTGAAAAGCAGAACTGAAATCTTGGTACCGATTGCAGCGATACAAGCGGTACCGATTGCAGTGATAGCATGGTACCGATTACACCGCTACGCTTGGTACCGATACAGCGCTATCGTCAGTTTGGAAGAGAAACTTGAAACTAAATCAAATTAGCGATTTCTGGAAACCGGTCGTACCGTTTTGATTATATCCAATTGGAGTTGGTGGGGTCATATAAAAATAAAAGGAATTATGAGCAAATATCGCTTTCCATAATTCCTTTCTAATATTTTTTCTTTTTAATGAGTTGTAGATATTACCTTTTTCCCATTAATAATATATATGCGTCCGTTCTCTATGCTTGTTACCTTTTTTCCAGACAAATCATATATCTGTTCTTTCTTTTGTGGGCTTATTTGTAATGTTATCGACTCCTGTTGTCGGGAAATCATCCGTTTAAGGGGTAAATACCGTACAACGAGTTAAGCGATTAAAAATCCACAATCATAGCAATAAAACTATTAATTTTACGTTCTTTTCAAAGAAAGGGGTTGTGCAATAGTGGCTTGAAGGCTAAAAGCACTACCTTTGAATGCTGTTAAATATGGTAATGTTCAAAGTCACAATTTGTGATTTTGGGAAAATGAATATAAATATGACAGATAAAATAGAAAAAAGGAGGCAACCTTTGCTGTGCCGTACAATGGCGAGGACAACAACGATTATGTCGATGGCAAGGGCTTCTGCTGCAATGACGGCAGCTTGGAGGCAGCGCAGGCACGAGCTTTGTCGAGAGCTGCAAAGAATAACTTCCAAGAAGGCGATACATACGAGAAGATGCAATTCTACTACCACCCAGACCATTTGGGTAGCAGTAGTTACATCACCAACCTTGATGGCGAGGTGGTGCAGCATATTGAGTATGTACCATTCGGCGAGGTATTTATGGAAGAACGAAACAACTTTATAAATCGAGTAGTAATGAAAGCAATGATTATACTATTAGTCTTCTCCTGTTTACTATTTTCTTGTTCAAATAATAGCAGGGAAAAATCTGTAGATAGTTCAGAACTATCTAATATAGATTATCGCCTTTTTCAAAATACACCAGCTTGGGAATTAGCCAAAGCTGTGCAAGAAGAGGATATGGATAATTTTGATAAGATTATTTCTGAAAATCCGCAAATAATCAATTATCAAGAATCCAAATATGGTAATACTCTTTTAATGTTAACGATTATAAATCAACAATTAAAACCATTTAAGGCATTATTAAAGAAAGGAGCAGCTGTTAATACACATAACACATTTGATGGCACATCACCTCTTATTGAAGCTTGTTCTTCTAAATACTACAACATTATTTTTACCAAAATACTAATTGAGCATGGTGCTAATATAAATGATATTGAAACAGGAAAAAGGAGGCAAGAGAATAGTACACGACTTACGCCTTTAATGGCGGCTTCCAAAACTGGGAATTTAGATTTGGTTAGATTTTTAGTGTCGAATGGGGCTGATGTAAATTACCAAAACGAATTTGGTCAAATCAGCGTTGAGTGAATCTGTAATGACAGACAATTATAAAGTAGCTTATTATCTATTGCAAAATGGAGCGAATTATAACTTACCTATTTTCACCGATATGATTATTCTATACCAATAGAAAATAGTGTTCCCGGAGATAAAGGGAAACCAATGTTTTTAATGGATGTATTAAAAGAAGATGAATCTGATTTTTATACAGATGAGTATAAATACAAAACACTAATTATTGATTTTTTAAAAGAACAAGGGGTTAAGTAGATGCTTTGAATTAGATTTTTGAGATACACTAAAAAACAGGTGCTATTTATATTCATATAGCAACGCCTCTCAGAACCGTATCGGTAGATTGATGCTCCGCGAGGACGGAACAGGTGCCATTGAATACTTCTATGGCAAGATGGGCGAAGTCACCAAGACCCGCCGCACGCTGATTGTGCCTAACCAGGCGATTGCAACTTATGTGACGCAATGGACTTATGACAGCCACAACCGCCTGTTGGAGATGATTTATCCAGATGAGGATAAGATTACTTACTCTTACAACCTCGGCGGTCAGCTTGAAAAGGTTCATGGCTACAAGTCATACGGCTACGACTATGTGAGCAAGATTGGCTATGACAAGTTCGAGCAGCGCACATACATAACCGAACAGTTGCAGATTATATCTCATAGTAGAGGTAGTGCATTTCTTTTTTCCACAAGCACATCGAAAGCCTTTTGGATGGAAAGCAACAACTGCTCGATGTCCTTGTTGGTCTCCACGGCTTCCTTGCTCTTGTCCTCCTTTGGCTGCTTTAGAGCTTTATGTTAATAAAACTACAATCACAGCAATAAAACTATTAATTTTACGTTCTTTTTTAAAAAAAGGTTGTGCAATAGTGGCTTAAAGGCTAAAAGCACTACCTTTTGTAAATAATATCAAAAACAGAGTATAATGGAAGAAAACAATATAACAGTAGATAAAGCTGTCCAAACCATAAAAGGGGCAATTTTGCGAGCTCAAGCACAGGCGAGCCAGTCAAGTAATGCCATACAGTTGTCTTTATATTATGGTATAGGGCGTTATGTGTCTATCAATTTACAGCAAGCACATTGGGGCGCAAAAGCTCTTGATACTATTAGTGAGAGATTGCAGCGTGAATTGCCAGGATTAAGAGGCTTTTCTTCAGGCAACTTGAAGAAAATGCGTATCTTCTATGAGGAATGGCAATGCCTTTCAATTGGTTCGCCAATGGCGAACCAATTACACAGCTTGAAAATAAGATAGAAGAAGGTATTGAAATAGGAGAAAAGACACTCCTTTGTATTAACAGACCTATAGAGTCAGCAGACTTGCATATAGAGGATTTTGTGGGCATTAGTTTCACTCATCATATGGAAATTTTGCATAAAACTACCACTTTAGATGAGCGCATCTACTATATACATCAAGTGAACCTGTATCATTGGAACAAGTACGTATTACGGAAATACTTATCAGATGACCTATATCACCATCAAGCAATATGCCTAACAATTTTCCGAAAGCGATACCAGACATTAAGCAATCAATGAAAACAATATCAATGTTTAAGGATGAATATTTGCTTGATTTCATCAATACTGAAAATTTGGGACTGGAGATTGAGGACATTGACGAACGTGTAGTTGAGCAAGAAATTGTAAGAAACATGCGCGATTTCATTCTTCAATTCGGAAAGGATTTTATCTTTATGGGTAACCAGTATCGTGTCGTACTTGAAGGAGAAGAAATGTTCATAGACCTTTTGTTCTTTAGTCGAGAACTTGCAGCAATGGTAGCCGTAGAACTAAAATACGGTAAGTTCAAGCCTTCATATTTGGGACAACTATGTACATATCTACAGGCATTAGACCTTACTGTTAAAAAGCCACACGAAAATCCTTCTATTGGTATTGTCTTATGCAAAGAAATGAACAAGGCTTTTGTTGACATTGTTGTAAGGAACTACGACAGCCCAATGGGAGTAGCAACATATAAAACCAAACAGGATATGCCTGAAGAATTACAGAAGGCTTTGCCTGATTTGGATAAGATGAAAGATCTGTTTTGCAAATCGTTGTAAATGTGTATTCATATTTTATAAAATACGTATTAAGGAGTAAGGCTATAATGTTCTTACTCCTTTTTTCATTTGTACAACGAGAAGAAAAAGAACTTAATACATAAATATAAAGTAAGCAATGAAAAGGATTTGGATTTTTCTTTTGGTGCATCCATAGCGTCACCGGCAAGAGATTTGATAGACAGCCAGATTAGTAGAAAGACATTTTGGCGGTATCAACCAGGACTAACTGGCTGGAAAGGACGCGGATTAATATTATTTCTTGTTTCCATAATGCGAATCGTCTAATTACGGCTAAATACCTGATACAACCAAGACTTTTTTCGATTTTAACATAAAAAATACCACTTTTTTCAACCTTTTTTCCCGAATCCCTGCAAATCGCACAAATCGCATAGTTGGGGGTTCGGGAATGTTGTATCTTTGTATCGTCAATCAGAGAGGTTGATGCAGCAACGGTCTCGGCGGAGACACAGACTGCTTTTTACTAAAACTAAATTTTTAAAAAGTATGATTCTCATCAAGTTAGTGAAGAACAAGAACAAGACATCAAGGAAGCGTATGGCAAGTATTATGCGCGACCAGTAGTAACAGAAACCATCGGTATCGATAAACTCGCCGAAC